>Ga0102928_1002845_pt1 | contig 10260 bp, 11 predicted proteins | sample SalPonR1_B_D1_MG_FD_78504 | JGI IMG/M metagenome (GOLD analysis project Ga0102928, IMG submission 78504) | Salt pond soil microbial communities from South San Francisco under conditions of wetland restoration - Salt Pond MetaG R1_B_D1_MG | ecosystem: Environmental > Aquatic > Marine > Intertidal...
AAAATTTGGGTTGAAGCTGTTTATAGTTCAATTATAAAACAATTGAAGAAAGGTTGACCCTACTTTTTATTTAAGTTTGATAAAATTATTTAATAAACTTAAAGACATATAAAGAGGAAGGCATTATATTACTCTATCAACACTGCTGTATGAAGTTAAGAGTTTCGCGGTGCAGTGCCTAGCATTAAAGTATAAAGGATATGTATTTTACTAAAAACTTTTTGACTTTAATTTTTCTCAAAAGTCAAAAAATCAGTCCCCCCATTTCCACCACTCACATCGGTGAGCTCAATTTTGTTTGTAGATTGAGAAATGATATCCCAATCATCATTTAAATCTTCAAAGTCATTGGTCAGATTAAAATTGATATTGAAATCTAAATCATTATCACCCGGGCTATCATCGTTGCTATCACTATTGGTTACAGACCAGGTCCCGTTGAAGTCGTTGTTGCCATTATTAGCATTTAATACCCCAGAACTTTCAAAAGTGAAGTTGTATCCGGTAAAATCGCTGGTTTCATCCGTCCCGGAGTCCACAAAATTTGTAATGCGCCAAGTACCGTTTTGAACATTATTTTCAATATCGTTTTGGACACTGTTGTTATTTGAACTGCTATCGTCATCGCTGCTACAGGATATAAAAAGTGGTAAACTTAAAAATCCAAAGGCTAACAGGCTTAATTTTATCGTTTTCATAGATGTATTATTGTTTTCTTAAAGAACAGGTTTTTATACCAAAAGGTGCATAAAGCGGGCAGAAACTTACCAAACTAGTCAACACAAAGACTCCCGCTAATACCAGAAGTACGATGCCTAATGTTCCTGAAATGGTTCCGGTAAAATACAGAACTCCAACTACTGCAGCAATAATTATTCTAATAATTTTGTCTGCTGAACCCATATTTTTTTTCATCTTAAATCAATTTAAAAGGTTAATATTAATTTTTGATAAAAGTAATACGTTTTAACCTTGTATGCAGTGACTAAGGTCACCACTCCCCAACAATTTTGATTTCCCCTGAGTTTTGAGTAATTTTATCAGCGTTTTCAAGTTTTTTTAAAGTTCTTGACACAACCTCCCGCGCCGTTCCAAGTTCTTTGGCAAGTTGATTGTGGCTGATTACAATTGATGTGCTTTTTGTCAACTCCAATTTCTTTTTCAAATGATCAAATAGTCTTTTATCCATATTATCCAACAGCAGATGACCTAATCTTTCGATGAGCTCTACATACCTAAGATTAAATTGATTATAAAACAATTCATTAAATTCCGGAAAATCTTTAATCAAATTTGGTAAATGACTAATTGGGAGCAATATAGCTCTTGAGTCTTCTTCTGTAACGGCGGTAACCTTACTGGGTGTATTTTTTAACGACGCATAAAATGTCATGATACAGCTTTGAGATTTTTCGATGTAATATAAAAGCAACTCTTTATCATCAAATTTGGCATAGACTTTAATAAGGCCATCTATGAGAATTGGCAAGGTCTTGATATATTGGTTTTCCTTTAGGATTTCAGTACCTTGAGGGAATTCTTCAATACTTGATAACCCAATGATTTTATCTGCTAAATCTGGTCTTAAAAAACTCAGTGTGTTGCTGTTTTGCTTCATAATGTGTTATGGCGTATATCTGCAGATGATCTTAAAATATTTTACTTAGTCTTATCGTTTCACAATTTTTTGGGTTTGGAAATCACCATTTTGCATTATGAATTTAGCAAAATAAACCCCGGTTTCTAAGGATGATAAAGGAATAGGTTTATCATTTTCAATAGCTCTTACCACAAGAATCTGTCGACCTAGCGCATCGTAAATTTTAACTGAATCAAGTTTCATTGCGGTATTGACAAACAAGTCATTTTTGACAGGGTTGGGATAAATTTTAAAATCAAGGTCGGTAAAGAATTGATTGGACAAAGTGGTATTGTATTGATACAAATCCCATACATTATCGGTCATCACATAGACTTCAGAACCTTGACCAATAGCTATCGATCGAACTCTTACACTGGGATTTGTGGCGTGCCATTCACCTCCATTTAAATCATAGCCATGAAATGTTCCGGAGGCCGGCAAGCCCGCATTTGTGGTTGAAATAACAGCTACATAATAAGTACCATTATTCTGGTTTGTTTCAAAATCTCGAATACGAGATAAATTCTGTGCCAATGTATGGGTTTGGTCTGAAAATGTGCTGCCATCAGACGTGTTGATTACTTTTGTATACAAGCTTGAGTTTGTGCCGGCATCAGACCAGGATGTAGCACCAAAAACCAATTTATTGGCCTCTACAAAACCCAAACCTTTGGTGACAGCAGTTTCACCCAAACTGTAGGTTTGGGTATAAAGGATATTCCCATTACTATCTATCTTTGTTAAAATAGGATTTGGCGGAAATGCCTCAGCCAAAACATAAGTGTCGTTTGTGGCGGGATCTACTACAATGGCTCTAAATTTATCTATATTATTGTCTAAATTGATATTCCAAAGCACATTACCATCGTCGTCCCAAGCGGTTAATTCTTCGTCAAATGTTGTGCTATTGACAACTGCAACAAAATTTTGACCTAAAGCCATCAAACCTGAACTAATCGAATTACCACTTCCAACAATATCTTCTACATCTGTAAAAAGCGTAGTGCCATCAGGAGCAAGTTTAACCAAAATGGTTCCAAAGGCCGTTTCGTTACTTGTATCGGTAATACTTCCTACACCTGTGTAATAAATGTTATCATTGGAATCTATTGCTAAATAATTATCATCAACAAGCAACTGATCAAATAAATTAGAATGGTCCAATAAAGTTTTATTAAAAATCAATTGACCATCTGGGGCTAACTTTATAATTTTTGCGGCTATTGTTTGATAGCAAGGAGGAGTTTGGCAACTACTTGAGGGGCTTGTGTTAATAATGGCATTTACACCAGCTATAATGATATTATCTTGACTATCGGTTTCAACTTGATAAGGTAACAAGTTGTCTGAATTGCCACCCGCCAAATCCATGGCATCTACTGAAGTTTGCATAAGTAAATTGCCATTAACATCATATTTTCTAACATACATAGTCGTCGCCTGGGTTTCAAAAGGGCCTGAAGCCACGACAATCACATCGTTTTGAGAATCTACAGTAGAGGTGTATCCAAAAGCATTATCCATATCGAGTTTTTCCCAATTGATGTTTTGGGCTTGCAACGGAAGACAGGTTAAACTAAAAAAGAGAATAATAAAAAATTTCATGGTATATAATTTGGTTTCACTACAATAACAATTTAAAGCTAAATCACCCTACTTTTAGGGTAGTATGTTTTATGTTAATCTATTTAAACTGATATCAAAATTCTTCAGTTAACAGAAAACGTCTTAAATCCAAACATTTGACACCCTGATAACCGGTGCCTTCAAACTTTTCCATAGTAATCACGTACTTGGGGTAGTTATCCTGTATGACTAGCAGATTTTCAAATTCACGCTTCAACGTGTTTTCATGGTTTATGCTTAAAGCTAACTGGAAATAGAGCAAATGATTGTGTTTTTTAGCTATAAAATCTATTTCTTTATCATCAAGTTTGCCCACATTTACCTCATAATTTAAAAATAACAAATGATTGTAAACCACATTTTCCATAACTTTAGCTCGATCTTGTAATCTATACCCCCAAATGGCGTTTCTAATGCCTAAATTTTCAAAATAATATTTATCATTCACTTCAAAAATTTTCTTTCCTTTAATATCATATCGTTTAACTTGGTGAACAATAAAAGCATTGACCAAATACAGAATATATTGCTGAACCTGATTTGGCGGTATATTGATTTGCTGAGATTTTAAAAAATCGCTAATTTTTTTTGCAGAAAAAAGACTACCGGTATTATCTGCTAAAAAAATAACTAACTTTTCTAAAAATCCAGTTCGCCTTATGTTGTGACGGTTTACAATATCGCGATATAATATTGTAGTATAGATGTTTTTTAAGTATTCAAAAACAACCTCATCGTTTAGAGGCAAGTGTTTAAGATAAGGCAGTCCGCCAAACTTTATAAATAATTCTAAGCTATTCGCTTTATCTTCAAGCTGATGAAATTTTAAAAACTCAACATAAGAAAGACTTAAAACTTTGATCTCTATAAAACGACCACTTAAAACCCCGGCAATGTCAGCAGACATTAGGTTTGCATTGCTTCCTGTGCAATACAAATCAATATTTTCATTTAACAATAAAGACCTTAAAGCCGTCTGAAAGTCTTCGATGTCCTGAATTTCATCAATAAAAACATAATAACTACGGTTTAAATTGATTTTATCCATTACAAAGTCATGTAAATCCTGTGCATCTCTAATATTTCTAAAAGCTAAATCTTCTTTATTAATGTAAATAAGACTTGCCTTTGGATTTTCATTTTGAATAAAATCCATAATCTGAAAGAGAAGATAAGATTTACCTACTCTTCGCTGACCTGTGAGTACCTTTATGACGCGTTTATTTACAAAAGGCTTAATGCGCTCCAAATAGGTGCTTCTGACAATAAGATCTTTGGGTTTAGCTATCATTATAAGTATAATTATAATAAATACAAATATACTTAATTATTATAAATATATTTATAACTTTTTTATATTTTGAAAGATTCTATAAATATGATTAAAAAACTAAGACACAAGACTCCATCACTTATTTTAGGGTAAAAGCGTTTTAGGTTGTTATGATATAAAAGCACAGAAATTGAATTTCAATTTTAAAAATACTATTATACATATCAATTATTTACCCCAACACTAAAGGGTGTAATTGATTTGCTTTATTAAAACAAAAAAAGAAGAAAAAATGAAATTCTATGATAGTTTATTTGAAAGAAAGCGGATATAAAGAAATATAATTACATTTGAAAACTATATGAAAAACATTTACCTCATTTTATTATGCGTGTGTTTGTTTTGGGCCTGTCAGACGGAAGAAGACACTCAAATCATCAATAATGCTAATGCTTTAAATCGGGACAGCCCACTGACCTCCAACTTAGAAAGGGTAACTCAAAATCCCACCACTTTTGATGATTTTATTGATGGATCAAGTAAAATACACCTTGAACTTCCGGCGCTGATTAGCATTAATAACGACATAAATTTTAGCCTTAATACGGCAAATGACTATTCTACACTCATTGAAACTTTAGAAGAAACACCAAATCAGGATAGTATTGATTTCATTTTTCCAATTACGGTTTCTACCATAGATTATGCTGTTGAGACGGTGAGCAGTAATACAGAGTTAGACCAATTACTTCAATCGGTTACTTCATCCACTGAGGTCAATTGCATAGATTTAGAATACCCCTTAAACATTCAGTTTTTTGACGCTTCAAATTCATTTGTAGATTCGCAAACTATAAATAATGACGCCCAATTTTTTAATTTTTTAGTTGAAGTTGAGAGCAATAATTTATTTTTTGAATTGCAATTTCCTGTGACTGTTTCTGTGGATGCCGGCGCCAATCAGCAATTTCAGACTACGGTAAACTCCAATTCAGAACTAAATGCTATTTATAGCGATTTGCCAGAAAGTTGTTTTGATCCGCTTCTTTACGACAATGAACCCTCAGACAGTAATCCTACCAGTCTTGAAGAACTAGTTCAGTTTATCACTAATGGAAATTTTGAAGTTAGCGAATTGATTGATGAAGGCGAAGTAGATAACACCTACGAAGGCTTGGTGTTTAGTTTTGAACCAGACGATGACTTTGATGGCGATATTTTGGTTGAAGGCGATGTGGTTGGTACCTGGTCTGCCTATCTTGATGACGACGTTATTGTATTTGAAATGGATTTTGAGAATTCGTTTTATGGCGAATTGGATGAGGATTGGAATGTTGTAAGCTATGATGAAACCAATTTGAACCTGGTTGATATCAGTTCCGATGGTGACAGCTCAACTTTGGTATTTACTAAGCTGAATTAGATTGAATATTAGTTTAATTCAACATCAAAAACCACAGGCTAAGCACCCTTTTCTTCCACTTCAACACAACGGCTTTCAATACTCTGAAGGGATTATCTTATTTTTGAAAAAATCTTTAGTTTTTGAAAAAAAACAACCTCAACTTCTGGCGACTTAACATTAAGTATATTTTGCTGTCTTCCTTTTTGATTGCCAGCCTGTTTAATGCTTCAAAACTTCTTTTGCGTTTAAGGCCTGAGCGTTTTCAACGTTTGCTTAATGCCGGCATTTCTGAATTTTGGTACCAGTATATGACTCATTTTCTATTTTGCATTCTGGTTTTTGCATTGATATCCTGGTTACAAAGCTGGAAATTCACAGCCGGACCTTATTTTTCTTTTAAAAAAATGACTCTGCTCGTTGTCGTTTTGATTATGGTGATTTTTTTGAGTTCAAGATTGCATGCCTATTATTTTAATCTCCCCCAAGGTTTTATTCTATTTGGTTATATTGCCAGATATGGCATTTCTACAGCACTCATATTGCTCATTCACAGAATTTTAATTTTGATTGAAGAATCCAAAGAAAGACAAAGCGAAATCCATCGGCTGGAAATTGAAAAGGTAGAAGCGCAGCACAATCAGCTTAAAAACCAAATTAATCCGCATTTCTTTTTCAATACGTTGAACAGCCTTTCCGGTTTGGTGAAACAAGATGCCGACAAGGCTATGGATTACATCAGTTATTTATCTAAAATATTCAGACAAAGTCTAAGCCATCAACCGGATTTAGTGAGTTTAAAATCTGAAATTGAATTTTTGGAGTATTACATCAAATTACAAAAACTCAGGTTTGGTGTGGCTTTTAAGATCGATTTAGAATTAAATCTCGGGCAATACGAGAAAAAAGTATTGAGCATGGGGCTTCAAACCCTTTTAGAAAATGCCCTAAAGCACAATACATTATCTAAACAAAACCCTTTAATGATAAAGATTTATACCAAAGATAATTACATTTGGGTGAGCAACAATTTTCAGCCCAAACAACAAGCCACTCAGGGCGAAAACTTTGGCTTAAGCAGCTTACAAAAACGCTCAAAATGGGCGCAGGATAAAGACATTATCATCAAAAAAACCGAAACTGACTTTAGTGTTGGTTTGCCTTTAACGTAATACATTAGCCATGAACATTATCATTATAGAAGACGAAGAGGCCGGAGCAAATTTGCTTACTACAACTTTAAGTCAGGTGGACAAAGACATTGAAGTTTTAGGCGTCTGTGAGGACGAAAAACAAACCTTGGCTTTATTAGAGTCCAAGCCTCAGGTTGATGCTATCTTTTCTGACATTCAACTCACAGATAATTTAAGCTTTAGCGTCTTAAAGAAAATAGACCCCACTATTCCCGTAGTCTTTGTAACGGCTTACAACGAATATGCCTTAGAAGCCTTTCAGCACCATGGGATTGATTATGTCCTGAAACCCTTTAGCCGAGAAGATATTCAAAAAGCTGTAGACAAACTGAAAACCTATAAATCCGGACAAACAGCTTCAAATGTTCACCAAGTAAAACAACTTATAGCATATTTTGAAGCCAATCAAAATTATAAAAACACCTTTTTAGTTGGTTTCCAAGACAGGTTAATTCCTTTAAAAACAAAAGAAATTGTGTGTTTTTACACCGCAGAATCTGATGTTTACGGACTGTACAACTCAGGAAAATCTTACCGCATATACGATAGTCTTGAGCAAATACAACATCAGCTCAAGCCTGAACTCTTTTACAGGGCCAACAGGCAATTTATTATCAATAAAACGTTTATATTAGATATTCGCCATTATTTCAATGGCCGATTAAAAGTAAAATTAAAAAAAAAGACACCGGAAGACATTATTATCAGTAAAGCCAAAGCCTCCGATTTTAAAAATTGGTTAAGCCGATAAAAAAGTAATTTCAGGTCAAAAATATTCAGTTTGAACTGAATTAACGGACTGAACAATCTTACAAATAATATATTTACATAAACTTAAAAACAATAGCTATGAAAACTTTAAAAACCACATGCAGACCTTTGGCATTAGTATTTTGTCTTTCGACATTCCTGTTTATCGGTTGTTCTGATGATGACAATGACAACACATCTCAAAACGTTTCCGAAGAAGAAGTTACAGAAATCATCAAATCCTCTTTGGTTGAAGAAGGCGGAATTATTCTTGACATCAATGTAATGTCAGCGGCCCTTGCCAATGCCAATACCTCCGGAAGACCATCTGGAGATAACAAGAGTTTAAATGATGATTTAAATGCTGCCAATTGCAATCAGACCATTTCACAAAATTTTTCAAATTCTAACACCGTTGGCAACAGAAGCTGGACCATAAATTCAAATTGGTCGTGGACACTAATCTGTGATGTTCAAAATAACAGTATTAGTTGGGATCTTGAAGGTAATGGCACTTTAGACTTTGACGGGCCGAACTTATCAAAAGACATTAATAAAACGCACGATTTCAACATCACCGGTATTGAGCCTGCTTCTACAATGTGGACCTACAATGCCAGTCATACCCGCACCGGAGTGATTCAATCTAATGTTGGTAACCAAAACAGTATGACAACAGATTTAACTTATGGCTCTACAGATATTATCGTTTCTAAAGCCAACCAACAAATCGTCTCCGGAACTTTTGAGCTGGATTTTACAGCGACTTTACCCAACGGGAATATGGTAAACAGGGGCGCAACGGTTGTTTTTAATGGCAGCCAAACGGCGACAGTAACTTTAAATAACGGGACAAGTTTTGATGTAAGTTGGTAAATACATAATTTTTTGAGATGAACTATCTTCAAGGCACAGATTGTAGGAATTCTTTTTGAATAAAGAGAATTTATAACAATAAAAAAGCTCGCTATCGGCGAGCTTTTTTGTTGGCTAATTCGGTTAAACTTAATTTTTGTTTTTTGTCAGTTCATTTCATTTTTCAAGTATAAAAATTTAATCGTCAGCCGCCGTCAATTTTAATTCTGCCGGTCACTATAAAGCAATATGTTCTACCGCCTATAATGAAATAGCTATGGGTTCTTAGATTTTTCATTTAAATAGTAATTCTATTATAAGGAGTCTACACATCCATTTAAGTTGCGTAATTATAAGATTAAATCCAGACCATTGAATTTAATTTTTATAATTTTGATTAAAAATTATGGAAATTTCAGTAGAACTTACATTTTCGCCACTTCAAGATGATTTTGAACCCCCTATTATAAATTTAATTAAAGCTCTAAGAAAAAGTGGATTGGATATAAAAGAAAACGCATTAAGTACACAAATTTTTGGCAATTATAATGAAGTCATGCAGGTCTTACAACAAGAAATGAAAACTGCGCTTGAAGCAGTAGAGCATGGTTTACTCTACATAAAGGTCGTAAAATCCAATCGCAAAGACTATGAGCCCAATTATTGATTGGTTTTTTCAGCAGTATAAAGGTGTTGATTTACACCTTGTTGTTTTAGAAATCACAGGTAGCATTTTTGGACTGCTCAGTGTATGGTTTTCAAAACGCGACAATATTCTAGTCTTTCCAACAGGGATTATCAGTACCGCTATTTTTGTGTATATACTTTTAGTTTATGGTTTATTGGGCGATATGCTCATCAATGGCTATTACTTTATCATGAGTATTTACGGCTGGTATATTTGGACACGAAAAGTCGATAAAACCCATTTTATCCCAATCACCAAAATAAACTCAAAAAAAGAATACTATCTTTCAGTGGTAATCTTTTTAGGAACAATTGTGTTTGTAAGTCTGGTTTACACCTATTTTGACAAATGGAATTCCTGGACAGCTTACATTGATACATTAACCACAGGTATCTTTTTTGTTGGCATGTGGCTCATGGCCAAAAAGAAACTTGAGAACTGGATTTACTGGATCATCGGCGATATCATAACCGTGCCCCTGTATTTATATAAAGGATTGGTCTTTTCATCATTTCAGTATCTCTTATTTACCATCATCGCTGTTTATGGTTATAAGGCCTGGAAAAAACAACTCAACACCCCCAAAGCGTCTTTACTGGATTAAAAACTAAAATGCTCTGACGAACCAAAAAAAACGCAATAAATTTTGTTTTTAAAAACCTATGATAAGTCAAGCCACCAATGCACGAATTCTAAACAAAACCATTCGTGCATTCGTGGCTATTTTAAACGGTAATTCACTCTAAGATTAGAATAGGAGTTATTAGAATTAAAAAATTTTAACCTACACTGTGCGAAGTTTGCAACTTCGCACAACTCAAGATTCAAAAC
>Ga0102928_1002853_pt1 | contig 10249 bp, 7 predicted proteins | sample SalPonR1_B_D1_MG_FD_78504 | JGI IMG/M metagenome (GOLD analysis project Ga0102928, IMG submission 78504) | Salt pond soil microbial communities from South San Francisco under conditions of wetland restoration - Salt Pond MetaG R1_B_D1_MG | ecosystem: Environmental > Aquatic > Marine > Intertidal...
GCCGAGAAACTGGCGGCGACGCGCGCGGGGTGGCGGATGAGAAAGACGTTGGTCAGCTCATTGACCCAGCCGCGCGGCACGCCGGGGATCATGTGCTGAGCCATGTGTTTCTGATAAAAATTAGGCTTTTGGGCCGGAACAGGGCCTAAAAGCTGCTCTACCACGCGCGCGGGATCTTGCGGCTGCGCGGCCATGATCGCGTCGCGCATCGGGTGATCGAGCCCGGTCTGCGCGAGATAGGCGGCATAGAACGGCTCATCCACCACGGCGCAATCGCCACGCGCGGCAAAGCTGTACATCATCGCGGTGGAAAGGTTCCGTGGCCCGGACCACATGGCGATACGCATCTCAGCCCCGCCTGGTCATTTTAGTTAACGCTATCGTCAATGGCCCGCCCTCGTTGTTTACGACATGTTAATCATGTCTAGGATCGTCGAATCACCGATGCAAGGTAAGAGGCAGGCAATGGACGCACAGTTCTGGCATGATCGCTGGCAAGACGGGCGGCTCGGGTTTCACGAGGGTAAGGTGAACCGGATGCTGGAGGCGCATATAGATGCGCTTGGGCTGACTCAAGGTCAGCGCGTTTTCCTGCCGCTATGCGGAAAGGCTGTTGATATTCCATGGCTTTTATCAAAGGGCTATTCTGTGGTCGGGGCTGAATTGAGCGAGATCGCCGTGCGTGATCTATTTTCCGAAATGGCCACCACACCAGAGGTAACAGATACAGGGCGGCATCGCCGATATGCTGCGGAGGGTATCGATATCTTCGTCGGGAATATATTCGATCTGAGCGCCAGCGTCGTTGGCCAAGTGGATGCGGTCTATGACCGCGCCGCGCTGGTGGCCCTGCCGAAGGATATGCGCCGACACTATGCAGCGCATCTGGCCGCCATCACGAGATGCGCACCGCAGCTTTTAGTGACGTTCGAATACGACCAAAACACGATGACCGGCCCTCCGTTTTCGATCCGCGAGCAAGAGGTGGCGCGCTGTCATGGTGAGCGCTTCACAATCGACGCGCTGACGGACCAGGACGTACCGGGAGGGCTGAAAGGTGTGGTCGCAGCGCGCGAAAAAGCGCTTCTTTTGCGCCCTGTCTAAGCCGTTTCACGCTTAATCAGTGCCTTATACAGGTCTTGGATGCGTGTCGTCAAAGGCCCTTGCACCCCATCCCCGATCTGCCTGCCGTCGATTTCGCTGACCGGGGTTTGCGCCCCGAACGTGCCGGTGAGAAACGCCTCATCCGCGCCGTAGGTCTCGACCAGAGAAAAGTTTTTCTCGAAAACGAGAATGTCGTTCGCGTGGCAGATATCAATGACCTTTTGGCGTGTAATGCCGTTCATGCAGTAATCACCGGTCGAGGTCCAGACCGCACCCTTGCGAACGATAAAGAAGTTACAGGCATTGGTGGTGTTCACAAAACCATGGATATCGAGCATTAATGCCTCGTCAGCCCCGGCCTTTTCCGCAGCGATGCAGGCGAGAATGCAATTAAGCTTGGAATGCGAATTGAGTTTGGGGTCCTGCGTCATCGGAAGGCCCCGGATATGCGGCACGGTGGCGAGACGAATGGGACGGGCGATTTTCGGCTGTGAGTGTTCCATGATAATGGTTACTGTAGGCCCCTGCAGACTTAGAGATGGGTGTTGAAAGGGCCGGGTCTTGATGCCCCTTGTTACCATCAACCGGGCATGCGCATCGGTTGTCATGCCATTGGCTTGTTGTGTCTCTGTTATCGCCTGAAGCACTTCATTCCGTGTCATACCGATATCAAGATCGATGGCACGGGCGGCCTCAAACAAGCGGTCGAGATGTTCCCGCACAAAGGCCCACGTACCGTTATAGAGGCGCAGCCCCTCCCAAACGCCGTCACCCAGCATGAAACCACTGTCATAAACGCTGACCAGCGCCTCGGCCTTGGGCACAATGCGTCCGTTGAGCCAAATCAGGATTTGCTCATTGCGCGCATCCTCTTGAGCGGCATGGGTGGTCTGCTGGTCGATCATCATGGTCCCCTAAGTGTGTTCTGTGCAGCGTATGTCTGCCGGAATCCGGTGCCAAGGGCGAAATATCTCTCAACAGCGCGTGACATCACGGCGTCGTAAGTTGGTGCGACGCCAATTTTACGTCAGGCTGCGAAAGAACAGGAGGGCATGACGATGGTGGCATATCTGAGGGAACTCAAGGCTGCAGCATTGGCAACACTGATCGTGGTGGGGCTTTGCATACAGGCGAATGAGACGCGAGCTGCAGAAGTAGATACGCTGGTCGTCGCGGGCGGCTGCTTCTGGTGCGTGGAGGCGGATTTCGAGAAGGTCAAAGGCGTGATCGAGGCCGAATCAGGCTTTGCCGGCGGCGCAGCCGAAAACCCGACCTACAAACAGGTCACTCGCGGCGGCACCGGGCATCTGGAAGCAGTGAAAATCATCTTCGACCCGACGCAGATTACGCGCGAGCAATTGCTGCGCCTGTTCTTTCGCTCAGTCGATCCAACCGATGCAGGCGGGCAATTCTGTGATCGCGGGCAGAGTTATCAGACCGGCATTTTCGTCTCTGACGAAGCAGAAAATGCTCTTGCGAAAGCCGTGAAGGAAGATGCGGCCAAAGCACTTGGCCAAGCTATTGTGACACCAATCCTGTCGTTGAACCGGTTTTGGCCAACCGAAGCCTATCATCAGGACTATTACAAGAGTGGTGATATCATCCTGACCCGCTTTGGCCCTCGGACCAAGGCCAGCGCCTACAAGCTGTATCGGAACGCGTGCGGGCGCGATGCCCGCGTCAGGGCGCTCTGGGGTGAGGGCGCACCCTTCGCCGGTCAATCGTGATCGCTGAGAAACGCATCCACCTCTGCGGCGGTCGGAATCGGCTCTGACGCGCCCAGGCGCTGGACCTGAAGGGCCGCAGCAGCAGAGGCACGCCGCAGGGCCTGCGCCGGGGCAAGACCAGTGGCCAGGCCCGCCACCGCGTATCCGGCAAAACAGTCTCCGGCTCCAGTCGTATCAATTGCCTGCACGCAAAAGGCCGGAACAGAGACAGCCCTGCCCGAATTTGCATCAAACCACTCCGCGCCCCTGGCCCCATGGGTCACCAGTCGCATGGGCACATCTACCACGCTCACCGCCTGAAATAGCTGTTCGGCCTCGACCGCGTTGAGGATGAGGAGCGATACAAATGGCAGCACTGCGCGCGCCGCATCCACGTCAAAAGGAGCTGCGGAGTAAGCAACTTGCAGACCATGCGACTTGGCCATGCGCGCCGCCTCACCCTGACAGTTGGTTTCATTCTGCATCAACAGCCAGTCACCCGGTCGGGCGTCACGCAACGCAGCTTTGATTTGATTGGGATGCAGGGCGCGATTGGCTCCGGGGTGAATGACGATGGCATTTTCTCCTGATGCATCCACCATCACAATGGCATGTCCGGAGGCTGCCTCCGCCGTTGTCACGTGGGTCACATCAACCCCGGCATCAGCCAACGCGTCACGCATCCAGTTGCCATCCAGCCCGAGCGCCCCGATATGAACAACGCGCGCCCCGGCCCGGGCGGCAGCAATGGATTGGTTGGCCCCTTTGCCCCCCAGAATGCGGGTCCAAGTGTCGGCCGCTAACGTCTCTCCCGTCGCTGGCAGGTGCGACAGGCGGTAGACATGGTCGACATTTATCGAACCGAGGGAATAGATCACGCCAACCTCTGCTTCATCTTGCCAAAAATATCCATCGCAACGATGAACACCGCCTCACCATCAGCCCACTTTGCACGCCGCCAGAACAGCCATGTTCAGGATATCACTGGCCGTGAAGTTGGACGAGCAGATCTGGATCGAGGCATCGACGCCCGAAAGAATCGGACCGATCACCGTGGCCCCCGCCATTTCCTGCATCAGTTTGACCGAGATAGAGGCCGAATGGCGTGCGGGTACGACAAGCACATTGGCCGGCCCGGTCAGTCGTTGAAACGGGTAGCTCTCCTGCGCACGCGCGTTGAGAGCCACATCGACGGTCATCTCGCCCTCAAATTCGAAATCCACACCGCGCCGCTCCAGAACCTTCGGCGCGCGATGCATCTTCTCCGCCCGCTCCGAGCGCGGATAGCCGAAGGTGGAAAAACTGACAAACGCGACGCGCGGCTCCAACCCCAAGTGCCGCGCGACACCAGCACCGCGCATGGCGATATTGGCGAGGTCCTCTTCATCTGGCCATTCATGCACAAGCGTGTCAGCGATCAACACAATCCGCCCCTTGTGCAAAAGCGCCGTCACTCCGACCGCGCCATGCTCGGCATCGGCATCGAAGACATGGTTTATCAACTCCATCACATGGGCCGATTTGCGGGTCGCGCCGGTAACCAGACCGTCGCCATGGCCATGCGCCAGCATCAGCGCGGAATAGACGTGCCGGTCACGCGCCGCGAGGCGGTGAATGTCATGCCGGTCAAAGCCTTTGCGTTGCAGGCGGCGGTAAAGGAACGCCTTGTATTCATCGAGCTTGTCTGTCTTGGCGGCGTTTACCACCTCAAGTTCGCGGAACGCGTCGCCCATGCCGATCCCTTCGAGCTTGGCCTTGACGTCCTCGTCCCGCCCGACAACCAACGCCTTGCCCAATCCGGTGCGCTGATATTGCACCGCGGCGCGCAACACGCGTATATCGTCGCCTTCGGCGAATATCATCCGCGCCTGTGCGTTCCGGGCGCGGGCATTCAGACCGCGCAGGATGCTCGCCGTCGGGTCCATCCTGGACTTGAGTGACAGTTCATAGGCGTCCATGTCGACGATGGGCCGCCTGGCTGCCCCCGTGTCCATCCCCGCCCGGGCCACGGCAGGGGGAATCACATGGATGAGGCGCGGATCAAAGGGTGTTGGAATGATGTAATCGCGACCGAAGGTCAGCTTACGACCATAGGCCATCGCCACCTCGTCTGGCACATCGAGCCGGGCAAGCTTGGCCAGAGCTTCGGCACAGGCGATCTTCATCTCGTCATTGATCGCCCGCGCATGCACATCGAGCGCCCCACGAAAAAGATAGGGAAAGCCCAGCACGTTGTTGACCTGATTGGGGTAGTCCGAGCGACCGGTGGCGACGATCGCATCCGGGCGCACGGCATGGGCGTCCTCAGGGGTGATTTCGGGATCGGGGTTGGCCATGGCGAATATCACCGGATTGTCGGCCATCGAGGCGACCATATCCTGGGTGACAGCCCCCTTGGCCGAAACGCCAAGGAACACATCTGCGCCCCGCATTGCGTCTTCCAGCGTGCGCAAATCAGTCTTAACCGCATGGGCGGATTTCCATTGGTTCATGCCCTCGGTGCGGCCTTGGAATATCACGCCCTTGGTATCGCACATCAGGCAGTTATCCTGCCGCGCGCCCATTGATTTCAGCAACTCCAGGCAGGCAATGCCCGCCGCTCCTGCCCCGTTGAGCACAATACGCACATCCTCGATTTTCTTGGCTGAAAGGTGCAACGCGTTAATGAGGCCCGCAGCGCAGATCACCGCTGTGCCGTGCTGATCATCATGGAAGACAGGGATATCCATCACCTCCTTGAGCTGTTGCTCGATGATGAAACATTCGGGGGCCTTGATATCTTCGAGGTTAATGCCGCCAAAGGTCGGCCCCATCAGGCGGACCGCGTTGATGAACGCTTCAGGGTCTTCAGTATCAAGCTCGATATCGATTGAATTGACGTCGGCGAAGCGTTTGAAAAGCACCGCCTTGCCCTCCATCACCGGCTTACTCCCAAGCGCGCCGAGGTTGCCGAGCCCGAGAACGGCGGTGCCGTTGGAGATAACGGCCACGAGATTTCCCTTGTTGGTATAATCGTAGGCCAGTTCAGGATTGGCAGCGATTTCCTCGCAGGGTACGGCCACGCCGGGGGAATAGGCTAGGCTGAGGTCGCGCTGAGTTGTCATCGGCACGGTGGCCTGAATTTCGAATTTTCCAGGTGTCGGTTCGAGGTGAAAGGCGAGCGCCTCTTCGCGGGTGTATTTGCTATTTGCCATGATCGGGCCCGTGCATGAATGAATTTCACTCTGCATAGCGGGGCTTTGCAGTAGCCTCAACTGAAACGCGGTTTGGGCTTTCGTGCGTCGCTGCGGATTTGTAAGGTCATCGATAATCAGACTAGGGGGCAGAAGTGACGAGCGCAGGCGCGACCGTAACGCCGATGATGGCGCAATATCTGGAGATAAAGGCCGAGTATCCGGGGGCGTTGCTGTTTTACCGGATGGGCGATTTCTACGAGTTGTTCTTTGATGACGCGGCGGCGGCGGCCGAGGCGCTGGATATCGCGCTGACCAAGCGGGGCAAGCATCTGGGCGAAGATATCGCCATGTGCGGGGTGCCGGTGCATTCCGCTGAAGGCTATCTGCTGACACTCATTCGCAAGGGGTTTCGGGTCGCCGTCTGCGAGCAGATGGAAGACCCCGCCGAAGCCAGAAAGCGCGGGTCGAAATCGGTGGTGCGGCGCGAGGTTGTGCGGCTGGTCACCCCCGGCACGCTGACCGAGGAAAGCTTGCTCGACGCGCGGCGGCACAATTATCTCGCTGCCTTTGCAAAAGTTCGCGGTGAGGGCGCTCTGGCTTGGGTGGATATTTCGACCGGTGCGTTTCATGTCATGCCGCTCTCTGCCGCGCGGCTAGGGCCGGAACTGGCGCGATTGGCGCCACGGGAAGTCGTCGTATCGGAAAGAGATGAGGCGGATTTGGTCGATATCATCTCGGAATCTGGCGCCTCTTTGACAGAGCTTGGACAGGCGGCGTTTGACAGCACAGGCGGCGAAAAGCGGCTCTGCGCACTGTTTGGCGTCGGCACGCTGGAAGCTTTTGGACAATTCACGCGGACCGAGATCGCGGCAATGGCGGCGATTGTCGAATGGCTGGAGATCACGCAAAAAGGCAAGTTGCCCTTGCTGCGCGCGCCTGTGCGCGAAGTGCAGGCGCGGGTTATGCAGATTGATGCTTCGACACGCCGCAACCTCGAATTAACCCACGCGCTGGATGGCAAACGCGCCGGCTCGCTGCTGTCCACCATTGACCGAACGGTAACGGCGGGCGGCGGGCGGCTATTGGAGCGTCGTCTGTCAAGCCCAAGCAGGGTTTTGGACGTCGTGCAGGATCGGCTTGACGCGGTAGGTTTTGCTTTGGAACAGGGTCGCAGGTCAGCAGATTTGCGCGAGGTGTTGCGCCGGGTTCCGGATCTGGACCGCGCACTGTCGCGACTGGGGCTGGACCGGGGTGGACCGCGCGACCTGGCGGCAGTGCGCAGCGGGCTGGCGCAGGCGGCCGAGATCGCGGAACGTCTGGAAGGGATCGACCTTCCCCCTCTGCTGGCCGAGGCGGTTTCCGGGCTGACCGGGCAGGAGGCGCTGCTTGGTCTGCTGGATCAAGCGCTTGTCGCGGAGCCGCCCCTGCTGGCACGCGATGGCGGGTTCATCGCGCCGGGACATGACGCCGATCTCGACGAGGCGCGCAAGCTGCGCGACGAGGGCCGTGGCGTGATCGCGGGCATGCAGGGCGACTATATCCGTGAGACCGGGATCAATTCGCTCAAGATCAAGCACAACAATGTGCTGGGTTATTTTGTCGAAGTGACAGCGACCCATGCCGAGAAGATGCTGGCCGCGCCGCTGAACGAGACGTTCAAGCACCGCCAGACCACGGCCAACCAGGTGCGCTTTACCACCGTGCCGCTGAGCGAGATGGAAACCCGTATCCTCAATGCCGGAGGGCGGGCGCTGGAGATCGAGAAGCGGCTCTATGACAGCCTGAAAGCCGCGATTCTGGCGCAGTCGGCGCAAATTGCACAAGTCGCGCGCGGCTTATCCGAGCTCGACCTTGCCACAGCATTGGCCGATCTGGCGAAGGGCGAGCGGTGGTGTCGCCCACGGGTGGATGGAAGCCGCACGCTCAAGATTGAAGGCGGGCGGCACCCAGTGGTGGAGCGGGCGTTGCGCGCCCAGGGTGGCGCGCCCTTCATCGCCAATGATTGCGCCCTCGGCGGAGAGAGCGATATCTGGCTTCTGACCGGGCCGAACATGGCGGGTAAATCGACCTTTCTGCGGCAAAACGCGCTGATTGCACTATTGGCGCAAATCGGCAGTTATGTGCCCGCGCGGTCGGCGCGTGTCGGCATGGTCAGCCAACTTTTCAGCCGGGTGGGCGCGTCGGACGATCTGGCGCGCGGGCGCTCGACCTTCATGGTGGAAATGGTCGAGACGGCGGCGATTCTTAATCAGGCGGACGATCACGCGCTAGTCATCCTGGACGAGATCGGGCGCGGCACGGCGACCTATGACGGGCTGAGCATCGCCTGGGCGACGCTGGAGCATCTGCACGATGTGAATGGCTGCCGGGCACTTTTCGCGACGCATTACCACGAGTTGACCAAACTGAGCGAAAAGCTCGACCGGGTGGATAACGCCACAGTGGCGGTCAAGGAGCATGACGGCGACGTAATTTTCCTGCACGAGGTACGGCGCGGTGCGGCGGATCGCAGCTACGGGGTTCAGGTGGCGAAACTCGCCGGGCTGCCTGAGGCTGTGGTTACGCGGGCGCGGGTGGTGCTTGATGCACTTGAAAAAGGCGAGCGGGAGGGAGGCGGAGCGCGGCGCGCGCTAATCGACGACCTGCCCCTCTTTGCCGCGACGCCGCCCCCTGCCCCGGTGCCGCTGCGTCGCTCGGAGGTGGAGGCGCGGCTGGAACACGTTTTACCGGACACGCTCAGCCCGCGTGAGGCGCTGGATCTGCTTTATGAATTGAAGGGTTTGGCGGACAAGGCGGGGTAAGTCCCCGCCCCGCCGTCAGTCGCGATTGGACGACACGCCGACCTGGGCCGGGCGCAGGATGCGATCATGCAGCATGAAGCCCTGCGCGGAGACCTGAATGATCTCACCAGCCTTGGTGCCGGGCAGCGGGGCCTCGAACATCGCCTCGTGACGCTGTGGATCGAACCGGTCGCCGACCTGCGGGTCGATCACGGTGATGCCATGCTTTGCAAAAACGTTCCGCAACTCGCGCAGCGTGAGCTCGATCCCCTCGAACAGGGCAGCGGAACCGGCGCGCTGATCCTCGTTCACCGTGTCGAGGGCGCGCTTGAGGTTGTCATGCACTGGCAGCATGTCACGGGCCAGTTTGGAGCCGCCGTAATTTTCGGCCTCGCGCCGGTCTTTGTCGGATCGCTTGCGCGCGTTCTCGGCGTCGGCAAGGGCGCGCATGAACTTATCTTGAAGGGAATCACGTTCTGCCCGCAGCGCGTCGATTTCCGCGGCTTCATCCGATATTTCGCCTCCGGAATATTCCTGCTCTTCTGCCGCTGCCTCTTCGATATCGTCAAGGAAGCTGTCTTCTTTCGGCTCTGCCATTTTTCACCTCTAACTCCGGTCGGAGATCAGTTTGCCTACCAGTTGCGCGGTGTAGTCCACGATCGGCACGATCCGCCCATAATTCAGGCGCGTCGGGCCGATGACCCCGACCGCGCCAATGATCTTACGGTCAGCGTTCATATATGGAGAGACAACCAAAGAGGAACCCGAAAGTGAGAAAAGTTTGTTCTCAGAGCCAATAAAAATGCGCACGCCTTCGCCATCTTCGGCCAATTCGAGGAACTCGGCAATGTCGCGCTTGCGCTCAAGGTCGTCGAACAGAATGCGGATGCGGTCGAGGTCTTCATCCTCGGCCCCGGAATCGAGCAGATTCGCACGACCGCGCACGATCAGGCGTTCATAGTTGTCGCCTTCGCCCTGCCACACGGCGAGGCCACTTTCGACCAGCGCCTGGGACAGGCTGTCAATCTCTTGTCGACGCTTGTCGATCTCGGACGCGATCACCCGCTGCACATCCGAGAGCGTCCGCCCCTCGATCAACGCATTGAGGAAATTCGCGGCCTCGCGCATCGAACTTGGAGTCTGACCCGGTGGCGGCGTAAATATACGGTTCTCGACGTGACCATCAGAAAACACCAGGACCACGAGCGCACGGTCATGTGCAAGACTGACGAACTCGATATGCTTGATCGGAGCCTCATGCTTGGGGGCGAGCACAAGAGACGCTCCACGCGTCACACCTGAAAGCGCCGATCCGATACGATCCAGGATACCGCCCACATCCTTGGAATTGCTGGTCACCGTCGCGTCGATCATCCGGCGATCAGTCAGTTCGACATCAGATACTTCAAGCAACCCATCGACGAACATCCGCAACCCGTCTTGGGTTGGAATGCGCCCGGCGCTGATGTGGGGGCTCCCGAGA
>Ga0102928_1002862_pt1 | contig 10221 bp, 7 predicted proteins | sample SalPonR1_B_D1_MG_FD_78504 | JGI IMG/M metagenome (GOLD analysis project Ga0102928, IMG submission 78504) | Salt pond soil microbial communities from South San Francisco under conditions of wetland restoration - Salt Pond MetaG R1_B_D1_MG | ecosystem: Environmental > Aquatic > Marine > Intertidal...
TTCAAAGGCACCTTCAATGTACAGTACGATTTCTACGATGGCGACTCTGACATTAATCCGGGATGGAAGCTGGATAAAATCTTTATCAGCCACTGCGAGGTGATTGACGCCCCCGAAAAGGATAAGGTGATCGGGAACTCCGACCTCTATCCCGATTTGAACAGAGACGTGAATTAAGCTGAGGGCATTACCATAAGATTCGGATTGATTTGAATTGTGTTCTTTACTGTTACACAAAGGATTATTTTTAATTTAGCCCCCAATTCGAGCCTTATGATGAAAAAGCTAACCGCGACCTTCTTCGGTTTCCTCTTGCTCATTTCTTGCGAAGAGGAACAGATTACGGACACTTCTCCTCCCACCGTTCAGGTTGTCTCGGTAATCCAAGATACCGTACAAATTGAAAAAGACTTTGTCGGCCAGGTCTACGGCATCACTGACATTCCCATTCGCGCCAGAGTAGAAGGATTTCTGGAAGGAGTTCACTTCCAAGAAGGAATGAAAGTAAAAAAGGGGCAACTGCTCTACTCCATCGATCCGCAGCCTTTCAAAGCTTCGCTTACCGCTGCTCAAAGCCAATTGGCTGAAGCCGAAGTCGGGCGAATCAGAGCTTCCAACGATTTAAATCGCGTGCAACCACTGGCCGACATGAAGGCAGTAAGCGAACGCGATCGAGATGCTTCCATTGCCGAAAAGGACGCCTCCGAAGAAATGGTGAATGCTGCACAGGCAAACGTCGAAATTCAGGAAATTCAGTTGAGCTACACACAGATTAAGGCTCCGATCAGCGGACTAATCGGCAAAACCCAAGCGAAGGTTGGCGAATTTGTAGGCCGCAGCCCGAACCCGGTCATTCTCAATACCGTTTCGCGAATTGATTCCGTAAGAGTTGAGTTTTTCCTGACGGAAAATGACTATTTGCAGTTAGCCAAGGAAGTAAGGGCCGATATCGCCTCGGGACACAAACGTGAAACATTTGCCCTAAAGCTGATTTTATCAGACGGGAGCATATTCGAACACGAGGGAAAGGTAGATTTTGTAAACCGAGAAGTTGATGCCACCACCGGTGCCATCTTGATTCAGGCTTCTTTTCCCAATCCCGAAGGATTGATACGCCCGGGGCAGTTTGCTCGAGTCAGAGCCATAATGGAGCAAATGGATAAAGGTGTCTTGGTTCCCCAGCGAGCTGTCTCTGAGTTTCAGGGTCGCTTCAGCGTAATGGCGGTAACGGACAGCAACACCGTAAAGCAAAAGCCTATTGAAATTCTCGGTTCCTATCGCGACTATTACATCATAACGCGAGGCGTCACTCCCGGTGAATCCATCATTTTCGAAGGACTTCAAAAAGCAAAAGAAGGACAGAAGGTAACCCCCGATCCGATTGAGTTTAAGTCGCAGTACGTCGAAATGGAAAGCGCTAACTAGATGGAAGAAAAGAACCACATCTTTTTCGTTCGACGGCCCATCGTCGCCATCGTTATCGCCATCTTTATGATCATCATAGGCGGCGTTTCCATACTGGGTTTGCCCATAGAGCAATACCCGAACATTACTCCGCCGGTGGTACGCGTAAGTACTGCCTTCTCGGGTGCCAATGCGGTAAGTGTGGAGCAATCGGTTGCTTCTCCATTGGAACAAGAGATCAACGGAGTAGAAAACATGCTCTACATGAAATCTACCAACGCCAATGACGGAACCATGGCCTTGGACGTGACTTTCGATTTGGGAACCGACCCCGACATGAATACGGTTTTCACTCAGACCCGATCATCGGCGGCCACGCCAAAACTTCCCGAAGAGGTAAAGCGACTCGGAGTCAAAACGCAGAAGTCGATGCCGAACATTCTGATGTTGATTTCCATGACATCGCCCGACGGACGATATGACCAAAATACGCTGGGAAACTACGCCATCATTAATGTCAAAGACGAATTGGCCCGAATCAAAGGAATCGGTCGGGTAGACGTTTTGGGCGCCAGCGATTACTCCATGCGCATTTGGGTGAAACCCGACAGACTTGCCAAGCTCGGAATTACCATTCCCGAAATCACCAATGCCATCCGAGCGCAAAATGTGATCTCTCCCGGAGGAAAGTTCGGAGCTGAACCCGCGCCAAAAGGAACGGAGTTCACGTATACGGTTCGCCTGCCCGAGCGTTTGGTGACCGAGCAAGAATTTGAAAATATTGTCATTCGATCAGCCAAGGACGGCAGTCAGGTGAAAATAGGCGATGTGGCACGCGTGGAGCTGGGCGTAGAAAGCTACAATGCTTTTACTCGCCTCAACGGAAAGCAGAGTGCCATACTTTCCATTTACCAAGCTCCGGGGTCGAATGCGGTAGTGCTGGCCGAAGATGTGATCGCCGCCATGGACAAGATGGCTGAAAACTTCCCCGAGGGAATTGACTATACCGTCTCCCTGGATGCTACAGAGCCCATTATGGCGGGTATTGACGAGATCATCGAAACGTTGATCATCGCGCTGATCCTCGTTATTCTGGTGGTATTTGTTTTTATCCAAGATTGGCGCGCTACCCTCATCCCCACTTTAGCCATTCCGGTTTCATTGGTTGCCGCCTTTATGTTTTTCCCTCTTTTGGGATTCACCATCAACACCCTCTCTCTACTCGGATTGGTACTCGCCATCGGTATCGTAGTCGATGATGCCATAGTGGTGGTGGAGGCCGTTCAAGTGAACATGGAGAAAGGTATGGATGTGAAGACCGCTACGAGCGCTGCCATGAGGGAAGTTACAGCGCCGATTATAGCTACTACTTTGGTGATGATTGCGGTTTTTGTACCCGTAGCTGCCATGGCGGGAATTACAGGAAAACTCTACCAGCAATTTGCCATCACCATTGCCGTGTCGGTTGTGTTCTCCTCCATCAACGCTTTGAGTCTTTCTCCCGCCCTTTGTTCGCTTATGCTAAAACCGCCAAAGGAGGAGAAAAAGAAGGGACTACTTGGACGATTCTTTGCCGCCTTCAATCGAGGATTTGACAAAACAACGGAGTCCTATTCGGCTACAGCAAAAGTTGTTACAGGAAAATTCAAGCGAGGAATAGTCTATATAATCATCGCGGGAATCGCAGCGGGAATTTTTGGTTCCTTGGTGCCGGGCGGGTTCCTACCCGAGGAAGACCAAGGTTATTTCTATGTGAATATTCAGCTTCCGAATGCAGCATCCCTGCAGCGCAGTGATGCCGTGGCGAAAACCGTTGAGGACCTCTTGATGGAGCGCGATGACGTCGAATACGTCACCACGGCATCCGGATTCAGTCTTTTGGCCGGAGCCTTGATCCCAAACACGGCATTCATGTTCGTGAAATTGAAAAACTGGGACCTTCGAGAGCAAACGGTTGCCGAGGTGATGGGTGAGGTAAACGTGATGCTTTCGCAAAATGTCAATGAAGCACAAGCCATGGCGTTCGGTCCGCCTGCCATACCCGGATTGGGGAATGGATCGGGGTTCAGTCTCATCCTCCAAGATCGAGGTGGAAATGATCCGGCTTACTTGGCTCAAAATACCTATCGCTTTATTGCGGAGGCGCAAAAACGACCCGAGATTGCCTCGGCTTTCACCACCTTTCAAGCTACGGTTCCACAGCGCTCCATGGAAGTGAATACGGACAAAATACTTAAATCAGGAGTGGCCATTAGCGACGTTTACAGCACTTTCGCTGCATTTCTGGGGGGCGCTTATGTCAACGACTTCAACCGGTTCGGGAGACTCTACAAGGCCTACGTCCAAGCCGAACCGGAGTACAGACAGGACGAAAAAGGTCTGGAACTCTTTTACGTGAAAAATCAAGAAGGAGCTTCGGTACCCGTGTCTACCTTTGTAACCGTAAAGAATACCTCGGGACCCGATTATACCAACCGCTTCAACTTATTGCGAAGCACCGAGATAACCGGAACACCCGCCGAGGGATTTAGCAGTATCCAGGCTTTGGATGCACTGGAAGAAGTGGCCGCAGAAGTTCTTCCCGACGACATGACCTACTCGTGGAACGCGATGAGCTACCAAGAGAAGAAATCCTCGGGCCAAGCGGGAATCGTTTTTGCCTTTTCGCTGCTATTCGTGTTTTTAATCCTGGCGGCTCAATACGAAAGTTGGTCGATGCCCTTTGCCATTCTGTTAGGAACTCCTTTTGCGCTCTTGGGAGCCTTCTTGTTTTTGTGGCTTTTCAGGCTTTTCAGCGAAAGCTACCTCACCAATATTTTCGCCCAAATCTCACTGGTCATGTTGATAGCGATGGCGGCGAAGAATGCCATCCTCATCGTCGAATTTGCAAAGATGAAATTTGACGAAGGACTGACCTTAAAGGATGCGGCAGTGCAAGCTGCGCGTCTGCGTTTTCGGCCTATTTTGATGACCGTATTCTCTTTCATTTTGGGAATCCTGCCACTGATTTTGGCAACCGGTTCGGGAGCTGAAGCCAGAAAAGTGATGGGTGTTGCGCTGCTCGGCGGAATGGGAATAGCCACCGCCTTGGGTGTACTCTTCTACCCCATGTTATTCGTACTGGTGGGAAAAGTGGCCAAATACGAAGAGAAGCGAGATGCCGAAGTTTTAAAAGAGGGAGGAGCATCATGAAAAATTTAATCCGGATACTCTTAGTGCTCCTAATTGCTTCTTGCAAAATGGGCCAAAACTACCAAGGCTCGGAACTGGAAATTCCCGACGGATATCGCTTTTCTGATACCGCCGACATACCCGATGAGTTCTTGGTAAAAACGGATACGCTCCAACCTGATTCCACGGTTGATTACGATTGGTTCTCGATCTTCAAGGACCCGGTATTGGATTCTTTGGTTGTCCAAGCATTGGAATACAACCAGGATTTGGGTATCGCCGCCGAGAATGTGATTCAAGCTCAACTCATACTCTCCAACCAAAAGACGGAGATGCTTCCGGAATTCAGCTACCAAGCCGGTGCTTCGCGAGGGAACTTCCAACAAGTAGTCTTGCCATCAGAACAGAATGTTTTTTTCGGAGTCGGTGCGGTGAATTGGGAATTGGACTTCTGGGGGAAATTTCGTCGCCTTAACGAAGCAGCCCGAGCCGACCTCATCGCCACGACTGAAGGCTATCGCGCTGCGCAGATCAGTCTGACTTCTACCGTAGCCGATCTTTACTTTCAGTTGCTGGAATACGAAACCCGATTGGATATTTCGTTGCAAACCGTGGCGCTTCGCGATAGCATGCTGGGCATTATCAATATGCGTTTCGACAAGGGCATCATTCCCGAAATAGATGTGAACCAAGCCGAGATACAGCTCGCCATAGCAGAGGCACAAGTTCCGATTTGGAAAAGGAGCATTGCACAAACGCAAAACCTTCTCAGTGTGCTCACGGGGCAAAACCCTCGTGCGATAACTGTGGGCTTTCCCCTGCATCAACAGGAGACGAATGCAGTACTTCCCGAAGGTACGCCTCTCGCCATTCTTTCTCGTCGCCCGGATGTCTTGGCGGCGGAGCAAACTCTGGTGGCTCAAAATGCCTTGGTCGGAGCCGCTCAGGCCAACCGACTACCAAGCATCAGCATCACCGGGCTCCTCGGGGTAGCGGGCAACGAACTCGATGCACTGGGCAGCACCGGACCCGCTTGGAATTTGGGAGCTTCACTTCTGGGTCCGCTCTTTTACTTCAACCGCTTCAAACGCGTAGTTGAGATCGAAAAAAGCCGTCGCAATCAAGCCCAGCTCGCCTATGAACGAACCGTTCTGGAAGCTTTTCAGGAAGTGGAAGATGTGCTCATCGCCATCAGTACCTTAAAGGAAGAGTTGGTGGCGCGCAGAGCTCACGTCGAAGCAGCCACCAATGCCCAAAGGCTTTCCCAAGCAAGATACAGCGAAGGAGTAACCAGTTACCTGGAATACTTGGAATCGCAGCGTCAGAAATTCGACGCCGAACTCGCCTACGCAGGAACCAAGCAACAGCTTCTGGCTACTTATGCCCGTTTGTACAAGGCCTTGGGTGGAGGTTGGCGAATTAACTAACTGGTAGCCTTTAGCTGTTAGCTGTTAGCTGTTAGCTGTTAGCTGTTAGCTGTTAGCCAAATTTACTTTTTCTGCAATGACTCGTTCAGCCTGCGGCGCATATCATTGTGCTCTGAGCGAATCTTCGTGGTCATTTCCATCACGTATTCATGATCGATATCCATGTGCTGATGGTCGTGCTTCATAGAGTCGAGTTTGGCCCTGAGCTCCTCGTCACTGATCTTTCCTTCATCATAGCGTTTTTTGAACGCTTCATGGTCTTTCATGATTACCGCATGGTTTTTCATAATGTTCTCATGCTCGGCATAAAATCGGGTATGTCGTTCGATGTCGTTCATCAAAGCAGTATCGGGATTCTCTTGAGTACTCAAGAAATTGCTTAACTCTTCGTGATTAGCGAGCATCACATCGTGGCGTTTGTCCACCAAGCTGTGGTAATGGTGGCTGCTATCGTGCTTTGCCTGCCAATAATCGTATTCTTCTTGGATTGGAGTTTGGTTTGTACCACAGGAAAAAAAGGCTCCTGCTGCCCCAATTAACATAAGTGAAATTACCGTAGTTTTCATGATGATGGGTTTAATGGATTTCACTATGAAATTAATCCTATTCGAGATCAATCTGAATGATAAAAGTCATGCTTCAGTCTATTTTTTGATCGTATATTTGAGAAGACCAGAGCCTATGATGGTTTCCAAAACCTGCTCTACATTCATGTTGGGAAGCAAATCCGGAAGCTTCAGGTTACTTTAGAAGAATACCTAACCTATAAACCAAGACCCTGAAAAATAATACTACTCTTTCTCGTAACTATTGCCGTGAAAGCGCTGTGGTCAGTCGAAAGTACCGAAAGCACTATAGATGTCGGGATTGGAGAGCCAGTGGTAAGCACAAGCCAAATTGAGGCCTTCATTTGGGTGATAGACGGGTATCCGATCCCTGTTTTTCAAACATTTGAGCAGACGATGTCGGGTGTAGTCACAGACAATGGATCGAGGTACGTTTCAGGTACACCTCTTGCGACAACAGATTACAACTCACTTAAAGCTGTGAGCCTCTATCCTGTTCCTGCCGTTGATTTTGTCAACCTGGATATTGGAGAAAACCAAACGGGAACAGCGACCGTCAGAATATTTGATGTTCGCGGAGTAGTTATCAAAGAGTTCAACCAAGGATTGGCTCAAGTAACTCGTTTCGATGTTTCTGATCTCCCATCCGGGTTTTATTCGATCAATATTCAAACCGAAGAAGGAATGGCGACGAAACACTTCACGAAGTAAACACAGACTGCCTTAAGATTGAAAGCGCGGGGGAATGGTCCTCGCGCTTTTTTTGGCTCCAATTAATTTGGCGTTTTAGTTGATTTGATTTTTAATTAACTGCTCATAAATCGGCCGGCACTCTTCCAAAAGCGGCTCCAAATGTTCAGGAAAATCAACATCTTTCATTCGGTAAGGCTGAAATTCCGTCGATTTGTGAACATTGTCATACCAGTACTTCGCCCATATACCATCTTCCGGTATTGGCCCCGGTGCCCATGAAAGCATTGATTCCTCAAACGAAATACCGGCTGCTTCACAAAAGGCCGAAAGCGTCTTTCTCGGGTCGATGAGTATTTCTTTGGAATCCAAAACGATGGCCTTTTGTCCAATACGCTCCAACTGATCCATCAGCATAAGTTGAGCCTCGTAGCCTACATCCTGCATGGTAGGATTCGCAATCACCTTATCGAATGAAACAAGCATCTCCTTTGGATCTCGCGTCAAAATAACGTTGACGCAATCTTTCAAAAAGTCCAAATTGACTTCAAAGAGGTGGTGCGTCATGTGCTTAAAGAAAACCACGGGCTTTTCGTGTGGACCCATCATCATCTCTACCACTTTGTCGCCGTCATTTTCCATAGTGGCGAGAATCTCTTTGGCACCCGGATGGTATTCATCCGCCTCGGTATGACTCAAATAATGTGCATAAAGCGGTTCGTCGTAGACTTTGCAATCGCTTCGCTGGGCAAAGGAATACATCAGCGCCGTCGAGACATTTCGCGGTCCCGACCAGAGACAGATTCGTTTGATATTGTCAGCCATTGTTAACCTCTTCTTTGATCAAAGATTGATACAACCGGTGAAGTTTTTTCGTCATTGCGCCATAACTACCCTCACCAATAGTTCGACCGTCGATTTTTGTCACGGGTGTTAATCCACCGAAAGTTCCCGTGACGAAAGCTTCGTCGGCTCCGTAAACATCAAAGAGCGAGAAATCTTTTTGGTGGCAGGCGATTCCGTTTCGTTCGCAAAGCTCAATAACCTTAGCGCGTGTAATACCCTGCATGCAATACTGACCTGTCGAAGTCCATACTTCATCTCCTTTGACAATGAAGAAATTGGTGGCATTGCAAGTAGAAACAAAACCGCGAACATCCAGCATCAAAGCTTCATCGGCACCTGCTTCCAGTGCTTGGATGAGTGCTTGGACTTCGTGGAGCTTGCTGTGGCAGTTGAGTCGAGGATCGAGGTAGTCGGGTGAGCCCCGACGAACGGTTGAGGTGAACAGAGTGATTCCTTTTTCCCGCGTTTCTTCTGACGCTTTCTTGTATTCGGCAATGATTACCACGTTGGGACCTGAAATGGTCAGTCGAGGATCTTGAGAGGGCGTCTTTTTGATTCCGCGAGTGACCATTACACGCACGTGAACTTCATCTTCCATCTCATTTGCTTTAAGCGTCTCTCTGATTTTTCCGATCAATTCTTCTCGAGAAAAAGGAAGCTTCATCCCAATGGTTGCGGCACCCTGCCAAAGTCGGTCGAGGTGATCATTGATAAAGCAAAGCGTGCCGTGGTGAAGTCTGAGACCCTCCCATATTCCGTCGCCTACCAAGTAGCCACTGTCAAAAACCGAGATCTTGGCGTCTTGCCTTGGCAGCAATTCTCCATTGATATGAATTAAAACTGATTCATTGCGCGGGTCATCTAGCGCGTTGTGGGTGCCGTGTATCATTTAGTTCAAATATGAGAAAGTAAAACTGAAAAACACGTTTCGCCCCCCCTTTTGATGAATCCGATTGATATACGAAATCTATAAATCCCCTGTTTTCCTATCTTTCCCAAATGTTTCGATTCTTTGGCGCTATTGCCATCTTGGTTCTTTCTATTTCTTGCTCCTCCGACAAGAAGAATTTGGAAATCAATCCCATTTCACCGGAAAGTGATTATACCCAATTCGTCAACCCCTTCATTGGCACCGGTGGCCACGGCCACACTTTCCCCGGAGCGACATTGCCTTTCGGAATGGTTCAACTCAGTCCAGACACGCGGCTGGATGGGTGGGATGGCTGCAGCGGTTACCATTATAGCGATTCCGTTATTTTCGGATTCTCACATACCCACTTGAGCGGCACGGGCGTGAGTGACTACGGTGACATTTTACTCATGCCCACCAATGCGGTAATATTTGGCAACGGTGCAGATGGAGACGAAGGATATTCATCCACTTTTTCTCATAAAAATGAAGTAGCTCAAGCGGGCTACTACAAGGTGAAGTTAGCCGATACGGATATTGAAGTCGAATTAACGACCACCTTGCGAGCTGGAATTCACCGCTACCAATTCCCTTCGGCAGATGATCAAATTGTCATCTTGGATTTGGAACACCGTGATAAGTTACTTGATCACAAATTGGAAAAAACTTCACCCACCACCCTTTCGGGATATCGGTTTTCCAAAGCTTGGGCCGACGATCAACGACTTTTCTTTCATATTGAATTCTCTCACCCGATTGCGAAAGTAGCCTACAACAGGGACTCTCAACCGAGCAAAGCAGCTTTCACCATTCAAAACCCCAAAAATGAACCCGTGACTGTCAAAGTAGGAATCTCTTCCGTTGATGAAGAAGGGGCCAAACGCAATATGGTTGAAGAGATGGGTGAGCTGAACTTCAATGATGTGAGAGAGCAGGCTCGCCAAGTATGGCATGCGCAACTCTCAAAAATTGCCATCGAAGAAAGCGACTTAGATCGAAAAACGACATTCTACACGGCCCTCTATCACACCATGATCGCCCCGAATCTCTACCAAGACATCGATGGTCGCTACCGCGGAATGGACTTGGCAATACATGAAGCGGAGGGTTTTGACTACTACACGGTATTCTCTTTGTGGGATACCTACAGAGCCGCCCATCCCCTATTTACCATCATCGAGCAAGAGCGTACCAATGATTTTATCAA
>Ga0102928_1002868_pt1 | contig 10216 bp, 8 predicted proteins | sample SalPonR1_B_D1_MG_FD_78504 | JGI IMG/M metagenome (GOLD analysis project Ga0102928, IMG submission 78504) | Salt pond soil microbial communities from South San Francisco under conditions of wetland restoration - Salt Pond MetaG R1_B_D1_MG | ecosystem: Environmental > Aquatic > Marine > Intertidal...
AACTGCCGGATATATCGGCGCTCGTAGTTTAAAAATCCGGAAAAATCGGAAATCAGCTGACGTTTTAAGCGACTGGTCCGCTCCAGAAGCTCTGTTTTGACCGGAACCGCCAGTTCAGCCGCTACCGACGGCGTCGGGGCGCGAAGATCGGCGACAAAATCGGCAATGGTGTAATCGGTTTCGTGGCCCACCGCCGATACGATCGGAATTTCTGAGGCGAAAATGGCCCGCGCCATCTTTTCTGAATTAAACGGCCATAAATCCTCAAGAGAGCCCCCGCCGCGGGCAAGGATGGCCATATCGGCATCCCGCCGGGAGTTTAAAAGCTCGATGGCGGCCAAAATATCATCCACCGCCCACTCGCCCTGAACATTTACCGGTATGATCTCGATGGGCATATTCGGAAACCGGCGGTGTATGACCCGGATGATGTCATGGGCTACAGCGCCGGAAGCCGACGTAATCAAACAGACCCGGCGCGGCAGAACGGGCAGGGGCTTTTTATGGGTTTCATCGAAGAGGCCTTCCTCTGAAAGCTTTGCTTTGAGCTGCTCAAAAGCCGCCTGTAAGGCGCCGATGCCGGAAGGTTCGAGGTACTCAAGGATCATCTGATAGGCGCCGCGAGGCGAATATACGGTAATTCGGCCGTAGCCGGTGACACTCATGCCGTCTTCCGGCATGAACTGAAGGCGCTTGTTCTGGCCGCGAAACATGACGGCGCCGATTTGGGCGGCATCATCTTTTAAAGTGAAATAGTAATGACCGGAAGCCGGTACTCTAAAATTCGAAATTTCTCCATTAATCCAGATAAATGGATAGTTTTTTTCAAGCAGTGATTTAATTTTTTCCGTCAGTTCGCTGACAGAATATATGTTTCGATCAACAAGGGCCATAATGCTTTGATAAAAAATAAAAGATTTCTCGCTGCCGCTCGAAATGACAGCAGCTATAACTATTAAAATTATTAAATCTAGCACAGTTAATGACGCTATTCAATTTTTAATTCCATTTTTATACGGAGTCCATTAATATATGTTATTATTTTGGAAAGTTACGCCGCTATCTTCCCGAAAAACGATAGTAGCGAGCAATCTTGCATAAAAGATTTCTCGCCACCGTGCACTGTGAACCCGGAACTGGGACTGTGAGCCATTTTGATAAATTTATAACGTCTGATAAGAAATATTATGTAAACTTTTGGCCCAAATCAAACAAACCGCGTATTGGGCCCGCTTTAAAGGTATCCCTTTAACTTTACACCCCGCCCGGCTCTGTTCAAGGATTAAATTTTTATGTTGTTATATTAGTAGGTTATTTAATATTATGGGGGATGGGCTTTAGATGCTTTTAGCAATGTTCGAGATAGTTGCGGACGGCGGGTATCAGATAAACATCATCCAACGGCATCTGGCGAAGGCAGTCCGCCAGCGTTTCGACCTTCTGACGGATCGGCAGGTGTTTGTCCATAATAAACACTTGTTTCCCCTTTACCGTGCAAAGCCCGCTGCTGGCATTGACGCCGGTGGCCCGCAGGTTTTGTTCGGAAACCGTGATATCCAATTTTTCAGCAGCCTCTTTCAGATGCTGATACAGTTGAGTCGATTTCAAACCGTGAAACCCTTGCAAACTAGCATTTTTGTGTTATTATTAGTTTATTTAAACGAAAGCATGCGCATATTCTGAAAAACCAGTGATATGCGGGCTATATTCTCAACAACCAGGAGGAAAAATTATGGCGAACATTCAGTCTGCTCAAAGAACCGCTGATACCGGCGTACAGGTCCAGGTCAACAGTTTCATCCGGAGTGTTTACAACTGGATGGCTGCCGGATTGGGCCTGACGGGCCTTATCGCATTCTATGTCAGCCACAGCGAGAGCATGCTTCGACTTATATTTGGCAACTCCCTTCTCTTCTTTGGCTTGATTGCGGCTGAACTGGGAATGGTCTTTTACCTGAGCGCCAGGGTGCAGAAAATAAAGGCATCCACTGCAACGGCGCTGTTTCTCATATATTCGGCCTTAAACGGGGTTACGCTTTCCTTTATATTTATTGCCTATACGCCGGCCTCAATCACATCGACCCTGTTTGTCTGTGCGGCCACTTTTGTCGCCTGCAGCATTTTCGGGTTTACCACTAAGCGGGACCTGACCTCGCTTGGCAGTTTCATGTTTATGGGGCTGATCGGCATCATTATCGCATCGGTGGTCAACCTTTTCATCCAGAGCTCGGCCCTTACCACAATCGTCAGTTATATCGGGGTATTGGTGTTTGTCGGCCTGACCGCCTATGACACCCAGAAGCTCAAGCACATGGCCATGACCCAACCGGCAGACCTCGAAGCCGGCGTTATCCGTAAGGGGGCGATAATGGGGGCCCTTTCACTGTACCTGGATTTTATCAACCTGTTCCTGATGCTTCTCTATATAATGGGCGGCAGGGAATAGCCGCGGCACCCGATTTACTTTTTTCCGATTCGCTCTTGGATGGCACCAATAATTTCAAGACAATATTGATGGGTTTGCTCCGGATCCGGCCCTTCGACCATTACCCGGCACAAGGGCTGGGTACCGGAGTACCTGACGAGCACACGCCCCTTGTGATCGAGCGCGTTCTCCACCCGTGAGATCACCTCCTTGATTTCGGGAAACTGATAGATATCCACCCTTTCTTTTACCTCAACATTCATCAGGACCTGGGGATAGATTTGAATGATATCAGAAAGGGCGGACAGGGGTTGAGCGGTTTCCTGCATAATTTGTATCAGTCTCAGGCCGGTCAGAATCCCGTCGCCTGAGGTATGCGTATCCAGAAAAATCATATGCCCGGAGTCCTCGCCGCCGATCACCGCGCCATGGGCCCTCATTTGTTCCAGCACATATCGGTCCCCCACATCCGTGATCACAAGGTTGATCCCAAGCGCCTCCATCGCCCTATGGAGCCCCACATTGCTCATGACCGTGCTGACCACCACGTTATTGGAAAGTTTACCGGCATCTTTTAGATACTTGGCGCAAATGGCAAGGATAGGATCGCCTGTCACGTTTCGCCCGGTTTCATCAACGGCAATCAGCCGGTCCCCGTCTCCGTCAAATGCCAGGCCGATATCAGCCCCGTTTTCAAGGGTTTCCTGTTTCAGCCGCCCGGTATCCTGAGAGCCGCAGCCCTGATTGATGTTCTGTCCGTCCGGGGAGGCACCGATCGTGATGACATCCGCCCCCATCGCTTCAAAAACATCCGGGGCGACGCGGTATGCGGCGCCGTTTGAACAGTCAAGCACGACCCTGACCCCTTTTAAGAAATCCTTTGAAGGCATCGTCTGTAACAAAAAATCCCTATATGAGCGCTCGAGCGTCGGATTGGCACACACGGTGCCGAGGACAACATCGGATGCATATTTGTCAGGGGCGGTATCAAGCTCCTGGATCATTTGATCAATCGCAATCTCCATCTCCATTGATAGCTTGAACCCGTTTGCATCGAAAAACTTGATTCCGTTGTCCGCATACGGATTGTGGGAGGCCGAAATTACCACACCGGCATCCATGGATTCGGAAACGGTTAAGTGGGCGACCCCCGGCGTGGGCAATACGCCGCAAAGGTGGGCGCTCCCGCCGGCAGAACAGATCCCGGCGGCAATGGCGCACTCTATCATATCCCCGGATATCCGGGTATCTTTTCCAATAAGTATCCTTTTTCTGCCGCCCCTGTTTTTTAATGCCCATACAAGGGCCCTGCCCGCCTTAAGCGCGATCTCCGCCGTCATGGGATATTGATTGGCTCTGCCCCGGATCCCATCGGTGCCGAAAAATTCAGGCATACCTATTTTCCTTTCTCTCGGGTAAATTCGGGAATGATAGGCATAACTGCAGATGCCAGATCATCTACCGTCGTCTGGAGCCATTTCGTGCCCTCCGCCTTATCATGGGTCGAAAGGCTTTTAAGGACGCGGAGATAGTCGCTTCCGAATTCGGCGATCCCCCTTCTGACGGCCTCCAACAGACGTTCCCGCGAAAAATTGGCCTCGGATGAATCCGAATCCTCTAAAAACCGATGATGTTCGAGGATATCATGAATTTCCGATCTTCGTTCATAAAGCGCTTTTTTCTGCCGGGTCAAAACAGATTTGTCGTTTGTTCCACCGGATTCCGACAGATTTTCGAAAAATGCGCCCAGACGCTTGATCCGTTCATCAAGGGCCTGATTCAGTCTTGCACTTAGCCCGTCATGTAAGGGCTGGGGGTATACGCCGGATATAAACTGTGAACGAACATCGCGATACCATTTGCCGAGCGCCATCAAGTTGCCGATGTATATAAGGTTGTTCGTGAGAATCCGTTTGACGTTTCGATAGACGCCGGGGGTATAGGCCATATTGCCGCCCTTTTGGCCGCCCCCGAAAATTAGGCGATTGGATCTTAGCTCATCCTTTCGGTTGATGGTGCCGGCGGCGATCGTGACGCCATAGCCCAGTCGGCACGGACCCACCAGCCCCCCCTGCCCGCCTAAAAATATGGGGGGCCTGTCCAGCATCACCCCGCCTGGCACATCGCCCATCAAAGACGCCGTCGCCTTGTCCTGCTGCGGGGTATAGTTGAAGTGAATATAGGAGCTGCCCACTTCGCTGTGATTTTTTTTATCCGTGCCGCCGGCCATCAGGCAATCGCAAAAATTGATAAGGCTACCCAGGGTGACATACGGAAACAGGATGGTTTGTTTGAGACCCACACTATGGGCGATGCTTGCGCCCTCCTCGAGAATGGTCCCGCTCCTCACGTGGGCGCATGATCCGCATGAGGCCCCTTCCAGAAAAACCGCCTGACTGAAAAATCCGCCTTTTAGATGGACATTTCGGCCAACCTGACAATTATCTATGGTTGCCGGTGCTTCAAGGCCAAGTTCGGCACCTGGGCCGATATAAGTATCTTTTCCGAAGATCCTGCATCCCGCATGAATAGTTACGCCATCGCCGGAAATCCTCTCCGGATCCATTTCCGGTCCCAGTTCCACGGAATCCGGAACCGGCATGCGAACGCCCCTATTTAACAACTTTGTCTTTAAATCAGCCGTCTCACATTCCATAACCCACACCCAATATCCAATACCTAATACCCAACACCTAACCTCTAATACCCAATCGCCCCTTGTTTAACCAATATCAGCGGCCAAATGTCAAGTCCGTTTTTTAAAACAATTAACATTTCAGGTTGTTATCGAAGATATTCTTGTCGAATGCGATATTTTTTGATATTATTATTTTTTACAAATTTGACAATCTCGTAAAAAGTCGATTTTGGGATGGCAAAGAAAAAAGTTCAAGATCAAGGCGCGCAAATCCCGAGGAATGCAGCGTACTTAGCTGTACGTGAGATTCCGAGGGATGCGGCGCAACACAGATATTGGACTTTTTACGAAGCCATCAAATTTATTTGAGAGGATTTATGTATGAACCATGCCTTAAAATATCGTCTTTTAACCCGCAGCGATCTTGACGGTCTGATATGCGCCGTTTTGGTCAAATATATAGGAATTGTCGATGAAATAAAACTGATCGATCACCCCAGCCAAATGCAGGCCCGTGAGGTCGAAGTCACCGACAGGGACATTACCACCAACCTGCCCTATGTTCCCGGTGTCAACCTGGCCATTGATCATCATCTCTCTGAGACCCTGAGGAATCAAAAAGATCCCCGGCATATCATCGACCCGGAGGCGCCCTCAGCCGCCCGCGTCGTTTATAATTATTATGGCGGCAAAGAAAATTTCCCCCCTTTTTTTGATGAAATGATGGCAGCCGTTGATAAAGCGGACTCAGGACAGTTTAGCAGGAATGAAATATTATATCCAAAGGACTGGCCCCTGCTTAATTTTTTGGTGGATCAGCGCACGGGCATTGAAGACTGGGGTAAGTTCCGAATCCCCGAGGAACAATTCAAGCTGGAGCTCATCGATTACTGCATGAGAATGAGAATCCGTGATATTCTGGCTGTACCGGATGTAAAGGAGCGGATTGACGTCTATTTCGCCTATGAAAAACAGTATAAAGAACAGCTCAAGGCCAGGGCCACGTTAGTTTCCAATATTGTGGTTCTGGATTTTCGCGACGAGCCGGTGAGGTATCCAGGCAATCGGTTTATCATTTACGCCCTCTACCCCGCGTGTAATGTTTCAATTTTGATCCGGCGTGATGCGGAAGATGGCCGCATTACCTTTTCCGTGGGAAAATCCATTATCAACCCGACCTCCACGGTCAATATCGGTGAAATTATGCTCCATTACGGGGGCGGCGGACACCGGGCCGCGGGGGCCTGCCATGTTGAAAACGATCAGGCGGAAAGGGTCTATCAGGAACTGATTGCGACATTATCCGAGACCCCTGATAAAGCAACCATATAACCACCCGGAAAGGAAGATCCTGAAATGAACGACCAAGCCCTAACCAGTTGGCCGATCTGGCAAAAACTGCGCTCAAGCGCAGAGAAAATGGAACTGCCGGAATACCACCTCAAACACCTGGTCAATCAAGACAACCGGCTGGAGAACTATTCGGTTTCAGGCGGCGGCCTTTTTTATGATTATTCAAGGCAGCGGGTTGACAGCCAGGTTATGGGCTACCTGCTTGAGTTGGCCGATACGCGAAGCCTATCCGAGAAGTTCAACCAAATGATGGCCGGCGCCCATGTCAATGTCACCGAGGATCGGGCCGCCCTTCATACCGCGGCCCGTCAATTTTCAAACGAACCGGTTTACGATAACGGCCGCGATGTTATCCCTGAGATCAAAGCCGTGCGCAACCAGATCAAAGCATTCGCACAGGCCGTACATAACGGCGAGATCAAGGGGGCTGCCGGCTTACCCTTCAGGGATATCGTAGTCATCGGTATCGGCGGCTCCTATCTGGGTACGGAATTTGTCGCAACCGCTCTTGAGGGCCTGGCGGATAAAAGAATCAACCTCCACTTTCTGTCAAATGTCGACATCGACAACTTTGGACGCATTGCCTCCCGAATTTCTGCCGAAACCACCCTATGGATCGTGATCTCCAAAAGCTATACCACTACGGAGACCATGGCCAATCTCAACCAGGCGAAGGCGTTTATGAAGGCAAACGGCGTGCCTCCGGAAAAGCACCTGGTTACGGTGACAAGCAAGAAAAGCCCCGGCGATGATCCGGAGAACCCGGCGCTTGCGACCTTTCATATGTTTGACTATATCGGCGGCCGTTTCAGTGTAACCTCCGCTGTGGGCGGGGTCCCGCTGAGCCTATATGTCGGCTACGACCGGTTTGAAAAGATTTTAAAAGGCGCCGAAGAAATGGATCGACATGCGGCTGAGGCGCCGATTCAGAAAAACGCCCCCCTGCTGGCCGCGCTGATCAGTGTCTGGAACAATAATTTCCTGGGATATGAAACCCAAGGGATCATCCCCTATTCTTCCATGCTTTCCAAGCTTGCACCGCATATCCAGCAACTCTATATGGAAAGCAACGGCAAGGCGGTTACCATTCAGGGGATGCCACTTGATATTGACAGCGGTGTGATCGTTTTCGGCGAACCCGGCACCAATGCCCAGCATTCCTTTTTTCAGCTGGCCCATCAGGGCCGGCCGTTTCCTATTGATTTTATCGGCGTGGTGGATCCGGTTTATGGAGAAGAGCAGGTGACATCCAAGGGGGTAACCAATCATCAGGAGCTATGGGCCAATCTGATCGCCCAGTCCCAAGCGCTTGCCCTCGGCAAGGCGGACAGAAATCCGGAGAGCACCTTTTCCGGAAATCGACCCTCCGCCATCATCCTTTTAAACGATTTGTCGCCGGAAAATATCGGCCGCATCCTTTCGTTCTACGAGGCAAAGACGGTTTTTGAGGCGTTTATCTGGGACATCAATCCGTTTGACCAATTCGGAGTGGAGCTTGGCAAAACCATGGCTTCGGCTATTCGGGATGAAATCGCCCGAAAAAACAAGAATCCCGGTTACGAGTTTGATAACCGGGATCCTGTCCGAAAATTTTATCTTGAGACGCTGTTTAATTCAAAGCCTTAAGGCATGCGGTAAATCACCGCCCCCCACGTCACACCGGCGCCCAGCCCTGAAAATACAAGTGTCGCATTTTTCTTAAGCAGGTTTTGTTCCATAGCCTCATCAAGCGATATCGGAATCGTACCGGCTGTTGTATTTCCGTATCTTTGAATGTTGTTGAACATTTTTTCATCCGGCAGCTCCAATGCTTTCTGATAAAACTGATTGATCCTGAGATTGGCCTGATGGGGAAAAATCATGTCAATATGATCAACGGAAAGCCCCGCCTTTTCCAAGGCTTCAATTGTCACCTCCGGAAGCCGCTTGACCGCCAGCTTAAAAATCCTCGACCCATCCATTTTCGGATAGTGCCGCCGCTCCTCTAACCATTCCGGCTTAATTCGCGGATTTAGGCGGGATGCAGGCAGCTCCGTCATCAAGGACTCGGCATATTCACCCTGGGCATGCAGGGAACTTGCAAGAACTCCGACCGGCTCATCCGTCTCAACCGCCTCCAGGCAAACAGCGCCCGCCCCATCCCCAAAAATCACGGTAACATCCCGGCCTTCGGTGGAGATATCGAGGCCGGTGCTGTGGACTTCAGAGCCCACCAGCAGAACCCGCTGGGCCTTTCCGCTTTGGATATACGCATCGGCGATTTCCAGGCCATATAAAAAACCGGTGCATTGCTGACGGATATCCAGCGCCGGTGTTGAATTTAATCCCAGCTTATACTGCAGCAGGCATCCGGAGCCAGGGAAAAATATATCCGGGCTTAGCGTGGCGAAAATGATCAGATCAATATCATCGGCTGTCCAGCCGGCCCTTTTTAGAGCGATTTTCGACGCCTCCAAGCCCAGATCTGAAGCTCCCACACCCCCTTCTTCATCAACCCACCGCCTTTCTTCAATGCCGGTGCGCTGGCGGATCCATTCATCCGATGTATCCATCCATTGGACCAGATCCTCATTCGTCACGACCCGTTCGGGCAGATGCCGACCCGTGGATTTGATAACCGTCCTAAGCATAATTCACGACTCCCCGAGCTTAATCATATTAACGAAATTTAGGAGATTTTAATTCAACCGCAGATTTTTTCAAGAAAATTATGACAATCCCGTAAAAAGCCTTCTGTTTCGCTGCAGCGGTATAAATCGTTTTTTACGAAGCCTTTGGCTATAAGGGGATACGGATAGCCCCTTGCCGCCAAATAACTTGATTCAAAACTTTAAAGATACGAAATAAAACGCGGATATCCTTCAATATCAGAATATCCGCGCTATAAAGGCTTGCTTTCCGGCAATCCGCTGTATAAACGAAAAGCAGACCTAGTCGTTTTCAGTTTTTGGTATGGACACGCCGCCGGTCGTCTTATCGGGCATCTCCGGACTTGGCTTTGTTACGGTTTCCGGCAGATTGACTTCAATATCCGCATCTTCTCTGAGCTGAGCGATATAATCGGGCATCTCTTCTTTGACTTTCTTCTGCTCAAGTTGCTCCTTGAGCCTGTCCTTGACTTCGTCAAAAGTCTTCTGGGAGGCGTCCTTTTTATCCTCTGCCTTGATCAAATGGTAGCCGAAACGGGTTTCCACAATATCGCTGACATCGCCCACCGCCAGAGAAAAGGTGGCCTTCTCGAAGGGTTTAACCATCTGGCCTTTGCTCACATAGCCAAGATCCCCGCCTCTTTTACTGCTCGGGCACTCGGATGCTTCTTTGGCGACCTCTGAAAATTTTTCGCCTTCATCGATGCGTTTTTTGATTTTACCTATCTTCTCCTTGGCTGCCTTTTTTTCGTCTTCGCTCGCCTCAGAGCCCGCTTTTATCAAAATATGCCGGGCTTTAACCTGCTCCGGTGTTTTGAACTGATCCGGATGGTCCTCGTAGTATGTCTTAAGCTCCTTATCGGAGATCGACACGTTTGAAGCGATTTCCTGCTCAATGAGCTGTTTGATGGCCAGGTTCTTTTCGATTTCGCTGCGAAGCTGCGCCTCGGTATAGCCAAGAGCGGAAAGCTGCTTCTTGTATTGGTCCTCATCAGGGAATTGACCCTTGAACTGCTCCATCTGGCTGTCTATTGTTTCAGTATCGACGGCAATGCCGAGCTCTTGGCTCTTCTGGTAAAGCAGTTCATTCTCGACCATCTTATCGACCATATCTTTTTTGATGCTCGCCAGCCTGTTTGCATCCAGCTGCTG
>Ga0102928_1002870_pt1 | contig 10214 bp, 9 predicted proteins | sample SalPonR1_B_D1_MG_FD_78504 | JGI IMG/M metagenome (GOLD analysis project Ga0102928, IMG submission 78504) | Salt pond soil microbial communities from South San Francisco under conditions of wetland restoration - Salt Pond MetaG R1_B_D1_MG | ecosystem: Environmental > Aquatic > Marine > Intertidal...
ATAAATAGGACTAAATATTTAGAATTTAATGAATTTAATAATTATATCCTATTTATGGGATATATATTTTTTTAAAGTTAAAATTTATTTTATAATTTATATTTTTATATTAATTATAAAATAAATTTTTTATAAATTATCATGTTAAATAATAATTTATAAAAAATTATTATTTTAAATATTTAGTCCTATTTATAGATTATTTATTTTTTTAATATTAAAATTTATTTATAATTTTTATTTACATCTATCATATTAAAATATTTAGAATATAAATCAAATTATTTTATTATTTATAAAATTTTATTTTCATTTAAAATTAATAAATATATATAATAATTTTAGAAATTGTAAAGTATGAAAATATTATTAATTATTATTTTATTTTTTTGAAATAATAATTTTAAAAATATATTATATCATATTAATTTTAAACTTAATTTCATTTAATATTTTATTCATATTATATTTCCATTATAAATTATTTTCATTTCTATTTGAATATTCAATACTAGTTTCAAACTTAATTAATATTAAAAATGTAACTAATTCTGATAAATCATTATATTTATCTAATGATTTAAATAAATTTATAGATTTTAAAATATCATTAACATAATTTAATAAATCATTAATATATTATGTTCCATTATAATCATACTTATTATTTTTTAATCTTTCTTCTTTATTAACAATATCATATTGATAAGTTTTAATATTTATTTTTATTTATTCTACTTACATAAGATGAATAAATAATAAAAACTAAATCCAATAATTAAAAATATCTATAAAGTAAATAATATTAAAATTCTTATAATAAAAATACTAATATTTAATTATATCTTTTTTATATATTCTATTACTTTATGAATTAATATAGTTAAAGAATTACAAAAAAATATTTCATTAAAATATACTCTTTCTATTGTAATTTCAGAATTATAATACACAACAAAATCACACCAATCAGCACTCATAATAAACATATTATATTGCATTTGATAATAATATTGTATTGGAATTTTATCATATTTTTTATCATATGGACATTTAATTTCAATAATACCATTACCATCTGGAACATATCCATCGACTGAACATCCTAAATATTGATTTTCTTTCAAATAACAAAATCCTAATTCTATTACTTTATTACCTGTTTCTTTTATATATAAATCTCTTGCTATTGGTTCATATTTAATTCCATGATTAATTTTAATTAATTGTTCATCATTAAATACTTTATCTTTTACATTTAATAATTCTAATAATTTATCATCAGAATATAATTGAACAAAATAAAATGAATAAATATTTGATCCTGTAATTTTATATTTTCTTATTTCTTTCCATTCTTTTGATTGTTGTTTAGCATTATCTATTATCAATTTATCCATTTAATTTAATTATTATTAAAATTTAATAATAATTTTACTCATTTACAAAATCAATTAATTTATCTATTGAATAATTTTCATTATTTATTAGATCTTTATAATAATAAAAAATGAAACATCGAAATATAGATAATAATTTTGTAGTTTGATATCCAGTAATAATATTTTTCAATAAATCTTCTGAAAATTTATCTTCTAATAATGTAGTTAAAGTTTTATAATCTTCATCACTTAATTTTATATTGAATAATGAATATAACCAAAATATAAAATAAAATTTATTATTTAATTCATCTCTATATTTTGAAATATTTAAAAATATTTTATTTTTATTATTTATATCTTCAGTAAATGACATAATACTTATTATTTCTTTCTTATTTAAAAATGCACTTTTTGGATATTCAACCAATAAATATTTTATTCCAAAATTATTTAATATACTATTAATTAATGATTTATTATTTCGATTTACATAAATTAAATGAATAATTTCAAAATAATTATGGAAACCATTAATAAATTTTAAATCATCGGATGATTTATCAAATGTATTTATAAATTTATAACAAAATTTTGAAAAATTATCATCTGTTATTTTAATTTTATTATTTAAAAATAATATAATAATGTTAAAGTATAAGTAATTATTTAAATCAAAACTATTCGAATATTTGAATAGTTTTTTCGCAATATATCTTTTTGTTTTATTAATAACATTATCAGGTAATGTATAATATTTATCTATTAATGTGAATATATTATTAATAACTAAGTAAATATCTTGATAATTTTTTTCCTTAATCATTTGAATGAAATTATTCTTTAATTCACAAATATAATAATCAAATGATAAACTTACTGATACATTACCTTCTTTTTTTGTTAAATCGTTTGTGGAAAATTGTTGAATATTTGTTTTTTGTAAATTAACATCTTCGATTTCTTTTTTAATTCTTTCTTTTTCTTCATTCAATTTTTGAATATTTGTATTTAGATCTTGTAATCTTTTCATATTTTCATTTTCTAATTTGGTATATAATAATGCTTCTTCTTCTTGTAATTTTTTATATTGTGCATTGTATTCATCAAATTTGGATATATTATTATTTTTTTGTTCATATAATGATGATTTATCATTATCTTTTGATATTAATTGTTGATTATCATCATCTGTTATATATTGTTTTTTTTCTTTTCGAATTGATTTATTTTTATCTCTTTGTTCTTCATCTCTTTGTTGTTCTAATTCTTTATCTCTCCTTTGATCTTCATCTCTTTGTTTACTTTTTTTTTGTTGTTCTTCATCTCTTTGTTGTTTTAATTCTTTATCTCTTCTTTGTTGTTCTAATTCTTTATCCCTTCCTTGATCTTTATCTCTCCTTTGTTGTTCTAATTCTTTATCTTTTCTTTGTTGTTCATCTCTTCTTTGCTCTTTATCTCTCTGTTTATCTCTTTTTTGTTGTTCTAATTCTTCATCTTTTCGTTCTTGTTCTTGTGTTTCAGAATCAGAATAATCATCATTTTTTTGTCGAATATTTGTCGTTGTTGTTGTATCATTAATAAATTGTTGTTGATTAGATTTTTCTTTCTGAATCATTTGAAGAATTTCATTTTGATATTTTTTAAAATCATATTGAATATTTGAATTTTCTTTCTTTAAATCTTCTATTATTTTATTTTGTTTATCGAATTTTGAATTCAATTGAACATTTTCATTTTTTATTTTACTTAATTCATTTTTTTGGTTTGATAATTCAGATTGTAATTTATCATTTTGTTTCTTTACTTGTTCTATTACTATATCTAAATCTTTTTTTCCTATTTGTTGTGTATTTTTATCTTTATCTTTATCTTCATCAGTTCTATCTTTATCTCTATCAGTTCTATCTAAATTAGTTCTATCTTTATCTCTATCAGTTCTATCTCTATCTCTATCTTTATCTCTATCAGTTCTATCTCTATCAGTTCTATCTCTATCTTTATCTCTATCAGTTCTATCTTTATCTCTATCAGTTCTATCTTTATCTCTATCAGTTCTATCTAAATTAGTTCTATCTCTATCTTTATCTCTATCAGTTCTATCTTTATCTCTATCAGTTCTATCTTTATCTTTATCAGTTCTATCTAAATTAGTTTTATCTCTATCTTTATCAGTTCTATCTCTATCTTTATCAGTTCTATCTTTATCTCTATCAGTTCTATCTAAATTAGTTTTATCTCTATCTTTATCTTTATCAGTTCTATCTTTATCAGTTCTATCTAAATTAGTTTTATCTCTATCTTTATCTTTATCAGTTCTATCTTTATCAGTTCTATCTAAATTAATTCTATCTCTATCTTTATCAGTTCTATCTTTATCAGTTCTATCTAAATTAGTTTTATCTCTATCTTTATCAGTTCTATCTCTATCTTTATCAGTTCTATCTAAATTAGTTCTATCTAAATTAGTTCTATCTAAATTAGTTCTATCTAAATTAGTTCTATCTCTATCTTTATCTAAATTAGTTCTATCTAAATTAGTTCTATCTCTATCTTTATCTAAATTAGTTCTATCTAAATTAGTTCTATCTCTATCTTTATCTCTATCAGTTCTATCTAAATTAGTTCTATCTAAATTAGTTCTATCTCTATCTCTATTTTTATCAGTTTTATCTAAATTAGTTCTATCTTCATCTTCATCATTTTCATTTTCATCTTCATCATTTTCATCTTCATCATTTTCATCTTCATCAGTTCTATTTTCATCTTTATCTTCATTATTTTCATCTTCATCTTCATCAGTAGTAGTTGTTGTTCTTGTTCTATCTCTATCTATATAAATTTTATCTCTATCAGTCCTATTTATATCAGTCCTATTTATATCAGTCCTATTCAATTTAGATTTATTTACATCGTTTTGAATATTAGTAATATCTGAATCTTCATTAGGATTAATTGAATTTTTATTTTCATATTGTAATTTTTTTCTTTCTTGTTCTCTTTCTTTTCTTATTCGATCTTCAGACTTATCCATTGTCTTTTTATCAGATTCAACTTTTGTATTTTTATGAATTAATTCTCCTTTGATATCTTTCAAAATATTAATCATATTAGTATTTTTTGAAGAATAAATCCATTTTTCGATATCATCCATTATAATAGAATATTTATTAATCCATTTTTTAAGATATTCAGTATCATTAGAAGGATGAACTGAAAATATAATAAAATTACGATTATCTAAATCGTAATAAATATATTTATCATCTACTTCATAACCTTGACTAAATGCTCTTAAAATAATATAAATTAATTTTTCTGACTCATCATAATTATTTTTTGGAAATGGCTTAATATTACTATCACTAAGTATTTTAAAATTTAATTTATTATTTTCATCATAACGAATATTATAATCTAAGATATCAATCATGAAATTTTTATTAAATGAAATTGCATATTGATTTGGTAAATATGATTTAAGTTTTGCATTTTCTACAGATTTAGGTTTTATAATTTCTTTAACATTTAAATTTTTTCGATCATTTATATATTTTTTTGCCACATTTTCATCATCGAATAATCCTAATAATATTTGTCCATTTAATTTAATTACAAAGTTTTTATTATCATTACTATACGGAAATAATAAATAATCATTCATTGTAATAAATTCCATTTTTCTTATGAGAAAGATTATTTTTCTTATGAAAAAAAAGATTAATTTATTCAAAAAAGAAATTAATCTATACGAAATAAAGAGTTCCAAAAAGTTTTTATCGGATCAAATAATAAACTAAAAATATAAAATAATAATAAAGGTAATATTATTGAAAGCATACCAAATAAATAATAAGTAAAAGAATTCATAATTTTTATTATTTATTAAAAATATGGATAAAAATTATGAATCCTATCTTAAGAAAAAATTGTGTGTTTTAAGTTCAGATACAAGACGATCTATTAAAGTTGGTAATCATTTTAGATTAAATGAAATAGTAGATGAATTAGAATTATATTCTGATAAAATAAATTATGTTCAAGAAATATATTATAAAATAATTAAATATATTGCATTTTATCAATTTGAAACATCGAATACTATATTATTGTTAATAAATTTAATTAATAATGATAAAAATATAGATGTAAGTAATATGAAATATTTATATCAGAATATTTTAAAAGATAAAGTTTCACCAAAAATTAAATATTCTAATAAATTATGGAAATTAACATTAAATATAAATTTTTCTCAAAATTACTTTTCAAATTATATTTCAAAAAGTTTATTTAATCAAGTAGCACCTATCAATACAAAATATGAAAATTTATTGATATTGTTAAAAAATAAAAATATGGATACATTATTTGAAGTTTTTATTTATTCTGTTTACTTGATCAATGTTAATAAAATTAATACATTAATGAATATATTATCTAAATTTATGGCTCAAAATGAATTGATTATATTGAAGAATGCATATATTAAAACGGAAGATATTACATTTTTCTATGTTATTATTATGAAAATTATGTTTAGTTAATTATTATTTTTAAAAAATAATAATTTTTGTATATTTTAACTTATCAAAATATATAATATAAGTAATAATGGATTGATAGATATTTTCTCTTTTTCAACATAAAGATTTAATTCTTTCTTTATAGTTTTCAACCATATTCGTTTTCTAAATTTAATTCTTTCAAATTAATTGGATCAATCTTCATAATATCTATTAATTTTTCATCATTCGTAGAATTTACAACATCATTCCAATATTCTTGATAATTTTTTATGAATATTAAATCTTATTTGCATTCCAGCATCATATTCAATATTCATATAAAATTTAACATCTTTCAAATATGGAAAAGGATAAAATTTTACTATATTATTCCATTTTTTAGCAAATTGTTCTGCATTAGGTTTTGATAATTTAATATCTTTAGTAACTTCATTCCAACTTTGAATATCCTTTTTCAATTCAGGAGAAGTAAAATAAATATCAATACTCCAACGAGGATTAATATAATCACCAAAATCAGATTTTAAATATTTAAAACCAAGCATTCTTCCAACTTCAGAATCATCAAAATTATTATTAACTTTTTCTTTAGAAATTAAATATCGTGGATAATTTTTAAGAGCTATATAGTATCTTCTTGTATATATAAATTTAATTTTATAATTTTCCAATTTTCTTCAAATTTATCTTGATAACTTACACTTTCTATTAAACATGCTTCTCTACCTTCATGATATACAATCCAAATATTCAATAAATCTTCAATAAAATTTTTCATTATTTATTTTGATTTTGCTAAAATTTATAATTTTTAATAAAACATCTTCTATTATAATATTATTTAAAATTTATAATAATAAATAAAATGATAAACATTGGTAATATTTTATTATTTATAGGATTTTTTTTAATAATTATTACAATATTATTATATATATCAACATTCATATTTGAATATGAATTAGATGATAATACTTTATATATTATATATGGAATCTTAGTAAGTTTAGGATTAATTTTAATTTTATTTGGAATAATTCTTCGGATAAAATATAATAAACAAAAATCAAACGAACAAGAACAAAGACAAAGACAAGAACAAGAACAAGAACAAAAATCAAACGAACAAAAATCAAAATTAACTGACATCCTTCATAATTATGAAATTGATTTAGAATCATTAATATTTGAAAATAAAAATAATATCATATCTTTTAAAAATAAATTAAATAAAAATTTTGAACATAATATTATTTCAAATGAAATAAAACATTTAGATGAAATTAATGAATTATTAGAATATATACTTAGCAATTATAAATATAACTATAATAATTATAATAGTTATTATAGTTATATAGATAAATTATATTTTGATATTGACGAATTAAATTTAAATTTATATTTTATTAATATAGATAAATATATTAAAAATTCACAAATAGGTGAATTAAATGAAATAATACAAACTTTTATTAATAAATTAAGAGAGGATAAACAATATATTGAAAATACAAAAAACAATTAATATTTAAATAATTATAAATATTATAATTATTTTAACGTAATTTTAACAATTTATTAGCTACATGTCTAAATTTTAAAACTTTGCATGTTTCAAAATATGGTTTTCTATGAAATATATCATTATGATGAAATAATACATTTTCACTACAATTAGTAGGATTAAAAATCAATTGCCAATTCTTCCAAAAAAGTGCATATTGTGTATTCATATTATTTATTGACATAACTGGATTCCTTTTACAATTTATTAAGTCACGAGAATCAATTTCTTGTTTTGGTTTTCTTGAAATATTCAAATGAGTAAGAATTGTATGAAATAAACTAGAACTAGAAACCCATTCATGACAATTTACTTGTTCTTCTTGATAAGGAAGTTTAATCCATAAAGGTTTACGAGATGAAAACATATTAATATCACCCTTTGCCCACATTTTTAAATCTCCAAGATGAAATCCATGATCTGATACTAAAACAATCATTGTATTATTTAAATTATTTTGTAATTTACGATATACTTTTTCAATGGCATGAAAACCAGTATAACTACTTTTCAAATAAGCTTTAATAAATTGTTTTAATCTTCCACTTGATTGAATTGCCCTGAAAAATTTATTAAAAAATTTTGAAAAAGGATAAGAAGGATATTGATCTTCCAAATATAAATAAATCTTTCTTAAAAATTTCTTGAAAAACTTATTTCTTAATTTATTTGTATTTTTATAGAAGAATGGCATATGAGGACGATAACTTCCATAAAATAATGCAAAAGGTTGATTTTCATTTCTTTCATTAAGAAATTTTCTTGCTTGTCGACTTGAATAATTATCTGTACTAAATCCTTTTACAATTTCACGATAATGTAAACGTTTATTAATTTTAAAATCATTACGAAATTTTCCTACAGGAAGATCTTTATTATTTATATTATTTACAATTGTTAAATTATCAGTAATACCATTAAATTTTATCGAATATTCTAAATTTTGTTGTTTTATAAATAATTTTTGTTCAGAACCATGAAATATTTTACCAAATATTCCTACTTGATATCCTTCTTCTTTTAATATTTCTGGTAATGATTGATGTTTTGGAAATTTATTTATATAACTTTGTCTATTTGAAAATATTCCAGATTTATAACTTTCATGTCCAAAAAGAATAGCTGATCTAGATGGTAAACATATTGGAGTAGATGCTACACCACGATGGAATATATGAGAATTTTGTGTCATTTTTTGAAAAATCGAATTATCAAATTTGAAACTTGAAAAATAAGGAGGAATTAACATATTTTGATCATCTATCATAAGAAAAGCTAAATTATGTTTTCCTTGAATGATTGAAAAATTAAAAATTAAAAAGAATAAGATATAATAAAATTTCATGATATTTTAATGAATAAATTAAGAATTTTTAATTAAAATATTGTAAATTTTAATTCATATTCTTCTTTCAAAATAATTATTTCTTTATTTCAATTTACTTCAAATAAAAAATGAATACTTATAAGATTTTATTATCAACAGGATTTTTTGTATTATTTATCTTATCATTATTATATATATCAACACTTATATTTGATTATGAATTAGATGAAAATACTTTATATATTATATATGGAATTTTAGGAATTATAGGATTAATTTTAATTTTATTCGGAATAATTTTTTGGATAAAATATAATAAATCACAAAAAACAAAAGAATTTGAAAGATTATTAAAAGATAAATATGATTTAATTATTCAATATGAGGAAAATAATATGTTAGATCAAAGTTATAAAGATAAGTTAGATTTTATTCATAAATTATTATTTAACATCCGTGAAGATTATAAAAAGAATGTTCAATATAATAATAATCATCAAGTTTATATGAAACACTTAATTGCTACAATTGAAAATATAACAATTGATAAATTAACAAACATTGATGAAATAACAAATATTGAATATGAATTAGAACAACTTCTTGAAAATTATATATATTCCAAAAATAGTTTAAATTAATAATATTTCTTTTATTAGATTTCTTAAAACTGTTAATAATTGAATTTATCACTAAAATAATTATTTCTAAATTAATAATTATTGATAACAAATATTAAACTATATTATATAATTCATTATTTTGATGATAAATAATTATTCTGAAATTAATAATATAAAAATATTTTACAAAAAGTTACAATATTAAATATTTTTAAAATTTATTTCATTCTAATACTTTATAATTAGAAATATTTTTCAAAAAATATAATTAAAATAATAATTATATTTATAAATTTATTTTTCATTCCAATACTTTTATAATTATAAATATTTTTAGATCTTCCATCTATTATATCTTCTTCAAAAATATTTTACAAAAAATTACAATATTAAATATTTTTAATACTTTTATATTTTACAAAAGTGTGTTATATTAAATATTTTTGAATCTTCCATTTATTATAAGAAAAGCTAAATTATATTTTCTTTGAATGATTGAAAAATTAAAAAGAATAAAAGAATAAAATATTATTATATTTTAATTCATATTCTTTTTTTAAATAATTATTTCTTTATTTCAATTTACTTTAAATAAAAAATGAATACTTATAAGATTTTATTATTAACAGGATTTTTTGTATTATTTATCTTATCATTATTATATATATCAACATTTATATTTGATTATGAATTAGATGAAAATACTTTATATATTGTGTATGGAATTTTAGGAATTATAGGATTAATTTTAATTTTATTCGGAATAATTTTTTGGATAAAATATAA
>Ga0102928_1002876_pt1 | contig 10204 bp, 10 predicted proteins | sample SalPonR1_B_D1_MG_FD_78504 | JGI IMG/M metagenome (GOLD analysis project Ga0102928, IMG submission 78504) | Salt pond soil microbial communities from South San Francisco under conditions of wetland restoration - Salt Pond MetaG R1_B_D1_MG | ecosystem: Environmental > Aquatic > Marine > Intertidal...
CCGAGAGCGGTGAGCTGACCAAGCTCGTAAAAGAGGCCGCGAAGCAGGCAGAAGCCTGATATCGCTGCCGGTCAGAGCCGTTTCGGGGTGAACAGCAGTTCGACCTCGAAACGGTTCCGGCTCTCGCCGTTATTCGGCGGTTGGGGGTAGGGGCTAGCCGCCAGGGCAGCCCGGTATGCAGCCTCGTCAATTCTCCCGATGCCTGTCGATTTCAACACCCGTGCCCGGGTCAGGGCACCGTTTCCGAGCAGTTGCAGTTCCACTTCCATGGCCACTGTTTCGGTCAAGTTCCTCATTGCCGGTACTCTCAGTTCCTCCAGCTGCCGGGCCAGGTGGGTGGCCAGCTTGACCACGTAAGGGTCCAGCTCAGCCGGTGACTCCGTTATTCGGGTAACGCGTTCCTCCCGGGTTTCCGAAGACTGTTCTTGTTCCGCTCCAGCAGAGGCGCTGGTGCTTGACTGTGCAGCTTCGTTTTTCGGGGTACTGGTATCGGATTGCTCACTCGGCGTCACGGTTTCCGGTTGACGGGTGGTGACAGTCTCGGGTTCCGGTGGGGATTCGGGGCGAGGAGCATCGATCTCAAAAGGCGGAATTCGGGGTGCGTCCTGATTCGGGCTGGGGATTTCAGATAGGTTGGCGGCGGTTTTGCGCCCGCCCGGGGGCACCAGCTCAAAACGGACGCTCTCTCTGTGCGTGGCCGTCTGTTCTTCCATGGGAGTGGAGATGCCTGAGAGCAGCAGCGTGTGAAGGAATAGTGCCAGAGATGCTGCAAGCCCCAGCCGGTACGCAGCCGGCAGGGCATTGGGGCTGCTTTTTCCGGGCATTGGCGTCAGGCGGTCTTGCTCCGCAGGGTGCCGACGACCGCATCCAGGGCCCGATCAATCAGTGCGCCCTGCTCAAGCAGGGTCAACCGGCCGCGCCGCATTTCGTGAGCCAGTTCAATCCGGGTTTTCTCAATAACCTTCAGCCCCATCCGGTTTACAAAGACAAAGCAGTCTGCTTCCTCGATGATGGCGGATAGCTTGCACCGGAAACTGGCGCCATTGACGAGACGGAACTCTACCCAGTTGCCAATTTCGATACTGTCAATCTGGGCCACGTACTCGGAGATCGCAGCCTCTTCCAGCTCCTGCTGGCGTTCAACGGCCGTCTGGTGAACAGTGGCAATGTCCTCTTCTTCGGGCTCCTCGGGTGAATCCTGAAGTGCTTCAATGGCAGCATTGGTGCGGAATGCCTCCGCCAGTTGGTGCTTGAGCTGGCCCATCATTTCATCCAGTCTGGATGAGTTATAGGATACCTCTTCCAGTCCTGATCGCAGTGACTTGAGCAGGCCTGGCACCACGCGTATCCACTGGTCTCTCTCGTCGTCTTCCTGGTGAGGGTGAAGGCACCAGATAAGATCGTCGACAACCTTGACGGTCGCGTTCCAACGGTGCTCTACATCGTCCCGCAGATAAGCAAGAAACATCACGCGACTCCAGCCGTTCATCAGGATGTCGTGGATGGATTCCGGCAGTTTATAACGGGAAACTTTCTGCTTCAGAAGGTTGTCGACGGTTTGCTGGGCTGTCTGGGATTTTATTCGACCCCGCTCCGATTCCCGGGTTCTCTGCTCCACCAGAGACGCCTTGCGGTTCTCCCGTTCAAGGAATTGTTCGAATTCCTGGTTCAGGGTTTCAAACAGCGCAACGTCGCCGTCAAATTCATTCAGAATCCTTTGCACAATGTTGTGGATCTGTCCGTAGAGTTTGTCCTTGGTTTTCTCATCGCTGCTGCTCCAGCCGATGCCTGCCCTTGCCAGGGAGTTCAGAAGGCGTCTGGCCGGATGCGTAGCCTGGCTGAAGAAACTCTTGTCCCGGATGACCACTTTCAGGATTGGAATCTGCAGACGGCTGATCAGGACCTGAACCGGAGCGGACAGGTTGTAATCGTCGAGTATGAACTCGAACAGCATGGAAACCAGGTTGATCAGGTCTTCGTCAACCTCATTCAGCGCCGGCTTTCGGCCGTCTGCGGTATCGGCTTGGGACAGAACCTGCTGCACCAGCTGGCGAAGATCGATACTGACGGGTTCGCCATCGCTCAGGTTGTGCTGATCCTGCCTGGCTCCCGACAGTGGTAATGAATTGAGAAGGCTTGCCAGCTCTGAGTCACCCACTACCCGAACATTGGGGTCAGAGGCTCGGGGAGGCATGCCTGCATTGGCGCGCTGAAGCGCCAGCATCTGTCTGATCTGTTCGAAGACAGCACTGCTGCTGCCTGTTTCACCTGGGCGCTCCGTTGCCGTGGCATCTGAGGCTTTGGCTTCCCCTTTTTCGTCACCTGCAGACTGAGACTTGGAGGCGTCGTGCTGCTGCCCGGCTTTGCCGTGATACCTGAAGTTAGGAATGATGCCGGCCTGGATCAGTATGCGGTTGGCTTCGTCCAGCAGCATGCCCAGGTTGGAGACAACATAGCGGTCGAACTGTTTGAGCAGAATCAGGCGCTCCCGAATCTGGATTTCCAGCGCCTGTATGGCTTCAGTAAACGCGCTGCAAAGGTGTTCCGGCGCCATAGGATTCACCGGTGACTCGTCCGTGGCCTCCGGATACACCTGGCTGAAGCGGGTCTGGAGCTGAAGCAGCGGGCCCTGAAAGTGTGCTTTCGCCTTGGTGATCATGGCGTTGAGCGCAACCTGTTCTTCAAGGTCGTCATTGCCGACCAGGGCAAGGGTATCGGCGCTGGCCTGCTTGCTCAGGTTTTCTTCCTGGAGCGGGCCTGTATGAGGGGGGTTGGCGAAGTATTGTGCAACGGTGTTCTGAAAATGCCGCTCTACACCCTTCCGTTTGATGCGTATTTCACGCATCGCTTCGAAATACCGGTTTTGCTCATTGTTGCTGCGGGCATTGTTGGCCAGCTCAAACAGTGAATCATCGACGGCGTCGAAGGCGCCCTGCAGCAAATCACCGAGTCCGGCGACAACGGTGTCCCGGATGCGGGTGACCTCCGCAGGAACCGGTCTGTTACTTCCGGCTTCCCTGTGTTCGCGGAGGTAATGTATGCCGGACTGCTTGTTCATGGCAGACTCCTGTTTACGCCTCAACCGGATACATGACCGAGCTGGTAATCCTTGAATTCTCGTTATTGGTTAAATTTACCGCATTTTGCTTAAAGTTAACATGACCAAACGCTAACGTGGGAGCGAATTCAAAAAAACACAGGGTGCCTGAGAGGCACCCTTATACATATCACTGACTTACTGGAGACTCAGCGTTCAGCTCACATAGACCGGGCCAATACCCATGCTCCATATAACGACGCTGATAGCCAGCAGTGCGACAAACATAACCAGGCCCACCGTGAGGACTGCCGACGCAAACATGAAGCCTCGATCTTCCGGTATTTTCATCAGGATGGGCAGGCCTTCGTACAGCAGGTAGACGGCATAGGCAACGGCCACCAGGCCTGCCAGCATGTTCACCCAGATGTTCGGGTAGGCCGCGATAACCCCGATGAGGAAAACGGGGGTTGCGGTGTAGGCGGCCAGGGCTACGCCTCTGGGAGTGCGCTCAACCGCGTCATAAGTGGCGGCAAAGAAATCGATGAACTTGCCCAGCACAAAGATCCCGGCAAGCATTGCCCCATAAAAGAGCACCGATAGTTGCAGCGCGCTCGTGATCGAAAGTTTTGTGATCTGGCCATCACCAATCTGCCAGCCCACCTGGGTTGTTCCGAAGAACCCGGCGACAGCAGGGATCAGTGCCAGCAACAGAATGTGGCCGGCGTAAAGCCTTGTGACGGACTCGGATTCGTTGCGAATCGCCTCCCATTCCTGGTCGGGATGGGCAAGCAGGCCAAACGTATGTGTCAGACTCATGGACGTATTCCTTGTGATTGTTTTTGTAACGCACGCCCTTTCAGTGTTGGTGGGAGATCAGCGGGGGTCAAGCCGGCGACTAAATCTTGATCTTTCAAAAACGAAAGGCGCTATAACGTAATGGTCTATAGCGCCCGCAGGAGGGAGGCTTCAGGGACTCTATGGTTTAAGGGACAGTGACCGTTTCTTGCGCTTTTTGGGGTGTACAATGGCTGCTTTCACGACGTTGTCCTTGATTTGCAGCACTTCTACCCGATGACCGTCCACTTTCAGGCAGACGTTGGTGTCGGGAATGTTCTCCAGGGTTTCAGTAATCAGGCCATTGAGGGTTTTCGGCCCGTCGGTGGGGAGCTTCCAGCCCAGGGTCTTGTTGATGGTTCGAACGGCAGAGGTGCCGTCGATAATAAAGGTGCCATTATCCTGGGGAATAATGTCGGGGCTGGTGGCGGCGTAATCCGTCGTAAAATCCCCGACGATTTCTTCAAGTATGTCTTCGAGTGTCGCAAGACCCAGGACGTCACCATACTCATCCACAACCACACCAAACCTGCGGCGACCCTTCTGGAAATTGATGAGCTGGGTGTTCAGAGGGGTGCTTTCCGGAACGAAATAGGGTTCCTGGCAAAGCTGCATGATCATGGCCTTGTTAATCTCCTCCTGCTGAAGCAGCTTCGAAGCACTGCGCAGGTGGAGTATGCCCTGGATGTTGTTGATGTCGCCTTTGTAAACCGGAAGTCGTGTGTGCTGGCTGCTGCGCAATTGACGCAGGATTGTGTCAGTGTCGTCCTCCAGATCGATCCCTACGACCTCGTTGCGGGGCACCATGATGTCATTCACGGTTACTTTTTCGAGATCGAGGATGCTGACCAGCATGTCCTTGTGCTTGGCTGGAATCAGGGCTCCGGCCTCGTTCACCAGTGTTCGGAGTTCTTCACGACTCAGGTGGTCGTTTGCAGCATCCGCGGCAGAAACGCCCAGCAGCTTGAGAATGCCTCCGGTAAACAGGTTTACGGCCCAGACAATCGGGTAGAGGATTTTCAGCAGTGGACCAAGGATGTAGCTGGCGGGAAATGCGATTTTCTCGGGAAACAGTGCCGCCAGCGTTTTCGGGGTGACTTCTGCAAAGACCAGGATAACTATGGTTAACCCTACAGTTGCGATCGCGATTCCCGCATCGCCCCAAATTTCCATCGCGATCACTGTTGCAATAGCTGAGGCAAAAATATTCACGAAGTTGTTGCCGATCAGGATTACGCCGATCAACTGGTCGGTGCGTTGCAGCAAGCCCTGGGCGCGCTTGGCACCTTTATGGCCGGTCTTGGCCATATGTTTGAGACGATACCGATTAAGAGACATCATTCCGGTTTCGGAACTGGAGAAGAATCCGGAAAGCAGAATCAGCGCTACGAGGAGCATGAACAGCGCCGTAAGCGATGTTTCGGGTTCGTTCAAAAGAGGTGTCCTTATATTGCTGACAAGTAGCGAAAATAGGGTTTTGGCGAGTGTTGTGTCAAGAGAATACCGGGAGTTCCCGGGATTAGCCGCCGCGCTGGAAGACCAGCTCCAGCGCAAACTTGCTGCCGTAGAATGCCAGCATCAGAAGTGCGCAGCCGGCCAGGGTCCATCGGCTAGCGGTAATCCCGCGCCAGCCTTTGGTGTACCGGCCTATCAGGAGCGCCACGAAAACCAGCAGGGACAGGATGGAGAACAGGGTCTTGTGAGCGAGATTCTGGGCAAAAAGGTCTTCTATAAAGAGGGCACCGGTCACGATTGCCAGAATCAGCATCACGACGCCGGCCCAGACCATTTCAAACAGTAACGATTCCATGGTCTGCAATGGCGGGAGGTTGCGAACCAGCAGGCTGTTGTAGTTGTGCTTCAGTTGGCGATTCTGGAAGTAAAGAAGAACCGCCTGGATGGCCGCCAGGGTGAAGAGGCTGTAGGCTGTCACTGAAAGTGCTATGTGGGAGAGCATGCCGTAGCTTTGCTCAGACACCAGTCTTGAAGGGCCGTGTGTAACAAGAGCAAGGATGATGGTGAGGCCTGCCAGGGGATAGACGCCCAGGAACAGGCTTTGTACTGGTTTTTTTAGGTTGAGGCCCAGCAACAGAAACACGATCAGCCAGGAAATCAGAACCGAGCTTTTGAAAAAGCTGAAATCGAAACCGCCGTCATGGTGGACCGTCTGGCCAATAAGAAGTCCGTGGCTGGTCAGGGCAAGAACGCCAATCAGGGTGGTAATGGCAATATTGCTCTGAACCCGGCCCCTGAAATGCAGGGCCTGCAGCGCGGTACCGACGCTGTAAAGAAAAAGAGAGGTGACCGCGAGAATCAGCGTTCCCATGACTTCCTTATTAACCACTGTTCTGACTGGGGATCGGCGCTGGTTTCGGCCGATTTGACCGGGCTGGTCGTTTCAGGGCGATAGTCTGGTTATAATGTCGCGATTATGCAACTGGAATCAAGGAGTCGTCGCAGGCTCTGTCGATTCACGCACTCAATTTATCCGGGGTACGGAAGAGCAACATGTTTGAGAACCTCCAAGACCGACTTTCCGGCAGTCTGCGCAAGATTTCCGGCCAGGCGCGCCTCACTGATGACAATATAAAGGACACTCTCCGGGAAGTGCGGATGGCGCTGCTGGAGGCGGATGTCGCCCTGCCGGTAGTGAAGGACTTTGTTGAGGGCGTCCGTAAGCGAGCCATTGGCCAGGAGGTGCAGCGCAGCCTGACACCGGGCCAGGTCTTCGTAAAAGTTGTCCAGCAGGAGCTGGAGCGGGTCATGGGTGAGGGTAATGAGTCCCTCAACCTGAATGTCCAGCCGCCGGCGGTGGTCATGATGGCCGGTCTCCAGGGTGCAGGTAAGACAACGACTGTCGCCAAGCTCTCGCGCTTCCTCAAGGAGCGGCAGAAGAAGTCCGTGCTGGTGGTCAGCGCCGACGTCTATCGTCCTGCCGCGATTCGCCAGTTGGAGACCCTTGCTGGCGAGGTAGGTGTCGAGTTCTTCCCGAGCAGCGCCGATCAGGATCCCGTGGCTATCGCCGAGGGAGCGATAGCGGCAGCCAGGAAGAAGCACATTGATGTGGTGATTCTTGATACCGCCGGTCGACTCCATGTCGATGAACAGATGATGGGCGAGATCGGCAGGCTGCATAAGGCAGTCAATCCGGTCGAGACCCTGTTCGTGGTCGACGCCATGACCGGTCAGGATGCGGCCAACACCGCCAAAGCGTTTAACGATGCCCTGCCGCTGACCGGCGTGGTACTGACCAAAACGGATGGCGATGCCCGTGGCGGTGCCGCCCTGTCTGTTCGCCATATTACCGGCAAGCCGATCAAGTTCCTGGGTGTGGGTGAAAAGTCCGATGCCCTTGAGCCCTTCTATCCGGACCGGGTCGCGTCCCGGATCCTTGGCATGGGGGACGTGCTCTCGCTGATCGAAGAGGCGGAGCGCAAGCTGGACCAGAAAAAGGCCCAGAAGCTCACCAAGAAAATCAAGAAGGGCAAGAGCTTTGACCTGGAGGATTTTCGCGATCAGCTTCAGCAGATGAAGAGCATGGGTGGCATCGGTGGCCTGCTCGACAAGCTACCGGGCATGGGGCAGATGGCCCAGGTGGCCCAGCAGCAGGTTAATGACAAGTCCATGGGGCAGATGGAAGCCATCATCTGCTCGATGACCCCGAAGGAGCGTCGTTACCCGGATGTGATCAACAACTCCCGCAAGCGTCGCATCGCTACCGGGTCTGGAACCCAGATCCAGGATGTGAATCGTCTGCTGAAACAGCACAAGCAGATGCAGAAGATGATGAAAAAGTTTGGCAAGAAAGGCGGTATGGCGAATATGATGCGCGGCATGGGTGGCATGATGCCCCCGGGCGGCGGTGGAGGGGGCGGAATGCCTCCGTTTGGCCGTATGTAAAAAGCCTTACATGGAAAACGGGGAAACAACTGGTTTTGCTGTTTTCTTTGGCGCTTTTTTAGCATAGAATAGCGCCCCTTTCGAGTATGGGTCTTCGCGTCAGCTGGTGTTCAGCAGGCGTGAATCGTACAAAGTTCGTTCAACAGAACAGGATATTGGTTAAATGGTAATTATCCGTTTGGCTCGTGGTGGCTCCAAGAAGCGCCCGTTCTACCATCTGACAGTCACCGACAGCCGCAAATCTCGCGACGGTCGTTTCATTGAGCGTGTAGGTTTCTTCAACCCGGTTGCCCGTGGTCAGGAAGAGAGTCTTCGCGTTGATCGTGATCGTGTCGACTTCTGGCTCGGTCAAGGCGCGCAGACCAGCGAGCGCGTTGCACAGCTGCTGAAGGCTGCTGGGTAAGACAGAACTGACACCGGGGTTTATGGCATGACACAGAATTCGCAGGAAACTGTGATCGGCCGGATTACCTCGGTGTTTGGGGTCAAGGGGTGGCTCAAGGTCTTCTCCTACACCGATCCCAAGGATGGAATACTGAACTATCCCGATTGGACGCTTGATCTGGATGGTAAACGTATTCCGGCCAAGCTTGAGGAAGGTCGCCGCCAGGGGCAGGGGATCGTCGTCAGGCTGAAAGGTATTAATGACCGTGATCTGGCCCGCACATACTGCGGTGCCGAAGTCAGGGTCTCGACAGCTGAGTTGCCGGAGCTCCCTGACGGGGAGTTTTACTGGTTTCAGCTGGAAGGTCTTGATGTGTATACGGTCGATGATGAGTGCCTTGGCAAAGTGCACCATCTTATGGAAACCGGATCCAACGATGTTCTGGTGGTACAGGCCACGGCAGGTTCCATCGATCAACGTGAGCGTCTGATTCCTTATCTGCCTGGCGAAGTAGTCCAGAATACTGATCTGGATTCAAAACGCATGGTGGTGGACTGGGATCCGGAGTTCTGACGGGTGTGGATTGGCGCAGTCAGTCTGTTCCCGGATATGTTCAGTGCGGTAACGGATTACGGGATTACGGGAAGGGCAGTCCGGGATGGTCTTTTGACTTTCCGGAGCTGGAATCCCCGTGAGTTTACCCACGACCGGCATCGCACGGTAGACGACCGGCCCTATGGCGGTGGCCCGGGTATGCTGATGAAAATTCAGCCTCTCCGGGACGCAATCCATGCGGCAAGGGAAGCAGCACCCGGAAGCCCTTGTGTGGTTTATCTCTCGCCCCAGGGTGAGACTCTGAATCAGTCTGTCGTCGAGTCGCTTGCTGCAGAGCAGCACTTGATTCTGGTGGCGGGCCGGTACGAGGGTGTTGATGAGCGCCTGATAGCGACGGAAGTCGATCGGGAAGTGTCACTGGGTGATTTTGTGCTTTCCGGTGGCGAATTGGCAGCGATGGCTGTTATCGATGCGGTTACACGCCTCATCCCCGGAGCGCTGGGTCATGCGCAGTCGGCAGAGCAGGATTCTTTCGCCGACGGTTTGCTGGATTGTCCGCACTACACCCGGCCCGAAGTTTACGAAGGTCAGGCGGTGCCGGATGTTTTATTGGGCGGTCACCATGATCAGATCCGGCGTTGGCGGCTGAAACAGTCGCTGAGGCGAACCCGGGAGCGACGCCCCGACCTGCTGGAAAAGCGGGTGTTTACGGACGAAGAGCGTGAGCTGCTGGAAGAGATTTTGAACGAACCGGGTGCCTCTGAATGATCAGGGCATTAACAGATTGGGTATCAGGAGCATTACGATGAGCGGCAAGAACAACATCATCAGTCAACTTGAAGCAGAACAGATGACCAAGGAAATCCCTGCGTTTGCGCCGGGCGACACCGTGGTCGTTCAGGTTCGCGTAACCGAGGGTAACCGTGAGCGTCTGCAGGCGTTCGAGGGTGTCGTCATCGGCAAGCGTAACCGTGGCATGAATTCCTCTTTCACCGTACGTAAGATCTCTTACGGTGTTGGTGTTGAGCGTACCTTCCAGAGCTTCTCCAAGCTGATCGACAGCATCAGCGTGAAGCGTCGTGGCGATGTTCGCCAGGCCAAGCTCTACTACCTGCGCGACCTGTCTGGTAAGGCGGCTCGTATCAAGGAAAAGCTGGGCTGATCAGCAGAGCGCTGAACAGCAGGCAGAAAAAGGCAGCCCCGGGCTGCCTTTTTTGTGTCTGACGTTCCGGTATGCTTGTCGTAGGACGTTCGAAGTCTGGGAACTTGCCATGAAAGCGGAAGATGAATCAGTCATTGTGCGGTTCGTTGATGCCATCTGGCTGGAAGACGGGCTCGGCGAAAAGACAAGGCAGGCCTACCGCAGTGATTTGTCGCGATTGGCGGAATGGCTGGAAAGTCAGCCTGGCAAGCCTGCGCTGACTGATGTTCGCCGAACCGACCTTCTGGCCTGGATGTCGCGGGGGTTGGCCGAAGGGGTCAAAAGCTCC
>Ga0102928_1002879_pt1 | contig 10198 bp, 8 predicted proteins | sample SalPonR1_B_D1_MG_FD_78504 | JGI IMG/M metagenome (GOLD analysis project Ga0102928, IMG submission 78504) | Salt pond soil microbial communities from South San Francisco under conditions of wetland restoration - Salt Pond MetaG R1_B_D1_MG | ecosystem: Environmental > Aquatic > Marine > Intertidal...
AAGATGCTTTGACCAAGTACGGTACCGGTTGTACTGGTTCAAGATATTTAAACGGTACGCTCGATAGTCACCTTGAACTGGAAGAAAAGCTTGCCGATTTCATGGGCAAGGAAGCATGCGTGTTATTCAGCACCGGGTACCAAACCAATGAAGGTTCGATACAGACCATCGCGGGCCGTAAGGATATTATTTTTTCAGACAAGGACAATCACGCCTGTATTGTAGTAGGTACACTTGTTTCTAATGCTAAAACCGTGCGTTATCATCATAACGATATGGATCAGTTGGAGAAACTGTTGCAACGGGCTGACCCTGAAGCAGGAAAAATAATTGTCACTGATGGAGTATTCTCGATGTCGGGAACACTCGCAAAGGTGCCAAAATTGGTTGAACTGGCTGAGAAATACAATGCCAGATTATATCTGGATGATGCTCACGCAGTTGGTGTTGTTGGGGATGGAGGCCGTGGATCGGCTTCAGTCTTCGGGCTGACCGATAAGGTAGATCTGATCAGTGGTACCTTCTCAAAATCTTTCGCTTCGTTAGGTGGATTTTTGGTAGGGGATAAACCGGTCATAGAGTTTATCAGGCACAATTCTCCGGCACACATATTTAGTGCGTCCATGCCACCCGCTAATGTGGCAACTGTTTTGAAAGCATTAGAAATTCTTCAGGAGGAACCCTGGAGACTGGAGCGGTTGGAAGAGATCGCCAATTATATGCGAAAAGAACTTAAGAATCTTGGCTTCAACGTATGGAACAGCCAAAGTCCCATAATCCCGGTTGTGATCGGTGAAATGATGGACTGTTTCCGTTTCTGGAAAGACCTGTTTGAAGAAGGTGTATATGCCAATGCAGTTGTTCCTCCCGCTGTACCTAAAGGTCAATCACTGCTTAGAACAAGTTACATGGCCAGCCATACCGATGAACATCTTGATCAGATCCTTGAAGCTTTTCGGAAAGTGGGGCTCAAGCACGGTATTATTGATCGCAATGGACATTCAGGTACTGAATAAATTAAAAAAAGAAGTACCGCATGAATAGCTCCGGTGTCACTGTTGTTTCTTCCAAAGACGAACGGAAACGATTCATTGAATTCATTTATGATTTTTATCAGGATGCTGAGCATTGGGTTCCACCACTACGTATGGACCAAAAAAAGCTGATCGACACGGAAAAAAATCCATTTTTCCATAATGCAGAGATCGAACTTTTCATTGCTGAGAAAGATGGTAAAGATGTTGGCCGTATTGCTGCTATTGTCGATCACCGATTCAATGACTTTCACAAAACAAAGACAGGTCACTTTGGTTTTTTTGAGTGTATAAATGACCAACATACCGCGAATCTTCTCTTCCGCGTAGCATCTGACTGGTTGCGGGATAAGGGTATGAATAAAGTTATTGGCCCCGCCAGCCCATCTATGATGGATACTATAGGCGTATTGATCGATGGCTTTGACAGGGATCCTTATGTTTTAATGCCGTATAACTATGATTATTACGACGATCTTATAAAAGCATCTGGTTTTCAGAAAGAAATGGATCTGTATGCATATATGGTTGATACAGAAACCGTTTCTATGGATCGCATGAACCGTGCTATGAAAATAGTGAAGCACCGGCTTCCTGATATCAATATCAGACCTGTTGATCTTAAGAACATTAAATCAGAGATCGATATCGTGAGAGATATCTTCAATCAGGCCTGGAAAAAAAACTGGGGATTTATTCCGCTCACTGAGGCAGAATTTGATGCCGTGGCAAAAGATCTGAAGTTTATCATAGATACCGATTTCGCACATATTGCTGAAATGGAAGGGAAGCCTGTAGGTTTTTCCATAGGTATTCCTAATATCAATGAGATCCTCAAAACGATGAACGGAAATCTGTTTCCTTTCGGGATCTTCAAGTTGTTGTGGAAAAAGAGAAAACTTAATTCACTGAGAACGGCCCTTATGGGAGTAGTGCCGGAACATCAGGGAAAAGGAATCGATGCCTTATTACATCATCGTTCCATACAGAATGGGTTAAAAGGTGAGAATAAAACCGAATCAGAAATGAGTTGGGTACTCGAGTCTAATCCGGAAATGATACGCGTTGCTGAGCGCATTGGCGGTAAACTTGATAAAACCTATCGGATGTATTCTAAGGCACTCTGAAAGGCTGACCATTTTTAACAACCATTTCACAACATCTACATAGTTTTTCCTTATCTTTTTAAGGCTATAAAATTAATTATTCCTCGTTGTGTACTCTGTTAATTTCTGTATGGTACAGCGATGAACCAAACCTCAAAAAAGAATTTAGTAAGATGAGTGATTTTCGAATTGAGAAGGATTCCATGGGTGAGATCAAAGTGCCTAAAGAAGCCCTGTATGGTGCACAAACACAGCGAGCACACGACAACTTTCCCGTAAGTGGTATTAAATTCAGCCGAAAATTTATTGAGGCTCTTGGTTATGTGAAAAAATCGGCTGCAGCTGTAAATGCGGATCTTGGCCTTCTGGATAAAGGAGTAGCTGATGCAATTCAGGCAGCAGCACAGGAAGTCATCGAAGGTATTCATGATGAGGAATTTGTGATCGATATCTTTCAAACCGGTTCGGGAACCTCAACCAATATGAATGCCAATGAGGTAATTTCACATAGAGCAAATCAGCTTAAAAAGAATGTGGATGTGAATATTCATCCCAACGATCATATCAATTATGGGCAAAGCTCAAATGATGTGATCCCGACAACCATTCGTGTGGCAGCTGTGAAAGCAGTGAACAATGATCTGATTCCAGCGCTCGAACACCTGCAGAAAACTTTCCTAGAGAAAGGTAAAGAGTATGCAGACGTCGTTAAAACCGGCCGAACTCACCTTATGGATGCTATGCCCGTAACTATAGAGCAGGAATTCAGTGGTTATGCCCGACAGGTAGAACTTGGGATCAAGCGGGTTGAATCTGCTTTGGATAGAATAAGTGAATTGCCCCAGGGTGGAACAGCAGTTGGTACCGGGATTAACACTCATAAGGATTTTGGAAAAGATTTTGCTGCAAAAATATCTGAAATGACAGGTGAACAATTTACTGAAGCAGAAAATCACTTTGAAGCTCAAGCTACAGTAGATGCCCCGGTTGAATTGAGTGGGCAACTGAAAACAATTGCAGTTGGGTTGATGAAGATCGGTAACGACCTGAGGTGGATGAACTCCGGACCGAACAGTGGTATAGGAGAGGTTGAACTGGCAGCTTTGCAGCCGGGATCTTCAATAATGCCCGGAAAGGTTAATCCGGTGATAGAGGAATCACTTACTATGGTATGTGCTCAGGTTATAGGGAATGACTCTGCCATTACAATAGGGGGGCAGGCCGGTAATTTTGAATTGAACGTCATGCTTCCTGTTGTAGCTCATAATTTGTTAGAGTCGATAGAAATATTAGCGAATGCTACAAAAAACCTGGCAGATCGCTCTGTATCCCGTTTGAAGGTCAAGAAAGAACAGATCGCAGATATGGTTGGAAGAAATCCAATACTTGTCACTGCCCTAAACCCAATTATCGGATATGACCTCGCTGCAAAAATTGCCAAGAAGGCCTTTGCAGAATCCAGACCACTGAAAGATGTGGCAAAAGAAATGACCGATCTTTCTGATGAAGAACTGGATAATGCCCTGGACCCGATCAAGATGACCAAAGGCGGCTTTACAGAATAGAGTGAAACGGCCTTCTTTCCGATTGAAATAGAACGTTAAGAAGGCCTAAATCTGTTTCATAAAAAAGCGCTTTTCCTTATACTGCCGCCCCTTTTGGATGGTGCTTACCAAATATCAGAACTAATTTTACAAAATGGCTAAAGCGAAGAAAAAATCGACGAAGAAAAAATTTACTGCAGCTCAGAAAAAAGAGGTCCTCAATGATTTTAAACTGGGTTGGGTTAGCCGACACATGTCACTTATAGGCCGTAAAGAGGTGCTGTCAGGCAAGGCTAAATTCGGGATCTTTGGCGATGGTAAGGAAATTCCACAAATAGCATTAGCCAAACAATTCAGGCAGGGGGATTTCCGGTCAGGTTATTACAGGGATCAGACCATTATGCTGGCGATCGATCAGGTGACCCCCCAGCAATTGTTTGCTCAACTATATGCTCATGCTGATGTTGAAGCAGATCCAAGTTCTGCCGGACGACAAATGAATTCGCATTTTGCTTCACGATTGATCGATGAGGAAGGGGAATGGAAAGATCAAACTAAATCCAAAAATACAGCTTCCGATATTTCACCAACAGCCGGGCAAATGTCACGGTTATTGGGTCTGGCACAGGCATCCAAAGTATATCGCAATGAAGAAGCCCTGAAAGGTAAAGAGTGGAAAAAGTTTTCCAATAAGGGTGACGAGATCGCTTTTGGTACCATTGGGGATGCAAGCACATCTGAGGGTGTTTTCTGGGAAACAATTAATGCAGGTGGGGTGCTTCAAATTCCAATGGTTGTTTCTGTTTGGGATGACGGTTTTGGTATTTCAGTATCAAAGAAATATCAAACCACTAAAGAAAGTATTTCTGAGATCCTGAGTGGTTTCCAGCGTACCGAAGAAAAGGAAGGGTATGAGATCCTGACAGTGAAAGCCTGGGACTATGAAGCTTTGTTGGACACCTATGAGAAAGCTGCAAACATTGCTCGGGAAGAGCACGTACCTGTCTTGGTTCATGTACAGGAAGTTACTCAGCCTCAGGGGCACTCAACCTCAGGCTCCCATGAAAGGTATAAAGATGAAGAGAGATTGAAGTGGGAGGAGGAATACTGCTGTCTTGAACGAATGCGCAGATGGATCCTCGACAATAATATAGCTAAAGCTGAAGAGCTGGATAAGCTTGAAGAGGAAGCAAAGAATGAGATCAATGAGGCTAAAAAAGCTGCCTGGAATGCCTTCATGGAGCCGATAAAGGAGGAAAAGAAGGCTGTTCTTGATCTTCTTAGAGCTCTTCAGGAAGAAACAGGGGTGGCAAAAGTTGGGGAATATGCGAAAGCACTAAAAAATTACCCAACGGCTATAAGAAAGGATATTCTCTCTGCTGCACGGAAGTCACTGGCTGTTACAGCCGGAAAAAACGGCTCCTCACGTAATCAACTTATTGACTGGGTTTCAACATCACTGGAAGAGAACAAGGAAAGGTATTCATCCCATCTTTACAGTGAAACAAAATACTCACCGTTGAATGTTGATGAGATCCGACCCGAGTATGAGGATAAGCCAAAAAAAGTTGATGGCAGACTTGTTCTTCGCGATAATTTTGAAAAGATCTTTGATAAATATTCGAATACGCTGGTATTTGGTGAAGACACCGGTAAACTTGGTGATGTGAATAAAGGCCTTGAAGGTATGCAGGATAAATACGGAGAGATCCGTGTAAGCGATACCGGAATCAGGGAAGCTACCATTTTAGGTCAGGGAATAGGTATGGCCATTCGTGGATTGAGGCCGATAGCTGAGATTCAGTATCTGGATTACCTGCTATATTGCTTTCAGGGAATCTCTGATGACCTTGCTACCATTCGATATCGAACAAAAGGAGGGCAGGCTGCCCCGCTGATCGTCAGAACACGTGGTCATAGGCTGGAAGGGATCTGGCATTCCGGATCTCCTATGGGAATGATAGTAAATGGTGTGAGAGGGATACATTTTTGTGTACCCCGAAACCTGACTGAGGCTGCAGGCTTTTACAACACCCTGTTGCAGGGTGATGACCCTGCTATTGTAGTAGAACCATTAAATGGCTACAGACTGAAAGAGGATCTTCCGTCCAATCTCGGGGAATTTACAACACCATTAGGTAAACCGGAGATCGTTAATGAGGGATCGGATATTACCGTGGTTTCCTATGGGTCCACATTCAATATCATTGAGGGATTATTACCGCAGCTGGATAAAGCAGGTATATCCATTGAATTGATCGATGTAAGAACTTTGTTGCCGTTTGATATTGATCATGTGATCGGGAAGTCGTTAAGTAAGACAAACAGATTACTGATCGTAGACGAAGATGTTCCAGGTGGTGCTTCTGCTTATATCCTTCAAAATATTCTGGAAGATCAGGAAGGATATTTCAATCTGGATTCAGAGCCAAAGTGTTTGACTGCTAAAGCTCACAGACCTGCATATGCTTCTGACGGGGATTATTTCAGTAAGCCAAATGCTGAAGATATCTTTGAGTCAATTTATTCGATCATGAGTGAAGCTGACCCCTCCCGTTTTCCGGAGATCTACTAAAATAGTACTGCCACACTGATACGGCTGATCTAATATTAGATCAAAGGTGATAGTGGTCTGAAGTTGATTGGACCGGTGTCACCTTTTTAAGTTTACACCCTGTTAGAATAACAAAGGTACTAGCCAGTCTTTTTTTGGGTAAGCGCTTATCGTTTTACAGTGTGATGAATCGGTCAATAAATACAGCGATCCAGACGAGGGGGAGATAAGCAATAGAGGCGAACATCATTTTCTTGGCATTTTCTTTTGTCCGGCTCAAACCAAATTTGATGGTATATGCGGTAAAACCAAGGGCGAATACCATACCAAATACGAGAAATATAATTCCTGATATTTCAAGTTGAAATAAAGCAAAGGTGACCGGGAATAGTCCTAATACACAGATCATAGACCAAAAGAGAGTCTTATATCCCTCTGTATCTTTTTTAGGAAGCATCTTGAGGCCGGCACTGGAATAATCATCTTTGCAAAGCCAGGCTATAGAAAGGACGTGAGGAACCTGCCAGAAGAACATGATCCCAAAAAGCAGCCACATACCCGGTTCAGAAATGTTGCCAGTGGCAGCGGCCCAGCCACCTACAGGGGGCAGGGCTCCGGGAATGGCTCCAATCGCAATATTGATGGGAGATACTTTCTTCATTGGAGTATAAACCCCCAAATAGATCAAGGCTGTTATGAATGATACAGCTCCTGCGATAGGATTTACAAAAATAATAAGATAGAATAGCCCCGAAAAGATCAGTGTGAGGGAAAATATCATTCCACTCTTTGAGTCGATTCGCTGGTCAGGAAGAGGGCGCTTGGCCGTTCTCTTCATCAGCCTATCTGAAACTCTTTCTATGAATTGGTTGTGAGCACCGGTTCCGGCGGCGATCAAATAAGTCCCGATCAGCGCATGAATCAAAATAGAAAAATTGACAACAGAGCCACTACCCAATATGAAACCAACCAGCATACTTACAAGAACTGACATGGTGATGCCCGGTTTTGTAAGTTGGTAGTAGTCGGATATGACCTCTGTTAAAGGTCTCTCAATAAGTACGTTTTCGTTAACTGAATTCATCTACTGTGCTTGGTCAAATACTGCTTTTTGGAGCAATCAAGAAGTTAAGACAATTTCCTGATTTTTGTTAGGATCAATACTGATTATTTGGTAAAAAATAATCTCTTAGATAAGTGATTTTGTAAAATTTAATTATCTCGGGGATTTCTGGATGAAAATACCAAATATCTACCAGTTTAGAGCTGAAATGCAATTGATCTTACAAACGTTCAAGCAGGTCATTCAGGAATACACGGATCTCTGACAGGTCTTTTTGAGCTTCTACACTGAGGTCAGATGTCTTTTTCTTTTCTCCATTGGTCAAAATATCCTGTACACCTTCCGAACTATATTTTTTATCATGAAGCAGTTCTTTGATCCTGAAAATTAAAGCGAGATCACTTTCTTTATAAACACGGTTTCCGGCACTATTCTTCTTTGGTTTTAATTCAGAGTAGGTCTTTTCCCAGTTTCTTAGAACATGAGGTTCGAGTCCGGTTAATTTACTGACCTCACCCATTGAGTAATACAATTTTTTCATAGCAGACAGAAAGTGTATTTTAAAACCGTTTTATTTTTTCAAAGTAAACTAATTCTGATCATATATAAAATATAACATTTTGCAAGATAAGGATACTGATTCAAATATTGATATAAGTTTAGTGATCCCTGTATACAATGAGGAGGAGTCACTGCCTGAACTTGAAAGGGCTATTTCAAATGCTTTGTCGGATAAGTATACCTACGAGATCATTTTTGTAGATGATGGGTCAACGGACACGTCGTGGAGTGTTATTAAAGAGCTTTCGGCCAGCAAATCATTTGTGCATGGGGTTTCATTCCACCACAACTACGGTAAGAGTGTTGCTCTGCAAGCCGGTTTTGAAGACGCAAGGGGTGAATATGTTGTTACTTTAGATTCAGATCTTCAGGACGATCCAAATGAGATACCGGAGATGATCGAAATGTTAAAAGATGGGTATGATCTTGTAAGCGGTTGGAAAAAAGAGAGACACGACCCTATATCAAAGACCATTCCCTCAAAATTCTTTAACTATGTGACACGAAAGGTTGCCGGCATTAAGCTCCATGATTTTAACTGTGGACTGAAAGCCTACAAGGCTGAAGTAGTTGAGAACATTTATTTATACGGCGAGCTGCATCGATACATACCTATGCTGGCAAAAAGAGAAGGATATGGCCGAATTGCAGAAAAAGTGGTCACGCACCATCCAAGAAAATACGGTAAGACAAAATTTGGGTTATCCAGGTTTATGAATGGATTTTTAGATCTTGTGACCATCACCTTTGTGCAGCGCTACCTTCAAAAACCCATGCATTTCTTTGGTACCATAGGAGTTTTACTGCTACTTGCCGGCGGTTTCATAAACTTGTATATGGTATATGTGAAACTGGTTTTGGGTGAGGGTATTGGAAACCGGCCACTACTGTTTCTCGGTATATTATTAATGGTGGTAGGCGTTCAGTTTTTCTCAACCGGTTTACTTGGTGAATTGATCAATAAGAACCACGTGGAAAAACAGAAACCGCGTATACGAGAACAGGTTTAATAGTTTATGAATCTTACAAGTGCTCTATGTCTGCCACATAATAAACAAGGCCATCTTCTTCCGTAAGCAGGCCATTTAATACTTTAAAAGTATCGCCCGGTTTCAGAGGCAGTTGACTATCATCCACCATTTGAATGGCATCAGGTAATATGCCACCATCGTCTTCCCATCTGTTGTTCTCAAAATTATTTGGAGTACTGATCTCTTCCGGGTTTATCACGATCTTGATCTTCCTGATATTTACAGTGTTATTATCTTCTTTAGCCATTAGTGTCTTCTGAATACATTACATGTTATGGGTTGTATGGGAAGAATCCGGCTTACCGGGCATAACCAAAAGGGGAACCATGGTACCCTGACTTATTTCCTTTGAATGTTTTTTCCCAATTATCGAGAATAATTTTTGATATCGAACCGTCACGATCAATGAAAAATCGTGCTTATTAACTTCACCGTTCACAGTTTTTAAAAGATCATCAGATTCGATCAGCTCAAAAATTATGTCTTTATAACTAATATTTTCAGATACGTAGTCCTTCAGTCCACGAATTAAAAGATCCTCTTTTCCATCTTTCTTACGAGTAACATGTATGATCTTCAGATGTGAGTTATGATGTGAGGCAAGGTCAGTGACAAACTTCATGGCATTCAGATCGTGAGGACCGTAATCTGTGGCAAAAAGAATATTATTAAAGCCATTGTATTCGCCGTACGGAGGAACCACAAGAATAGGAATATCAGTTTGCTGTACAACTTCCGAAGTGGTACTTCCAAAGAACAGACGTTCGAGAGCACTTCTGCCTTGTGTCCCCATGACTATCAGATCAACCTCATAATCATCTGCTGTATTCAGGATCGAGTAGACCGACCGACCTTCAAATAAATGGGTTTTTACATTGATATGCTTGAATTCATCAGCTCGTTTGATGTCTTCTAAGATCTCATCAAACAGTTTCTCAACTTTCTGGGTCACGTTTTGTTTAATGTTTTCAACCATGGGGGCAAAATCGTATGGCTCTTCAATTGAATGCATGATATGTAATTTTGCGTCGTTTTCTTTAGCCAGCTTCAATGCAAATGACAAAGCATGCTTAGCGTTTTCAGAAAAGTCTGTCGGAAATAGAATACTTTTTATGATATCACTCATTGTTATCTCCACCTAAAACAAATATTCAAAATTGAACGCTCAATAAATTTTTCTGCTACCTGCTACCTGCTACCTGCTACCTGCTACCTGCTATCATTTTTCCTCGTGTACTACGGAGGCCACAATAGAATTCCATGTGGCATTTTTATTGATCGCAGTTTCAGCAAGGTTGCTCAAGC
>Ga0102928_1002880_pt1 | contig 10197 bp, 9 predicted proteins | sample SalPonR1_B_D1_MG_FD_78504 | JGI IMG/M metagenome (GOLD analysis project Ga0102928, IMG submission 78504) | Salt pond soil microbial communities from South San Francisco under conditions of wetland restoration - Salt Pond MetaG R1_B_D1_MG | ecosystem: Environmental > Aquatic > Marine > Intertidal...
GCCGACAAGACCGACTGGCGGCGCATGCTGAAGGGCGACCCGGAGCCCCGCGCCCTCGCCGAGAGCCGGGACGAATTGCTGGAACTCGCGGAGCCGGAGCTGGAGGCCATTGCCGCGGGGTTCGGAGCCCACGTCATCGAACGAGTCACCGACGCCGGGGAGGTGGTGATCGACTACCCGGTCAGCGTCTATCCGGAGAAGGTACGGGCGCTCAACCTGGACAAGACGCCGTCGGTCGCCGGCACTCTGCTCGGTATCAAGGGCCAGTACCTGATTCTCGACAGCGGTGTGCTGAACGTGCGCAAGTACGGCGGGTACGAGATGGTGTTCGAAGCCTGAAAAAAGACGCCCGGGCAGGCCGGGCGCTGCAACGGGAGGCTCGAAAGCCTGGAGAGAAAACTCCGCGGCACTGCCGCATCCAACCGGTATTCAGTGCACCCTCGCCCAGCGCAGCAGCTGCACGCAGTCCGTGTCGAGCTGGAAATTGCTCGCCAGCAGGGCCTCGATGTCCTGCGGCTCCACTTCGGTGCCTGCCGGGCGGCAGAGTTCGACGATGCCGCTGTACTCGTCGGCGGCGCTGCTGCCGTCGTCCCGGAGGAGGAATTCCGCGTAGTACTGGGCGCAGTGCCTTTCCATGCCAGCGAGGATAGGCATCCGTCGCAGGACGATACTGTGAGCCGGTGCACAGAAACGGCCTCGCCATCGACCCCGGGGCGCAGTAGCGGCCCCGGCAGTACCGGGTGCAGCCGCAAGCCATTCGGTTGCAACACCACGCCACCGACGTAACACTATCGACCCATTCCGACCTGCCGGAACCCCGAGGAAAAGCCGATGTTGCGCTCCGTCACCCGCCCTGCCGCCATTCTGCTCGGCCTTTGCGCCCTGGCCGCCGCCAGCGCCGGCGCCCAGGAACTGAGATCCGCGCTGTTCGAGGAAGCGGACGCCGCCCGCGCCGGCGCGGAGGAGCTGCAGGCCCCGCTGTTCTCGCCCCGGCACTGGGAGCGGGGCGTGAAGGACTACGAGGCCGCGGAGGACGGCCTCGAGCGGGGCCGAAGTGTCGACTACATCCGCGGCAAGCTGGCGGATGCCGAGGAGCACTTCACCAGCGCGGCCGAGGCGGCGGAACTCGCCCGCATCACGCTCGCCACGGTGCTGGAGACCCGCGAGGACGCCCGCGCGGCCGAGGCACCCGCGCGTTCGGCCCCCATCTGGGAGGACGCCGAGGACGAGTTCCGCGACGCCATAAGCGAGCTGGAACGCGGCGACCTGCAGGATGCGCGGCAGCGGGCCGCCGAGGCGGAGAGCCTGTACCGGGACGCGGAACTCTCCGCCATCAAGAGCCGTTACCTGGGTGACACCCGCCGCCTGCTGGAGGAAGCCGAGCGGGCACGGGTGGAGCGCTATGCGCCGATTACCCTCGCGCGCTCGAAGCGCCTCCTGCAGCAGGCGGAGAAGGAACTGAACGAGAACCGCTACGACACCGACCTGCCCCGCAACCTCGCCCGCCAGGCCAACTACGAGGCCCGCCATGCCATCCGGCTGGCCGACAGGGTGCGCGACGTACGCGACGACGAGCGGACCGTGGAGGAGCTCATCCTTTCCTGGGAGCGCTCGCTGAAGGCGGTGGCCGGTGCGGCCGACATCGTGCCCGACCTTATCGACGGCAACGAGGCGCTCACCGCCGAGCTGGTCGCCTACGTCGAGAACCTGCGCGCCCGCAACCGGACGCTGGAGCAGGACCTGGCGGACAGCGTCTCCCGGGTGGCGGAGATGGAAGAGGAGATCCGCATTCTGGACGAGCGGCTGGGCGGCGCCACCGAGGAGCGCCGCGCGCTGATGCAGCGGCTGCAGGCCCGGAACCGCATCCGCGAGCAGTTCGCCCAGGTAGAGAAGATGTTCGAGCGCGACGAGGCCCAGGTATTCCGCGAGGGCAACGACGTGACGCTGCGTCTCGTCGGCCTGAGCTTCCCGAGCGGCAGCGCTGCGCTGAACGCCGAGCATTACCCCCTGATGGAGAAGGTGGAACGCGCCATCAACGTGTTCCCGCGAAGCCAGCTCACCGTCGAGGGACACACCGACAGTTACGGCGGCGACGAGAGCAACCTGCGCCTGTCCCAGGCCCGGGCCGACGCCGTCATGCAGTACATGATCAACGCGCTCAGGGTGCCGAGCTACCGGCTGAGGGCCACCGGCTACGGCGAGACCCGGCCCGTCGCCAGCAACGAGACCGCGGACGGACGCGCCCGCAACCGCCGCATCGACCTGGTCATCAGCCCCGAACTCGACGAATCCTAGGAGGGCAGGCCTTCCTACACCGGCGTTGCGGAGCGCCACCAGTCTGCGATCACGCCGCCGGTGGTGCGGTTCACCAGGTAGCCGTACTCGCTGTGCACGTTCAGCTCACCGTCCTTGCGGAAGAAGTTCAGCACCTCGTAGTCCTCGATCTCCTCGATCAGGCCGGCGGTCAGCATCTCCCGGTAATCCCGGCGGAACGAACGGTCCAGGGCAGTGAGTTCGCCGATGGCCGCGATGTTCACCCAGCGGCGGATGTTGTCCGGGTAGCGCTCCGTGCCGTCCGCGTCGCGGCCCTTCAGGCGGCGCTGGACGAAGCGCTGGCCCAGCGGGCTGCCGAGGGTGAGGAAGAGGTCCACCCGGCCCGGGTGGGCATCCACGCGGGAGAGCTCCCACAGCGCATCCCAGGCGATCACGGAGCCGAGCGAATGGCCGACGAGGAGCACCGGGCGGCCCTCCTGCCAGGCGGCATCCAGGCGGATCTCGAGCCGGCGCCGCACCTGCCTGCCGATCCCGCCGACGTCGTGCAGGTAGCGCCGCACGTCCTGCAGCGTGACCTGCATCCGCTCGTCGGCCAGATGGGGGATCAGGAAGGGCAGCATATCGCCCAGGATGTAGGCAAAACGCTTCAGCCGCTTGCCCCAGGAGCGGGCCTCGGCGGCATCGTCGTCGGTGGGGTCGGGCTTGCGCAGCAGTTCCTCGATGGCGGCCAGATCCGGTTCGATGTCCACCCGGCTGTTGTAGAAGACCCAGGTCCAGTCCGCCAGGGTCAGGCAGTCGCCGCATTCGGCCATCGAGGCCGCGACGGGTTCGTCCGCCCGGCGCACGCCCTCGAGCATGGTGCGCCAGATCTGCTGGCGGTGCCGCTCGGGCTCCGGCTTGGGCTTCATGCCCGGGACGAAGAGGATGACGGGGCGCGCCACGGCCCGGCCTCAGGCGGTCTCGAGCAGGTCCAGCAGGGCGTCGAAGTCCGGCACCTCGGCGTGGGGCGGCTCCAGCCCGTCCGGCCAGTCCTCTCCCCGGCGGTTCACCCAGACGGTCAGCATGCCGGCCCGGCGTGCGCCCTCGATGTCGTGGTCGGGGTGATCGCCCACGTGCAGCACCTCGGCCGGCTCGCTGCGCGCATGGCTCATGGCCTGGGCGAAGATCTGCGGGTGGGGTTTGGGCGCCCCCGCCGAGACCGCCGTCACGATGCCGTGGAAGAGATGACCGACCCCGATGCGGTGCAGGTCGGCGTTGCCGTTCGTGACCGCCACGAGTCGGTAGCGGGGATGCAGCTGCTCCAGTGCGGGCAGCACGTCCTCGAAGAACTCCACCTCGTTGCGATGACGATCGAACACCGCGAAGGCCTCTTCGGCCAGCGTCTCGGCATAGCCCACCGCGCGCGCCATCTCCCGCATCACTGCGCGGCGCAGGAAGCGAAAGTCGTGGGCCTGCTCCGGGTGGGCCGCGACGATCTCCTGGCGCAGGGCCAGCATGTCCGCCGGCGCGTAGCGCTCGGGTATGCGCGGATAGCGGTGCGCCAGCCACTCGCCGAGCTTCTGCTCGGCTCGCCGAATCACGGGCGCCACCTCCCACAGGGTGTCGTCGAGGTCTATGGTCAGCGCGCGGATACTGTGCAGCATGCCTGTGGTGTCCGGATAGATACGGCGGCGAGGATGGCTATAATGTGCGTTCCTCTCACCGGATAACAAGTGAAGACCCCGATGAGGCGATACAGAAGATGAAATACCTGCACACCATGGTACGCGTCAGCGACCTCGACGAATCGCTCGACTTCTACTGCAACAAGCTCGGCATGCGCGAGATTCGCCGCCACGAGAGCGAGCAGGGCCGCTTCACGCTGGTGTTCGTCGCCCCGCCGGGCAACGAGGAATGCCCGCTGGAGCTCACCTTCAACTGGGACCCGGAGGAGTACGGAGAGGGCCGCAATTTCGGCCACGTGGCCTACCAGGTGGAGGACATCTACGAGACCTGCCGCCAGCTCATGGACGCGGGCGTCACCATCAACCGCCCGCCCCGGGACGGCCGCATGGCCTTCGTGCGCTCGCCGGACGACATCTCCATCGAGCTGCTGCAGAAAGGCGGCGCGCTGCCGCCGCAGGAGCCCTGGGCGTCGATGAGCAACACGGGGCACTGGTAGCCCCCATGGATCGGGGCTGAAGCCCCTCCTACCCTCGTTTGGAGGCGGAGACGCTCGGCTGGTCCAGCGCCGCGGAGGCCGGCTGGGACGGCGAACGCAGCGTGATGAGCAGTACGCCGCCCAGGGTGAGTGCGCCGCCGGTGACGATGCGTACGGTGAGCTGGTCGTCCAGCAGCAGCACCCCGAACATGACGCCGAACAGCGTGGACATCAGCATCAGCGGCGAGATCAGCGAGACGTCGTAGCGCTGCACCAGGTAGTAGGTGGCGCCGTGGCCGAACAGGCTCGCGCCAATGGCGGAAAAACCCACTGCGGCCCAGCCCATCGCATCCACACCGGCGATGGCCGCCGCCTGGTTGTCCTCCAGCCCGAGGGAGGCCGCCGCCAGCAGCGGCCAGGAGATGGTCGCGAGCCAGCCCTGCAACTCGAATACGCTCACGCCCTCCAGCTTCTTCATCAGCAGCATGCCGGCGGCCGCCATGAGGGCGCCGGCAATGACGAAGGCGAGGGCCGGCAGATAGCCGAGCACCCGCGGGTCGAAGCCGATGATCATGACGCCGGCGAAAGCCACTGCGATGCCGGTCCAGCGCTTCCAGCGCACCTGCTCGCCGAGGAAGACGATCGACAGCACGGTGGAGAACGGCACCGCGAGCTGCAGCGCGATGGCCACCGTGGAGACGTCTTCGGCCATCGACAGGCCCTGGTAGATCAGCGTGAAGTGGAGGGCCCCCATGCTGAGTGCGACGCTCGTGATGAGCAGCATGCGGCCGCGCATGATCTTCAGCACGGGAAACAGCACCAGGAACAGGAGCAGGAAGCGAAGCGAGGCGAACGCGAGCGGCGGCAGCTGTTCCATGGCGAATTTGGCCGCGACCAGGTTGAAGCCGAATACCAGGTTGACGGCGAGGACGAGGACGATGTGCGGCAGGCTCATGGACGGACCGGCAGCGGCGCAAAGAGGCCGCGCAGGATACCACCCGGCCCGGCGCCAGTCAGACCGCGGCGGGGTCTGTCGGCGGGCGGCAGCGCTCCCAGGCGAGCATGACGCGCTTGCGGTCGGCACCCCAGCGGTATCCGCCCAGCGCACCGTTACGCCGCAGCACCCGATGACAGGGGATGATCCACGCCACCGGATTGGCGCCGACGGCATTGCCCACGGCGCGGGCAGCGCCGGGCCGGCCGACCGCCGCCGCCAGCTCCCCGTAGTCCGTGGTCTCGCCCGGCGGCACCGCGAGCAGCGCGCGCCATACCTGCTGCTGGAAATTGGTGCCGCGCAAATGCAGCACGTGTTCGCGGCCACCGCGGAAGATGACCCCGAGCACGTCGCCGGCCTGTTGATCCGCGACGATGCGCGCGCCGGGCCAGGCATCGGCGAGTGCAGCGAGCAGTTCCGAGTCGGACCGCGCGCCGGCGAAACCGAGTTCCACGATGCCTCGCCGACTGCGGGCGAGGAAGGCACGGCCGAATGGCGTATCGCCCGCACCCGCCCGCAGCTCCACGCCGTTGCCCCCGCTCTTGAACTCGCCAGGCGTCACCGCCTCGATGCTGACGAACAGATCGTGCAGGCGCCCCGGCCCCGACAGACCGGCCGCCCACGCCGCCTGCTCCACGCTGGCAGCCGCCGCCAGCTCCGCCTCGGCGCTCACCAAGGAGAGCCGGCGCAGATATCGCAGCGGCGAGAGCCCCGACCAGCGGCGGAACAGGCGGCCGAAGTGCGCCGGGGCCACACCCGCGGCTGCGGCGATCTCCGCGAGCGCGGGACGCTCGCGGTAATGCGCGTCCATGAACGCGATGGCACGTTCCATCCGGGCATAGTCGCTCTGTTTCAGGGCAATCGGCATGCCGGCGAGCATAGTCGCGGCCGCCACCCGGCACCACCCGGTTCCTGCGCAAGTCCGCAGAGAGGTGACTCAACTCGACGTTGAGTCACCTGTCCCCCCCCTATCAGGCGAGGTGGTCGAGGACCTCTGCGGCCTCGTCCGCGCCGCCGCGGCGCCCGCCCCGGGTCAGCGCCTCCAGCCGGCGGCCCAGCGCGCGGCCGTCCCAGGTGCTCACGGGCTCGCCGTAACGGGACCGGTTGAGGGTCTCCAGCTCGCCGGCCGCCTCGGCCGGCAGGCGCTCGGCCAGTTCGCCCAGCGAACGGGGCGGCGACTCCGGCCAGCGTACCGCCGCCCACGCCAGCAGCGCCTCGGTGGCGGCTGCGGTATCACCGCGGCGGCAGGCCTCCTTCACCGCCTTCAGCCGGCGGCTCTCCCGGCGGAAGCGGGGCGACTCGCGCAGCTCCCGCGGCCGCCGCGGCGCGCGCCGGGTACGATGAGCGTACCACCAGCCGATCAGCGTCAGCAGCCAGCCGCCGGCGAGGATCAGACTCATGCGGTACCAGAACCCTTCCGCGGCCGCGGTCGCTGCCGGCTCCATCCCGGCCGGCGCCTCGGGCGGCGGCGCCGGCGGCTCGGCCGCCGCACCCGGCAGCACTTCAATGGCGTGGGGCGGCAGCGTCGCGACCTGCCACTGGCCCTCGCGCACGTTCCACCAGGGCACTTCCAGCGCCTCGAAACCGACCTCGCCCGCCTCGGATGCCACCAGCGCGAAGCTCTCGCGGCGGATGCCGAGCACACCCTGCTCCACCCCCAGCGTCTCCAGCTCCGGCTGGTCGGAATAGCTGCGCACGCCGTCCGGCACGGGCAGCTCGAGCCCGGGCAGCTGGTTCGCGAGCAGCCCCGTTGCACGCAGCTCGATCCGGCGTGCCACCGGCTCGCCGGCCGTCACCGGGCCCGCGGCCGGCTCCCATTCCTCGTCGAGGCTGACATCGATCGCCGGCAGCCAGGGCGCATCCGGATAACCCGCCGGCGGCGGCGGGATCGGCTGCACGTCCACCGAGACCGGCTCCGAGGTGAACACCTTGCGCACCGCGCGCATGCCCTGGTCCAGCAGCCTCGCCTCGAACCGGGCGCTGCCGATCTCGAGTGTGCCGCTGGCCTGGGGGAAGAGCGCGTAGCGCCGCTCGAGCACCGTGTAGGTGCGGCCGCCAATCACCGACTCGTAGCGGCGGTCGTCGTCGAAGGGCTGCACCAGTACCTCCACCCCGTCGAACGACGGCTGCACCAGCCGGGGCTGGCGGGAGGATACGCCGACGAAGATTTTCACCGAGTAGACTACCTGGGCCTGCACCCAGGTCTCGGTGGCGTCGGCCTCCGCGACCAGGAAGATATCGGCCTCGCCCGGCGGCGCCTCCTCGAATTCACCGACGGTGATGCTGATCGCCTCGCTGGACTCACCGCCCACGGTGAACGCGGGCACCGTCAGCTCGCCGGTGCGCCTGGCCATCAGCGACACCGTCCAGGTGCGCGTCCGGCTTATCTGCCCATTGACCATGGTGGTGCTCGAGCTGCGGTTCTCACCGAGGATGTCGAAGTCCGCCTCGAGCACGCTCAGGTCCGGCTCGCCCGTCACGTCGCCGCCGATCTGTATCTTCAGCGTGAACGACTCGTTGATGCGGATGTCCGTGCGGTCCACCGTGGCCGTCACCGCGGCCAGCGACAGTACAGGCAGGAACAGCAGCAGCGCCGCGAGCCGCCTCACCATGGCGGCACCTCCTGCTCGTCCGTCCACAGAGGATTGCCGTCCTGGTCGCGGCCCTGGCGCTGGTACTGGTCGCGGAACTTCCGCCTGAGCAGTCCGCCGGGGTCGTTCGGCACCCGGCGCAGCCACTGCTCCATCGCCTGGGTCTGCTCCCGGGCGCCGCGCTCCTGCGCGGAGGCCGCCGCCATCCGGCGGCGGCGCTCGTCGTCACCCTCCTCCGCCGTCTCGGCCGCCCGGCGCATCTCCTCCCGGAGTTCCTCGATCGCCTGGCGCTCGTCGGCGTCCGCGGGGCCGGACTGCCCGTCCGCCTCGGCCCGGCGGCTGCCGCCGGCGTCCTGTTCGCTGCCCGGCTCGCCCTGCTGCTGCGCACCGTCCGCCTGTTCGCCCTGCTCGCCGCTCTGGCCCGGGTTCTGCTGGTCCCGGCCCGGCTGCTGTTGCTCCCCCTCGCCCTCGCCGGACTCGCCCTCTGCGCCCGAGGACTGCTGTTGCTGCTGCTGGAGGCGCCGCAGCAGGTCCCGGTTGTGGCGTGCGTCGTCGTGTTCCGGATCAGCGGCGAGCGCGGCGTCGTAAGCGTCGATGGCGGCCTCGTACTCGCCCTGGCGGGCCAGCGCGTTGCCCCGGTTGTAGGCGGCATCGGGCGTGTCCAGACGGGCGAAGGTCTCGGCGCTCGCCGCATAGTCGCCGGCCCGGTAGCGGGCCGCGGCCTGCCAGGCCGGGTCTTCGAACCGTTCCGCCGCCTCGCCCGCGCGGCCTTCCTCGAGCGCCCGCGCGGCCTGCTGGTCCGGGGTCAGCCACAGGTCCTGCCAGCCGGCCGCCTGGGCCGGCTGGGGCAGCGGCATCGCCAGCACCACCACGGTCAGCAGCCAGCCGCGCCGGAACGCGAGCGCCGCCAGCGGCAGCAGCGCGAGTACCAGCCAGGGGCCCCGGTCGTGCCACAGTTCCGTGAAGAACTCCCGCCCCTCGCCGCTGCCGGTGCCCGGCGCGCCGGACCCCATGGCCGCGAGCACCGCCCCGAGGTCGCTGTCGTCGACGCTGAGCCGGCGATAGACGCCGCCGCCGGCGATGGCGATCTCCTGCAGCAGACCCTCTTCCAGGGCGGGCAGCACCATGCGGCCCGAGCCATCGGTGACGAAGCCGCCGCCCGGCTTCGGCAGCGGTCCGCCCTGCGCGGTGCCCACGCCCAGCACGGACACCCGGTGGCCCGCATCGCGGAGGGCGGCGGCCGCCCTCACGGCTTCGCCGGCCGCACCGTCGCCGATCAGCAGCACGTGGCCGCGGCCGGCACCGGCCCGTTCCAGCAACTCGCGGGCCTTCGCCAGTGCGCGACCGGGCAGGCTGCCGCGGCTCGGCATGATGTCCGTGCCGAGGCTGCCCACCAGCGCGGCGATGGTGTCCACGTCGTCAGTGAGGGGCGTGACCGTGAAGGCATGCGCCGAGTAGACCACCAGCGCCGTCTGCCCTTCCTGGCGGCGCTCCAGCAGATCCAGCAGTTTCAGGCGCGCGCGGGCCAGCCGGCTGGGTGAGACGTCCGACGCATCCATGGAGCGGGACAGGTCCAGCGCCACCACCAGCGCATCGCCGCCCCGGTAGAGCTCCTGCTTCTGGCGCTCCCAGGCTGGCCCCGCCAGGGCCACCGAGGCCAGTACCGCGATGCCGGCAGCCAGCCAGAACGGCGCCCGGCTCCCCTTGCCGCCGCCCCGGTCGTCGAGCACGTAGGGGCGCAGACCCTCGTCGATCACGGCGCGCCAGCTGCCGGCGTCGCGCCGTCGGGTCGCCAGCCAGTAGACGAGCGCCAGCGCGGCCGGGATGGCCAGCAGCCAGAGCGGTCGCAGGAAATGGAACTCAGCCGGCACGGGCAAGCCCTCCCCGCGGCCGTGCCGCCACGATGCCCGAGACCGCGCGCACGGCCATGCCCGCCAGCATCAGCAGCAGCGCGGCCCCGAGCGGCCAGTAGAAGACGTCCGTCACGGGCCGCATGCCGCCCTCGTCGCTCGCCGCGGGCTCCAGTTCGTCCAGGATGCGGTAGATCTCCTGCAGCGAGGCGGTGTCGGTGGCGCGGAAATAGCGCCCGCCCGTGATCTCGGCGATGCGCGTCAGCGTGCCCTCGTCCAGGTCCAGCGAGGGGTTCACCTGGCGCATGCGGTTGCCGAGCAGCGAGGGTATCTCCATGGTCTCGGCAC
>Ga0102928_1002884_pt1 | contig 10187 bp, 9 predicted proteins | sample SalPonR1_B_D1_MG_FD_78504 | JGI IMG/M metagenome (GOLD analysis project Ga0102928, IMG submission 78504) | Salt pond soil microbial communities from South San Francisco under conditions of wetland restoration - Salt Pond MetaG R1_B_D1_MG | ecosystem: Environmental > Aquatic > Marine > Intertidal...
CGGCATCGCCCTCTATATCCTCTACCTCGCGCTCTCTGAAATCGGCGGCCCGATCCGAACACTTATGCTGGGCAGCCCCCCGGGCATCGATAATGGCGCTGTCGTGGCCGCGGTCCGCAACGTCGATGGCGTGGTGGATATCCATCACGCTCATTTCTGGCAGATGCAAGAGCATGCCGCCGCTCTCGACACGCATGTGGTCGTCGAGGCAGGCTCCTGGGATCGCGTCGAGGATATCAAGTACACGATAAAGCGTTTGCTCGAAACCGAGTTCGGTATCATCCATTCGACTCTCGAATTCGAACGGGAGGACCGGGCCCACCGGAACGCCAGCCTTTATGGCCACGGACTGAAGCAGGAAAACCCGGAGAGTGATTGACTCCGTCTGCCGGGGTGGCGCTGCCTGACGGGGACGGAGCCGGCATGATGCCCGGGGATCCGGCGCGCGTCAGTCCGGCCCCGGTTGCCGAAAGGTGAATGTGGCCTCCAGTGGCGCTGCGATTCCGCGCCTCGCGAGCGCAATGGCGGTTTGCAGCACCCCGCGACGCGCCCGATCCGAACACCCGGTTCAGGATGGCGCGACAAAGCCCTCAGGCGGGTTTTCGAGGAACCATTTTTCCAGGTTGCGGGCCAGCCTTCGCTCGGGCGCGTCTTCGGCAAGGCCACCCCTGATCACCGCGCGCCAGGGTATATCGAGGCCGGTCTCGGTGACGCGCACCGGGACGAGGCCGCCATCGGCGAATTTGGGGCGAAGCGCCCAATGGCTGAGGATTGACACGCCCAGACCGGCCCGGATGAGTTCGCAGATTGCATCGACCGATCCGATGTTGTCTTCGCGGAAGGGCATGACGTTGTCCGGGGTCCAGACCCGGTCGGCCTCGAAACCCGGCTGACGGATCAGCGAATAAGTCAGGTACCGCTCTTCCACGAAATCGGCACCCAGAAGATAGACAGCTCCGGCGAGCTTGTGGTCGGGCGGTAGCACCGCGACCAGTTCGTCTTCGAACAGCGAAAAAGCCTCGAAGGTTCCCGGCAGGGTATCCCCTGGAAGGATGACAAGATCGACATCCCCCTTTGCGAGCAAGGTATAGGGCGCCATCGCCCCCTGGGTCTCGATTGCGATTTCGATCTCCGGATTTTGCGCGCGGAACCACGAAAGAAAGTCCGGGAGCCAGTGGAACGCGTTGTAGATCCCGATCGACAGACGAAGAATGTGATGGACGCCCTGCACCGAGGCCATCGCCACCCGCTCGGAGTGGTGCAGGCCGTCGACCATGCGTTCCGCGAACTGTGTCAGGATTTGCGCGGCGGTATTGGGCCGTAACGTGCGGCCCTCCTTGTCAAACAACTTCACTCCCAGGCGCCTCTCGGCTTCGCGGAGACGATGGGTCAACGCGGAGGGTGTGATCCGCAGGACGGCCGCCGCATCTGCCAGCGTCGCCGTATCCTTGATCGCAAGTAGCATCTCAAGGTGCCGCAAGGACAAGCGAAGTGCCATAATTTAAAACCATTCAATTAAAGTAGCAAAATAATGAAATTGTTTCCAGCAAAGGTCAACGCCATTCTCGCCAACAGGCGGCCGCCGGTCAGGTACTCCGGGTCTTCGGCGTCCGCGGAAACACGAGCAATGGAGCATCACAATGGAACAGGCAACGTATGACGCCACGGGGACGGCGGCCCCGACAAAAGACTCCACCACGATGATCGACACTGACCGCTACCCGATAGACCACCTGGATCATCCGGCCATGCGATCGGTCATCGCCGCTGCGCGTGCCGGCCTGCAACAAGAGGGCTGCGCGCGGATACCCGGCTTCATACGGGCCGAGAGCCGCAAGCTGATCGCCCGCGAGACGGCCATGCTTTCGCCGCGTGCGCTGCACAGCAGCGAAGCCTACACGCCCTATGGCACCGGTCCCGACGAAAGCTTCCCCGAAGGCCACCCGCGGCGACGCACGCACCGCACGACAAGCGGCAGTGTCACCCGTGATCTGATTCCCGCGGACACGGCGATTCAGCGCATCTACACCGATCCGCGGATGCGCGCCCTTGTTGCCGCCTGTCTTGGCGCCGAAGACGTCTTTCAGTTCGCGGATCCCATGCGCGGGCTGATCATCAACACCATGGAAGCGGGCAATGAGCTCGGCTGGCACTATGACGCCAACGAATTCATCGTGAGCCTCATGACGCGGCGGGCCGACGCCGGCGGCGTGTTCGAGTACTGCCCTGATCTCCGCAGTCCCGGCAACGAGAACTATGATGATGTCCGCGCGGTCCTGGACGGGACCAGCGACAAGGTGAAGCGTCTGGATCTGCAGGTCGGCGATCTGCAGTTGTTCAAGGGCCGATATTCCCTGCACCGCGTCAACCGTATCGAAAAGGGTGCCCGGCATACCGTGATCTTCGGCTATGCCCGCGAACCCGGCTTCATTGGCAGCGTGGAAAGTACGAAGCGGGTCTATGGTCGGGTGATGCAGGAACACCTGGATGCCGAGCATCGCCGTAACGGTGACGGGCTCGCGGACTGAAGGGAGCGAAAGCATGAACGCCGAAAACGGAGACATCCTGGGGCAGTCGCCGGACTGGCATCGCAGGCTCGATCTCGGCCGGCTGGCGCGGCTGAAGGCCAGATTGCTGGAGCATGACTGTGCCGCCGGCCTTTTCTATGACCCGATGAATATCCGCTACGCCACTGGTGCGACCAACATGCAGGTCTATTCCATGCACAATCCGTGCCGCTACGTGTTTGTCGGGACCGAGGGGCCGGTTATCCTGTTCGAGTTCGCGGGCTGCGAATTCCTTGCCGAGGATCGCCCCGCCGTGGACGAGGTGCGGGTGGCCCAGGCGTGGTATCATTTCGCGGCCGGGCCGCGGATGATGGAATTCGCGCGATCCTGGTGCGCCGAGATCGGCGACCTGATGAAAACCCACGGAGGCGGCAACCGGCGCCTCGCGGTGGACCGGCTGGACCCGATCGGAACCCATCTGCTGGAAGAGGCGGGCATCGAGATCGTGGAGGGCCAGGAAGTCGCCCACCTGGCGCGCATGGCCAAGACCCCGGAAGAGGTCGCCGCGATACGCCAATCCATAGATGTCTGCCAGGAGGCCATACGGCGCATGATCGCCGAAACCAGGCCCGGCATGACGGAAAATGCCATCTGGTCGATTCTTCATCAGACCAATGCCGAACGCGGCGGCGAATGGATCGAGACCCGGCTGCTGACCTCGGGTCCGCGCACCAACCCGTGGTATCAGGAGGCCAGCGAACGCAAGGTCGAGGAGGGCGACATCGTCTGCCTGGATTCCGATCTGATCGGTCCGCATGGCTACGGCGCGGACATCTCCCGGAGCTGGATCGTCGGCGACCGCAAGCCGACCGACGATCAGAGGCGGCTTTATGCGCTGGCTCATGAGCAGGTGAGCCGCAACAGCGAGCTTTTCATGCCCGGGCGCAGCTTCTTCGAAATCGCCGATCTCGCCCGCCGCATGCCGGACGATTATCTGGCGAACGAGCAACCCGCGATCGCCCATGGAAGCGGGCTGTGCAACGAGTTCCCGCTTCTCATCCATTCCGACAAGATACGCGCCAAGGGCCATGACGGTATCATCGAGCCCGGGATGATCATTTGCGTCGAAAGCTATGCCGGCGCTCCCGGCGGGAAGGAAGGCGTCAAGCTCGAGCAGCAGATACTGGTAACTGAGGATGGCCCGGAGTTGCTTTCCGACATGGAGTTTGAAGAAGATCTGCTCGAATAACGCAGGGACAATGGATCAGCCGCCACCCGGCGCACATGACACGCGATGGAGCATTGAGGGGAGTCAGCGCCAGCCGATGGAGCATTTGCCCGATCGCTATGACGTGAGGGCAATTGCAACACGGATTGAACGCCGGCCGCCGGCGGCGTCCTTCAAGCCGCAAGGGTGGGGCCGGGGCACCAAATGCAGCGTCCCGGCGCCGGTCTCTCAGGCCAGATGTTCCTTGACCTTCTCGATCACGTCCTCGACCGACAGGCCCAGACCTTCCAGCATCGACAGGTCGATGCCGTTTTCCTCCAGCATTCCGGTCACGGCCTCCGCGTCCATCTCGGCCAGCGCCGACAGGTCGATGCCGCTTTCACTGATTTTCGATACGATTTCGTCCGTGCCGCCCAAGGTGTTCATTGCACCGCCCAGCATGTCCCCAAGTCCCATCTTTTACCTCCTGACTCATGAATCCCCCGGATCTCCCGGTCGTTGGACGGTGCCATCAATCCTGTCGGGAGGAAAGACCTGCCGGCCGGAAACGCGGTTGCCAGCACGCGGCCGGTGTCCCCTGCGCCCACCCACGGTCACTGTTCACGCCAGGGCTTCGCCCACGTGGCGCAGGTGCCCTGTCTTGATCCAGACATGCGCACCCTCCGGGCCGGCCTCGGCGTCGAATGCGGACCCGACCGGCAAGCGCAGCCAATCCCACGGCCCGAATGTTTCGGTGCCCTCGGACAGCCCGCCCGCGATCACGAAAACCTCGAGCCCGCCCGTGGCATCAAGGTTTCGGGCCGTGCCGGGCGCCCAATGTTCCATTACCACCCGCTCGTGCGTATCCTCGTGCAGGAGCAGGCTGTCGACGCCCGGCGCTGGCCGGACCCATGTGGCGGTGCTGCTGTCGACCCGGACTTGCGTGCGATCATCAGGGTCGAACTGGTGCAGCTTTACCAGGATCGTTGCGCCCTCGCGCGCCGCCGGGGTGTGCGAGGATGTTGGCGGATTGCGTACATAGGACCCGGTCGGAAAGTCCCCGTTCTCGTCCTGGAAGATGCCGTCGAGCACAAGATACTCCTCGCCCCCGTCATGGGTATGCGGGGAAAAGGCGCTCCCGGGGTCGAACCGCACGATGCTCGTGGCGCGGGCGACCTCGACGCCGATGCGGTCCAGCATCCGGCGGCTGACCCCCGGCATGGGCGAGGCGACCCAGTCGCCCTCGGCAAAGCGCACGACGGCGCGCTGGCTGAAATCCGCGTTCAGGTGCATGGCAACTCGCCTCCTTGCGTGGTCCGGAATCTTCCTGCCCGGCAGGTCGCGCCTCGATCGGGCCGCGTTAACCGTAACCCTGCGGGACAAACGATGCACCCCTGATCTCCCGCCGATTCACCCGGCCGGCACGACCCGTCTGCCGGCTTCGGCAATCTTTCCCGGAACCGTCCTCGCCGCCGCGAAATCATAAACATGTTCGAGTTTCATCATCACCGCCATCGCTCGTGCCCCGTTCTGTATCTCGAGATGGAGCAAAGGACCCGGGATGCTTGAAAAGCAGTGACCTCACGCGCTTGTGATGGTGCGGTCGAGAAGACTCGAACTTCCACGGGTTTTACCCCACAGCGACCTCAACGCTGCTCGTCTACCAATTCCGCCACGACCGCACGTGACCGGGGCCGTATAGAACAGCAATTCCACGATGTGAAGAGCGAAAAATGATCGGGCCGCGGCAATCGCCACGGCCCGGCCGGCCCTGGTCTTCCGGGCGATCTCAATCCGCGACTTCGAAAATCGGCAGCGTGGTGTCTTCGCGTGTCGTCTCCGTGTCCCCGGCCCTCGGGACGCCGCTCAGCTCCAGCGTCGCTTCACGCAGCAGGAGGTCACGGTCCGATTCGCCCGGGGCAAAGACCGCCCTCGCCCCCGAATCCATCGAATCAAGTGCCATCGTGTACCACTGCACCGAAAGATCGGGGCGCTCCGGGGAGCCATAGCCATGTGCCAGGTGATGGCCGACAAGCTCTCCGTAGGGTTTCTCGCCCAGTGCCACCAGAAGCAGGGCCGAGCCCATTGCCGTTGCCATGTCCTCGGACCTGTAACCGGCGCCGAGGCAGATCCGCGCCGACGTGATCATCTGGGCCGGATCCATCCCGCTTTCCACGACATAGCCGCCGACATCGTTCATCACAGCGCGATGATCCTTGCTGGAAGCGGCCGTGACGAAGGGCTTGAGCTGCTTTCCGAAGGCTGCGCAGCGCGCCTCGATCTGGGCCGCGGTGGCCCCCGTCACCCTTTGCTGAAGCTCCAGCCCCGTTCCGATCGCATGGTCGCGGGCCATGCAGAATTCGCCGCCAAGAACCGCCTTGGCCGCGGTGACGCCGGCAATCCCTGCATAGCTGTCGGTCCGCGTCGTCACCGCGCAGTAATCGCCAAGGCGCTTGTTCTCGGCCTCGACCTCGAACAGCGGCAGCGATTCTTCCGCTTCCCCCCGCGTCGACGCGAGATAGGTGCCGTCGTCACCCCGCGTTTCGGCATCGGCCACCGCGCAGCGGGCGCCGGCACATGCGAAACTGTCCGGCGCCGCGTTGCTGACCATGAGGTCGTTGCGGGAGTAGCCACTTGCCGTCGAGACATAGACGAGGCTCTTGCAGGCGTTGCCCTGGCACCAGAAGGTGCTGCCGCTGTCGGAGGTGTCGATGATGTAATCGGTGTCCCCGTCGCCGTTCAGGTCAGCGAGCTGAATGAACCCGGCCTTCTTGACCAGTTGTTCGGCTGACGGACCCACGGCTTGCGCAACTTCATCAACACCGCGCGAAACCTCGGGTGGCAGCCCCGCATACCCACCGGTTCCCACCGCGGCGCCCGAAAGCATCCGCTCCTGTGTTTCCAGAAGGCCGCGCACGCCCTCCCGGCTGATGATCTGATTGGTCTCGTACCCGCCCGATTTGCCGCGGGCACGGGCTGAATGCAGGATCTGGGTCTGGTAAGGGGTCAGCTTTCCGGTGGACGGATAGCCCATGTAGGCCTGATAGCGGGAAATCGCGGCGCGCGTCTGCGGCCCCAGAACCCCGTCGACCACACCGGCCTGGAAGCCGAAATAGTTCAGCGAGGTCTGTGTCGTGCGCCGGGACTGTACCACCTCGGGTGCGGCATAGGTCCGTGTGCCACTGTAACTGCGCTGCTTCTTCCGCTTGTTGTTGCGGGCTGCCTCGTTGAGCAGGGCGCCACCGATCACCCCGGTGACGAGACCACCGAGGAACTGCCCGTCGGCCTTCGCCACCGTCGCGGATGTCATGGTCACTGCGGCGATGATCACCGCCCCGGTTGTCGAACTGAATTTGCTGAGTGGCATGGTTTTCCTCCGGTTCATGGCGCTGTATCTTGCCCACAGCGATAACTATAAAAGAGTGTAACACAGGGAATCGCCCCGGGCGGAGTCATTTTCCTGTCAAGTGCGGAATACGCTAAGGAGCACCGGCGTTTTGGTGGAATGGATCGCAAGCCCCGGCCTGGTGGCATACGAGGAGGCCGTGGCCCGAATGGAGGCGCGTGCGGCGGCCATCGCCGAAGGCCGCGCGCCCGAGGCGATCTGGCTTCTTGAACATCCGCCCCTTTACACCGCAGGCACCAGTGCCCGGCTGTCAGACCTCACCGACCCCGGCCGCTTCCCGGTCCATCAGTCGCGGCGTGGCGGTCAATACACATATCACGGCCCCGGACAGCGCGTGGCCTATGTAATGCTGGATGTCGGGGCGCGCGGGCGCGACGTGCGGGCGTTTGTCCGCAACCTCGAGGCATGGGTCATTGCCACGCTGGACCGTTTCAACGTGCGCGGGGAACTGCGCGAAGGCCGCGTCGGTGTCTGGGTGGTGCGCGAGGACAAGCCGCTCACGGCCGGCGGAACCCCGTCAGAAGACAAGATCGCCGCCATCGGCATCCGCCTGCGCAAATGGATCAGTTTTCACGGCATCTCGATCAACGTGGAGCCGGATCTGGATCATTTCTCGGGTATCGTGCCCTGTGGCATCGCCGAACACGGGGTCACGTCGCTGGTCGATCTGGGCCTGCCGGTTACCATGACGGATGTGGACGTGGCACTTGAGACGACATTTCCGGAAATTTTCGGCTGACGCGCCGGCGTGTAATGCGGACCCGGGAAATTGCGAAAACCCGCCACCCGGCGGCAACCGGAATGGCGGGCTGTGATGTCAGGCCCGGATCGGCCGGGCAGGGGCGGCCCTAGTTTTCCTCGTCATAGCCGGGCTTGCGGTAATCCGCGGTATCCGCTTCCGGGTTTGCCTCGCAGTAGTCGATCATCGCGACAATCATGTCGCGCCCGCGCGCATCTGCGCGCTCTTGTTCGCGGCCGGTTTCCGGATCTTCCATGCCTTCGGTCATGTCGCCCGTCTGGTCCGACATCTCGTCGTCGCCGCGCGCTTCGTCGCGCTGCTCCATGCGGCCGGTTTCCAGCCCTTCGACCGCTTCCGAGACGGTCATTTCCATGAAATCGGCGCAAGGCATTGCGGCGGCAGGTTGGGCCGCCATGGTGACAAACCCGACGATCGCGGTTGTTCTCATCAGATACGTCATTTCAAACTCCTTAAAACACCGGCTTCTCGACCGGCGGCGTCATGCCGTCCGCGTTGAAACCGTGACGTTTACGTAAGAAGGTCCGGCCGACGCGTCATCCTGTTGCCCCGGCCATTTCAAGGAATCGTGACACCTCCTCGCAGAAGCCGAGCACTGCGATTACGTCACGGCGGGCCGATTTCGGATCTATTGCACTTCGACCGGTCGGAACAGGCTGCGGCTGTGCCCCTCGCGCACGCGCTCGCGCAGGGTGGCCCCCCCGAAATCATAGCGAAATCCGGCCGAAAGATCGTTGTACCCGCTGATGTCACGGTAGTCATCGAGCGCATGACCCCAATCCAGAAAGAAGCTCAACGGCCGCCGCCCGATCGCCACCTCGAAGCCGAAACTTGCGATCTCGCCATCCGTGTCCGCCTGAACCCCGCCGCGGAAAAGGCAATCCTCGCGGTACCACCATGTCACCTCGCCGAGGCCGAAGGCACCGAAATCCTCGCGTCCGGCGACATTGTCGGTCACGCCCTGAACCCCGCCCACGAGGCGCACGTCGAACATCCTGTCGAACCGTTCGTAAACGCCTGCCACCTCGATCGAGGTCTCGTGATCGCCGGCGTAATTCACCCGCGCGCCAAGTCCGTGGCGCCCGTCCGGCCTTTCCTTCATCCAAAGAGCCTCGGCTCCGATGTCGGGATGCTCCAGCGATACACTCTCACTGTCCGCGAACAGGTTCAGGCCCACATCGCGGAAGCCGCCGAACACCGCCAGTCTCGATAGCCCCGCAATACCGGGATCGGCGATCCCGTAACGCAGCCGCAGGATGTCATTGTCGCGGTCATTCACCGTCTCCCGCGCGTGGTACGCGACAGACAAGTCCTTTTTCAGCCGTTTCCCGGTTGGTTCCGCCCCGGCGGTTGTCCCCGTGACGGCCAGCAATGCGGCGCAGAGTGACCCCGGTACGGCCCGCCCCGCGGCGAGCCGGAAACTCCTCGATATCATACGCAGATTCCCCCCAGAAACGCACGCCTGTAAGGACTACGGACAAGGATTGTCCGGAGTCAACGCTTCCGGACGTGCATCGGTGCAATCCACCTGCCGGATGCGGCGGAGTCGCAACGTTGCGGCCCGTCCGGGGCGTCCGCGAACGCCAGCACCGCAGTGGTGCCCCGCGGTGCGGTCCGGTTGTCGGGGCCGGGTTTGGCGAGTCCGGCCGGCGGCCGGGACCGACGGGGGGTGCGACAAAATTCTTTGATCCACGTCAAACTCCCGCATTGCCCGCACCGCCGCGTCATTCTAGAACAATGAAGGATCCCGTGCGCGTTACCCCCCTTTCCCGGTCCGCGCGCCGCAACACTCAGCAGGAGGCAACAATGGCAGACGCAGCCATTCACGGCCACGACGACCACGACGAGCGTGGTTTCTTCACCCGGTGGTTCATGTCCACGAACCACAAGGATATCGGTATTCTGTACCTCGTCACCTCGGCGTTCGTCGGCCTGATCGCGGTTCTCTTCACCGTCTACATGCGCCTGGAACTGATGGAGCCGGGCGTTCAATACATGTGCCTGGAGGGTGCGCGCTTTACCGCCGCGGCGGCGGGCGAATGTACCCCCAATGGCCACCTCTGGAACGTCATGATCACCTATCACGGGGTCCTGATGATGTTCTTCGTGGTTATTCCGGCGCTTTTCGGCGGCTTCGGCAACTACTTCATGCCGCTGCAGATCGGCGCGCCCGACATGGCCTTCCCGCGCATGAACAACCTCAGCTTCTGGCTCTACGTGGCCGGTACGTCGCTTGGGGTTGCCTCGCTTCTGGCGCCGGGCGGCAACGGGCAGCTCGGCTCGGGCGTGGGCTGGGTGCTCTATCCGCCG
>Ga0102928_1002889_pt1 | contig 10179 bp, 12 predicted proteins | sample SalPonR1_B_D1_MG_FD_78504 | JGI IMG/M metagenome (GOLD analysis project Ga0102928, IMG submission 78504) | Salt pond soil microbial communities from South San Francisco under conditions of wetland restoration - Salt Pond MetaG R1_B_D1_MG | ecosystem: Environmental > Aquatic > Marine > Intertidal...
CGATCGAAGTCACCCGATCTTATGACACGCTGAACGCCAACGACGAGGGTGACTTTGGGTTTGGCTGGACGCTGGGCGTTCAAGACGCTCGAATTCTGGAAGTCGGGGCCTTGGGCGAAGGCGGAGTCTTCAGCGGTGGCAACGACAGGTTTGTGCCTGATACGACCAAGGTCTACCTGACCAACCCGTCCGGCCAGCGAGTCGGATTCACCTACAAAGAACGCCTGTCCTCTGCCAGCTTCTTCGGTGCGGTCTACACGCCCTATTTCGAGCCTGATCCCGGCGTTTACGACACACTGACGATTGACGAAACCCAAGTTGGACGAGGCGGCATCCTCGGCCTGCTCGGATCTGGCATCAACCCAAACGTCTACACGCTGACGACAAAGGACGGATTGCGCTACCGCTACGGTGAAATCGACGGCCTGCGAACGATCACCGACCTGAATGACAACGTCGTCTCCTTCACCAACGACGGCATCAGTCACTCGTCGGGCGACTCGATCGAGTTCAAGCGGGATCATCGCAATCGCATCACGGAAGTCGTCGATACGGCGGGCAATTCCATCGTCTACACCTACGACGTTGGTGGTGACCTGACCAGCGTGACGAATCAAGCCGGCCTGACAACCCGCTACGAATACCTGGATTCACCGGCGCACTACCTGGACGCTGCCTACGACTCGCTGGATAAGCGAGTCGTAAAAGCGGTCTACGAAACGAATCCCGATACCGGCCAGCTTGAATTCAAAGGCGTCATCGATGCTGCGGGCAACCGAGTCGACGACCGTGACTTCGATACCGACAACAACACCGGCATCCTCCGCGATGGAAACGGCAACGAAACCACGCTGATCTACGACGATCGCGGCAACGTGCTGGAAGAGATCGATCCACTCGGAAACACCACGTTCCGCGCTGCCAGCAAAGCACCGTCTGACAACGGTCCCAGGTTCGGAGGAGAATCGATCAAAATGTAGTCGTAGTCGTGCTCCATCCTGTCCAACGCTGTTTTCAACGAGCTGTGTCCGCCCGCCTCCGTATAGAGAGCTTTTTCCAAGTTGAAGTTGCGTAGCTGCGCCGGGATAACATCGTACTCTTCATGCTGGACTATCAGTTTGTCCAAGTCCTCGAGTTCCAGGTCACCCCGGTCAGATAATACATCGAACAGTGACCGATCACCGTCTCTGTACAAGTCTTTGAATCCGAGTTTGATGGTGAGGCCTCCTTGAGGATCTGCATCCACAGCCAAGACTTTGTGTCCTCGATCAGCCAACGCTCCGGCTAGGTTGAGCGTTGTAGTAGATTTGCCGACCCCTCCTTTCTGCATAGCGATTGCAAGCCTGTCTGCCATGTGTACCACGTACTTTCCGTGTATCTAAAAAGTTACGTCAGACACAGAGTATCCGTAGTAGGCGTGTAACACGGATATCCCGTGTTATGCGTATGTTGCAGGCATTCCGATGAAATACCTTGGCTTAGCTTCCTTATCGATCGCTAAGCAGACATCTTCTCCACAAAAAGATCAGTGTAGTATACATGCAGCATGTGTAATCCGTATAGGACGTGTGACACGTATTGAATGTCTTTTCCGTGTGGTGCGTAGGCTACAAGTGGTATCCGCAGTACGTTTCTCGAGCGGGATCTTCAGGCCTGGACAGACCAACTGACCGAGTACCGAAAAGAGAGCGCTCGAAAAGCCAAAATCACTCTTAGATAGGTGGGATTCGATAGGGGCAGAGAGTCAAAACCTGCACCTTATTGAGGGTTGAATATTTAAGCAGAAATTAATATTTATCATATATGAGAATGGGAAGCCGAGGGAGTCTCACCCCCGACCAAATTAGTGTGACCTCACCCGAGCTGATCCAGAGCACGATGGGAGGTGTACACTTTCTGTGGGTACGCTATCCATGATAGAATTTATCAACAAGACTTTTAAACCTTTATGCTATCTTCATGCTGCATTTTCTAACTCTGAGGCAGTAAATACCTATTCTCACAACTGCCTGAGAGCTCTAAAAACCCTTTTACCAAGATCTAACGAGGTGAAGAATCATCTACAGCTACACGAACTCAGGAGACACCTATGACTCTCAAGCCAAAGTCCGAGAAGTGCATAAAACCATTCAAAACGATATCCAGAAGCCTTACTTCATTCTGGAAGACGTCAACTCCAGAGTCGATCAAAGCCGCTCAGCAATCCACTACCACATGAAGGAACTGGTCGATAGAGGTTACTTGATCCAAGTCGGCAGACAGTATGTCGATGCTCTGGAAGTTCAAGAGTGGGAACTCTGGCAGATTTCACGCCTGATTGACAACCTCTCCAGAGAACAAAAGAAAGCTCACAAGCTCTCCAAGTTAAGAAAAGAAAAGAAAGAGATCGCTAAAGAGCAACTGGAGGAACTGAAAGAACAGGCTTCAAACCGATGGTGTAAAAGACAGACAGACCGGCTTAAAACACTAGAGGAGTCGAAGCGGTTCTATGAACGAAAAGCAGAGTTAATGGACGCACAGGCAAAAGCCCTTACTAGGTTCTATTTCGGCCTAAAAGCGGCAAGAGAGAAAAATTCTGAAAAGTCAGAGTCTCCAGATATCAGAAAATTAACTCAGCCAGTCAAGATTCCGAGTTAAATCAGTCATAAAGGTCTGAATGGTTCCTACAGGATGTTTGGAACCAATTAACAGCCTGATCCGGCTAGAGGCAAAGCCGCCGAAAAAAGCCGCTTATCAGCCTTTATAGAATCAAATTACAGTTAGGTCAAAAAGTTTTCGAGGCGTAGTGGGATTTTAGGGTTCGAAGGTCGATTTTTGGTTTAAGTTTCTCAGATTCTTATTTTCTAGTCATCTGAATGCTGGCAGATTTCAGAATTTTGTACCGGCCAATACAACTGAAATCACGTACTACAGCCCTGCTAACCTTAGTGTAGTCTCAGTTCCGAACAGCTCCGGTTTTGATATAGCGATATATGGTTTACAAACCCGTTTTTCTTCTTTGATCCCTACGCCGTCCTGCGATTTTCTCAGGAAAAACGGTGTCCCATCGTCACTGTAGTTTAGACGAGTAATATACACTGGCTTTTTCTAGATAGACGCCGTCAGGGAATCACAACTAATGGATTCAGCTGAAGACGGCAGTTACCCCGGGGAATGGAAGCTGGAAACCGGTATCAACGAGTACGTGGATAGCGTTGAAGCTGGTAACTACCGGCGAACCGTTGACTCTGTTCTCTCAAACTGGAGTACTTGGCTCCAGGAAAACAGAGACGCGGAAGTCGTCGACGAGATCTCTGTACTTGACTGTCGAAGGTACGCCAGGCATCTGAAAAAGCAGAGCCGGGAAGACGAGTTGAAGGCCTCTACAGCGAACACGTACTACAGCGTTGTCAGAGCGTTCCTCAGTTTCTGTGTGGCCGAGGAAGCAATAGACTCGAACCCTGCTGAGGTCAAACGAGCTGTAGATGAACTACCGAGTGACAACGGAGATACCAACCGGCAGTTCTGGGGCCGGGATGAACGCCGACAGTTCCTGGACTATGTCGATGAGAGAGCTCGAGACTCCTTGGATGAAGATAGCAGCATCGATCGAGAAGAGGCCTTCCGTGACAGGGCCTTGGTCTACGTACTGGCACTGTCCGGTGTGCGGAGCGCTGAAATCTTCAAAGACCCAGCTGATGAGATGAGGAACGGCGCAACATGGAACGACTTAGATCTCGAGAACGGTACTCTCCGAGTGTTTGGGAAAAGCAGGGAGTACGAGCATGCACAAGTCCCTGACAAGGCTGTACAGGTACTGAAGCGGTACCGAAAAGTGTTGAATCCTGAAACCAGTGACTGGCCTTTGTTCCCATCCAACCACGCTCCCTCGAAATACAAGGCCTTAGAAAAGCAGGCAGGCAGTGTAGAGTACGAAGACATTGACAGGGCTCTCCGTGAACACAGCGTTGTTCCACCGGCGCTATCGAAGAACGGTGCTCGAAGCATTGTTGAACGGTTGTGCGGTGAAGCAGGAGTCGACGTCGACGGCGAACCATTGAAACTGCACGGGGCTCGTCGAGGACTCGGCCACGAACTCTACCGTAAAGGACACGCAGAGCTGGCACAATCTGCTCTCCGCCACTCCAGCATCGATGTGACCCACGAAGCATATTCAGACATACAGGCCTCTGAGACTGCAGATCGGGTCGGGGACGTACTGGATTCTTAGTGTTCTCGACAAACCATTTTATCGATTAACGGCCGTCGTGTTTTTGTATTCGTAGTAACCACGTCTCGGTGGGGAGGCAACCTACCAACAGACATTCCAACGGTTTACTCAGTCACTGCCTCCCCTCCCCCCTCACTAACCGAGACAAAGACTCACACAGTTGGCTCTCATACACTGTGAAATATTTTTTGCATCGATGAGAACACGTCGCACAGCGAATAGATACAAAACTAGCGTCCTAGTTCAGTTCTTCCGGAATATTGTCCATACCACACACTTGTAGCACTTGTCGAATATGGAAATCCTTCTCTGATGGATCTTCGTTTTGTAACGCTTCTTCCAAATGCTGCCTGCTTTCAGCACTCAACTTCGCCATTTCGTTCTACACTACTCCTGTCATGCGGTTTAAAACACTTGATCTATTCCTTCCACATTATTAATGTAACATACAATAAATAACAGAGACTAATACACTACAGGTAGTCTTGCCCACTTTGCTACTTACTAAACAACATCCCGAAAAAATACCTCTAATTACTGTCGCCGGTAACACTTCTATCTTTTTCCTGAGAGAACGCTTTTCTCACGGAGGCGGAAGCCGGAAATTCAGCTTTTAACTTTTAATCCTAAATTTCACTCTGTAGGGTGGATAACGGGTTCAACAAGCAAACAGAGAAGAGATACATGAAGCACGACAGCTCTCATACTACAGTTTCACTGGAAGACACCCGTATTCTACCGATGCCTACAAAGAAGGATATCTTCCTGGAGTCAGAGAAGACTACAACTTCCAAGACAGCGAATACTCCAATGTCGATGTCCCTGTCGGCTTTCTCGACAACTTCTTTGAAAACCCTGATCTGCAACGATACCTAGACGTCTTCGAGGAAGTTGATCCCTCAGTAGCTGTTATCGGAGATGCCTACTCTCAAGAGCACGCCTCGATCCTCGACGATGTCGTAACCGAACTAGAAGAAAAACACCCACACAAAGAATACATCGTCGTCCCGAAATGCAGCGAGGCCTTCGAAGAACTTTCAGAAAGCGTTACTCTTGGATACCCTATCGGGTTCTCTGACTTGGAACCGGAGGATTTCAGCGAATTAAGTGATTGGAGAGGCAGAAGAGTACATCTCCTCGGCTCAAGTCCAGAGAAACAATACAGTGCTATGCAGAAACTGACCCGTCCAGTCCTGAACAATGATCCTCCTGCCGACATCGCTGGAGCAGACTGGAACGGCATGTACAAAGCAGCCTACTTCGGAGAATACTGGAGTCGAGACGGGTACAAAGAAGCTGACCACCTCACTATCCGTGAAACAGTCCGGAAGTCATTAGAAGAGATCAAAGAGTTCTGGCAGGAGAAAGACCTGTGGCCGGAGACTGAACCTATTGACATATACGGAGAACCAACTGAGGAACCAGATGAACCTCTGTGGATGGATGACGGCGGAGATCCTATCGGCAGTCTCGAAGACTTGGAGAATGCCTACGTAGGTGAGTACGATCAAAAGGGGAAGCTGGCATTCCAAAGCGAAGTCGAAAAGAGGTTTATCGAGTATCGAGAGGGATTGACAACCAACTAATCCTCTTCCAGGATCTTCTCAATCTCTTCCCAAGCCTGCCCCCATTTTTTCGAGTGGATCTTTCTACTCCAGTCTTTATCGGACACCGGGACATCTGCTTCATCAACCTGAGAACGGACCTCGTCAACAGCTTGCTGTACTTTTTCTTCTTCAACCTCAAGCTGGTTGATAGCACTAACCAATGTCTCCTCATTCTCGAGGAGGAAATTGACGAAGAAATCGCCGAACGGAGTCAAATCATACGTCTTAGAAGAATCTTCAGGCCGGTACAACAATTCACAGTCTATCAGCTTCTCCAGATGGTCTTGCATTCCTCCGCGTGTGATATCAAGGAAGTCAGCGATCTCGTTCAAGGACTTGTCTTGGTAGATCCCCAGTAAGAGAGCAAGACGGGCCTCATGAGCAAGGCCTTGGAACAGGCTGGAAACAGCCTTGAAATCAGTTTTCTCCCAATGATCAGGCCTCATTACTTCTAACGCTACGAGGAACCGCCTAAAAAGCAGTTCGGGAACACCTGCCTCTTCCATGGATTCTTCAAAACCCTAATTTAGGGAAAAGCCTAAATCCTTGGAAGCCTGAACAATCAAACGGGAGTGAGAAACCAACCAAAAATGGAGAACGCACTGGTCTCAGTCCTTGCCGGAATGCTATCTAGCATGATGGCAATCAAAGGCATAGAAATCAACGACTGGAATGACGATGAGAAACAAGGCGGGTTCTGGGGAGGATTCACAGCTGTCCTTCTCAGCACAGCCGGGATAACTGCAGCTCTGCTCTTCATCAACCATCCTCAGACCACCACAGTCGCAGCCACAACATTCGGATCAGGAGTCACAGTCCTGTTCTTCGAACCTACTCCGTAGATCCGAGGAAAAACCAATGAAACTCAGAAACTGGTTCACAAGCAGCGAAGAAAAACAGGTAAAAGAGTCTGTTGAAGTCGGAGGTATCGAGCTGGATGCAGATGAAGAAGTGCTGCAAACCGGATATACACTCTCAGAAATACGAGGCGGAATCGAAAAACGAGAGGAAACCAGTAAAGACCTAAAACGAGAGATAAACCGACACGAGAAAAAGAAGAAACGTGCTATAGATAAAGCAAAGAAAGCAGACAGCGAGACAGACAAAAAAGACAATCTGACAACGGCAAAAGTACAGAAAGAACTGAAAAAGAAGAAAGAAAAAATCGTAGACCATCTTCAAGAAGAAAAACTGAAACTGAGAAAACTTCAGGTGCAGCACATGATGGGCCGCCTGACCTCAGACACCCACGTCGACGTCGACATTTCTGATCTCCCAGTCTCCGACATAGAAACCGCTATCGAAGATATAGGCGACGACACGTGGGAAAGCACGAAAAACATGGAAGATCTCGATGAGGCAACCAGCACGGCTGATGAAGAACTTGGAGGCCTCGATCTTTCCGACATCAAATCCGAACTCGACGAAGAAGAGGAACCCGGGCTGTCCAACCGGTCTTTGGAGACTGAGGAGGAGATTGACCAGGCGATTGACGAGGAACTGGAACGGCTCGAGAGAATAGAGGAGGACCTATGAGCAAATCCAAAAACAAAGCGGAGAAGAGAGCCCTGAAAAGAACGAAGAAGCATATCGCCCTGGCAGAAGATGCCAACACGCCGAAGTACAAGGAAAAGAACCTGAAGAAAGCTGCTACCTGGGCTGAGAAAGTAGCAGAGAAGAAGAACGGAGAAGACGCTGAGAAATGGAGACAACTGGCCGAGAAAGCACGGGAAAAAATACCGGTCGAAGATAAGAAAGACAGTCGTCGCAGATCCAAGCGCAGACGCAAACGTAGCCGTAGCAAAAGAAACCGGAATCGGAAAGACCGGGGAAGTGAAGGCCCTGTCGAGTTCCAAGACCCGCCGAACCTCAATTTCGACGACGTCGGCGGCATGAACGACCTGATCAACAAGTTCAAAGAGAAAATCATCCTCCAACTCGAGAACACGGAATACCGTGAAGCACTGAACGTCTCCCCTACCAACGGAATCCTTCTCTACGGTCCACCAGGAACAGGGAAAACCTATATCTCGAAAGCACTCGCCGGCGAACTCGAATACAACTACGCAGAAGTCAAATCCAGCGACCTGTTCAACCGGTACCTCGGAGAAACCGAGAAAAACGTAGCCGCACTCTTCCAGCAAATCAAAGAAAACGCTCCCTGCCTCGTCTTCATCGACGAACTGGAAGCAATCGCTTCCAACAGGCAGCAACTACAGGGAGAAGCAAACCAGGCCTACAAACAGGCAGTCTCCGAAATCCTGCAAGGCCTTCAAGAACTGCAGGACTCCGAGGCAATCATCATCGGAGCTACCAACATGCTGGACAGTGTCGACGGCGCTATCAGACGTAGCGGCCGCTTCGACGAGAAAATAGAGGTTGGGCCTCCGGACGCCAATGCACGGAAAGAAATCCTGAAAATCCACTTGAGAGAGCGGGAGACTGAAGGAAAGTTTGACTGGCAGAAAATCGCAGAACAGACAAAGGGATTCACCGCCTCCGACCTGAAGAAAACAGTCAAAGATGCTTCGCAGCAGGCCTTAGTCCGGTCAGACCAGCAGAACAGTTTGCAACCGGTTAACGAAGAAATGGTTCTCGAGGCAGTCAAAGACACTGAGCCAAGCCTTGGACACTGGAAACAATGACTGACAAAGAAGATCTCTCGGACGATCCAGAACAGCTGATGAATAGACTTGATGAAATCGAAAGCGGAGATGAAGATCACAGAGAAGAACTGGAGGAACTAGAAAAGGATCTGGAGCAGTTTGAAGACAATGAGGAGAAACGCCAAGAAAAGCTTGAGGAGATGAGAGAAACTATAGAGATGATTGAGGATGCAAAAGAAGAAGCCAGAGAACATTCTGACAGAATGAACGACGTCTATGACGACCTGATTGGAGAGTAAAGATCATGACCTCGAAAAAACAACGAGGCAAAAATGAGCATGTTGGAACGGTTATCGACCCAGAACAAGTAGAGGGAACTGCAGATGACATAATCGGAGTCAATCCTTATGGCCCTGATGTCCAGGATCTTTGGGAAGTCTACCAGCTGCACAAACACTGCTTCAACAACGTAGACCACGTCGACACAGGCCTCGAGCTTCGGACACCGAAAGAGACCTTGGAGAAAGGAGGAGACTGCGAAGACCAATCTGTTCTCCTCTCTTCTCTACTTCTTAGCCGCGGGTTTCCTGCACGCATCATTTCAGCTCACGGTCATTGCGTCCCGGAGGTCTTCCTTCCGAGAGGTCTCAACGAGGAAACCAACGAACAGATAGCGAAAATCTACGGCGAGGAGAACTCCTCATCCTTTTTTGCATGCGGAGACCTTGACCGAGGAGAAGGCCTTGACGGACACTGGTTCGCCGTCGACACTGGCCGCAGCTACTATATCGGAGACTTGGATGTCCTTTTCGATGATGAAATAGTAGTGGAGAAAGAAGGGCTTTGGACTTGGAATAATTTCAAGGCAAGTTTTTCCAAGATGCCAGAAGACTACGGCTTTGAAAACCGGTTCAACAACTGAACAATGAGTCATCCACGAGAAGAAATCCAGGAAGTGAAGGATCACCTGAAAAACAACGACAAAGCAGAGGCTATCCAGCATTTGGACTACCTCATCCACGGCTTGGAAAAACAAGACAGGAAAGGAGACAGCCTCAAGGCCTTTATCCGGGACTTGAAACGGATCAAGACCAACGCCATGGTTGATGTTCAGAAAGGGGTGAAGGCCTGCGACCAGCTTCTGGAGGAGATCAACCGGAATCTTGGAGGAGGCCCTGAACCAGAATCCGGCAGCGACTACAAGGTCAACGACACGCTCGGCGAAGACACTGAAAACACACAACAAAGCCAAGGCGATAAAGAGACTATTTCAGCCTCCGACATTGCAGCCCCTGACCGAAGCCACATCGAGGAAGAAATCGAACGGCTTCAGGAGGACATCATGTACTTAGAGCAGCGACTGGACGAAGTTGAAGAAGACTGATACAAGTGATGACGCAATGCAGAAAACGGTTTTCTATTCCGACAAACTATATTAATGTTATTCCCCGTACTTTCAGAAGTATTCCTGCAGCAGGTTCTCCGAGTCTAAAAACTCCCGAATAAGCCGAATATCTACTTGTTCAGTGCCTACATCAATCTCCTTCACTCGTTGGTCAATAAAATCCTGTACACCCTTGTCTCTGCACAAAGTAATGACCTGGTCAAACCCTTGATTCAACCGGTCTTCGACATGGTCGATTTCCCTTTGGTTTCTTCCCATTGCGATCTCTACAGCAACAGTTGTTTTGTTGATGTCTACTAAAACATCGGCGTGATCTTTCTCGATCACAGGACTCAGATCTTCCTCCTCCAA
>Ga0102928_1002891_pt1 | contig 10172 bp, 10 predicted proteins | sample SalPonR1_B_D1_MG_FD_78504 | JGI IMG/M metagenome (GOLD analysis project Ga0102928, IMG submission 78504) | Salt pond soil microbial communities from South San Francisco under conditions of wetland restoration - Salt Pond MetaG R1_B_D1_MG | ecosystem: Environmental > Aquatic > Marine > Intertidal...
CTGTTGCGATGGCGGGTAAGGTCGCATGATGGACCAGTTCCCAGAACCCGCCGGGATCGTAAAAATTGTGCATCCCGGAAGTCGGAAAAAGAGGGAATTTCACGCTGAACAGGTAAAGCAGCAGAATACCCAGCCAGAAGGTGGGCGCGGAAGCCAGCAGAAGCGTACCGAAGATCGTCAGCCGATCGCCGATACTGCGAAAATGGGTGGCGGAAAACACCGCCAGCAAGAAACTGACAGTGATCACAAGAAAGAGGCTGAACCCCATCAGAATGAACGAATTGACAATTTTTTCCCCGAGCAGGGAGGCAACCTCAACGCGCTGGGAAATCGAGTACCCGAGATCAAACTGCAGAAGATCCCACAGCCAGATACCGTACTGGACCAGCAATGGACGGTTAAGCCCAAGTTCTTCCCGCAAAGCCTGGACGGCTGTGTCCGACGCCTGCTGACCTAAAACTGTACGGGCAACATCACCTGGCACCAGGTAAACAGAAATGAACACTACAAAACTGACCCCCAGCATCACGGGAATCATTTGCAGTAAGCGCATGACAACAAACCGGGGCATGACAGAAACTCCAGCTATACCAGGTTACCAGCCCCGCTGCATGGGCCTGGCAACCTGGCGACCTCTTCAGTCAGATGAGGGCCTCAGTTCTTGACGAGGCCGGTATAGTCATGCCAGTGCTGAGGTGCCAGCACGAATCCGGATATATTCGGCTGCATCGCATAGATGGCTATCGGCGTGTAGTAAGGGATGAAGGCCATATCATCAGCGATCGTCTGCTGCAGAGTGGCCAGGTGCCCAAGCATCTCGCTTTCAGTCGTTGAAGATCTGGCATTCGCGAGCAACTTGTCGATCTCCGGGTTTTCGTAATAGCCGGCGTTAAACCCGTTCGGCGGGATTGCGGCGGTTGCAATCACCTGGTCCAGCCAAAAGAAACTGGTCTCGCCCCAGGACACCGACATGAAGCCGGTCCCCTCGCGAATACCTCCACCAAGCATGTCCCAGTAGGTGCCGTTATCGAATGACTCAATGGATGCGTCGATGCCGATTTTGGCCAGGTCGCGCTGGATCCACTCGGCGTCACCGATGGTGTTTACATCGCCACCACCGCCCATGGTCCAGTCCAGGCGCGTCTCGAAACCGTCGGGATAACCGGCCTCTGCCAGCAAAGCCTGGGCAGCCTCAGGGTTGTATTCGCAGTCCTTGAAGTCAGGGTCGTAACCCGGGCCGCCATAATTCAGGATACCCGTGGCCGGTCGGGCGTAGCCGTTACGGTGAAACTCGGCCATGCCTTCACGGTCCAGTGCCATACAGACTGCGCGCCGCACTCTGACATCCTTCAAGGGCTCTTCCCTGAAGTTCACCCACATCATGTAAATAGTGGAGATCGGACTGCTAACAATGTCCAGTCCCGCAGCTTTCAGCTGTTCGATCGAGTCGGGCGAGGGCGACGAGATCATGTCCACTTCGCCACTGCGCAACGCCAGCTCCCGGGTCGCAACTTCGGAAATGGGCCTGAACATCAACCGCTCGATGGTTGGCGTGCGACTCTCGTCCCAGTAGTCCGGATTGCGCTTTAAAACAGTCAACTCGCCGATGGAACGGCTGGCAAACTCATAGGGACCGGTACCAACAGGGTTCGTCTCAACACTGTCGTTACCGTTCTCACGGATCGAGGTCGGGCTGATGAATCTGGGGGTACCCGAACCGCCCATGGCCAGACGCCGGAGAAACTCGATGTTCGGAGTTTCGAGCTTGATCTCGAACGTGTAATCGTCAACGACCCGATAACTTTCAAGGTCCTGCCACATCCAGCGCATCAGTCCGCTGGCAATCGACTGGTAGTACTCGAATTCAGGATCCAGCATCCGATCCATGTTGAACTTCACCGCATCGGCATTGAAATCCGTGCCGTCATGAAACTTCACGCCTTTGCGCAGGTTAAAGGTGTAGGTAAGTCCGTCGTCCGAGATATCCCAGGATTCCGCCAACGCAGGAACCAGCGGCGGCTGCTCAACGTCGTCCCGGGTCAGATCCTCGGCCACGAAGCCTTCGAATATATGCATAATCACGCGGAACGTGTTCCATGTGGTCGATGCATGGGGATCCAGCCTGGACAGATTGGCTTCAATAGCGATCGCCACGGTGTCCTGGGGAGTGGCCTGCGCATTTGCCTGTTCTGGCATGACCGCCAGACCACCTGCGGAAATGGCAATTGCCAGGGCGCTTGCCGGCCCGGTGGCCGCCTGCTTTAACCTGCTCATGATTTGCTTTTGCATGGTATTGCTCCTTCGTACTTTGCGTTTAAGTCAGACGGGCGAAAGCCGGTCTCCTCATCGTACAAATGACAGGCCACACTCCGGCTCCCATCAATCGACTTCAGTAAAGGCGTCTCGTCCCTGCACCTAGATAGGCGGTGCGCGCAGGTGGCCTGATATACACAACCCCCTCCGTCGCTTCGTTCCTCTTCGACGTCCTCAATGGCGGCGGCGGCATCCAACCAGCGCTCATCACCGTCCATTGTTAAAATCGTGTCCAGAAAATTTCGTGTAAAAGGGTGGGCAGGCAATTTATGAATATCGTTACTCAACCCAGACTCCAGAATCTGCCCCCGATACATGACCAGCGTGCGATCGCACATATATCGAACAATCCCCAGGTCGTGGGAGACAAAGAGGTAGGCGATGTTCAGCTTGCCCTGAAGCTCCCTGAGCAGATTGAGAATCTGTGCCTGAACCGAGACATCCAGAGCGGAAACCGGCTCATCGAGAATGAGCAGGCGTGGTTCCGGGGCGAGTGCGCGAGCAATCGCAATACGCTGACACTGACCGCCGCTGAATTCGTGCGGATAACGGGAAGTTGCCATGGGGTCCAGGCCAACGAGTTCCATCAGGCTCTCGGCCTTGGCCAGAGCTGCCTGTTTCGGCATCCCGAAGTTAAGCAAGGGCCTGGCGATACTTTCTCCAACGGTACGGCGGGGATTCAGGGAGTGCAGCGGGTCCTGGAACACCACCTGGATATCGCGTCTGAAAAGACGCATCCGATCCGGGGAAACCTCAGTCAACAGCTCTCCGTCAAACCAGACTTCGCCTTGATCGGGCTCGATCAACCTTGCGATTATCCTCGCAAGTGTCGACTTTCCGGAACCAGAACCACCCACCAGACCAACGGTTTCCCCGGGGAAAAGCTCAAAACTCACGCCGTCCACTGCTTTGGTGCTGGCGATGACTTTCCTTCGGATAAGACCACTGGTTGTCGTATAGCTGCGGTGTATATCCCGAACCGAAAGTAAAGGACGAGTCATGCCAGTCCCTCCCCCGACCCCACCAGGTGGCAGCGAACGGCTCTGGTTTCAGAAAGGCTTTCCAGCTCCGGCAGTTCCTTCCGGCAACGGTCCATGACGTGTGCACAGCGATCCGCGAAGCGACAGCCAGAAGGCGGGGTAACCAGGTTCGGTGGCGTTCCCGGAATCTGATAAAGGGATTCATCGTCCCTGACATTATCAGGGACGGACCGAATGAGAGCCTGGGTATACGGGTGCTTGGGGCTCGCCAGGACCTCTTCGACCGCACCCTCTTCCTGCACATGCCCGGCATACATCACAACGACGCGATGGGCGATCGCTCTAACAACGCCGAAATCGTGGGTAATCAGCAGAATAGGTAAACGATGTGCCTGGTTCAGTTGGCGTAAAAGAAACAGGACCTTCGCCTGGATACCCACATCAAGCGCGGTCGTCGGCTCGTCGGCAATCAACAACGTAGGGTGGCAGGCGAAGGTTATTGCGAGAGAGACACGCTGGCACATACCACCGCTCAATTGATGCGGGTAGGACGCCGCAATTCTTTGCCAATCGTTGAAACCAACCTGCCGCAATCCCTGCTCGATGTATTGCAGGCGCTCCGCTTTCTTCATCTCCGGCCGGTGCAGAGACAGCGTTTCGAGAAAGGCTTCTGCAATCGTGAATGAGGGATCGAGACTGCCACGAGGGTTCTGAAAGAGCATCGCGGCGGAAGTGCCGCGAATGGACTCAAGGTCATGCTCCGACATCGCCAGAATATCCTGGCCGTTAAGAGTCACTGAGCCAGATACGAACCGGCCGGGCGGCGCACTGATGAGTTTGAGAGCCGCCAGCGCCGTCACACTCTTACCAGATCCCGACTCTCCCACTAACGCGACTATCTCACCGTCGCGCACAGACAGGCTCACGTTGTCGACGGCACGCAGGGGCCCTGCAGGGGTGTCAAACCAGATTCTGAGGTCAGAGATATCAAGTCCACCGGCGCGTTGACTGACATTCTGAGAAATTCGTGGGGCAGGCTCGTTAGACATATCGCGACCACAACGTCGGTTGATGTGGAAGGCACGCCAACCTTGATTAGCCGTTGAGGCTTTTCATGCGCTATACATCAAATGATTCATTGATCAGGCCAACATCACCATCTTTCCAATTTTTCAGCCACTTAAGGTTATTTTTTCAGGATCTGTCCGCTCTGCCCGAAAGAGAATCGCATCAACGAGGAGCACAGGCGCTCCAAAAATGGGCAGGGAAAGCAGACGGGTACAAAGGTAATTGAAGTAGCGGATCAGCCGGGGAAAGGTGGCAGGGTGTCGCCGACCAGCCGTTCGAGGTGCCTTGCCGTCGCCAGTACCCGGTGGTCGGCAAACCGCGGCGCAATGATCTGCAAGCCTACCGGAAGGCCCTTGCAGTCAATACCGCAGGGAACGGAACAGGCAGGCGCGAATACCTGATTAATCATCCATGTAAAGACCGCGTGGTCACGGACGCTGGCCTTTTTTCCATCGATTTTCGAAGGCCAGGCTTCTGACAGAAGCCAGGCGGTCACCGGCGTGGTCGGGCACAGAAGAACGTCGATCGTTTCAAAACACGCGACAAAATGAACGTGAAGTTGTTTTCTGAAGCGCAGGGCGTTGGCCACATCAACGCCTGTGAGCTCCAGACCCTTACGGATCTGATCCGCAACATCCGGGTCAAACTGCGCTTTATTCTGCCGGTATTGAGTGCCATAAATGGCGGCCAGAGCAGACTTTTCCAGTGCGTCAATCCGCGACTCACTGATGAATTCCGGCCATCGAGGGGTCACCTCATGAACAGCCAGTCCATCATCACGCAGGCGGTCAACGGCTGCCGACACTGACCGGACCACATCCGGCTCTAGCAGAGCAGCCAACCCAAGATCGGGACTGAAGCCAAGGCGTAACGGCCGCGGTGAACCATCCCTGGCTCTGCCCACACTGCCAGGATCAATGTGCCCGGCTTCGCCAATAACTCCCATTACAAGTTCAACGTCAGCCACCGCCCGTGCAAAAACGCCAATGGTGCTGTTGCCAGAATCCGGCCCCTCGAAACCGGGGCCCTCCGGAACCGTGCCACAGGAAGGCATAAAGCCAACGGTACCGGTATGGGATGCAGGGCGGCGTATGGACCCGCCAGCATCTGTGCCAAGTGCGAGAGGACACAATCTGGCAGCAACCGCAGACGCAGATCCCCCGGAAGAACCACCCGGAGTACGCTCTAGATCCCAGGGATTCCTGGTGGGCCCATAAAGTTCGTTGCTCGTGAATCCCCGGCATGCAAACTCTGGCGAATTCGTGACCCCCAGAATGATGGCACCCGCGTCCCTCAGACGTGCCACGGCCACCGAATCTTCCGGTGCAATGAACCCTTCAAAAAGCCGGGATCCTTGAGTTATTGGCCAGTCCTTCACCCATAGATTGTCCTTGATCGCGACCGGCACGCCTGCCAGCGGGAGCACCTCTCCTTCGTCGAGTCGCTTCTGGATCGCCTCCGACTGGAGATGGATGTCGTCCCAGTTCCAGTAAACAAAAGCGTTGACCGGGAGGTTGCACAGTTCCAGCTTCTGAATGAAAGCATCGGCCACAGCGCGAGCACTGACGGTTCCCCGCCTCACCTGTTCGGCCAGCTCGGCTGCATTCAGATCGGTAAGTTCCACGATTTTTCTAATCCAGCTCGGGACCGAATGAAGACAGGGTACCGTGATAGGCCTTTCTGACCGGAGTTGCGTATCCGCCGAGTTTTGCAGTGGCAAGACCCAGGTCAATCAGTGCTCCAACCAGCACGGCAGCGCCCGTAACTCCGTCAACAACCGGCATGCCGAACTTTTCACTCAGCCTGCGAGTCATCGCGACCATGCCGGCACAGCCGAGCACGACGGCCTCGGCTCCGAGCCTTTGGGCGCGTACCATCTGCTCTTCGATGCGCTTTTCTGCCTCACCGGCATCCGACTCCAGTGCAAGTACCGGGACATCTGTCGCAAGGACGCCCGCACAACGACGGCTTAATCCATAGCGTTCAAGGTTGTCTTCAATGACCGGTATCGAACGGCTGAGGGTTGTGATGACTGCGAAACGGTGGGACAACAGGGAAGCGATATGAAAGGCGGCCTCCCCCATACCCACGACAGGCGCCCTGACCAGGCAGCGCGCAGCGTCCAGACCCGTGTCGTCGAAACAAGCAATGATGTATCCGTCGGCATCCGGGTTGGCCATCAGTGTTTCCATCAGCCCTGCACCTGCAACGGCACCATCGTAGTGCCCCTCAATGCTCTCTGGCCCACTTGCAACAGTAATAGCCTCTATGTGCATACGGTCACCCACCACCAGCTTGGCTGCATCGGCACAGGCATCCGTCATACTTCCGGTTGTATTCGGGTTAATCAGGCAGATTCGCTTCAATGCTTTGCCTCCTCAGACAATCGTTTACGGGGCAAGACCCAGTTTTTTCCGCATGTCGTCGGACCATTCAGAATAGACCTCTGCGCATGCTTTCGCGCGGTGCTGGCTGTAAGGTATCGACCTCCGATCCACGGGCAAGCTTGCCTCTGCCCGTAAAGCCTCAACACCGATATCTGCATAGGGAGTGTCAGCCAGGCACTGGTAGGCATTGAGTGCGTCTTTATGGGTCGCTCCATAGAAAACACGACGAACGCCGGCCAGGCGAATCGCGACCGTGCACATGGGGCAGGGTTCTCCGATTGCATAGAGGTCACAATCACTTAAATCGGTCGTCGCCAGTCGGCGGCAGGCATCCCGAATCGCTTCAACTTCCCCATGCGCGGTTGGATCATGACGGGCCAGTTCATGATTAAGTCCTTCCCCCACAATGCTGCCGTCCTTGACCAGGATGGCGCCAAACGGCTGGGTGCCAGGCTGCTCGATCGCCTTGCGGCTGAGGCTGATCACGTAATCCATAAACTTTTCCTGGTACATAGAGTTCAACCTCGTGCTCGCGTGCGCTGACTGCTGAATCCGCCCAGATCCATATGCCGGTTCACATCCTTGTAAAGCAGATACCGGAACCGGCCCGGACCTCCGGCATAACAGGCCTGGGGGCAGAAGGCCCGCAACCACATATAATCCCCCGCCTCCACTTCAATCCAGTCACGGTTCAGAAGGTACACGGCCTTCCCTTCCAGTACATACAGACCATGTTCCATCACATGGGTTTCGGCAAAAGGAATGGCGCCGCCGGGCTGGAAATTGACAATGTTCACATGCATATCGTGCCGGATATCCAGGGGATCAACGAACCGTGTCGTGGTCCAGCAACCGTTCGTGTCGGGCATTTCCAGCGGTGAGATATCCTGTTCGTTCACTACGAAGAAAGGCGGAGCATCAATGCCATCGACATACTGATAGGTTTTTCTGATCCAGTGAAAACGGGCCGTTGATGACGAGGAATTGAACAGAGTCCAGTTCGCCCCGGGCGGAACAAAGGCATAGCCACCTTCCGGTACATTATGCTCCTCGCCCTCAATGGTCAGTTGAAGCTCACCATCCACGACGAACAGGACGGCTTCCGCGCCCGGATCCGGTTCCGGCTGCCGACTACCACCGCCTGCTGCCACCTCAACGATGTACTGTGAGAAAGTTTCTGAAAATCCTGACAGAGGACGTGAAAGGACCCAAAGACGGGTATTGTCCCAGAATGGAAGCTGGCTGGTTACGATATCCCGCATGACCCCTCTGGGGATGAAAACATAGGCTTCGTCGAAAACGGCCCGGTCTGAAGTCAGTTGGGTCTGTGGAGGATGCCCGCCTTCAGGGAAGTAATATCCTGATGCGTCACGGGAATTTTTTGTCATGGCTGAATCTCAGGTGCAAAGGGGTGATTCTCGGTCCAGTGACGGGCAATATCAATGCGGCGGGTGATCCAGACTCTTTCATGCTTTTCGATGTGATCCAGAAAGCGCTGCAACCCCCGAAACCGTCCCGGACGTCCTGTGAGCCGACAGTGCAGGCCAACCGACATCATTTTCGGTTTATCCATGCCCTCCGCGTACAAAACATCAAACGCATCTCGCAAATACTCGAAAAAATGATTTCCTGTATTGAAACCCTGCGCCATCGCAAAACGCATATCATTGGTATCCAGTGCATAGGGGACGACCAGGTGTCCTTTTGACTGATCTTCCGACGTCTTCACCTCTACCCAGAAAGGCAGGTCATCCCCATAGTAGTCACTGTCATACTCAAAACCGCCTTCTTCCACCACGAGCTGGCGTGTACGGGGACTGTCTCTGCCCGTATACCAACCTGAAGGATGAGAGCCTGTCAGCTCAGTATGGATTCTGACAGCCTCGAGCATGTGGGAACGTTCTTCCGCTTCGCTTGCCGACTGGTAGGAGAGCCAGCGTAAACCATGACAGGCTATTTCATGACCCTGTTTCCGCAACTCCCCTACGACATCAGGGTTCCGACTCAGTGCCATGGCTACCCCGAAAACAGTCAGTGGTAAGCCCCGGCGCTCGAACTCCTGCAAAATACGCCAGACGCCAACCCGGGAGCCGTATTCGTAAAGGGATTCCATACTCATATGCCGCTCCGAGAAGGCCTGTGCTCCGATGATGTCCGATAAAAACGTTTCGGAGTGCTGGTCCCCATGAAGAACCGAACTTTCAGCGCCTTCTTCATAATTCAGTACAAATTGAACGGCAATGCGTGCCCTGCCTGGCCACCCTGCATCTGGAACAGCCTGTCCGCAGCCCTGCATATCTCTGGGGTAGGTCACCAGCAAGCGCACCTCTTCAAAACGGATTGAGAGATTGCGAGTCGATTAACCGCAATCGTGCTAGCCGGATCCTGAAGCAAGATTCCCGCCAATAGATCTATTTGCTTGAATTTCCGCGAGGGGCTGGAATCTCTAGACCTCTACCGGCACCCGAAACCAGTCCGCCCTGCACCAAAATCGCGCGCGGGCGCCAGCAGAGTCTGGAGCGCTATTTAGAGGTCACGGGGAATCTGGGTGCCTTAAAGTGCAACGGTCAGGGAAACTTGCTGCTCATCGCAGTTCGCGCCAGGCCCAGCTCGATCAATAACGAGAAATTCGCCTTCCTGGTCAAGAACCGCATGCACCGCGTGCCAGGTACCTGCCCGGTAATTGACCCCCTGGTGACCGTCTGTAATAAATGCTCGCACGGTTGATAGATCAACCGCACCGCCGGCGGGTGCGACGACAACCAAAAAACGCTCGCTGTGCAACGGCATAAAAGCCTGACTGCCCAGCGGGTGGCGCTCAAGGGCGTTAATCTCCAGAGGCAATGCAACGGGCTTGCTCAAAAAAAGACTTATTCGTGGACGGGAGTCCTGCCCTAACAGGTCGATAACTGCGAGGTCGTCATAACGCTGAGTACGGCCTCCGTTGATCACCAGGGGACTGACATCTCGACGATCAATGACATCGCCGAAAGGCGCGAATTGTGCTCTTGTCAAAAGTTCTGGTGTAAGTGTATGCAATGTCTTTCTCCGCGGTATAAGAGCGCAATGATCGAACTATCCGGAACCGGAAAACCAAAAATACTAGGAATTGGTGTCCGTGTAACGTTCCGGTTTTCTTGTCCTCTGTTCTTGATAAATCACCTGTACCGGACCTGATTTTGTAACCATTCCCCTTTTAGTTGCACCGTTGATGAGAGTTTTCGGCTGCTGGTTTTTGCCGGGCATTACTGCAACTTGCCTCCAGAGTCGGTGTACCCGTAACTAAAACTCTTCTTCTCGGAATGGGCAGGGGATTGTCATCAAGGTACTGACCAAAGCAGCGATATTTGCAGTGAAGGCCCAATAATCTGCACGATAGCAGACAGTTGGAACCAGACAGAATTAACAGCAGGAATGTCGCAAC
>Ga0102928_1002895_pt1 | contig 10162 bp, 10 predicted proteins | sample SalPonR1_B_D1_MG_FD_78504 | JGI IMG/M metagenome (GOLD analysis project Ga0102928, IMG submission 78504) | Salt pond soil microbial communities from South San Francisco under conditions of wetland restoration - Salt Pond MetaG R1_B_D1_MG | ecosystem: Environmental > Aquatic > Marine > Intertidal...
ATGTGGCGTCGGGACCGACGATCGTGCTGGTGTCGGCCTCGTTCTTCGTGGTCGCCTACGTCGCCGGCGGTCGGCTCCGTCGACGCGCCGGCGCCGTCGGCCACGCCCACTGACGTCGCGTCGCCGTCACGGCTCCGGCGCGCCTGGCGGTGACGGACGCCGGGTGTCAGGCGGCCCGGAGGGCGGCCATCACCTCGGACCAGCGATCGGGATCACTGGCGTAGGGCGCATAGAAGCTGATGCGCTGGATGACGTCACCGTAGCGACGCGACAGTTCGGGGGCGATGTTCTCGGGTGTGCCGACCACGGCGAACGTGTTCAGGATCTCGTCGTCGATCAGCGTGCCCATCTGCTCCCATTCGCCCTGCTTCGACAGGGCATTGAGCTGCTCCTGGAGGCCTCCCCAGCCATGGATGTCGAGCACCCCGCGATAGGCGGGGGTCGATCCGTAGAAGGAGATCTGCTGGCGTGTGCCGGCGGCGGCTGCGGCGATCTCCTCGTCGGTGGTCCCCGTGACCACGAACGACGGCCCGATGATCTCGAAGCCCTCCATGGTCTTGCCGGCCCTGGCGCGTCCGCGTTCGAGTGCAGGAACGGTGACCTCGCGCAGATAGCGCTCGGTGGTGAACCCGTGACAGATGAAGCCGTCGCAGGTCTCGCCGGCGACCTCCGTCATCAGCTCACCCACCCCCGCGAGGAAGATCTTCGGCGGGCCGAACCCCTCCAGTTCCTCCGGGTCCGGCATGAAGAACGGGGTCATCAGCGTGTGGGTGTAGAACTCGCCGCGGAAGTCGAGCTTCTCGCCGGTGAGCCACGTGTTCCAGATCGCCCGGATCGCCAGGATCATCTCGCGCATGCGGGCTGCGGGCTTGCTCCACTCCATCGAGAAGCGCTTCGTGATGTGCGGCTTGATCTGGCTGCCGAGCCCGAGGATGAACCGGCCCTGCGAGTACGCCTGCAGGTCCCATGCCGTGTTGGCCAGCGTCATCGGGTTGCGGGCGAACGCCACGGCGATCGACGTTCCCAGCTCGAGCTGTTCGGTGTGTTCGGCCGCCAGCAGCAGCGGGAGGAACGGGTCGTGCGATGTCTCCGCCGTCCAGGCGCCGGTGTATCCGGCAGCCTCCACGTCCTGGGCGTTCCGTGCCACGCGGCGGAGGTCGGTACCGAGACTGCCGTCGATCTTCATGCCCGGACCGTACAGCGCCGTCCGGTCGGCGGACGGACCGACGGTCGTGGCGAGAGGCCCGACGGGTCAGTTCTGATCGCGCAGGAAACGCTGGATCTCGTCGGCGAGCTCGTCGCCCGACTGCATCTCCAACGACGGACCCGACGACGCATCACCGTCGGCGGTGGCGTCGTGCAGCTCCTCGAGCTGGTGCAGCATGGCCAACAGCTCCTCGTTGCCGTCGATCGACGCGTCGATCCGGTCGCGCTGGACACCGATCCCGTTGCGGAGTTCGGACGCCGCCACCTCGATGCCGGTGGCTTCCGTCAACCCGTCGAGCAGCGCCACCGACGCCGCCGGGTACGGCATCGCGGTGACGTAGTGCGGCACCTGCACCCAGATGCCGAGTGCCGGGATGCGGCGAGCGTGCAGGGCGTGCTCGAGCACGGCGGCCACGCCGGCAGGCACGTCGATCGAACTGCGCAGGAACGTGACGTTGGCCAGCACCTCGGTGGACGGCGACGTGCACGACAGCCGCGGCGAGCGGGTGTGCGGTGCGGCGAACGGATAGGCCCCGAAGCCGATCATCTGCCGCACGCCGAGTTCGACGGCGATGTCGGCCACAGCCCGACCGAAGCGGTGCCAGGCCATGTCGGGTTCCGGCCCGGACAGGACGAGGACGTCACGACCCGAGGACGAACGACCGGCACGCAGCTCGGTCGTGGACCACACGAGATCCGTGTTGACGCCGTCGCGCAGTTCCATCAGCGGCCGGCGGGCGCGGAAGTCGATGTAGGTGTCGTCGTCGAAACGCACGATCGGACTGGTCTCGCACTCCGCCGACAGCGCCTCGGCCGCGGACGCCGCGGCCCCGGCGGCATCGATCCAGCCGGTCAGCATGACGACCAGCACCGGCTCGTGCAGCATCGGCTCGTCGACGAGCCACTCGAAGGCGCCCTCCTGCTGCGGGTCGGTCATGGCAGGGCGTCCAGATAGCGCTCGGCGCTCGCAGCGGCGTCGTCCACCTGCTGCTTGAACGGGGCGAGCTCGTCCGGCGGGCGGTCGCCGAGCGCTCCTGCGAGATAGCGCGAGTACACGCCCTCGATGATGCAGGCGAGCTTCCAGAAGGCGAACGCCACGTAGAAGTCGAGTTGTGAGATGTCGCGGCCCGACACCTCGGCATAGCGGTCGGCGATCTGGCGGCGGTTCCAGAACCCCGGTGCCGACGTCGCGGCACCGCTCCACGCGCTCTCGTCGTCGTCGGGCCCGTTCCAGTACACCTGCAGCAGGCCGAGGTCGGCGAGCGGGTCGCCGAGCGTGCAGATCTCCCAGTCGAGCACGGCCACCACCTCGCCGTCGTCGCCCACCATGCAGTTGTCGAGGCGGTAGTCGCCGTGGACGATCGTTGCCGGCCCCTGTTCGGGGATGCGCTCGAGAAGACGTTCGTAGGCGCGATCCACCGAGGGGAGATCACGCGTGCGGCCCTGGTTCCACTGGCCGTACCAGCGTTTGAGCTGGCGCTCGATGTACCCCTCGTGCCGGCCGAGATCGGCGAGGCCGGCCTCTCGGAGATCGACGGCGTGGATCGCCGCCATGGTGTCGACCAGGGATCGACTGGCGTTGCTGCGGGCCGCTTCGTCGAGAACGGCGACGGCGCTGTCGCGGTCGCGCAGGACGTGGCCGTCGACGTAGCCCATCACGTAGAACGGTGCGCCGTTGACGGACGGGTCGTCGCAGAAGCCGCGCACGGGCGGTACGGGAACGGATGTGTCCTGCAGGCCCGACAGGACCCGGTGCTCGCGGCCCATGTCGTGCGCGCTCGCCAGCACGTGACCGAGAGGAGGGCGGCGGAGGACGTACCGTTCGCGGCCCTGGCCGTCGACCCGATAGGTGAGGTTGGAGTGGCCGCCGGCGATCACCTCGAACGTGAACGGGCCACGTGCACCGTCGACGTTCGCCTCGAGCCAACGCGTGACGGCGTCGCTCTCGATTCCGGGTACGTTGCTCATCCGTGTCCGAGGGTAGCCATCCTGGGGGTGGCCCACGCCAGCGGTAGCGTTTCGGGTATGGCTGCCATCGACGTCACCGACGAAACGTTCCAGACCGACGTACTCGACACGTCCAACGAGGTGCCCGTGGTGGTCGACCTCTGGGCGCCCTGGTGCGGCCCGTGCAAGACGCTCGGACCGATCATCGAGAAGGTGGTCGATGCGACCGGCGGCAAGGTGGTGTTGGCGAAGGTCAACGTCGACGAGAACCCCGGGCTCAGCCAGGCCTTCAAGGTGCAGTCGATCCCGGCGGTGTACGCCGTGAAGGACGGTGCCGTGGTCGACGGTTTCATGGGGGCATACCCCGAACAGGCCGTGCAGGAGTTCGTGAACTCGCTGTTGCCGTCCCAGGAGGAGAAGGCGATCGCCGAGCTGCTCGCAGCGGGCGACGAGGCCAGCTTGCGGATCGCACTGTCGATGGAACCGGCCAACGAGGACGTCATCGTGGCCCTCGCCGAGCTGCTGGTGCGTGACGGCGACACCGACGAGGCGCTGGCACTGCTCAGCCGGATCCCCGAGTCCGACCGGACCCGCCCCGTGGCGGCGCTCGCACGCGTGGGCGCGGCACCACAGGACGACTACGACGAACAGCTCACCGCGTTGCTCGATCAGGTGAAGACCGACGACGAGGCACGCCAGAAGTTCGTCGATCTGCTCGAGCTGATGGGTCCCGAGGATCCTCGGACCGTCGACTACCGCCGTCAGCTCACCGCACGTCTGTACTGACGCCGCGGCGCGCCAGGAAGACGGCGAGCGCCGCCTGGAACGAACGCTCGACGCCGACGTAGGTCCTGCGGAGGCGGTCGGCCCCGTCGCTGGGTGCGAGGGATGCCGGCAGTCGCGGTTCGCTGCGCAGATGTCGGAGGCCGGCAGCCAGCACCGTGAATGCCTCGGCGAGGCCGTGTTCGTGCTCGAGTCGTCCCGCAACATGCTCGAGCTCGGCCCGGAGTGCGCCCGAGCGCTGGTCGAGGGCATCGAGATCCCAGAGCCGGCGGACGAGGTCGTGCTCGTCGCCGGCGACGATCGGGCCGCGCGTCAGCAGCGCCAGGCCCTGGGGGGCGGGCAGGTTCGCCGGGCGGAGCCACGTGTCCGGTCGCAGTTCGCCGAAGCGGGCGCCGCGCATGTGCGCCCGGTGCGCTCGGCGCTCGGCCGTGGTGCGCCGGTCGACCACGACCGTGGCGAACCACCAGGTGCCGTCCCACTCGGTGGGTGTCGGCAGCCGGCCCGTCTCCTGCTGGCGCCGACGTTCCTGCAGGGGTTCGCCGAGGCGGTAGACGCCATCGTCGCTGTCGAGTTCACCGGCCGCGACCATGCGCGACAGGGCCGTCCGGCACGCACCCGGGTTGATGTCGAACAGCGACGTGAACTCCACCAGCGCCGCCACCGGCAGCTCCGGAGGGCGTGATCCGAGCAGCACCGACAGCACGATCGATCGGGGGGTGAGGGGTTGCAGCCCGGTGACGGCGGCGACGTCGGCGCGCTGGTCTCCTCCGTGCGGGAGACCGTCGGTGGTCATACGTGAATTGATCGCCACGATCGGCAAGTGTAACATCGTGGCGTGACGACGATCTCGCCATCCGACGCCCCCGCAGCCGGACGTCCCGACATGGTGCCGCCTCCGGAGGCGCTTCCCGACGTGCTGCCGACGGACCGGCTCAACCGGCGCGGCATGGCCACGCCCGACTGGCGAGACGATCTCCGCCGCTTCTCGAACGCACGCAACGCCGTCACGGTCGTGGGCGCCTGGGCCCAGTCGTTCGGTGTCGTGATCGCTGCCGCGTGGATCAACACCTGGTGGTCGTACCTGCTGGCGTTCGTGCTGATGGCCCGTGGCCACGTGTGCCTCAACATCCTCGCCCACGAAGCGGCGCACCGGCTGCTGTTCACCAACCGCCGCTGGAACGACGGCGTCGGACGCTGGCTGATCGCCTACCCCACGTTCCAGCCCATGCTCGCCTACCGCCGCTCGCACTTCGCCCACCACCGCGACGAGATGGGTCCGGACGAGCCCGACCTCGCGCTGTACTCGGGCTATCCCATCCCACGTGATTCGTGGAAGCGAAAGCTCTGGCGTGACGCCACGGGACGCAGCGCCGTCAAGATCTTCGGCGGGCTGTGGGGTGCGCTCAAGCGGGGCCAGACCGAGGCCAAGCAGATCCTGGCGGTGCACGTCGTGATGCTCGGTGTGTCGATCCTGTTCATGCGCCCGCTCGCCTACGTGGTCTGGATCCTGTCGTGGTCCACGCTGTGGCGGGTGTCCAACCGCCTGCGCTCCATCGCCGAACACGGCGGCATGATGCGCTCGAAGGACCGCCGGCTCACCACGCACGTGATCCGTCAGAGCCGGCTCGCCCGGTTCTGGATGGTGCCGTACAACACCGGCTGGCACCTCGCCCACCACGTCGACATGGGTGTTCCCTGGCGCAACCTCCCACGGCTGCACGACGAACTGGTGCGATCGGGATGGGTCACCGAGGCGATCGAGTACCCCAGCTACCGGGCATTCTGGCGAGCGGCCAGTTCCGGTACCCCGCGCTGACCGATAACGTCTGCGTCACCGACTCCCTCCCAGTGTCAGCGCGTTCGCCCGCACGTGGCGACGGGGAGGTCCGTCATGGACGATCAGTCGGTTCCGGCAACGAGCGGGCACACCCTCCTGCCCGACGTCGACGTACCGCGCCCCGACCCCCCGGTGTCGGTGGCCGCTCGTGTGCGTGCCTGGATCGACTGGTTCGGGATCGGACGGCTGGTCGCCGCTTCCCTGGCCACCGTCGTCGTGTGTGCCGGCGGCTACTGGCTGATCCGCACGCCACCGCCGCCCACCGAGGCGGGCCTGCCCCGATCGACCACACCGGCGAGTCCGACCGACTCCACCGTGGCCGGGGCCGGCGTGGCCACGGGTGCGGATGACGGATCCACCGCAGCGACGACGACCCCGTCGTGGGTGACCGTGCACGTCGCAGGAGCGGTCGTGGTTCCGGGTGTGTACACCCTGCCGGTCGAGTCTCGCGTCCACCACGCCGTCGACGCGGCAGGGGGCGTCACGGCCGATGCCGAGCCCGACGCACTCAACCTCGCCGGCCAGGTCGTCGACGGCACCCGGGTGTACGTCCCCCGCATCGGCGAGGTGGTGCCTGCGCAGCCGGCGCCCGACCAGGCCGAGCGTGGGCCGGTCGACGTCAACCGCGCCACGGTGGAGGAACTCGACGAGTTGCCGGGTGTGGGCCCGGCGACGGCGGCGGCGATCGTCACCGAACGTGAGCGCAACGGTCCGTTCGCCGGCGTGGACGATCTCGAACGGGTGCCCGGGATCGGGCCGGCCAAGCTCGACGCACTCCGCGACCTGGCGACGACATGAGCCGGCCGCTGCGGGGGGACCTGCCGCCGTGCAGCACGGCCGCGATCAGAACAGCGAGTCGGAGATCGACAACGCGGCGATCCCGAGTGCGGCTCCGGCGCCGACCCACACGCCGCCGAGCATCCAGAGGTAGTGGCGCCAGAAGTCGCCCCACGTCGCCATGGGATTGCGGGTGGCCCGACGGGATGCGACGACGCCGATCAGCAGCCACATCAGCCCCGACGCCGCCACGGCGATCGGATACAGCGCGTTGTCGCCGAAGGGCGCACCTGCGGCGAGCAGCCCCGGGGCGGCGATCACGCCGCCGATCAGGCCGACCGCACCACTCCACGCCGTGTCGAACAGCCGGAGCGACAGCCATGCGATCACGCCGACCATCATCGGAACGGCGAGAGCGGCGAACGGGCCCCAGGTGCGGATCCGGCGCCGGTACCAGCGGGGTCCTTCGATGAGCGAGCGCGAGGCCGCGGCCGGGGGCGGCGGGGCCACATCGGGGGGAGCGGGCGAGTACGTCACGGTGCGGCCAGGCTACGAGCTGGAGCAGGCCGGATCGGCGCGCCCTGCGTCCTGGCTCCGGGCGGGCGGAACCGCTCCGTCGGACGCTGCGATGGTGGGTGTCGCCGTCGCCACCGCCCTGGCGGTGTGGTCGGGATCGGTCGCCGTCGGCGTCGTGGCCGCGATCGTGGTGGCCGCCACCTCCTCGTCGCGTGTGCTGTTGCTGGTGATGCTCGGTCTCGTGACGATCGGTGCCTGGAGGTCGGGCGAGGCGTGGACATCGCTCGCCCCGGACCGGCTCGGACCGTTCGACGGCTGGGTCCGGGTGGTCGACGACCCGCAGCCGTACCGGTCGAGCACTCGCATCATCGTGGAGGTCGAGGGTGAGCGCTTCGAGATCTGGGGGCGTGGTCGTGCCCAGCAACTGCGGATCGGTGACTGGCGCGGCGGCGAACGGGTGTGGGTGCACGGTGAGCGGCAGGCACTCGACACCGAACGAGCCCGTCGCGTGGCGTGGCAGCACGTGGTGGGCGAGTTCCGGCTCGAGTGGGCCGCTGACGTCGATGCCGGCGGGCCGGTGGCCCGGGCCTCGAACCGCGTGCGCTCGGCGATCGAGAGGTCGGCGGCGGTGCTGCCCGAACCGGACGGCGCCCTGTTCCGTGGTCTCGTGATCGGTGACGATCGAGACCAGCCACGCGAGATGATCGACCGGTTCCGCGCCAGTGGCCTGTCGCACCTCACCGCCGTGTCCGGTCAGAACGTCGCGTTCGTGTTGGCTGCGTGTGGCCCGTTGCTGGTGCGGTTGCGGCCGTGGCCGCGCTGGGTGGTGACGGTGGCGGTGATCGCCTGGTTCGTGACGCTGACGCGGTTCGAACCGTCGATCGTGCGAGCCGGGGTGATGGCGGCGCTGTCGGCGACCGCATTCGTCACCGGTCGCGAACGCGCACCGATCCGGACCCTTGCGCTCGCCGTGACCGCGCTGGTGCTGGTGGATCCGCTGCTGGTGTGGTCGATCGGTTTCTGGCTGTCGGTGGGGGCCACTGCCGGGGTGTGCACCGTGGGGCCGTGGCTGGCGGCGCGGTTCTCGCGGCTCGGCGTGCTCGCGATGCCGCTCGGGATCACCCTGGGGGCCCAGGTCGGTGTGGTGCTGCCGAGCGTGCTGGTGTTCGGACGCCTGCCCCTGGTGAGCATTCCTGCCAATCTGCTCGCCGTGCCGGTGGCCGGATTCGTGATGCTCTACGGCCTGCCGGCGGGGCTGCTGGGTGGCGGGGTGCCATCGCTGGCGCCGGTGCTGATGTTCCCGGCGCGCGTGGGCACACGGTGGGTCGACACGGTGGCACTCCTGGGCGTGCGGTTCGAGCCCGAGCCTCCGTGGGTGTGGGTGGGCTGGGCGGTCGTGGCGATCGTGTGCGGCGTCGTTGTCGCGGTCGGAGCCCGACGCGGCCAGACTCGTGGTCATGGCGATCCATCTGCTGACCGGTGACGACGAGTCGATCCTGCGGTCGGCCGTCCACGAGCTGGTCGACGAGCTGGTGGGTGCCGGCGACCGTTCGATGATGGTCGACGAGTTCGAGGGCGACGAGTACGAACTCCGGCTGGTGGTGGATGCGGCGCAGACGCCACCGTTCCTCACCGACAAGCGGGTGGTGGTGGCCCGCGACGTGGGGCGCTTCACTGCCGACGAGGTCGGCCCCCTGGTGGCGTACATGGAGAACCCGCTCGACAGTTCCGATCTCGTGCTGGTGGCGGGCGGTGGCCGAGTCGCGAAGAAGCTGCAGGACGCCGCCAAGGCCGCGGGCACGGTGGTGAACACGGCGCCGCCGTCGAGGGCCAAGGACCGCCAGGGCTGGGTCTCCGACCATGTCGCCGCAGCCGGTGTGCGGATGAAGCCGGACGCGGTGGCGCAGCTCGGTCAGTGGTTGGGGGAGGACGCCGGGCGCCTCGACGGGATCCTGGCCACGTTGACCAGCACCTACGGCGACGACCATGTACTGACGTTCGCCGAGGTCGAGCCGTTCCTCGGCGACGCCGGCGGCGTGCCGCCGTGGGACTTCACCGATGCCATCGACGCCAGCGACACGTCCAAGGCGCTCGTGCTGCTGGGCCGGATGATGCACGCCGGTGGGCGACACCCGTTGCAGCTGATGTCGATCCTGCACTCGCACTACGCCAACCTGGCGCGCCTCGACGGTGTGGAGGCCCGCAGCGAGCAGGACGTCATGGCGGCGACGGGGATCAAGTCGCCGTTTCCGGCGAAGAAGGCCATGGCCAACTTCCGTCGCCTCGGCCCGCGAGGAGTGCACCGTGCCGTCGAGCTGCTCGCCCGGGCCGACCTCGACCTGCGTGGCGCCAAGGATCTCGATCCCGAGCTGGTGATGGAAGTCCTCGTCGCCCGCCTCTCCCGCCTCCGCCGCTGACCACCCCTCCCCACGGACGGGGCGGCGCCTGATCGTTTGCGTGACGAAAATGTCGGGACGGGCCGAAGAAACCGTCACGCAAACGAAGGGATTACGTGGTGGTCGACGTTTGCGTGACGGAAATGTCGGGACGGGCCCAAGAAAACGTCACGCAAACGAAGGGATCGGTGTCCCGCGGGGGATCAGCGGCGCAGGAGGGGGCGGGTGAGGCAGGTCGGGCCGCCCTCGCAGGGCAGGCACAGTTCGTCGCCGGCGAAGAGGGTGACGGTGCAGCCGGCATCGCGCATCAGCGCCACGGTGCCGGGGAATCCGTCGACGGCGATCACCTGACGGGGTCCGGTGGCCAGCACGTTGAGGTTGAGCCCGAGACTGGCGTCGAACTCGGCGGGCGGTGCGGCGAGCAGCGTGTAGCCGAGATCGAGCATCCGGTCGTGGAGTGCAGCAGGCAGCATCGGGAGATGCACGAGCGCGAGATCGTGGTCGAGCGGGCTGACCACCGACATGAGGTGGAGGCACGCATCCCGACCGAGGTGGTACGGCAGGTCGTAGACCTCGACGGTGACGTCGTGCGGGCGCAGGATCTCCACCAGTTGGTCGATGCCGGGCTGGTTGGTGCGGAAGGTCCGGCCGACGGCGAGGGTGGTGCTGTCGAGCCAGAACATGTCGCCGCCCTCGACGG
>Ga0102928_1002896_pt1 | contig 10159 bp, 7 predicted proteins | sample SalPonR1_B_D1_MG_FD_78504 | JGI IMG/M metagenome (GOLD analysis project Ga0102928, IMG submission 78504) | Salt pond soil microbial communities from South San Francisco under conditions of wetland restoration - Salt Pond MetaG R1_B_D1_MG | ecosystem: Environmental > Aquatic > Marine > Intertidal...
AGCAGCCGCTCCGCGCCCAGGGCGTGCATCACCCGCACGGGGAAGGCCACCTGCGCCGCCGGCACCCCGTCGTACGGGTGGAGCCTGCCCCGCATCGCCACCACCGGCCTGCCGTCCAAGGTTCCGAGCACGAGCCGGCCGGCGTGTCCCGGCGCGCTGCTGGCGACGAAGCCGGGAATGTCGCCGTACGGAATCTCGGCCGCGATCTCGATCTCGTCGGCCAGCGGGCCCAGCCCCGAGCCCAGCACGAGGGCCACCTCGGGCACGAGCGTCGTGGCGGCGCGAACGGCGGCGACCGCCTCGTCGCGGAGCGGGCTGCGGGTCACGAACCTGCGCACATCGTCCATGCCGCCATGCTACCCGGTCGTCGCGGCGACGCCCGCAGAGCCGTTCGGGACGGACGCCGCTGCCCACGCCGCTCTCATCGCGGACGGTAGACTGGCCGCATGCTCAGACGGCGCCGCACACCCTTCCTTCCTCGCCCCCTCGCGGCCCTGCTCGCCCTGTTCCTGATCGTGCCGTCGCTCGCCCTCGCCCAGGCGCCCGACGTGCGGGGACCGCTCGCCGAAGTCCGCGTCGAGGGCACCGACGTCTACACCGACATCGTGCGGACCCTCGTCACGGCCAGGCCGGGAACCCCGGCCGAGCGGATCGACCTCGAGGCCGAGCGCAACCGCGTCTACGGGCTCGGGACGTTCGCCAGCGTCAGCGTGTCGCTGCTCGACGAGCCGGCCGGTCCGGTGCTGCGGGTCAGGGTGGAGGAGAATCCGGAGATCGGCGAGGTGGTGTTCGACGGGGTCGAGAGCCTCGCGCCCGGCACCTTGCGCGAGCTCCTGGCCCGGGAGCACCTGCTCGCGGCAGGACGGGTGTTCAACATCGGACGCGCCGACGAGGCCACCCGCACGATCGCGGACCGCTACCGTGCCGAAGGCTTCCCGTTCCGTCCGACGGTCACGCTCGAGACCGAGCGCGCACCCGAGCTGGCCGAGCGCGGCGAGGAGTCGCCGCTTCGGGTGCGCTACGTCGTCGACGAGGCCGCGCGGCTCGACGAGGTGGTGTTCGCCGAGTCGGCCGTGTTCGACGAGGAGGAGCTGCGCGACGAGTTCGCCCTCGTCGCGGATCAGGAGACGTTCGATCTCGCGGCCTACCGGGCGGCCGTTCGCCGTGTCGGCGAGCTCTACGCCGAGCTGGGCTACCGCCAGAGCGGGGTCGACCTCGAGGCCACCCGCCTGCGGGGCGGCGTGCTCGAGGTCGAGCTGCGCGAGCTCCGCATCGCCTCGATCGACACCACGCCGCTGGGCATCGACGCGGACCGGCTGAGCCTCGACGTGGGCGACCTGTTCGACTACGACGCCCTGCTCGCCGACGTGCGGCGGCTGGCCGAAGGTCGCAGCGGCGACGTGCGGCTGGTTCCGCTCGTGAACGCGGCCGGAGGGGTCCGCGTGACGTTCGAGCTGGGCCCGCCCGACACCGCCGGCGAGATCGACACGATCCGGATCGAGGGCAACACCGTGCTCTCCGACGAGACGCTGGCGGAGCGCCTGGCCCTGCAGCCGGGCGACACCTTCACCTCCACGCTGGCGGAGGAGGACTTCCGCAGGATCGCCGAGGCGTACGCCGAGGCGGGCTACGTGGTGGCGTCGCGACCGGACTACAACTGGCTGGACGGCGTGTACGTCCAGCGCTTGACCGAGTACCGCGTCGGCGAGTACGCCATCTCGTGGCGCTCGGGAACGCCGGGCGCGGAGCCGTTCGTGGTGCTCCGCCGGCTGCCGGAGCCCGGAAGCGTGCTGTCGCTGGACGCGCTCGACGACGGTCTCCGTCAGCTGCTCCGCGAAGGCGCGGTGCGGCCCGTGGACCGGCAGATCCTGCCGCTCGAGGGAGGGGAGAGCGACGAGGTGCTCGTCGAGATCGTTCTCGAGTCGGCCCAGACCGGGCTGTTCCAGCCGGCCGCGACGTACAGCACGATCGACGGGTTCTCCGCCTCGCTCAGCGTCAGCGAGCGGAACCTGTGGGGCCGTGCGCACACCGTCGAGGCCGAGATCGACGCGCGCACCTCCGACATCGGGTTCCTGCTCGGCGGCGACCTGCGGTACTCGATTCCATGGCTGTACGTCGACGCCGCCGACTTCCGGGAGGTCCCCACCTCGCTGTCGCTGTCGTTGTTCTCCAACGTCCGCACGAACGAGCCGCTGTCGGACGACGGCTCGACCCGGATCGTCGCTCCCGGCTCGTCGGGTGGCGACGCGAACACGGTGCGCATCGGCGAGTACACGCGCCGCGATACCGGCTTCCGGGTCGGCGCGGGACGTCGCCTGATCGACGACCTGACGCTACGCCTCTCGGCCCGGGCGTCGCTGTCCGACATCGCCGTGGAGCCCCCGGCGACGCCGTGCACGCTGGACGACCAGGGCGACGTGGAGAATCCCGACGCGTGCTCGCTCCCCTTCGCCCAAGCGCTCGACTACGCCCCGCTCGCGGGGGCCTCGGGGTTCGTCGGCGGCGACCTCGTGTACGACGCGCGCGACGACGTCGACTTCCCGCGGGCGGGCGTGGCGTCGAACGCGTCGCTGGGCGTGGGTCTCGGGAACGACTTCCTCATGGGCGGGGAGCGCGCCCCGTACGTGTACCTTCCCGTGGAGCTGGGTGTGAAGAGCTACCTCACGCTGAGCGAGCTGACGCAGGGCGAGGTCGCGGACGACGGCCACGTGCTCGCGGCGCGGCTGAACGTCGGGCACCAGTTCGGCGCGGCCTACCCCGCCTCGAAGCGCTTCACGGTCGGCCAGACGCCGAACGAGGCCACCCAGGTGCGCGGCTATCGCGACGACGATTTCGGGCTGTCGCGCAGCTACGCGACGGCGTCGTTCGAGTACCGTTACGACTTCGACCTCAGTACGGTCGCGACCCAGACGATCATCGCGGTCGCGTTCGCCGACGTGGCCTGGGTCAGCGAGGTTCCCGGCTTCGCCGAGTACGAGGGGCCGCTGTTCGCGGGCGCGGGCGTCGGCGTCCAGGTGAACCTCGGGTTCTCCGGCGTGGCGCTGCCGGCGCTCCGCTTCGACTACGGCTTCAGCGAGCGAAACCCGACGGGCGTCTTCTCGTTCCGCATCGGCACGGTGTTCTGAGGGGCGTCGCGGGGCGCGACGGTCCGTCCGCTCCGATCCCGCCTGCGCGAGGCGGCCGACGGCTCAGCCGTCGGCCGCCTCGCGCAGCACCGCCTCGTCGCGCAGGCGGATCCGTCCGTAGCCCGCTTCGATCGCGCCCGCCCGGGCCAGCTCGCCGACGACCTTCGTGACCGTCTCGCGCACCGATCCCACGGACTCGGCCAGCGCGTCGTGCGTCATGCGTACCGTCGGCACCCCGCCATCGTCGCTCGCGACGGCGCTGTCGCGCAGCTCCAGGAGCTCGGCCGCGACGCGTGCCGCCAGGCGCCGCGTGGCGCGACGGTGCATGCCGCGGTACAGCCCGTCCAGCGCCACGGCGAGTCGCACGACGACCTCGTCGCGCTGCTCGGCAGTGAGGCCGTCCGCGACGTACCGCTCGACCCGAACGTCGGTGACCGCGTCGGCGAACACCGAGCGGGGAAGCCCCGCCAGCGCCTCTTCGCCGAACCAGTCGCCGGGCTTGACGTAGCGTAGCGTCACGCCGTCGCCCTCGCCGTTCACGACGTGGAGGCGGACCAGGCCGCCTAGGAGCCGGTAGACGTCGGACGATCGCCCCGGCACGTACAGAACGCTTCCCGCCTCGTACGTCTCGAGCGCACCGTTCGATGCAGGAACCGGTTCGTTCTTCATGATGCCGCCTTTCCGTTGCTCGCACCCCGCCCCCGGACGGTACCGGCGGGCGCGCCGGGGGACCACGGCCCTCCTTACGATGTGGCGCGCGCAGCGGCGACCGGCTCAGACCGAGAAGAGGATGTGCATCACGTCGCCGTCGCGGACCCGGTACGCCTTGCCCTCGGTGCGGAGCCGGCCCTTGGCCTTCGCCGCCGCCAGGCTGCCCGCCTCGACGAGGACGTCCCAGCGGATCGTCTCGGCGCGGATGAAGCCGCGCTCGAGGTCGCTGTGGATCTCGCCGGCCGCCTCGGGCGCGGTGGCGCCGTCGCGCACCGTCCAGGCGCGCACCTCCTTCTCGGAGGCGGTGAAGAACGTGATCAGGCCCAGCGTGCGGTAGCCGGTCTCGATCAGGCGCTCGAGGCCGGAGCGCTCGACGCCCAGGTCGCGCAGGAACTCCTCGGCCTCGTCGCCCGGAAGCTCGGCGAGCTCCTGCTCGATCCGAGCGCTCACCACCACCACGTCGGCGCCTTCCGACGCGGCCCGCGCCCGCACGGCGTCGACGTAGGCGTTGCCCTCGGCAAGATCGGCTTCCGTGACGTTGCAGACGTAGATCACCGGCTTGCCGGTGAGCAGCTGCACGTCGGCGGGCAATGCGACGTCGACCGCCCGTGCGGGCGTCCCCCGCTCGAGCGCGGCCAGGACCCGGTCCATCGCCGCGACCGTCTCCGCGACCGAGCGGTCGCCCTTCGCGCCCTTGCGGAGCTTGTCACGGCGGCGCTCCAGCGTGGCGATGTCGGCCAGCGCCAGCTCGGTGTCGATCGTCTCGATGTCGGACAGCGGGTCGACGCGCCCCTCGACGTGCACCACGTCGTCGTCCTCGAAGCAGCGCACGACGTGCGCGATCGCGGCGACCTCGCGGATGTTGGCCAGGAACTGGTTGCCGAGCCCCTCGCCCTGCGAGGCGCCGCGAACGAGGCCGGCGATGTCGACGAACTCGACCGTGGTCGGGACGATCGGCGGTAGCTTGCCGTCCTTCCGGTACAGCTCCCCCAACGCGAGCAGGCGCTCGTCGGGGACGGGGACCACGCCGATGTTCTTGTCGATGGTCGCGAACGGATAGTTGGCGGCCTCGACGGCGGCCTTGGTGATGGCGTTGAACAGCGTGCTCTTGCCGACGTTCGGCAAGCCCACGATCCCGATTCCGAGCATGAAGGTCCTCCGCAGCTGTCTGGTGTCCGATCTGGTGTCCGATCTGGTGTCCGATCCGGCGCCCGGGCCTCGGCCCGGCGCCGCAGCGCCCGCCACGATACCCGAGGTGGACGAACGATCGCGTCCTCGGCGGGGGAAGTCGCCGTGCTATCCTCGCGCGCATGGAACCCGGTCGCCACGCACCGCTGCGGATCGGTCTGCTCGGCGTCGGAACGGTCGGCACGGCCTTCGCCGACATGATCCGCTCGCGCCCCGACATGGTCCTCGCCAAGGCGCTGGTGCGCGACCCGGCCAAGCCTCGGCGTATCGCCCATCCCGACGACGTGCTCACGACCGAGCTCGAGGAGGTGCTCGGCGCGTCCGATCTGGTCGTCGAGCTCATGGGCGGTACGGGCGCGGCTGTGAGCGCGGTCCAGGAGGCGTTGGAGCGCGGACTCCCGGTCGTGACCGCGAACAAGGCGGCGCTCGCCGAGCGCTGGGAGGTATACGCGCCCGCGTTGCGCTCGGGCCGCGTGTACGCCGAGGCGTCGGTGATGGCGGGAACGCCGGTCATCGGGCCCGTGTCCGGAGCGCTTCGCGGCTCGGCGCCGCACGAGATCCACGCCGTGCTGAACGGAACGTGCAGCTACGTGCTGTCGCGACTCGAGCAGGGCTCCAGCTACGCTGCCGCACTGAGCGAGGCGCAGCGCCTCGGCTACGCCGAGGCGGACCCCGCCCTGGACGTGTCGGGGATCGACGCGGCGCACAAGCTGACGGTCCTGGCGCGTCTCGCGGTCGATCCGGAGCTGACGTGGGAGCACGTGCGCGAGCGCACGCACGGGATCGAGCTCCTCACGCCCGGCATCGTCCACGAGGCGATGGAGGACGGCGGACGCCTACAGCTCGTGGGCAGCATCGTGCCCGCCCAGGAGGGATGGACCGCGCGGGTGCGCCCGGTCTACCTACCCGTCGGACATCCGCTGGCCGGTGGAGACGAGGTGCAGGCGTCGCTGGTCTACCGGGGCGCCGGGGGCGAGGTGCTCATCGCGGGACCGGGAGCGGGCGGCGTCCAGACGGCCAGCGCCGTGCTGGGCGACGTTCTCGCCGCGGCGGGCGGGCGTCCCGGACCGGCTCCGCTGGATCGTCCGGCCCCCCGTCCCGTCGACGTGTCGCTGGAGGACCTCGGGGAGCTCGAACCGGCGTGAGGGTGGTGCACGGCGGCATGGACGGCGCCGTCCGCGTACGGAGCACGCGCGCCCAGGACGGTCCGGACGTGACGCTGGACGACGCGATCCTGGCCGGCTTGGCGCCCGACGGCGGGTTGTACCTTCCCGTCGAGGTGCCGGAGTTGCCGCCGGACTGGCGCGCCTCGACCAGCCTCGCGGACCTGGCGCGGCGGGTGCTGGCCCCCTGGTGGGGCGACGACGAGGACGAGATCGCCCCGCTGCTGAGCGAGGCGCTGGACTTCGAGGTGCCGTTGCGATCGCTGCCGCACGGCCGCTGGCTGCTGGAGCTGTTCCACGGTCCCACGCTGTCGTTCAAGGACGTCGGAGCACGGACGATGGCCCGTCTGGCCGGCCGGGCCCTGGCGCGCCGCGGCGGCGAGGCGACGGTGCTGGTGGCGACCAGCGGCGATACCGGCTCCGCCGTCGCCGACGGCTTTTCCGGCGTTCCCGGCGTCCGCGTCGCGCTGCTCTACCCCGCGGGACGGGTCAGCGACGTCCAGGAGCGTCAGCTGATCCAGGCCAGGCCCGGCGTGCGCGCCTTCGCGGTCGAGGGCGATTTCGACGCCTGCCAAAGGCTGGTGAAGGGCGCCTTCGTCGACCCGCGGCTCGCGGACGCGGGGCTCACCAGCGCGAACTCGATCAACATCGGGCGCCTGCTGCCGCAGATGCTGTACTACCTCTGGGCTGCGCTGCTGCTGGAGCGCGAGCACGGACGCGCCGACGCTCCCTACCTGGTCGTGCCGTCGGGCAACCTGGGCAACCTCACGGGCGGGCTCCTGGCCGCCGCGACCGGCATGCCGGCCGCGGGATTCCTCGCAGCGCACAACGCGAACCGCTTCGTGCCCGATCTGCTCTCCGGCCGCGCCGCCATCGGCGACGCTCCCGCGACCGTCGCGACGCTCTCCAACGCGATGGACGTCGGCGCCCCCAGCAACGTCGAGCGGCTCTGGCACTGGTACGGCGAGGGGCTGCGGGATCGGATCGACGCGGTATCGGTGCTGGACGCCCCGACGCTGGAACGGATGCGGATCACGGCTGCCGAGGACGGCGTCGTCGTCTGTCCGCACACCGCCGTGGGGCTCGAAGGCCTGGCGCGCGTTCGCGACCTTCGTCCCGAGCTGGCCGGCGTGCCGGCGATCGTGCTGGCGACCGCGCACCCCGCGAAGTTCCCGGCGTCCGTGCTCCGCGCGACGGGCCGGGAGCCGCCCCGTGCCGCCGCGCTCGATGCGTCGTTCCGCGAGCGGACGCGGGTCGAGCCGCTGCCGGCCGAGCCGGCCGCGCTCCGGGAGGCGCTGCTGGACGACGGCTGGCGCGCGTGAGGACGGGATCGGCCGCGCCGCCGTGCGGGTTCAGGTCGCGCCGTCGCGCCGTGCCCACGGGCCCTCGGCGTCGTCGCCGAGATGCATCACCCGCATCTCGGCCATCAGCTTGACGAGCTGGGCCAGGAGGGCGTTCCGCACCAGCGAGCGCGCCCCGCGCGGCGCGACGCCGCGCGGATCCTCGCGCAGCTCGCCGTACACGCGGGTCGCCAGCTCGTCGGTACGCAACGGCTCGTCGAGGGCGGCGACGATCGCCGCCTCGCGGCGGAGCCGGTGATCGCGAGCCGCATCCAGCGCGCCGGCCGGATCGGGGATCGTCTCGCCGTGCGCGACGGCCAGCCAGGCGGGCCCGCGCGAGCGGATGCGCGCCAGGCTGTTCAGGTAGGCGGCGACGTCTCCCTCCGGCAGCCCGATCCACGAGCTTCCCCGGCCGGTCAGCAGGTCGCCCGCCACGACGCCCGGGGGCTGCGTCCGGCCGCTCGCGTCGGCCGGCCAGGAGAGCTCGAACGCGAGGTGGCCGGGCGCGTGCCCCGGCGTGTGGAGCGCGTGCAGGACGGCTCCCCCCAGCACGAGGCGCCGACCGTCGCCCAGCGGGCGGACGTCGGCGTCGCCGGGGACGCGGTCGGCTTCGGCGGGATGCACGTGCACGGACGTCGGCCCCAACCGCTCGAGCAGCGCGGGCAGCCCCGCCACGTGGTCGCCGTGGGTGTGCGTCAGGAAGACGCGGTCCAGATCGCGGGCGCCGCGCTCCCGCGCCCAGGCGACCAGCACGTCGGCGTCGCGGGGATCCGCGAATCCGGGATCGATCAGCGCGGCACGCCCGTCCGCCACCAGCAGCGTGACCCAGGTCGCGTCGAACGGCGGGAGCGTCCGGCTCGGAAGCGCCAGCTGGTGGACGCCGGGGGCGACCCGGCGCTCCTCCGGTACGCTCACTCGCGACCCAGTAGCGCCTCGCGCGCGGCCTTCTCGGCGTCGCCCGGCGCGCTCTCGACGTCGGGCACCACGCCGCGACCCTCCCAGGTCGGGCCTCCGATCGGTGCCAGGACGCCGGTCGCGAGCCAGACCTGCGCCCCGTCGCGCAAGCAGAACGGCAGGACCGCTTCGACGTTGCCCGAGGTGCGCTCGCCGATCACGACGGCGCGCCCGCTGGCCTGGAGGGCGCCGGCGAGGCCTTCCGCCGCGCTGGCCACCTCGCCGTCGACCAGGACGGCGACGGGAAGGTCGGTCGCCGGGACGCCCAGCGCGGGGTAGGGGATCGGCAAGCTCCAGCGCGTCGCGACGCGCCACAGCAGCCCGCGCACGAACACGCCGGCCGTCGTCATCATCTCGACCAGCCGCCCGCCCGGATTCCCGCGAAGGTCCAGCGCCAGCGCCCGCGCTCCGCGGCGCTCCAGGTCCGTGACGGCCGCCCGCACCCCGGACGACGTTCCGGCGCGAGCCAGGTCCTCCACGCGGATCACCCCGAGGCCACGTTCGAGACGCCAGCCCACCGGACCCGAGCTGCGGTCCCCAGCGTCCGCCTGCGAGAACACGCCGATGCACGGCAGGTCGCCGTACGCCTCGCGCACGCGCTCGACCTCGTCGGGCGCTACGTAGCGCGAGTGGTCGTCGTCCAGGAGCGCCACCATCTCGCCGAGCACGGCGTGCAGCGCGGCGTCGTCGGTGGCGGCGCGCGCGCGGGGGGCGAACCGTTCCCGGACATCGGTCCAGTCGACCTCGAGGCCGCCCACGTCCCAGTACCGCTCGTCCACCAGGCGCCAGACGCGATCGAAGCGGACCTCGGCGTTCGCCGCCCCGGGGGCGTCCTGCGCCCAGCCGATCGCAGCCGCGTGGACGATCGCGAGCAGTGCCAGCACCACCAGCGGGAGCCGCGACGTCATCCGCACGATCTCAGGATCCGAGCGCGGAGAGCGCGCGCGCCTCGCGCTCGAGCGTCGCGAGATCCACCGAACGACGCTGCGCCCCGACCTCGGTCGTGTTCAGCGCGCCGGCGACGTTGCCGGCGCGCGCCGCGCCGATCAGGTCCGCGCCGGACATGATCGCGTGGGCGAACGCGGCGGTGTAGTAGTCGCCCGCCCCGGTGGTGTCGACGACGCCGTCGATCTCGTACGGGTCGACGAGCTCGGAGCGCTCGGGCGTGATCACGATCGACCCCATTTCGCCGACCTTGACCACGAGCCGCTCGATCCCGTGCGACGCCAGTCCGGCGACCGCCTCGCTGATCGTCTCCCGGCCGGTGAGCGCGAACAGCTCGCGCTCGTTCATGAGCAGGTAGTCGACCTTGCGAACCAGACCGATCAGGCGCTCGCGGAGCGCGTTCACCGCGCCCGTGCCCATGTCCACGAACGTCGTCGCTCCCGCGGCGCGCGCCAGCTCCAGGGCTTTGACGGCGTAGTCGCGCTGCGGTCCGTCCACCAGGCTGTAGGCGCTCATGACCAGTCCATCGACGTCGCGGAACACGTCCGGCCCCAGCGACGAGGCGTCCAGCGCACGGCTGGCGCCGATCGCGGTGATCATCGTCCTCTGAGTGTCGGGGGTGACGAGGATCGTGACGCTGCTCGTCTGCAGCTCCGTGTCGACCTGGATCAGCTCCGAGGAGACCCCGGCCTCGCGCGTGTTCTTGAGCGCGAGCTCGGAGAACGGACCGGTG
>Ga0102928_1002901_pt1 | contig 10150 bp, 6 predicted proteins | sample SalPonR1_B_D1_MG_FD_78504 | JGI IMG/M metagenome (GOLD analysis project Ga0102928, IMG submission 78504) | Salt pond soil microbial communities from South San Francisco under conditions of wetland restoration - Salt Pond MetaG R1_B_D1_MG | ecosystem: Environmental > Aquatic > Marine > Intertidal...
CAGGGCGATACCTATGCCGATCTTCTGTTCACCATGATCGAGCGGCGCAACCATCGCCCGCCGGTGACCTACACGACATTCCAGGCACGCGATCTGGGCAGCGACACCGCAAACCTGTTCAAGACCGCCTGCGAAGCCGCCTATGAGCGGTTCAAGCCGCAGGCGATGATTGTCGGCGCTTCCTGCACCGCGGAACTGATCCAGGACGACCCCGGCGGCATGGCCGAGGCCATGGGGATGCCCATCCCGGTCATCGCGCTGGATTTGCCCAGCTATCAGCGCAAGGAAAACTTCGGCGCTGACGAGACCCTGTTTCAACTTGTCCGCCGTCTGGCAAAGCCGGTGGAGCGGACCGCGCCGGTAACAGCCAACCTGATCGGCCCCACGGCATTGGGCTTTCGTCATCGCGATGACATCACCGAGGTCACGGCGCTGTTGCGTCATATGGGGATCGAGGTGAATGTCTGCGCGCCTTACGGCGCCACGCCCGAGGATCTGACGCGGCTGGGGGCGGCGCATTTCAATGTGCTGATGTATCCCGAAACCGGCGAGGCCGCCTGCCGCTGGATGGAGCGGGAACTTGGCCAGCCCTTTACCAAGACCGTTCCAATCGGTGTGGGCGCGACCCGCGATTTCGTGGCCGAGGTGGCCGGGATCACCGGGCTCGAGGCCAGGCTGGAAGAAAGCCGCCTGCGTCTGCCATGGTATTCCGCGAGCGTCGATTCCACCTATTTGACCGGCAAGCGCGTCTTCATTTTCGGGGATGGCACGCATGTGGCCACCGCCGCGCGTATCGCGCGCGACGAGATGGGTTTCGAGGTGGTGGGCCTTGGTTGTTATAACCGCGAAATGGCCCGCCCGGTGCGGGCGCTGGCCAGGGATTACGGCGTCGAGGCGCTGATCTCGGATGATCATCTGGATGTGGAAGCCGCGATTGCAGACGCCGCGCCGGAGCTGATCCTCGGCACCCAGATGGAGCGCCATACCGGCAAGCGGCTGGGCATTCCCTGCGCGGTCATTTCCTCGCCCGTTCACGTACAGGATTTCCCGGCGCGCTACAGTCCGCAGATGGGGATCGAAGGCGCGAACGTGATTTTCGACACTTGGGTGCATCCGCTGGTCATGGGGCTGGAAGAACATCTGTTGACCATGTTCCGCGAGGATTTCGAGTTTCACGACGCAGCCGGGGCCAGCCATCATGGCGGCGCGCATGTGGCGCGCAACACGGATGCGGCCTCTGCCCCGCGCCCCGAAGATTCCGGGGCGCCCCAAGAGGATGCCGCGCAACACGAACAAACGGGCCAGGTGATCTGGCTCGACGCGGCCGAGCGCGAGTTGAAAAAGATTCCCTTCTTCGTGCGCGGCAAGGCCAGGCGCAACACCGAGGCCTTCGCCACCGAAAAGGGCCTTGAGGAAATCAGCATCGACACCCTTTACGAAGCCAAGGCCCATTATGCGCGATAACGTGGTCATAAACCCGGGCGCCCTGCCCTATCGCGTGGTGATCCTGACATTGGACAGCCACGCGGCGGGGCCTTGTGCGCGGGTCGCCGAGCGGATGGCCGAGGATTTTCCGGGGCTCGAACTGAGCGTGCACGCCGCCGCCGAATGGGGCGAGTGCGACGCCGCGCTGGCCCGGGCGCGGGCGGCGATTGCCAGCGCCGATATCGTGGTCGCGAACCTGCTGTTCCTCGAAGAGCATATCAACGCCATCCTGCCCGATCTCGAGGCGCGCCGCGATCATTGCGACGCCATGGCCGGGATCATCGCCGATGGCCAGATCGTGAAATGTACCCGTATGGGCACGCTGGACATGGCCGCGCCGGAAAGCGGCACCCGCAAGCTTCTGAAAAAGCTGCGCGGCGCAGGTAAACCCGGCGGCGCGGGCCCGGCCAAATCGGATGACGGCGCGCGCAAGATGCGCATGTTGCGCCGGCTGCCGCGCATCCTCAAGCTGATCCCGGGCAAGGCGCAGGACCTGCGCGCATGGTTCCTGGTCATGCAGTATTGGCTGGGGGCGTCGGACGACAATATCGAGGCGATGGTGCGGTTCCTGATCTCGCGCTATTGTCACCGCGAGGATTGGCGCGGCCTGCGGGCGCCCGCCCCGCTGGAATACCCGGAAACCGGGCTTTACCATCCCGATCTCGAGGCCCGGATCACCACCGATCCCGCCGATCTTCCACAATGCGCAGCCCCCAAGGGCACCGTCGGGCTCTTGATGATGCGCAGCTATGTGCTTGCTGGTGATACGGCGCATTACGACGCGGTGATCCGCGCATTGGAAGCGCAGGGGCTGAAGGTTCTTCCGGCCTTTGCGGGGGGCTTGGATGGCCGCCCCGCGATCGAAAGGTTCTTCCGCGATGCACAGGGCGTGAAGATTGACGCCCTTCTGTCGCTGACCGGGTTCAGCCTTGTGGGCGGACCCGCGTATAACGACAATGACGCGGCTGTCGCGGTGCTCAGTGACCTGGATGTGCCTTATGTGGCCGCGCATCCGCTGGAATTCCAGACGCTGGATCAATGGGCCAATTCGAGCCAGGGGCTCGGCCCCATCGAAACGACGATGCTGATCGCCCTGCCCGAGCTGGACGGGGCCACGATGCCGACGGTCTTTGCCGGGCGTCACGGCGCCGAAGGCTGCAAGGGATGCGACCGCACCTGCGCCGCCACCTCGACCGTCAAGGCCATGGCGCCCTGCCCCGAGCGGGTCGGCGTTCTGGCCGGTCGTGTCGCGCGACAAGCCGCGTTGCATCGCGCCAAGGTGGCCGAGCGCCGGGTGGGTATCGTGCTGTTCGGCTTTCCGCCCAATGCCGGGGCGGCGGGCACGGCGGCTTACCTCGATGTCTTTACCTCGCTTTACAATACGCTGCACGCCATGGCGGCGCGCGGCTATGATCTGACCCCGCCCCAAAGCGTCGAGGCCCTGCGCGCCATCGTGCTTGAGGGCACGGCGCAGCAATACGGGCAGGAGGCCAATGTCGCGGCCCATGTCGGCGCCGAAGAGATGGTGCGCAACACCCCGTGGCTGAACGAGATCGAGGCGCAATGGGGCGCAGCCCCGGGGCGCGTGCAATCGGACGGTCGCGGCGTTTTCGTGCTTGGGGCACAGTTCGGCAATGTCTTTGTCGGGCTGCAACCGGCCTTCGGCTATGAGGGCGACCCGATGCGCCTGTTGTTCGAGCGCGGCTTTGCCCCGACCCATGCCTTTGCACAGTTCTACCTGTGGCTGCGGCAATCGTTCAAAGCCGATGTGCTGCTGCATTTCGGAATGCATGGCGCGCTGGAATTCATGCCGGGCAAGCAAACCGGGCCTGGCGTGGCGTGCTGGCCCGACCGGCTGATCGGTGACATGCCGAATGTCTATCTTTACGCCTCGAACAACCCCTCGGAGGCGACGCTGGCCAAGCGCCGCTCGGGCGCTGTGACGGTCAGCCACCTGACCCCGCCTCTGGCGACGTCCGGGCTTTACAAGGCGCTGGCGGAGCTGAAAGACAGCCTCGGGCGCTGGCGCGAGATGGCGCCGGACGCCTCCGGGCGCGATGACATCGAAGCCCTGATTGCCGAACAGGCGGAGGCCGCGGATATGGGCGGGCACGCGCCCGAGGCCCTGTGGCTGCGCCTTCTGGAAACCGAAGAGGCGCTGATCCCCGAGGGGCTGCATGTGCTTGGCCGGACGATGAGCGCCGATGCGCGGGCCGAATATCTGGACCTCATGGCCGAAAGCGATGCAGACGCGCGCGCCGCGGCTGACCTGCATCTGCAGACCGACAGCGAAATCCCCGCCCTGCTTCACGCCCTCGAGGGGCGCTACACGCCGCCGGTGCCGGGGGGGGATTTGATCCGCTCGCCCGAGGTTCTGCCCACCGGGCGCAATATCCATGCCTTTGATCCCTTCCGCATGCCGACAGCCTTTGCCTGTCGCGAAGGGGCCAAGCAGGCGCAGCTTTTGCTGGACACCCACAAGCGCCTGCCGCGCAGTGTGGCGCTGGTGCTCTGGGGGTCGGACAACATCAAATCCGATGGCGCGCCACTGGCGCAGGCCCTGTCATTGATCGGGGCCGAGCCGCGGTTTGACAGCTTCGGGCGGCTTTGCGGGGCCGATCTTGTGCCGCTGGAGCGCCTGGGCCGTCCGCGCATTGATGTGATCATGACGCTTTCGGGCATCTTCCGCGACCTGCTGCCCTTGCAAACCAAATTGCTGGCCGAGGCGGCCCTGAAGGCGGCCACGGCTGATGAGCCGCTGGAGCAGAACTTCATCCGCGCCCATGCGCTGGCCTATGCCGAAAAAATCGGCTGCGACCTGGAAACCGCCGCCTTGCGTGTCTTTTCAAATGCCGAGGGGGCCTATGGGTCCAATGTCAATCAACTGGTCGACAGTTCGGCCTTTGGCGACGAGGATGAACTCGCCGATGCCTACGAGGCGCGCAAAAGCTTTGCCTATGGTGTGAACGGCAAGCCGACGCAGCACACCGCCCTGTTGCAACAGGCGCTGCGGGATGTGGACATCGCCTATCAGAACCTTGAATCGGTTGAATTGGGTGTCACCACGGTGGACCATTACTTCGACACCCTTGGCGGGATTTCCCGCGCGGTGAAGCGCGCCCGCGATGGCGAGGAAGCGGCGGTCTATATCTCGGATACCACGCGCGGGGCGGGCAAGGTGCGCACGCTCTCTGACCAGGTCGCGCTGGAAACCCGGGCGCGCTCGCTCAATCCGAAATTCCACGAGGCCCTGCTCAAGCACGGCGCCGAGGGCGTGCGCCAGATCGAAAGCCACCTGACCAATACGCTGGGCTGGTCTGCCACCACGGGTCAGGTCGACCCTTGGGTCTATCAGCGCCTTTCGGAAACCTTTGTTCTGGATGACGTGATGCGCAAGCGGCTGAGCGATCTCAACCCGGTTGCCTCGTCGCGCATGGCCAATCGCCTGCTTGAGGCGCATGACCGGCACTACTGGAGCCCGGATGACGACACGCTGGCCGCGCTGCGCGATGCGGCGGATTCCCTTGAGGATCGTCTGGAAGGGGTGGCTGCGGAATGACCCGGCCGCACGCATACGTTCATGCCCGGAATGGGGGCCAACCGCCCCGCCGGGACTTTATTGAAAATAAGAAGGCAGGGGCAGACCGCCCCGTTTGGAGGACCATATGAGCCCGCGCGATGACATCCCGAGCCTCAAGGGGCAGGACGGAGAAGGGTCGGTGCAGGTGCATCAGGATCCGTCGATGAAAATCGAAGGGGCCAAGGTCTTTTCCGTCTATGGCAAAGGGGGGATCGGCAAATCGACCACCTCTTCGAACCTGTCGGCGGCCTTTGCCAAGATGGGCAAGCGGGTGCTGCAGATCGGCTGTGACCCCAAGCATGACAGCACCTTTACCCTGACCGGACAATTGCAGCCCACGGTGATCGACATCCTCAAGGACGTGGATTTTCACCCCGAAGAGCTGCGCCCCGAGGATTTCGTGACCCGCGGTTGGGGCGGCGTGCAATGTGTCGAGGCCGGAGGCCCGCCCGCCGGGACCGGCTGTGGTGGCTATGTGGTGGGGCAGACGGTGAAACTGCTCAAGCAGCACCACATGCTGGAAGACACTGACGTGGTGATTTTCGACGTGCTGGGGGATGTGGTCTGCGGCGGCTTCGCCGCGCCCTTGCAGCATGCCGACCGGGCGCTGATCGTCACGGCCAATGACTTTGACAGTATTTACGCGATGAACCGGATCATCGCCGCCGTGCAGGCCAAGTCCAAGAATTACAAGGTGCGGCTGGCGGGCTGTGTCGCCAACCGTTCACGCGAGACGGATGAAGTGGATCGCTATTGCGCCAAGGTAGGGTTCAGCCGCATTGCGCATATGCCCGATTTCGACGCGATCCGCCGCTCGCGTCTCAAGAAGAAAACCCTCTTCGAGATGCCCGACGAGGAAGACATCGTGATGGCGCGCAAGGAATATGTGCGCATGGCCGAAACCCTGTGGAACGGGACCGAGCCCCTGGCGCCCGCCCCGATGGAAGACCGCGATATCTTTGAATTGCTGGGATTTGACTGATGCCTGACGGACGGCCCATCGACATGCCCGTCCCGGGCCTGATCCGGGAGCGCGCCCCCACCGGCGGCGATTGCGGCTGGTCGCGCACGCGCGACCGGGTGGAGACCTATTTCGACAAGACCGCCACCCGCACCTGGGAGCGCCTGACCAGCGACGCGCCGGTGTCGCGCATTCGCGAAACCGTGCGGCGCGGACGCGATGAGATGCGCGCGCGGATGCTGTCGCGCCTGCCCGACGACCTGCGCGGCGCGCGGGTGTTGGACGCGGGCTGTGGCGCGGGGCAAATGGCCGCCGAACTGGCCGCGCGCGGGGCCGATGTGGTGGCCGTGGATATCTCGCCCTCGCTGGTCGAAATCGCCGCCGCGCGGCTGCCCGAAGGGCTGCCGGGACAGGTGCGGTTTCTGGCCGGAGACATGCTTTCGGATGATCTGGGCGGTTTCGATCACGTGCTGGCCATGGACAGCCTGATTTACTACGACCGCCACGATATCGCTGCCGCGCTTGATACGCTGGGCCGCCGGACCTCTGGCAATATCGTCTTTACCGTCGCGCCGCGCACCCCGCTTTTGATGACGATGTGGCGCGTCGGGCAGATGTTCCCGCGCGCGGATCGCTCGCCCACCATGATCCCGCATGCGCCCGCCGCCCTGAACAAAGCCCTGCAGCGCGCCGCGGTCCCCGGCCGCCTGAGCGCGCTGGGGCGGGTCACGTCGGGCTTTTACATCTCGCAGGCGATGGAGCTTGCCACATGAGCCGCCGCCCCTCCCCTCTCATGGCGCTGACCACGCGGCTTTTGCCCTTTGCCGATGCGGCAAGCGAGGGCCTGCCGATGTCGCAGCTTCTGCGCCTTTCGCTGTTTCAGGTGTCGGTGGGGATGGCGACGGTGATGCTTTTGGGGACGCTCAACCGCGTGATGATCGTGGAGCTTTCGGTCCCGGCGGTGATCGTCGCGATCATGATCGCCCTGCCCGTTCTGATCGCCCCGTTCCGGGCGCTTCTGGGCTTTCGCTCGGACACGCATCGCAGCGCGATCGGCTGGAAGCGGATCCCCTATCTGTGGTTCGGCTCGCTGTGGCAGATGGGCGGATTGGCGGTGATGCCCTTCGCCCTGCTGGTTCTGTCGGGCCAGCAGGCTGTCGGACCCACATGGGCCGGTGAGGTTCTGGCCGCCCTGGCCTTTCTGATGACCGGCCTTGGTCTGCATATGACCCAGACCGCGGGTCTGGCGCTGGCCACGGACCGTGCGGATGACGAAACCCGCCCGCGCGTCGTGGCGCTGCTTTACGTGATGTTTCTGCTGGGCATGGGCCTGTCGGCGCTGATCATCGGCTGGCTGCTGCGCGACTTCACCCCCTTCACGCTGGTGCGCGTGGTGCAAGGCGCGGCGGTGGTGGGGATCGTGCTGAACCTCATCGCGCTGTGGAAACAGGAAAAAGTTACCCCGATGAGCCGCGAGGAACGCGCCGCCCCGCGCCCCAGGTTCGGCGAGGCCTGGGCGGACCTGATCGCCGGCGGGCAGGCCGGGCGGCTTCTGGCGGTGGTCTTCTTCGGGACCATGGCCTTCAACATGCAGGACGTGCTGCTGGAACCCTATGGCGGTGAAATTCTGGGCCTGTCAGTCTCGGCGACCACGGTTCTGACCGCGGTTTGGGCCCTGGGCGCGTTGATCGGCTTCATGCTGGCCGGGCGGATGCTGTCGCGGGGGCGCTGCGCCTATCGCATCGCGGCCTTCGGGTTGCTGTCGGGCGTCGTGGCCTTTTGCACCGTGATTTTCTCGGCCCCCATGGGATCGGGCGTGATGTTCTTTTTGGGCGCGGGCCTGATTGGTTTTGGCAGCGGCCTGTTCGCCGTCGCCACCTTGATCGCGGCAATGACGATGCCGGCCACGGGGGCTGCGGGCCACGGGCTTGCTCTTGGCGCATGGGGCGCCGCGCAAGCCACGGCCGCGGGCCTGTCCATCGCCTTGGGCGGTGGCTTGCGCGACTGGATCAGCGGCTTGGCCAGTTCGGGTTATCTGGGCGAGGCGCTCAATACGCCCGCCACAGGATACTCCTTCGTTTATCACCTCGAGATCGGGCTTTTGTTCGTCACCCTCGCCGCCCTCGGGCCGCTGGTGCGCTATGCCCCGTCTCGTCCCCGCAAAAACAACACAGGATCGGCCCGTATCGGTTTGGCCGACTTCCCTACCTGATAGCCGGTTTCGAAAGGATACGGACATGACAGAAACATTCTTTGGACAAGTGGACCTGGCCAGCGTCGCGCTATGGCTGTTCTGGATCTTCTTTGCGCTGCTGATTTTCTACATTCAGCGGGAAAACATGCGAGAGGGCTATCCCCTCGAAGATGACGACGGCAACCTGTCGGCCAATCAGGGGCTTTTCCCGGTGCCCGATGACAAGACCTTCAAATTGCCGCATGGGCGGGGCGAACTGACAGTGCCCTCGGGGCAGAGACCCGATCGCACGGACCTGGCGCTTGAAAAAACCGCCGCCGGCAACGGATTTCCCTTCGTGCCGACTGGCGATCCGATGGTCGATGGTGTCGGCCCGGCCTCATGGGCCCCGCGCCGGGATGTGCCCGAACTGGATGGGCACGGGCATCCCAAGATCGTGCCGATGGGGGCAACCGACCAATTCCACGTGGCCGCGGGCCGTGATCCGCGTGGCCTGCCGGTGATGGCGGGCGATGGCGAGATCGTGGGCAAGATCACCGACATGTGGATCGACGAGCCCGAACAGCTTGTCCGCTACATCGAGGCGGAACTCGACGAGGCCCATGGCGGCGGCAAGCGTCTGATCCCGCTGACCATGGCGCGGATCAAGTCGGACAAGGTCAAGGTGCGCTCGATCTTCGGCAAGCACTTCGCCGGTGTGCCCAAGATCGCCTCACCCAACCAGGTGACCCTGCTCGAAGAGGAAAAGATCTGCGGCTACTACGCCGGCGGAACGCTTTACGCCTCGGACGCGCGGCTTGAACCGCAACTGGGCTGACCCTGAAGGAGGCCGATATGAGCACGCATCACGACGATTTCGCAGTTGAACCCGTCAAGGGCCTGCCCGAAACCCCGCCCGAGGGCGAGCATGTCCTGTGGCAGGGGCGCCCGCATTGGTGGGCGCTGACGCGCGAGTCGCTCAACCTTCAGTGGGTGGCTGGATATTTCGTCGTCCTTGCGCTTTGGCGGTTCGGCACGCTGATCGATCAGGTCAGCCTGTCGTCGGCCTTCGCGGCCTCCTTTCCCTTCATCATTCTTGGCGGCATCGTTTGCGCGCTTCTTCTGGTGATCGGCGTGGTGCAGGCCCGAAGCACCGTCTACACGATCACCAACCGCCGGGTGGCCATGCGCATCGGGGCGGCGCTGACCGTCACGCTCAACCTGCCGTTTTCACAGATCGCGCGCGCCGACCTGAACACCCGCCGCGACGGCACCGGGACCATCGCACTGGACCTTCTGGGCGACACACGGCTGAGCTATCTTGTCTGCTGGCCGCATGTGCGCCCGTGGCATATGCGCCGCACGCAACCCGCGCTGCGCTGCATTCCGAACGCCGCGGAAATCGCCCAACGTCTCTCCGAGGCCGCCGAGGCGCATCTCAGCACCCCGAAGATCGCCCCGATCCCGCTGCAAACTCAGGCGCCCGTCGCCGCCGAATGAGAGAGTCACCATGACCCAGACCGACACCCAACCCCAAATTCGCACCCCGCAGGACAAGGACCTTATCCCGCGCCTCATGGTGCGCGCCATGTTCGGGCTGGTGCTGGCGGTCCTGGTTTTGGTCACCTACGCACGCGTCACCGACCGCCCGCTGATTTCAACCCCGCCTCAAGGAAATATCCTGCATGAACGCAGCTTTTTCCTTGATGGCGACATGTCAGGCGCGGTCACCGTAACCGCCCCCGACGGCACGCTGATTGCCGATCTCACTCCGGAAAAGGGTGGTTTCATCTCGGGCGTCTGGCGGGTCATTGAACGCGAACGCACCAAACACCGGGTCGCCATGAATGGCCCCGTCACAGTCATGCGGCACGACACGGGCCGCATCTCGATCCACGACCCGTCAACGGGCTGGAGCGCCGATTTAATGGGATTCGGCGCAGATAACGCC
>Ga0102928_1002903_pt1 | contig 10145 bp, 9 predicted proteins | sample SalPonR1_B_D1_MG_FD_78504 | JGI IMG/M metagenome (GOLD analysis project Ga0102928, IMG submission 78504) | Salt pond soil microbial communities from South San Francisco under conditions of wetland restoration - Salt Pond MetaG R1_B_D1_MG | ecosystem: Environmental > Aquatic > Marine > Intertidal...
CAGCTACCTGGCGCACATGATCCCCCACCATCAGGAAGCGATCGACAGCGCGCGGCAGCTCATGAACGTGACCGAGCGCCGCGAGTTGATCGAGTTCCTACGCGGCATCGTCGAGACGCAGTCGGCCGAGATCGAGCAGATGGAAGCGTGGCTCGACGCCTGGCACCCTGGCGCCGACCGCGACGTGGCGTACCAGCCGATGATGCGCGATCTGACCGGTGCGCCGGCCGCACAGGCCGAGCGGGCGTTCCTGGAGGACATGATCGTCCACCACATGGTGGCCGTCCGTGAATCCCGTTTCCTGCTGGCTCGAGGGCACGCCGAGCACGAAGCGGTGGCGGAGCTGGCTCGCACGATCATCGCGACGCAGACTTCCGAGATGCGCCAAATGCATGCCTGGCTCGCGGAGTGGTTCGGCGTGACGGGGCCGATGGGTGGCGGGCCTGGACGGATGATGGGGTTCTAAGCGGACGCGGGCGGTGGGGCCAGCCGTTTCGACAGCGTCTCGCGGTACGCGGGTGCAGGCTCGTTTCGCGGCGGTGAGCATCGGCTCGGCCCTCGAGGACGAGCCGTCACACGGTGTGCACCGTCGTTCGGTCCTGGCGGGGAAGCGGTCGCGGTCGAACCCGTTCGCCGTCCGCGTGGGAATGGCGTGTGCAGTCGCCCTGCCGAGCAGAGTGCCGAACTCGGTCGGGTTGTGCGACAGCCCGACGCACGCCGGAAGCGGGACGTCGCCGGCCGATCGCGCGGAACACGCGTCACGGCCTTGCGTCGGTGCCCTAGAACCCCCATACTGCAGGTCCCGAACCCAAGACGTTCCGCCTTTCGCCGTCGCCGCGTGACGACGCGAGCCGGTCGGGCCGGGAGATCGAGAGTCTCGCTGAGCTGATCGGAGCGCCTTCATGATCCAGTCGTCCCCGTCCACCGTCCGCGTCGCCGCGGTGCAAGCCACGCCCGTGTTCCTGGACCTCGAGGCCACCGTCGAGAAGGCCTGCGACCTCGTCGCGGAGGCCGGACGCAACGGCGCCCAGCTGGCCGTCTTTCCCGAAGGATTCCTGCCCACGTACCCGTTCTGGGCGTGGTTCGTGCCTCCGTTCCGCACGAAGGACCTGCGCGAGCTGTACGAGCTCCTGCTGCGTCAGGCCGTCACCGTGCCCGGGGCGGCCGTCGAGCGCCTACGCGAGGCGGCACGCGAGGCGGGCGTGACCGTGGTGATGGGAATCAACGAGCGGGACGACGCGAGCACCGGCACGACGCTGTACAACGCGCTGCTCTTCATCGGTCCCGACGGCCGGCTGCTGGGGCGCCACCGAAAGCTGATCCCCACCGTCGCCGAGCGGCTGGTGCACGGCCGCGGAGACGGTGGCAGCCTGACCGCGTACGACCTGGACATCGGGCGTCTGGGAGGACTGATCTGCTGGGAGAACTACATGCCGCTGGCACGCTGGGCGCTGTACGCACACGGGGTTCAGCTGCTCGCCGCGCCCACCTGGGACCGGGGCGAGCCGTGGACGTCGACCTTGAGACACATCGCCAAGGAAGGCCGCACCTTCGTGATCGGCTGCTGCTCCCCGGTGCACCGAGACGACGTGCCCGATGCGTACGCCTTCAAGGCGGCGCACCTCCCCGACGTGGCGTGGATCAACCCCGGCGGCAGCTGCATCGTCGATCCAGACGGCAAGTTCCTGGTCGAGCCGGTGACCGAGCGCGAGGAGGTCCTGTACGCCGATCTGGACATGGGCGGCCTTCGCGGCTCGCGGTTCCAGCTGGACGTCGCTGGGCATTACGCGCGACCGGACATCTTCGACGTCACGCTGAGGACCGGGGCGGACGGGGCGGTGCGAGGTGCGCCGCCCATGGTCGATGGCCGCACCGCGGGAGCCGACGAGCCGACGCGATGACGACGGCCGCGGCCGGCGCTCGCGGTGAGGTCTCGCGGTGCGATACCGGTGCGCTCAGTCGCTCGCGGACGCCGCCGCGTCCCGGAGGGCGTACCGCCCGGTGCGCCTGGCCCAGGCGTCGAACGCCAAGGTCGCGAACGGGGGAACCGTCGCCGCCAGCGCCAAGGCCCACGTGACCGGGCGCCAGCCGCGGCCCGTCCCGACGCCGATGGCGAGAGCGACGTACACGATCACCAGACCGCCGTGCACGCTCCCGAACGCGAACACCAGCCGGTCGCCCAACTCCGCGTAGCGGACGAGAACACGCTCGAGAAACATCCCTGCAAGCAGGCCGGTCCACGACACCGCCTCGAGATGCGCCACGAAGCGGAAGGCGGACAGGAACGCCGGGTGCCTGAGGATCGTCGTCACGGCCGGCACGCTAGCACGGCGTCCCCGAAACGGTCGTCAGGGCGAGCCGGCAGCCGTCTGCGCCAACGTCTCGAGCAGCGCAGCGATGTTGGGCAGCGGTCCGTGGTCGCTGGTCAGGCCGTGGTGCGTGGCCAGGACCGTCGGGTCGCGCCAGGTGAGGAAGACGTCGCCCGCCTCGTCCTCCCACACGAGCATCTTCTGCGGAAGATCCAGCCCGATCGTCCGCGCGGCCTGCATGAGCGGCGTTCCCGCTTGCGGATTCCCGAACACGAACACGGTCGTCGGAAGGAGATCGAGGCCCGCGTTCTCGGCGTTCGCGGCGTGATCGATCGTCGTGACCAGGACGAGCCCCTCCTCGGCGATGGCGTCTTCGAGCTGCGTCGCGGTCGTAGCGAAATCGTGACGGCTCTGGAGGGTGAGGACGCCGGCACCGACGCTCTGCGCGGCGACCAGCGTCGACGAGAACGCCGCGAGGATCGCCGTGGCCAGCAAAGCCGACGCGAGCCGGCGTGCAGCGGTCGTGACGGACATGGAAACGCGTCGATCGTGGAGAGGAGTCATAGCGTGTCTGCCTCCTTTGCGGCACCGACGCCTGCGCGCGCCGCAGGCGGCTCGGACGCACTGCCAGTATCGGTTCGGGCCGCATGCCGTCGCGTCGGCCAGCGAACCCGGTCGTTACGGGCCGAAGATCGGTTCGTGCTAGCGTCGGACCCACGCGAGCCTTCCCCTTCGGATGCGGGCTGCCGGTCGTTCGGGCGTTCTGCCCGGTCCCCTTCGTCAGCACCGCACGGTCGCCCGGCGCACGGGAGGTGCGTATGAAGAGACCCGGTTTCCTTTACGGCGCGTTCGCGGGCCTGCTGGTCACGGCCCCCATGGCTGCCCTGGCGTTCCTCGCGCAGCGCGCGTTCGGCGCGCCGTTCCTGCCGTTCGATCTGTTCGACTGGCTGGCGCGGACGCTTCCCGGCCCCGTCGTGACGTTCGGCATCGACGCCACGGTCGACACGATCCGCGCCTTGAACCTCGGCGACGTCTCGGAGGTCGCGAAGACCGCCGAGCAGGCGCTGGCCGTCGGACTGTTCCTGCTGGCCGGCGTGATCGTCGGAGCGGCGCTGTTCGCCGGGACGCGCGGGCGGCGGAGCGCCGTCCCGGCCGCGCTGGTTGTGGGCGCGCTGCTGGGCGTGCTCGCGTTCCTCGCGAGCTTCGCCGTCGACGCCGCTACGCGAGACCGACCCGTTCCCTACCTCTCGTGGGCGGTCGGGGCGCACCTCCTCTGGGGGCTCGCGGTCGGATGGATCCGCGATCGCCTGGTCGTGCCGAGTCGGGCCGAGCAGAGGAGCGCGGAGGCGCCGCCGAACGCCGCTGGGCGCCCGGACGCGACGGCGCGGAGGGTGGACCGTCGACGCTTCCTGGTCCGGGTCGGCGGGGCCACGGCGCTCATCACGGTCGTAGGCGCGGGCGTGGGCGCGCTGTTGCGCAGCGACGTTCGGAGCGCTCGCACGGAGGCCGGCGCCTCCGGGGTCCCCGACGGGCCGTGGTCGTCGCGGAACCCGCTGCCCAACGCCGGAGCCACGCCCGAGCCGGCGCCGGGCACACGCCCGGAGCTGACGCCGGTCGACGAGCACTACCGGATCGACATCAACCTGAGGCCCCCGACGGTGGACGCCGGGACGTGGCAGCTCAACGTCGGCGGGCTGGTCGACCGGACGCGACAGCTCACGCTCGACGACCTCCGGGCGTACCCGGCGCTGGACCAGTTCGTGACGCTGTCGTGCATCTCGAACCGGCTTGGAGGCGACCTGATCAGCACCACGCGCTGGACGGGCGTGTCGCTCCAGCGGCTGCTGCCCGACCTGGGTCTGTCCGACGAGGCGACCCACCTGCGCATCGCTTCGGTCGACGGCTTCTTCGAGATCGTCGCGATCGAGACGATCCTGGCCGACGAACGCGTGATGCTGGCGTACGACTGGGACGGACTGCCGCTGCCGGAGCCCAACGGCTTCCCGCTCCGGGTCTACGTGCCCGACGTGTACGGCATGAAGCAGCCCAAGTGGATCGACTCGATCGAGGCGATCGACGGCTGGGAGGAGGGGTACTGGGTCCAGCGCGGTTGGGACGCCGAGGCCCGCATGCGTGCCACCTCCGTGATCGATACGGTCGCGACCGACATGATGATCGACGAAACCGAACGCACGCTGATCCCGGTCGGCGGGATCGCGCACGCCGGTGCGAGGGGGATCGATCGCGTCGAGCTTCGCGTCGACGACGGCGAGTGGCGTGAAGCGGAGCTGCGACCGGCGCTGTCGGGCACCACTTGGGCGATCTGGCGGTACGACTGGCCGTTCGAGCCGGGCGAGCACACGCTGACCGTCCGGTGCGTCGACGGGTCCGGCGAGCCGCAGATCGCCGAGCGCAACCCGGTCCGGCCCAGCGGCGCGACCGGACTCCTGAGCGAGGAGGTCATGCTGGCGGCCGAGGAGGCCGGCTGAGCGAGGAGGCACGGGGGCTCGCTCCGCGCGCCCGCGCACGTCTGGCCGGCTGCCGTCTGGACGGAGCCCCTACGCCGCTTGCGACGCCAGCCGCGCGATGAGCACGCGTAGCGCGCCAGCCAGGCGCACGAGCTTGGCGACGTCGACCAGCTCGGGGGTGTCGTCGGACGTATGAACGACGGTGGCGACCAGCTCCTCGACGTGCTCGGAGGTGACGGCCAGTGCGGGCACGCCGTTCATGACGAAGATCGCGTGGTCGCCCTGGAACCAGGGATCGCCTGGGACCAGCGTGCCGTCGGCGTCCAGCGTCCTGGCGATCGTGCGCTGCAGGTCTTCCGAGCAGCCGTACGTCGAGTACGCGTCGTCCCCCTTGCGGTAGCCGACGGCGTCGAGGTTGATCGCCAGGGCGACGTCGCCGAGGCGGCCCTCGTTCGCCGCGAAGTACGCCTGCTCGCCGGGGTTGGCGTAGTGGTCCTCGCCGTTCAGGGCGACGAGCTCGACCTGGAGCGGGCCTTCGTGGTCGGTCAGCAGCTCGCCCAGGACCAGGAGGGCGACGACGCCCGCAGCATCGTCCAGCGCCCCGGGCGTTCCGATCTTCGCGTCGACATGGGCACACGCCACCACGCGGCGTGCGTCGCGCGGGCCTCGCCTCGCCACGACGTTGGTGCCCCACGAGGGGATGCGGACCGCGCGGCTCTCGAGCATGATCGGTCGCCCGACGACGCGGGCAAGCCGTCGGCCCTCCTCGTCCCGCATGTACACGGACGGGACGTCGACGTCGCCATCCTCGATCAGCGGGAACGGGTCCAGCGCGCCGGCCGTGTCCACGTCCTGCCGGGTGGCGGCGACGACGGCCGCGGGGCGCGCCGACTCGAGCGCCTGAACGATGCGCCTGTGGCGCTCGGTCTCGTAGTAGGGGAACCGCTTGGGCGTCAGCTGTTCGGCAGCGATCTCGCCTAGAAGGAGCACGATCCGCCCCGCCGCATCGACCTTCTCGAGCTCCTCGACGGTCGAGGCGACGGCGAGGGGAGCCGTGACACGGCAACCCGGCGCGTACGGGCTGGCTGCGGCGGTGAACGACGCGCCGTCGGCCTCGAGCCGGACGCCCTCGCTGGCCCAGTGCATGCAACCGAAGCGCGGGGCGGCCACGTCGAAGCCCAGCCCGGACAGGACGGTGGCGACGTACGCGGTGGCGCGCTGATTGCCGTCGCTCCCGGTCGCTCGTCCGGAGGTGCCGGCGCAGAGGTTGTGAAGATGCGTCCGCGCACGCTGTTCCAGCAGATCGCCCGTCATGGACCTCACCTCCCAGGTGGGCTCCATCGTAGGCGAGCGGGCGGGATGGGGGCCGGGGCGCGCGTCCCGAACGTTCCGACCGTCCTCGTATCATGCCGATCGTGCGGCGATCACGCGTTCCCCTCCTGCCCGCGCCTTCGCTGACCGTGTACCTCGTCCACGCGGGCGTCTCGGCGTTCGCCTTCGCGGTGATGGCGACCTTGGCCTCCGTCTACCGCTTCCAGGAGGTGGGGCTGACGCCGCTTCAGCTGGTCCTGGTGGGCACCGTACTGGAGGCCACGGTGCTGCTCGCCGAGCTACCGACCGGCGTCTTGGCGGATGCGGTGTCGAGGCGACTCTCGCTGCTCGTGGGCACGGTCCTGATCGGCGTCGGCTTCGTCCTCGAAGGGCTCGTTCCGACCCTGGCCGCCGTGTTGCTGGCGCAGGCGGTCTGGGGCCTCGGGGCGGCGTTCGAGTCGGGCGCCGTCGAGGCGTGGCTGTCTGACGAGATCGGCGAGCGTGCGGCCAGTCGCGCGTTCCTGCGCGCGGCACAAGTGCAGCAGGCGGCGGCCCTGGTCGGCATTCCCGTCGCAGCGCTGACGGGGCGCGTCTCGCTGGGGCTTCCCCTCGTCGTCGGGGGCGTCGGGTTCCTCTTGCTTGCCCTGTTCCTGGCGCTCTCGATGCAGGAGACCGGCTTCGAGCCGCGCCAAGGCGTGGACCGCGACCCTGTGCGCGGCATCGTCGGCACGCTGAGGCGCGGCGTGGCCCTGGCGCGGGCGCGTCCGCTGGTGTGGACCATCCTCGGCGTCGCTCTGTTCGCGGGTGCATCGTCCGAGACGTTCGATCGCTTGTGGGAGGCGCAGATGATCGCGGGGCCGGGACTCCCTGCCCGGATCGGCCCACCCACATGGTTCGCGCTCGTCGCGGTCGTCACCGCCGCACTGGGCATCGCCTCGGCCGAGGTGGCGCGGCGGGCCCTGGATCGAGCGGATCCCGACGGCCGGGCCCGCCGCCCACTCGTGGCGGCGCTGCTGGCGCTCACGCTGCTTCAGGTCGGAGCGGTCGCCGCGTTCGGCCTGGCGGGTCGGCTCGATCTGGCCGTCTCGATGTACCTCCTGGCTCGCGTGTCGGGGCGGCTGAACGCGCCGCTGTACCGGGCGTGGCTGAACCGCGAGCTGGAGCCCGCGACGCGCGCCACCGCGTTTTCGGCGGCGGGCGTCGCCGACGCGCTGGGTCAGGTCGCGGGCGGTCCGCTGCTGGGACTGGTCGCGGTCGCGGTGGGCATGCCGGCCGCGTTCGTGGGCGCGGCGATGCTGCTGGGGCCCGCCGCTTGGCTTCTGGGCCGGGCGTGGCGGCGCGAGCCGAGTGTCGGACCTTCCGGCGCATAGGCGCACGATCGATCCGTTCGGCGGCGACCGTCCGAACGGCGTCCTGGGCTCGCAGAGCTACGATGTCCCATGGCCGAACGCTTCGAGCTGGCAGCCCGTCTGTGGCGCTACGACGGCCGCGCCGCCTGGCACTTCCTCACCGTTCCCGCCGAGGTGTCGCTCGAGATCCACGAGCGCTACGGCGTGATGAGCGGTGGATTCGGATCCCTCCGGGTCGAGGCGACCGTCGGTCCGACGTCGTGGAGAACGTCGATCTTCTACGACAGCTCGTCGGCCAGCTACCTGCTGCCCGTCAAGCGGCAGGTGCGGACCACCGAACGGCTTTCGGCCGGTGACGAGGTCGCCTTCGGTCTGCAGGTCCTGTAGCGGGCCGGCTCGAGAGAACGCAGGGGCACGAACCGAGGTGTGCCCGACGTGGAACGGGCGAAGCCCGTTTCCGGCTCGCGCCGTCACGGTGACCCGCAAGGGGTCGTGGCGTTCCGATCGCCGTTCACGGCCGTCAGCTCGTCGACGACCGCGTGAACGGCGGTCTCCATCGCTGCGCGCTTGCTTGGGGAGACGTCGCGCAGCAGCGCATCGAGCACGGCGGCGGCGCGAGCGTGACTCTCGGCCACGAGGCGACCCCCCTCTGCGCTCAGGCTCACCTGCTTCTGCCGCCGGTCACGGGCGTTCTCGGCTCTGCCGACGAGTCCCTTGTGCACCAGCCTCTCGACCAGATGACTGGTCGCGGCGATCGACAGGTTCAGATGCGAGGCGATCGCGGAGACCGTTCTCGGCGCCTCCGCGTGGAGGTACTGGAGCGCCGCGACCTGCGGCATCGACAGACCGTGTTCCTTCAGGAGCGCGCTCATGTCGTCCACCATGGATCGCATGTAGATCCGCACGAACCGCAGGAACGCCCGGGCGCCGGGATCCGGCGTGGAGGGCGCATGCGCTTCGTCGGCGCCCGACTCGGGGCGGGTCACACGCTGCGTCGGTACTGCCGTACCGACAGGGGCACGAAGACGGCCAGGATGCCGACGATCCACGCCAGCGTAGGCCAGACCGGGTCCAGCGGGCGCCCCAGGGTCAGGGCACGCACGGCGTCGACGGTGACCGAGATCGGCTGGACGTTCGCGAACGCCTGCAGCCACTCCGGCATCGTCTGGACGGGCACGAACGCCGACGAGGCGAACACCAGCGGAAACACCCAGATGAATCCGGCGACCTGCGCCGTCTCGGGGTCGCGCGTCACGAGCCCGATGAACGCGCTGATCCACGAGAACGCGAAGCCGAACAGGATCACCAGAGCGACCGCTCCGAGGCCCGCCAGCACGCCGTTCTGGAATCGGAACCCGATGAGACCGCCGACGATCAGCATCAGCGTGACGACGAAGACGTTGCGGATGCTGTCCGCGATCGTCCGTCCCCCCATCACGGCCGCGCGGCCCATGGGCAGCGAGCGGAAGCGGTCGATCATCCCTTTCGACAGGTCCTCGGCCAGCCCCACGGTCGTCTGAGTGGCGCCGAACAGGACCGTCTGGACCAGGATGCCGGGCATGAGGTAGTTGATGTACTGATCCACGTCGGGCGGCAGGAACAGGGCACCGCCGAACACGTAGTTGAACAGCAGCACGAACATGACCGGCTGGACGGTCGAGAACGCCAGCAGCTGCGGGAGCCGCACGTAGCGCATGAGATTGCGTTGCGCCAGCACGAACGTGTCGCTGGCGTTGTGGACCAGGCGCGTGAGGGGTGGCGGGCTCGTCCGGGCGCTCACGATGAACTCCCTTCAGGCGCGGCGGCGCTCTCCGAGCCGGGCCCGTCGTCGATGCCGCTTCCGGTGAGGGCCAGGAACACGTCGTCGAGGGTGGGGCGGTGCAGGCCGATGTCCTCGATCCGAGTTCCGGTCTCGTCGAGCCGCCGGACGATCGCGAGGAGGCTCTGCGTGCCTTCGGCCACCGGCACGGTGACGTGGCGCGCGTCGCGGTCGCCCTGCGTTTCGCCGGCGGCGAGCGAACGGAGGTCGTGGGCGACGTCGTCGACGTCGGCGTCGGGACCGAGCGTCACGTGGACCACGTCGCGGGCCATGCGGCCCTTCAGCTCGGCCGGCGTCCCCTCGGCGATCACGCGTCCGTGGTCGATCACGGCGATCCGGTCGGCCAGCGCGTCGGCCTCGTCCATGTACTGGGTGGTGAGCATGAGGGTCGTGCCTCCCTCTACGAGACGCTCGATGAGCCGCCACATGTCCAGACGCGTCCTGGGGTCGAGCCCGGTGGTGGGCTCGTCGAGGAACAGGACCTCGGGTCGGCCGACCAGGCTGGCGCCGAGGTCCAGGCGCCGCCTCATGCCGCCCGAGTACGTCTTGGCCGGGCGATCGGCCGCGTCCTCCAGACCGAACTCGTTCAGGACCTCGTCGGCGCGGCGTCGGGCCTCGGCTACGGGCAGGTGGTAGAGCCGCCCGACCATGCGCAGGTTCTCCCGTCCGGTCAGGTTCTCGTCGACGGCCGCGTACTGCCCGGCCAGGCCGATGCGCGGTCGCAGCCGCTGGGCGTCGCGGCCGACGTCCAGGCCGAGGACCTCGGCGCGACCGCGGTCCGGCCGCATCAGGGCGGTGAGGATGCGCACGAGCGTCGTCTTGCCGGCGCCGTTGGGGCCGAGGAGGCCGAACACGGTTCCGGCGGCCACCTCGAGATCGACGCCGTCCA
>Ga0102928_1002906_pt1 | contig 10141 bp, 7 predicted proteins | sample SalPonR1_B_D1_MG_FD_78504 | JGI IMG/M metagenome (GOLD analysis project Ga0102928, IMG submission 78504) | Salt pond soil microbial communities from South San Francisco under conditions of wetland restoration - Salt Pond MetaG R1_B_D1_MG | ecosystem: Environmental > Aquatic > Marine > Intertidal...
CTCGGGCGGCTGGACGACCAGATGAATATCGCCGGTGTCAATGTGAACGCCGAGAACCTGGAGCGCGCGATAATCGAGCTGTGCGGCTGTGGGGGCAGGATCGCGGTCAGCTCGATATCCGATCCGCTGCGCGGGGATGCCGCTCTGATTACTGTCGATGACAGTATCGCCGAAAGAGCGCCCTTGATCGAGAAGGCGGCGGAACTGGCGTTGAAGGCATCCGGAGTCGATCAGAGCGGCTGTGTCAGGATGTTCGCGGTGGATGCGATCCCGGTGACGGGAACAGGAAAGATCCAGCGTCGCAAGCTGTCCACGCTTTACGAGGCGCAATGCGAATCGATACCCGCTGCGAAGGGTCGCGAAGCGCCTGATGACCGGACATTGACCCCGTCGGAAGCGAGGGTTGCCGAAGCCTGGCGCAAGGTTGCCGGTGCGCGTGCGATCACCCGAGACGACACTTTCTATGATGTGGGCGGGGATTCGCTGAGCGCCGTTCAGATCGGCCTGGTGATGGAGCGCAATTTCGACCGCCGCACCGTGCGCGCCACGCTTGAAGGCCGGGCACTGAGTGATGTGGCTGCGACAGAGGAGGCTGCCGGTTCGGGCGAAGCAACGGTGGCCAACGGCGCCGCTGCGTTGCCTGAGAGAACCACGGCGACCTGGGGCATCAATGTCACACGTGCGATCATGGCGATCGCCGTGTTGTTCGCACATTGGGGGCCTGGGTTCTTTGAAAGGCTGGGTATCGCGCAGGAGGCCAATTATTACCTCGGCGGTTTCATGCGGATGGGTACCGAAGGCTTTGCTACTGTCTTTGGCGTGGGGCTTGGGTTCTTTTTCCTGCCCGCCTATGGCAGCGACCCGGCGTCGGTACATAAGCGACTGCGCATCTCGTTTCTTCTGGTGTTGTCGGGACTGGGGCTGCTGGGGGCTGTACATCTCTTGCTGCTGATGATCGAAGGACAGCCGATCACCGGACTCAGCGTCGCGCGGGCGTTTTACAACATCCTGGCATATTACGTACTGGCCTTCGCCACGGCGGGTATCTGGCTGCGCTATCTTAGCGGCGGACAGAGCGTGATTTTCCGGGCGCTGGTTATCGTCGTACTGGCCTTGCCGGTGACCTGGGCCGTGCGGGCGATCCTGCCGGATCAACAGTTGAACAGCATCCTGGAATGGCCCCGGCTGATGGCGGTGGCGGGCTACAGTTACTTCCAGCTATCGGCGCTGGTCTTCGGTGGGATCGCCATTGGCCACTGGTATTCCAGGCAGGATGACCTTCACGCGGCAAGCAAGACGCTGACGGTGGCCGGCGCCTGCGGAATGGCCTTGTCGATGATCATCGGTCTGGACGTCCTGCCACCCAATCCCTTTGCGACCGGCAGCTCGCCGTTTTTCCTGAGCCTGCTTGGCTATGTCTTCTATTTCTTCGTCACGGTTTTCCTGGTCGGTGTCTTTAACCTGGTTCTCAGACATTGGAACAGGTTGAGCCGTACTGGACGGGGTGTCTTGCAGATCCTGATCGTGACCGGCGGCCTGGCGCTGCCGATATATGCCTTTCACGGGATCGTCATACCGCTCAAGGACATCCTGCTGAACGCCGGTCTGCCGGGCGGTATCGCCTTGATCCTGCCTTTAGGCGCGTTCGTTGGGGTGATGATCTACCTTGGATGGCGGTTGAGGCGGATGTATTTTGGCTGAGCGTCTGGATCATGTGCCGTTTTTGCCCGCAGGTGCCTCAAGGCAGGCGGCAAAGGCCTGCGCGCAATCATTCCAGGAGTAGGACTCGACCGCCTTGGCGGCGTTGCGCGACATGGTTTTCCAGGCATCCGGTTCGGCGCTCAGCACCTTGATGAGACGGTCCGGCAGGGCTTCGGCATCGTCGATATCGACAACGTAGCCGCTGACACCATCTTCGATTACGTCTGGGGCGCAGCCGGTGCGCGTGGCGACCACCGGGCAGCCGCAGGCCATCGCTTCGAGCACGGGAAGCCCAAACCCTTCTGAATTGCTGCCGAACAGGTAGACATCGCTTGCACCGTAGATCTGCGGAATTTCGTCCTGTGGGGGCGATTTCACGTAGGTCGCACACGCAGGCAACGGCAGGCGGCCGAGAGGATCGATGGTGCCGAAAGCAAGGACCGAAAGATCGGGCAGACGCGCCCTCACGATGTCGAGCGCCTTGAGGCTGGTATCCAGGCCTTTGAACAGTTTTCCGGAGTACATCAGGCTCACGGTGGGCGCATCGCGTTTGCCGCGCGGCTGAAACTGGAACTGTTCGTGATCCACGGCGTTGGGCACGACCGGCACATCCGTGTCGCCATATTCGGATTCCATCACGTCCCGCAGCCAGCCTGAGACGACGATCTTCCTGAGTGGTAGACGATAGGAGGCCGCGCCTTGCTCGGCATAGGGAGGATTGTGGACCTCATGGTGTTGCACGAAATAGAACTTCCGGCCCTTTGAGGCTGACAGGTTCGCGACCATGTAGGCGGTGGTCCAGAAGGTCGCGATGACAACGTCGGCGTCGGGCACGTCAGCATCAGTGATCTGTTCGGCGTTCCGGGTCAGATGCAATCGAGCCTTCATGTCATCGAAATGACTTCTTCCTGGGCGGGGGCGCGGTCGCTGACCCTTCAGCAATCGCTTTAGCGCCTGCTTCCTGCTGACATATGGGCCAGACTGCGCGACGATCGTCACGTCATGCCCCATTTCGGTCAGCAGGTCGGCATAGATCGCGATCACGCGATCGCCCCCGGAAAGGTTGGGAGGGGTGCAGACGAAAGTGATCTTCACTGTACGGGTTCCTTCAGCGCATCAAGACAATCCGGCGAGGGCTTGCCATTTGCGGGGTTTCCTTCCGTCGCGTTGAAGAGCGCCTTCAGCTGTCGGGCGTTCTTGTTGACATCGTGCTGCGCTTCGACGCGGCGGCGGCCTTCGGCGCCCTTCCGGACCAGGCTTTCAGGTGGAGTGTCTAGAGCGTCATCCATCGCTGCTGCGATGGCATCGACAGATCCGGCGGGGATGATCCAGCCGCAGGACTCATCCACCAGTTCGGGAATGCCTGCGATATAGGTCGAGATCGTGGGGCGGCCCAGTGCGAGCGCCTCCATGATGACCACGGGCAGGCCTTCGGCGAAGCTGGGCAGCAGCAGCGCGCGCGCGGTTTCAAGGTTGCGGCGGACATCGGCGTTGTCGCACCAGCCAAGCAGCGTGATGATATCTTCCAGCCCGTGCCTTGCGATGGCGTCCTCGATCACGCCGCGCGTCTCACCGTCGCCGATCAGGACGATGCGCAAGTCGGGATGGCGGGTCGCGACCTGTGCGGCGGCCGCGACGATCAGCGTCTGCGCCTTTTGCGGGCAGAGCCGGCCGACCGTGACGAAGGGCGCCTCTGCATTGAAGGGTGCGTTACTAGGTGTGAATTCGGACAGGTCGATGCCGCAGCGGATGATATGGATCTTGTCCCAATGTTCCATGCCCGCGGCGCGGGCCAGCTGCACTCGGCAAAATTCTGATATCGCCACGACGAAGCGCGCCTCGCTGACCTTGAGCGCCAGCGAGGATCGGCCCCAGTCGACGAACTCGTCCGGGCCGTGGGCGGTAAAGCTGTAGCCCGGCCCGCCAAGCCGGTGGCAGAGCATGGCGACAGCCGCGGAATTGGTCGAGAAATGCGTGTGCAGATGGGTGATGCCATCTCGCAGCGCCCGCCGCTTGAGAGACACCGCCTCGAGCAGGTAGGCGACATGCGGCACGAGGCCGCAACCCGCATTGCGCCAGAGCCGCCAGAAGCCGCGAAGCGCACGCCAGAGCCCCTTGGGATTGGACAGTGTCTCGGCGCCGAAATCCACAAGTAAGGCGGGTAACCGCCCGATCAGAAGGTAGAAGGTCTTGTGCTGTTCGGCCTTGTCCTGATCGTCGACCAGAGGTTCGGACCAGGGGCGGATCGCATAGCGCATGACGCTGACCCCGTCGGCCTCAATCGCCTGAATCTCGCGGCGAATGAAGGTCGTGCTGGTCATCGGGTAGGCGTTCATCAGATATCCGATCCGCATGGTGTTAGCCCTCCGCGATCTGGCTGCGCGCCTGTTGCAGGATCTCGAGCGTTCCGATCGACAGATCGAGCGGAATAAGATTGCTTTCCCGGTGTCCGCTTCGGATCAGGTCAACGAAATGGGTCACGACCGGCAGATAGGGGTCGGCCCCGTAGCCAAGAAACCGGCCCCCCGACATATCACGCTTGCGCTTGAATTTCCGGGCGCTGGGCCATGAGCGGATGCGGTCCTTGAGCCCGGCCTGCAAGCCTGGCCGGGCCTCGGAGCCCGCCTGCGGAAGCATCTGCGAAGAAATCAGGATCTCGGACCCGATCACTGGCGCGCCAAGCCCAAGATGCCCATGCGTGCAGGCCAGCGAGGCGGTGTTCGACATGAGGGCATTGAGCGCGACGGCCACATGCGAGACCGCACCAGACTGATGACGCAGGCGAAGGTCGGCCATCACGTCGATACCCGCGCCATTCCTTTGCGCGCTGCAATCCATATCTGTCACCGGCCCGAGCAGATTCAGCGCAAGCGCCACGCCATAGACCCCGCGGTCAAGGATCGCACCACCGTCCTTGAGGTCGAACAGCGAGGCATGGCTTTCGGGCTGCACCGGATAGCCGAAATCGAAATGCAGGTGGACAGGGCTGCCATAGGCCCCCCCCGATAGTTGATCGCGCAAGGCGAGGTAGGCCGGCAGCGCGAGGCACCAGAGATTTTCCATCACGAGGCAGTCGCTTTCGCCCGCCGCCGCGGCAAGCCTGCGCGCTTCGTCGGCGGTCAGGGCAAGAGGCTTTTCGACCAGAACCGGTTTGCCTGCCTGCACCGATTGCATCGCAGCCTTGGCATGGTCGCGGGTCCGCCCCGCGACATATACCGCATCCACATTGGCACTCTGCACCATCTCGGCAAGGTCGCCCGTCGCGTCGGCGACACCGCATTGATCGGCAAACCAGCGGGCGCGCGCGCTATCGCCCGAGGTGATGGCCGACACGGTCACGTCGGGGACATGCGTCAGCGCCTGAACCATCCGCGCCGCCATGCGACCGGTGCCCGCAATGCCCAATCGGATCGGTCGCGTCATCTCAGGCCCCCTTCAGGTTCTGCGCCCAAGGCATCGGCGCGACAGGGTCGCAACGGGTCTGCATGGCCTGCGCCCCCGTTGTTTCGCCCGCGTTCTGGATGGCAAGCGTCACTTCGGTCAGATGCAAGGCCAGGTCGGCGGACATGCGCGAGGGCCGCCCGGCGGCCAGCGCATCGGCCATTTCCGAGATACCCAGCATGAAGTTCATCGAGGCCGCGCCCCAGCGGCCCACCTTGGGATGGGTCTCGCCAGGCAATCGCAGACGCCGGGCGATCGGAGCATTCACAAGCCGCCGACGCAGCGTGAAGCGGCGGCGGAAACGGACCTTGGCCGCATTGTTCCAGGCCTCGTCCAGCTCAATGACGCCCTTGTCGCCGATGATGCGCAGCCCGTGTCCATGCGGCGCTATGATGGAACAGGTCAGCCGCGCCACCACCCCGCACTCGAAGAACAGTGTTGCTACCGAGACATCGGGCGCGGGATCGTCGACCGGCAATTGATCCGCCACCAGGGACGCCGACGCGGCGACGACCGTGCGCACCGGCCCGAAGATGGCCATCAGCCAGGTCAGGTAATACCCTGCATGTTCCAGCGTGCAGCCAACCTTGAACTCGTCCGCGGCGGGCCAGGGCGCGCCGCTCTCGCTGAGCCATTTGGCATAGGGCGCCTGGGGGATGAAATCATCGTCAAGTTCCGCATAGATCAGGCGGACCTTGCCCGCCACCTCGGCACGCACCGCTGCCGCGACTGTCTGTGCAGCCTCGCCAAGGAAACTGCACGGGGCTGAGGCCAGCATGAGCCCCTTCTGCGCTGCCAGCGCATGGAGCACCTGCGCATCCTCGAGCCGCATGGCCAGCGGCTTTTCGGAATAGACGTGACAACCTGATTCAAGCGCCGCCGTGCTGATTTCGAAATGCGCGGAAGGGTTCGTGAGATTGAGAACGATTCCGCCGGGGCCGAGGGCGGTCAGCAGATCGTCACGGTCAGGAAAGGCGGCCACCTGCCAATAGGCGCAGAAGGCCGAAAGCCTGTCGCTCCGCAAGTCATGCGCACCGATCAGGTCGATCCCCTCCAACGTTGCCAGCGAGCGCATGTAAAGATCCGCCACAAAGCCGGTGCCAATGATGCCGATCCTGATCATGCGGACGTTCTGCACAGTGGCCTTGTCAGGACTGTGGCCGCAATGGGGAAATGCTCGTTCTTAAAAACCACGTTGAAACCTATAGACTGCCCGGAAATGGACTGACCGTTTTGTAGACCAGCACCGCGGGCCCGTCCAACATTTCGCCACGGTCGGGGAAAACGGCTTAAAATATCGACAAGCGGCGCCGTAACCGGCTAACGATCTGTGCACATCAATTTTTCCGCGTAAAAGGCGGACAAGGGGATTATTTGGTATGATGGCGCGGGCCAAACGGCATGGAGCGGATGAACACGGGCCGGACGGCATCCTGTCAGTCGTCATCGCTGCGCGCAACGAGGAAGCCTATATCGGGGTCTGCCTGCAATCGCTGCTCGATCAGGACGACTCGGCAGGGCGGATAGAGGTGATTCTGGCCGCCAATGCCTGCACCGATGATACGGTGGGCGTTGCCGCATCCTTCGCACCCGCCATCGATGCGCGCGGCTGGCAACTGCATATTCTCGAGGTGCCCGCACCGGGCAAGGTGAACGCGCTCAATGCCGCTGACAGCGCGGCCTCGGGCGAGGCGTTGGTGTTTCTGGATGCCGATATCCGCCTAGACCCCCAGATGCTGGGGCAGTTGCGTGCCACGCTGGAAGGGGATGCGCCGCGCTATGCCACCGGGACGCTGCGGGTCGCGCCGGCGCGGACATGGGTCACGCGCCAATATGCGCGCCTTTGGCAGGCCTTGCCCTTTGTTCAGGGCGGGGCCGTAGGGGCGGGGCTGTTCGCGGTGAATCGCAAAGGCCGCGAGCGTTGGGGCGCATTTCCGGAGATTATCTCGGATGATACCTTCGTACGCCTTCAATTCACACCCGATGAGCGCGTCGAGGTGCCCGCCCACTATCATTGGCCGATGGTCGAAGGATTTCGCAGACTTGTGCGTGTGCGTCGCCGGCAGGATGACGGCGTCAACGAGATCCACCGCCTTTACCCTGACCTGCCCGCCCGCGAGGGCAAGGCAGCTTTGGGCCGCGCCGATATTCTTGGACTATTGGCAAGAATGCCACTGGCCTTCATGGTCTATGCATCGGTCCATATCGCCGTTCGCCTGCGCAAATCCCGCAGCGATTGGGCGCGCGGGCGATAGGGAGTGCTGGAAATGGACCGACAGATGCTTAACGATCAAAGAAGTTATTGAAAGTCATTCCATGCCGCTCGTTACATCCTCAAAGGGTCATATTTTCTTCGCGCATGTTCCGAAGACGGGCGGCACGAGTATTGAAGACTACCTGATCAAGCGGTTCGGAAGGATAAGCCTTCTGGAGGACGCCGGGGCGGGCGGGACGGCTCGCCAGCGTGACGTGATACAGCCTCTGCAACACCTGACAGCAAGCGAACTACGGCTTCTGTTGCCACCCGATATCCATTATTGCTTCGCGATCGTGAGAGACCCGGTCGAGCGTATCGTCAGTGAATATCGGTTCCAGTCCGGCATATCGAAAGCGAGCGGGCTCGGGTTCTCAACCTGGCTCAGGATTGTCTTGTCAGCGGCAAGGCGGGATGCGCGCGTCTATGACAACCATATCCGACCGCAAAGCGACCTTGTGCCCGAAGCAGCGGAGATTTTTCGATTCGAGGCTGGCTTTCAGCCAGTGATCCAGCGCCTCGACGCGCTTTTCGGACCCGCGGACTCCGGTGCCGAAATCCGGCATCTTCTGAAGCGACCAAAACCAAGGCCGCAGCTGTTCAGACAGGATCTTGATCTTGTGCACGAATTCTATGCAGAGGATTACAGGCGATTTGAATATGACCGGCCCAATCCGGAAGGGTTATCAGATGATAGATTCGCTGCCATGCGTTCGATCCTTGCGGCGCCGGTGGCGATGGCGCTGGTTGCACGGCAACGCGCCAGATGGCTGCGTTAGGCTATGGCAGGCGCGCTTCGTATTGGGCGCTTTTCTCGATGAAATAGGAAACCCAACCCGCCAGCGCGTGCTTCTCTTTCGCCCGGGATATGGCGCGCGACCCGAGGTCGCGACTCGCGGCGGTATTGCGCGACAAGCCTTGCAAAGCGGCTATCATCGCCGCTGTGTCACCTGCGGGAACCAGATGCGCGTTCACGCCATCTTCGACATAGTCGCTTACGCCAAATGAATCCGTGATGACCATTGCGCGACCAAGCAACATCGACCCGACAATAGTGATATGCCCGCAGGTGGTCTTGTCGCTTCGAAGGGGTATTGCAACGCCCGCGCTGTCCTGAACGATGCGCCAGGTTTGGGGGGCGGGCAGATTTGTAAAGACCTTCACATTCGGCGGAAAATCAATGCCCCGGATACTGTGCGGCCTTGCGACAACAACCATCGAAATATCGGGAAGCGCGCGCATCGCGTCAGCGAGCAATGTGTAGTCACGCCCTTCTCCGCCAATAGAGCAAAGGTAGGATTCCGGCCCGCTCACGGGGTTTTCCGGCCCCGGTTGCGGTGTGTCCATCGCCCAGGGAAGGAAGCGGAAACACTCAGGGCGGAAGCCGAAATACTCGGAATAGAGACGGCGCTCATACTGCGAGAAAACGACAAACTCGTCGATCCCCGCCAGTGAGGACCGCAGCCGCCTGTAATCCATACCTGTCGGCAAATCCGTAAAATTGAAGGCGAAGGCGATCTGCGGGACTTGCGGGCAGAACCGCTTGCGGAAGATGTTGGTCGCCGCGCTCATTCGCGGCAGGTGCGATACGAGAGCCGCGTGGTCGTTTTGCGTCGCGCGCCTTGCGGATTGATAGGCCGCGCGCCACCGTGCGAGGTCGGGCTTTCTTATGATCTGCTCCATCCGCGTTCGCGGGCGACCTATGTGAAATTCCCAACTGATCGAGGGATCCTGGCAATAGGGTTGAAGGAATGTCCAATCTTGGCTGACAAGATCGGCCGTGTTGATGAAATGCAACCTGGTGACTCCAATATCCTGATCAGATTCAAATGTCGTTTCTCGGGATTCGTCCTTACTTATACTCTATCAATCCGCCACGGCGCCCCATAAGGCGGTCGCGCCAGTATCCCAAAACGCCATATGCCTCGGGGAATTTTCCGAGAACCAGAAACAGGGCGCGCTCCCATGCGCCCCGGTCAAGGCCTTCGCGGATGGCCAGGCGAAGAATTTGCGCGGGATAGATCAGCACAGCGAGAAAAGCAGCCGGGCCAAGGGCGAGAGCGGCGATCACGATCGCCAGCGGCAGGATCGCCCCCCAGATGACGGCCTTGCGGGTTTCGCGCCGCCAATGTCCCGAAGGCCCGGCACCGTGCATGGCCGCGCCTTCGGCAAAGGCATGTCCGGCACGGCGGGTGCGTTTCCACCATTGGCCAAAACGCGTCATATCGGCGTCATGCAGGGTCATTTCGTGATCCAGTCGCCAGATCCGCCAGCCACGCCCACGCAGGCGGACGCAGAGGTCGGGTTCTTCACCGGCGATCAGCCGCGGGTTGAAGCCGCCAACCTCTTGCAAGGCACGCACACGCATCAACGCATCCCCTCCGCAAGCATTGGATTCGCCGATTGGCGTGTCCCATTCCCAATCGCAGAGACGGTTATAGACCGACGCCTCGGGGAAGCGCTCGCGCCTGCGCCCGAACGCCACCGCAACGTCATCGGCCTTTTTCAAGAAGGCATGCGCCGTTTCGAGCCAGCCCGCGCGAAGCTCGCAATCGCCGTCGATGAACTGCACATGATCCACGTCGGCGCCCGCCAATAGCGCTTCGAGCCCCGCATTGCGGGCGCGTGCCGCGGTGAAGGGTCTGTCGAGATCCAGTTCGACCACCGTGGCGCCGCGCGCGCGGGCGGCGTCGACGCTGCCGTCGCTCGACCCTGAATCAACGTAGACCACATGCGCCGCCCGCC
>Ga0102928_1002908_pt1 | contig 10137 bp, 10 predicted proteins | sample SalPonR1_B_D1_MG_FD_78504 | JGI IMG/M metagenome (GOLD analysis project Ga0102928, IMG submission 78504) | Salt pond soil microbial communities from South San Francisco under conditions of wetland restoration - Salt Pond MetaG R1_B_D1_MG | ecosystem: Environmental > Aquatic > Marine > Intertidal...
AAACTAGTCAGTTAAAAATATATTTAGTTGATGATTTGATTATCATCAGAAGTTATGGAAATTTAAGTCCGGCTGAAGAAGAGTTTGCGAAAACAGAAGAAGGAAGACTCTTATTAAAACAATTGAAAGTAAAAGAACTGGATGGAATAAAAAATATACTAAAATTTATGTTAGAAAACAAATTAAGTACTCAGGTCTTATCGATTACTATCGATACTAATCCAGAATTAAATGAAACAATTATTATCTCAAGACTAAAGGAACAGCTAGAATGAAAGTACGTAAAAAATTATTAATTGTTTTATTGCTTATTTTTTTAATCTGCTCTATTATATCTACTGCTCAGGCAGCAGAAAATAAATTAATAATTTATACTGCTTTACAGCAAAATGAAGCTCAAACTTATATAAAAGCTTTTGAAAACTATAGTGGTATTAAAACTAAATTAGTTAGAAAATCAACTGGAGTTTTATTAAATATTTTAAGAAGGCAAAAAGATTACAGACCGGAAGTTGATATTCTATTTGGTGGTCCAGCTGAATTATATTATTTAGCTGCAGAAGAAGATCGCTTCTATAAATATTCTTCTCCATATAAAGATCAGATACCTTATGAATATATGGATAATCAAGATCGCTGGTGGGGAATCTATATTGGGTCTATTGGTTTTGCTGTTAATACTGAAAAGCTAGACAAGTTAGGACTTAATCCACCCAGAAGTTGGCGTGATTTAACTGATCCTAAATATAAGGATTTAATTACTATTCCAAATCCAGTTTCTTCCGGGACAGGTTATACAATTCTTTCTACTATTTTGCAAAAATTTTCAGATGAAGAAGCTAAAATAATACTTAAAAAAATTAATCGTAATATTAAAGAATATACAAATATCGGAGCTATGGCCAGTAAATTGACTGCCTTAGGGCATTCTGGGATTGGGGTTTCATTTAGTCATGATATACAAAAGCTTAAAAAAGAAGGCTATAATTTAGAACTAATTATACCGGCAGAAGGAACCGGTTATGAAATTGGAGGTATGGCAATTATAAAAGACAGCCATAATCTTGATCAAGCAAAGCTCTTTGTTGATTTTATGTTAAGCGAAAAAGGACAGAACCTTTATTCGGCAATTGGAGAATACCGTTTGCCAACAAATTTTTTTGCTAAAGTACCTGAGTCATCAATAAAATTAGAAAATGCCAATTTAATTGACTATAATTTAAAATCATCTGCAATAAATAAAAAGAGAAATCTTCTTTTCTGGCAGCAGGAAATATATTTTGGAGGAGAAAATATTGAGTGATATTAAAATTCCTTTTTATCTAAAATTAAGTATAATAACCTCACTTTTAATTATTACCACTGTTACTGGAATAAGTTATACGCTCTTAAAAGAAACAAAAAAAGCTTATAAGGATCAGATAACCTCCAGCAGTAACTTACTGGCAAATATAATAGTAAAATATAGTGCTGAACCAATAGTCATGGAAAACTATTCTTCGCTAACAAGTATTATTAATAACTTAAAAAATGATCCTGATTCTAATATAGATAGAGTTTCAGTGACAAATGCTCAGGGAATAATCGAAATTTCTACTGATGAATCGACTATTGGACAAAAAATAAATGTTGACCCTGGTGCAGAAAATAATTTATTAGAATTTAAGGATGATTATTTAAATGTCAAAGCCCCAATAATTGCATATGATAATCTCTGGGGGTTTTTAGAATTTAGATATTCTTTATCATTTTTAAATCAAATGATATATAATACGCGTTATCAGATATATCTTATGTCTATAATATTTATAATTTTTGGACTCCTCATTTCATTAATAATTTCCAAAAACATAGTCAAACCAATTAATAAATTAGTAGAAAGTTCAAGAAAAATTGCTGAGGGAGATTTTAATAATCCTATTTCAGTTAAAAGCAAAGATGAATTTTCTTTCCTGGCAGAAACGCTGGAAGAAATGAGAATAGATTTAAAATATTTTGTAAGTAAAGTAGCAAAAAAAGCTATTAGTTATGAAGGAGATTTAAAAATTTTCAATATAACTACTCTTTTAAAACTACTAAATACCGCTAAACATAACGGTGGGTTGGTCCTGAAACAAAAAAATAAATTTGGAATAATTTATTTTAAAAACGGAGAAATTATTAATGCAATTTTGGATGACTTTAAAGGAAAAAAAGCTCTTTTCGAATTCTTACACTGGCAAAAAGGAGAATTCAAATTTAGCCCAAATTTGAAAAGTGATACCAAAAATATTGATGATAAGTTTAATGAATTATTATTAAATCTTGCTCGACAAGTGCAAAATCAAATGATTTTTAAACAGCTGATCCCTTCAGAAAATATTATTATCTATCCAGCTGTATCAGAAATCAAAAGAGCAGCAGATTCAATTAATCTAAACAGTGATGAAGAAAAAGTCCTAAATTTAATTAATGGCCAGAAAACACTTCTTACTTTAAGAAAAAATTTAGATTGGCCTGCAGAAAAGATATTTGAGATTGCTTATCGTCTAATAGTAGTTGGACTAATTACAATTAGAGCAGAAGAATTAAACAAAACCGAAAATTATACTTTAGATAATATTATACCTTTTCCCCAAAAACTATAATATACTTCAAAGGAGGCAAGTTTATGTTAAGCAACTTAAAAAATTCTTGGTTCAGATGTTATCAAATGGGTATTTCTAAAAAAATAAATTTCCCGCAGGAAACTGCAGCTAAAGAAATATTAGAGCAGTCCTGTAACTCAAATGAAAAACTAGTCAATATCTTTACACATAATGTTGAATATATTGTTCAAAATTATCATTTAAATAGTAATTGCTATTTACTTTTTGATGAAAAAGGTGTTTTAATTAAATCATATATACCTGAAAAAATTAAAAAGACAATTCATTTACATAACTTGACCGAAGGAGTGTATTTCACAGAAAAAAGTTGTGGTACCAATTCGGTTTCGCTGGCTATGGAAACAGGAGAAACAGTTTGTTTTTTAGGAGATGAAAATTATTGCGAATTCTTGCAGAAATGGATGAGTATAGCTGCCCCAGTTAAAATAAATAATAAGAACGCATATTTATGCATTTTAAATAATGATTTGAATAAAAACAAAAAAGAAGATTTAAAACTGATTTTAGAACTTTTACGGAGTAAAATTACTAATGATTTAAATTCAATTAATTATTATAAAGAAAACAATGATTCTCTTACTGAAATCAGAAGTAAAATTTTAAAACTCTCGGCTAATGGCTTAACTATTAGAGAAATTAGTAAAAATTTAAATTTATCTGAAGCTGCAATTAAATATCACCGAAATAAAATATGTCAAAAATTATGTGCTGCGAATATTGTTCAGGCAATAGCCAGATCTATTAAAATGGGTTATTTGCACTTAGACACAATTCATTAAAAAAAGGCGGATTTCTCCGCCTTTCAACATTATATTTAACTAGTTTCTAAATCTTTATTCTTCTTTTTAGCCTGATACATTGCATAATCAGCATTTTTAATCAACTCTTCTAAATTTTTGCCATCATCAGGATACATACTAATACCAGCACTCAAACCAATCTTTATTTCTTTTCCTTTAATTGACAATGGTTCATTGAATTTATTTATTAAACGCTGAGTAATTATTACCGCTTCTTCTTTAGAAGAAAGATCACCTAACGCTAAAACAAATTCATCTCCCCCCATTCTAGCAAGTTTATCTTCCGATTTTAAATTGCTTTTCATTCTAAAAGCAATTTTCTCTAAAACTTCATCTCCAAAATCATGTCCAAAACTATCATTAATCTCTTTAAACTTATCAATATCAGTGAAAATAATAGCTACTTTGAAATTCAATTTGGTTGCTCTACTTTTAATCTCTTTAAATTCTTCTACAAATAATTTTCTGTTAGCCAATCCGGTAAGTTTATCATGATTTGCCTGATATTCAAATTTATTTATCAAATAAATAACCACTATAATAAAAGCTATAAAGAAAATAATCATCAACAGAATATTAGTCCCAAATAAATATTGATGTTTATTTAATTCAGATTCCATAACCTGATCATTATAAGTAATTCCCACAACATATGAATTCCATCCCTGATATCCATTTTCAATGCTAATTAAAGTCGGAAAAAATCTAAGAGTATAATTTAAATTATCTTCAGTAATATTTCCTGACTGCATCTCACCAGTTAAAACAGCCTTTCGAGCTAAATCTTCCTGGAATTCAGGTACATCAGGATAAAGATAAGGCTTTTTACTACTTCTCAGTTTAGCAACACCATAATTAATAGGCTCAACACTATAAAAAACAATTTCTTCTACTATATCATATTCTTTAGTTAATTCACCAGCATCTGCAAACATATTTAATTGTTTAAAACTTGGATACTTATCTTCAACTGCTATACTAAGTTCAATTAAATACTGATTGTCAGGAGTTGGCAGATAGCTATATTTTTTCACTTCACCAGTCTGAGTTGATAAATCAATACGATCTGCCTCAAAAGAATCACCTTCCAGACGGTCTCTAACTACACCGGCGAAATTACCAAATTTAGAAAAGTCAAGTCCCAAATCAGCTTTATTGGTAGTCTTTATAATTTTTAAATCAGTGTTTATAATATAAATATCATAGTATTTAAATTTTTCTTTTAATTCTTCTAGATCCCATTCCATAACATCAGGATTATTTTGATACTTCTCTACTATTAGCTTTGAATATTCATTCATCTCTTGATTTAATTCCTGCTCTACTACTTTATAAGAATTATTTATATAATTAACAGTTTGGATGATATTTTTTTCCACTAACTGCTGGTGGCTCATATATTTATCTGTAATAATATTTTTAATACTCCTGTACTGACTAGAAAAAATAAAAATCATAACCAGTGCTAAAAAAATAATAATCAAATATTTAAATTTTTTCAATAAATTATCCAAACTTATCCTCCTAAAAACGATACTGTTCCGGACTTTCTCCCTTAGCATCAGTAATCATCGGCTCTTCTATTTCTACCTCACTAATATATTCTTCCATTCTTATTTTAAATCTCCACTCAGTTCCATAATCAAAAATATAAAGAAACTCCTGTCCTTCATCCAGCCCCAATTCGAAAATTTTTTTCTCAACTGCATTAAAGCTTCTTCCTTCTTCAATTCGACCATATCCTGAACCATCCCAGGGCTTATTTGACATAAAAAACGAGTATAGATGATCATCATCAAAATCAAAAGCATCCTGAATCATTAAATGTAAGTCAGCAAGGGTAGCAGAAGCTGAGATTTTAACTTTACGCCAGATTTTACCCAGTTTAATTTCGAAAATATAATTACCAGTTAAATTTTCATCTACAACTCTTGGAATTGTACCACTAATTTCGGGAAAGATATCAACAAAGTCAACCCAAAAAGCATCCTGAAAAGCCATTCTTTCCCCATTAATACCAGTATCATAACCTGCTTTTATTAAAAAAGATAGATTATAGTCCTTAAAAGGCCAGTTATCAAGTAAAATTGGAACAATTAACTTTCCGGCCCCTGTTAACTTTAGTTTTAGAAAATCTACTTCCCAAAGACCCAGATAATCTAAATATTTTAAAAATGCTCCAAGCTGGTATTTAAGCTGGTCATTAACTATAGGCTTCTTAAAAGCCATCAATTTTTCTAAATAGTTTTCTAAGTTAAACTCAATATTTGTATTTGTTTTAGGTAATTGCATCTTTTCCCAGTCACAGTCCAACCAGAATGTTTCCAGTAAAAATAAATATTTTTCTGACTCAGACAATTTTTTATAAAGCACAAAGTTTTTATCTTTTATAAGATATTTTGTACTACGGCTATAATCTATTTTTAAAATTTTTCCTGCAGTCGACAGGTTATAAAAAAAATGCAAAAGTAGATATTTATACTGAGGAGTTCGATTATGATTATCCTCAAGTTGATCTGTTTCCATCACTTTATTCAATTCAACCAACTTACCACCATTAATAAACTCCTGAATTTTGCTAATCCGTACTTCACCTTCTACAATCCTATTTAAAAATACATCAAAATCTCTCAAAATTTTTGTAGTTGATTTAATTTTATTTGTAATAATTTTACCTTCTTTCTTTAAAATATGCTAATAATAACTAATAATGATTGTTTTTTTACATTATACCATACAGACAACAAAAAGACAGCCCTGAGATTCAGAACTGTCTATAATATATGTGATGCCAGGTTAAAAAACCTATTTATGTCTCTTTTTAAGTTCTTCTCTTACCTTATCCGGTGTTACTCCTCTTGCAGCCAGTAAAACCAGCATATGATAAACTAAATCTGCTGTTTCATAAACCAATTCTTGATCAGGATCATTTTTAGAAGCGATAATAACCTCCGCTGATTCTTCACCAACTTTTTTTAGAATCTTATCTATACCCTCTTCAAAAAGATAAGTTGTATAAGAACCTTCAGGCATTTCTTCCTTACGTTCTAAAATTAAATCATAAAGAAAATCTACTACTTTCTCTGTTTCAAAATCTGCTTCTATGCTCTGAGCCTCTTGCTGCATTTCCATCATTTTTTCAGCCTTGGCCTCAGTTTCTTCTGCAATTTTGCGATAAAAACAGGATGTTTCGCCTGTGTGGCAGGCAGGTCCAGCAGGATCAACCATTAATAAAATTGTATCCTGATCACAGTCGTAATAGATCTCTTTAATCTCTTGTGTATTACCAGAAGTTTCTCCCTTATGCCACAATTCCTGGCGGGAACGACTGTAAAAAACTGTTTCCCCCTTTTCTAAACTCAAGTTAAGTGACTCCTGATTAACATAAGCCACCATCAGCACATCTTTAGTCTGATAATCCTGCACAATAGCAGGCATTAATCCCTGCTCATTATATTTGAAATCAATCTCTTCTAATTTTTTAATAACTTCTAACACTCAACCACCTGTCCTTTCTACTGTGAAATTTTTAAACAATCTTTAAATCTGTTTTTATTAATCTAAAATTTCATAAGCACTAAATTCCTATTTTTTTTCAATTCTAACCGGTACTTCCGCTTTCTCCAGCGAAGATTTTACATCTTTGATAGCAATTTCTCCAAAGTGAAAAATGGAGGCTGCTAATGCGGCATCAGCTCCTGTTTTTTTAAATACATCAATAAAATGCTGGATACTTCCAGCACCTCCGGAGGCAATAACTGGAATATGAACTGCATCTGTCACAGCTTTCAGCATCTCTAGATCAAAACCATCTTTGGTTCCATCAGAATTTATGCTGGTCAGCAAAATTTCTCCTGCTCCCAGCTCTTCCAGTTCTTTAACCCATTCTATTAAATCAATTCCGGTTTCCTTGCTGCCTCCGTGCACAAAAATTTCCCAGCCCTCACCAGAATCTCTTTTAGCTGCATCAACTGCTCCCACAATACACTGGGAACCGAACTTAAGTGCACCTTCACGAACCAGCTCCGGGTTTTTGACTGCAGCTGAATTTACTGAAACCTTATCAGCTCCTGCTCTTAAAATAAACTGCATATCTGCTACTGTTCTGATTCCACCACCAACTGTTAACGGAATAAAGACCTGAGCTGCAACCTTCCCCACCAGTTTAGCCAGAGTTTTACGCTTTTCTTTAGTTGCAGTAATATCTAAAAAAACAAGCTCATCTGCTCCTAGATCGTTATATTCTTTAGCAGATTCAACTGGATCACCTGCATCTCTTAAACCAACAAAATTTACACCCTTTACCACTCTGCCATCTTTGATATCCAAACAGGGAATAATTCTTTTTTTAAGCATTTACTTCATCACCTAGCTTTGCTAAAACTTCTTTTAAATCTACCTGTTCCTGATAAATTGCCTGACCTGTAATTGCTCCGTAAAAATCTGAGGCTGCTAAATCATATAAATCTTGATTAGAGCTGATTCCACCTGAGGCAATAATCTTTAACCCAGTTTCAGCTTTTAATTTTTTTAAGCCTTCAAAATCAGGTCCGTTGAGCATACCGTCACGACCTATATCAGTATATAATATATATCTAACACCCAGAGATTCCATCTGCTTAGCAAAATCTAGCATGTCTTTTTCACTTTCTTCCAACCAACCTGAAGTCGCTACTTTACCATCTCGAGCATCTATACTAACTAAAATACTTTCTGTTCCAAATTCTTCAATTATCTCTGTCAAAGTTTCTGGATCTTTAACTGCCAGAGTTCCAATAATAGCACGCTTTACTCCCAAATCCAGCAGGCGTTTTACATCTTCTTTTTTACGAATTCCGCCTCCAGTCTGAATCTTAAGCTCAGTCTCAGCTGCAATTTTTTTGATTACATTAAAGTTTTTACTTTCTCCTGCAGAAGCACCATCTAAATCAACTAAATGCAGCCATTCTGCTCCTTTAGCTGCAAAATCTTCTGCAATCTTTAAGGGGTTCTGACTGTAAACAGTTTTGCGATCAAAATCTCCCTGTTTTAGCCTGACCACCTCACCTGCTTTTAAATCAATTGCCGGTAATATTATCATCTATAACAGCTCCCTAAAGTTCTTTAAAAGTTGAATCCCATTATCCCCGCTTTTTTCGGGGTGAAACTGAAAAGCAATTACATTATCTTTTCTAATAACTGCCGGGACTGTAGTTCCATAACCAACTGTAGCCAGCACCTCATCGGTGACCTCTGCCAGCTGATAGGAATGAACGAAATAAAAATGAGGATTTTCGGGCAGCCCTTTGAATAAAGAATCATTTTTAGTGATTTCCAGCTGGTTCCAGCCCATATGAGGAATCTTGTATTCTGTCTCCATTTTGATAATATCTCCCTTAAGCAGGCCCAGACCGGCAGTTTTCTCGTCTTCAAATCCCCATTCAAATAAAAGCTGCATTCCCAGGCAGACTCCTAAAAATGGTCTGCCAGTTGCTACAAATTTTTCAATAAAATCAACAAAATTATTTTTCTTAAGCCTCTTCATCGCACCCGGAAAGGCACCTACCCCGGGTAAAACAAGACCGGCATATTCATCTAAATCTTCAGTGTGAGCTTCTTCTAAAATAACTGTTTCCTCACCCACAAACTCAAGGGCTTTTTGGATACTGTTTAAATTTCCTGCCCCATAATCTATAATCGCTATCATTTAAAGCACACCTTTCGTTGAAGGTATTTTATCTGACTCAATTCTGACCGCATCTTTGAGAGCTCGAGCTAAAGCTTTAAAAACTGCCTCAATCTGATGGTGACAGTTCTCACCATGAAGTATTTCTAAATGAAGTGTAATACCAGCATTAAAGGCAAAAGCCCTCATGAATTCAACTACCATTTCTGAAGGAAAATCTCCCACAACCTCTCTTGTAAATGGTAGCTCGGTATATAAATAAGGCCGCCCGCTAATATCAACAACTGCCCTAACCAAAGTCTCATCCAAAGGAACTAAAGCACTGCTGAAGCGAGTAATTCCTTTTTTGTTTCCCAGAGCCTTAGCAAAAGCCTTACCTAAAGCAATACCTGTATCTTCTATACTGTGATGGGTATCAATATGGAGGTCTCCTTTAACAGAAAGCTCCAAATCAACATTACCATGCCGGGCAATCTGCTCCAACATATGATCAAAAAATCCAATTCCTGTTTTTATTTCACTTCGACCTTCTCCATCTAAATTTACACTGGCAATAATTTCTGTTTCTGTAGTTTTGCGCTGCTCTACTGCTACCCGATCTCTACTCATTATAAATCACTCCTAATTTTGCTCTTTAAATTCTGCAAAAGCTTTTAAAACAGCTTCATTTTCTTCCTGACTGCCGACAGTAATTCTAATCGCTGCTGGTACAGTATCATAAGATCTAATCTTAATTTTTCGCTGATTCAAAATCTTTTTAAATTCTAAAGTCTTTTTACCTTCTATGTATATAAAATTAGCCATCGAAGGATAAAGATGCCATTTTTGATACTGATTTAAATTTTGATAAAGCTTCTGCCGTTCTTTTTTAATAAATTTAATTCTATCTTTTATAATATCATCATTATCGAGTATTAAACAAGCCAGCATATCAGTTAAAGAGTTTAAATTATATGGTTTTAATACTTTTTTTAGTTCTTCAACTAAAACTTGATTCCCATATAAATATCCAAATCTAATTCCG
>Ga0102928_1002909_pt1 | contig 10135 bp, 7 predicted proteins | sample SalPonR1_B_D1_MG_FD_78504 | JGI IMG/M metagenome (GOLD analysis project Ga0102928, IMG submission 78504) | Salt pond soil microbial communities from South San Francisco under conditions of wetland restoration - Salt Pond MetaG R1_B_D1_MG | ecosystem: Environmental > Aquatic > Marine > Intertidal...
GATCGTGAGCATTGAATTGCTCTCTTTTAAGCCAGTTAGTGTAGGATGTCAGTTTCTGCAGAAAATCCGGAGTAGATTTGAACTCAATCCTTCGAATGTAATCTTCATCGTGATTTTCCAGCAGTTCATTCACCTGCTCAAAAAAGCCCTGAAAATTATATTTCCCGTTTAGTACCCGGTTGGCCAGCTCTTCCATGCCCATCTCCGGGATGGAATCTTCGCCCAGCTCGGGAAGTACGTTAGAGATATAGTCCGAAAAAACCTTGTTCGGAGAAATGATCATGATATCTTTAGAGCTGATTTCCTCCTTGAAACGATAGAGCAGAAATGCAATTCTATGCAGAGCGATAGACGTTTTTCCTGAACCGGCCACGCCCTGTATGATAAGCACAGAAGAAGTTTCGTCCCGAATAATTGCGTTCTGATCGCGCTGAATCGTCGCCACGATATTCTTCATCTTATCATCAGCCGATCGGCTCAGCTCTTTCTGCAGAACATCATCCCGAATGTAGAGATCCGACTCCAGCATCATCTCCATATAACCCTCTTTAATGCGATACTGCCTCTTCCGCTCAATCTCTCCCTCCTTTCTACCTGATGGTGCCTCAAAGGATGCCTGTCCCGGTTCAAAATCGTAAAACATACTCGATACAGGTGCCCGCCAGTCGTGAATCAGGTTTTCATTCTCCTCCTCATCAAAATAGGAGTGTATTCCAATATAGATCGGTTCCTCCTTTTCCCTCCCTTTTTCCATAAAATCAATTCGCCCAAAGTAGGGAGTTTCAATCAATTTTAAGATCCGCTTTTTATAGGCAACAGCCGCCTCCCCGGAAATAGCCTGCATGTTTACTGTCTGCTTTACAGCCGCTTTCTCAGCCGCATCCATTCCTGTTTTATTCTCATAGAGATAGTTCTTCTGCTCCTGAAGTTCCTTCGCCGTCTTATTAACATTTTCACTAACGGCACTATAGGCATCTTCCAGCTTTTCTATGACCTGTTTAAGCCACAGCCTCTCTTCTTCCTCAGTTTTGTTGAACATCTGCTAAATCTGACCTGTAGTGATAAAATTATTGAGGCTAAATATACAGGTTGTAGGGCAGAGTGTGTATTACAATCCCAATTCAAACATATAGATGGAAGAGCAGCAAATCAGATACGAAAACCTATTCCTGAATTAAGACTCTATTGGTTCACAGCAAGTGCTCTGAGTTCTTGAGAAGTGTAATATCTCTTTCCCATCATTTGAAAAATAGATAAACGACACGTCAACACCCTGCATATAAACAGGCCGCCAGGTAGTGCATGGAACCCGTCTTTCTGCCTCACTCACCAGGGAGTCCTTCAGTTCCTTCTGAAGAACATCATCTTCTGAAAGATCTCCAAGTGTATAGTAGTAACTCATATGATTGCGGGCCACGCCCACACTGTCAAAGATCGTATTTTGGGCAATTCTCTGCGGCAGTACATCATTCAGACCTTCGGCAGCTAAGGTTAGTTCAGGAGATGCCACATTATCTGCTTCATTACGATCAGAGGTGTTTTTTGGCAATGAGATAAGAACCAGTATTGCTATAATAGCTACCAATACCACGCCGGCCCTGAGAAAAGTAGATTTATTTTGGGGCATTGAAAACACCTTACGTTTATTCATAAATGAACCTTCTGGTATATTACAATCTTGATGAATTGAATACCAGTTTTAAACTGAAAATATACCCTCTGTTTCTTGTAATACTGTATAAGTGCACTCTGTTCTGATGATTTTTCCTGCCTTACAATTCTGTTTGTTACTTTTTTCACTTAGATTTACCATGTAAAAACAAAGGCTTTTATTATGAATCAAACTCCCTACAGAAGAGTGATTCTGCTTTTACTCTTTGTTTCTCTAACTGTGGGCTCATGCAGCCTCTTTAATAGCGATACAAACCCTTCAGATGTTATAGAGAACGGTCCGTTTGACTATACTCTTCGCGGAATGACTGTTGCGGACATCGATTGCGAGGACTACAGTTTAATCTCGCAATGGGCCGAACTAGGTGATCCGGGGGAAGTTGGTGAAGTCCAGGCGGGCCTGCACGCATCCGTCAGCGATACGGTTGAAAATATTGTGAGATGGCAGCGCTATAACATTATTTTCGTCAAAAAGAATGAGTGGCCCGACGAGGGACTCTATACCCTGGCAGATATTGCAGATGTACGACGCGGAGGGAGCGATCAATTTTACATTTTTTTTAACTCCCTTTATCGTGAAAATGGATTGGGAGATATAAACCATATCTTAGTTGATGATTTTGGTGCTTTTGCGAAGTCTGGAAGTATTGAGATTACAACGTCAGATGAATCGAGCCTGAGAGGAACTTTTTCACTCATTCTCAGCCTCACTGAACGGCGCACCTGGAACGGTTCGAAGGAAACGGTTGAAACCTCATTTACCGAACAGCTCGAAGCTGAGGGAGCTTTTGATATTGACCTGACAAAGAATAAAGTGTCTATTGTGTCCTCAGTTCCGAATCAGGATTTCAGGAACATGTGTACAGAATAACCGGCCATAACATGCTGCATCACTGAATCTGTGCAACTATTTTTTTCACAACTTGCTTTGCACTGTTCACCGCGCCATCCATATATCCCGGAGAAATCGCTGATGTTTCAGCACCGGCAAACCAGAGCCTTCCATCCAGGTATGGTTTTTGATACACACCGTGCCCGTTGTTTTGATGAGGAATAACGTTCTCGTTGTATCTGGAAAATGTGAACGGTTCATCCCTCCACACTTTTTCGACGTAAGAGAGCGGTCGGGTGGCTGCATCTCCGAAAAAGCTTCTGAGTTGTTGCATTGCGGCTTCCCGTCTCTGATCCGCTGAAACTGAGTAATAGCTGCCGGCCATAAATCCTTTCAAAGCATAAAAATCATCATTCACAGCGGAATGATCATACATTTCGATAATCGGCCCAACATTACTCATGATGGTTCCGCTGTAACCTTTTCCTCTCCAGAACGGCTCGCTGTAGGTGAACCCCACTTTTATCGAATCGGCCATCCAGGTTTGAGTAGATGAAGCAATCTGTCTGAAATATTCCGGTAAAGCAGGTTTCACAGAAATCGTATCCAGAAATAGTTTCGGCGGCAGGGTTGATATCACAATATCGGCTTCAATCTGCCCGATGGATGTAAAAAGGGTTATTCTGCTTGATGAGTCGAAAATTTCTTTGACGATTGTTCCTGTTTTAACCGGGGAGGATTCATCAATCCTATCAGACAGGGCATTGATTAACGAATCCGTGCCATTTCTGAGCCGAAAGGTCTCATCACTGCCGGAAGGCAGAGTCAGCAGTTGTGGTGGCGACATCGAATTCATCTCATAAAAAACCTGCTCACCTATGTATTGCTCAGCATAGTCCACTCCCAGCTCATGCATCAGTTTGATAAGCTCTTCGTGCTGATGTCCAAACCAGGTGGCGCCAAGCTCTACCGAAGCTTCTCCACTTTTTCTTTGAGTGTGGATGCGTCCGCCAGTCCTGTTTCGGGCTTCGAGTATTGTGCTCGAAAATCCTGATTTTTGAAGCAGATACGCTATTGTGAGCCCCGCGAGGCCGGCTCCCATTATGATAATTGCGGGTGATTTCATGATCTGTTTTTACCCAAATTTGCTGTTACAGGTCAGGTTATCTTTTCTGATCTGTAAAGCACTTAATTGTAAAAGTGGCAAGATAATTCAGAACATTCAGCAAATAAAATAAACGCTGCAACCTTTTGAGCTGTTACAAATTGAGATGAACCTGCCTTTTTACTCTTTAAACCAAAATGGCTTCAAAGTTTATACAGAATCAACTCCTATACTGTTGATTCCAGAATTTACCTAAACATTAATTTATAAAGATGCGCACCGGTTTACCCGACAACTTTTTAACATATTTTGCTTTTCTTGGTGCAGTTCTCATTCTCTCTTCTTGCGAATCAAAGAAAACCATTACAGACATTCCGGTCGATCCACCCGACTCTTTTTCGGTTGATGGAGATACCCTTGCACCCGACCGCTGGTGGACGGCCTTTGATGACGACAGTCTCACAGCCTGGGTTGATTCAGCTATGACCTCAAACTTTACACTTCAATCGGCCTGGCAAAGACTTTTAGCGTCCAGGGCGGCAGTTAAACGTGAACAGTCTCCACTCTTTCCAACGCTGGAAGCAGATGTTTCGGCAGACAGACAGCGTTTTGCTGATTCCGGGAGAATCACTGAAGAGCTGAGCCTTGGGCTGTCAACGGTTTATGAGGTAGATTTGTGGGGACGTATTCGTTCTGCTGTTGAGGCAGAGCAGCTACGTGCAGAAGCTTCACTGTATGATTACCAGGCGGCGGCCATCACTCTCTCAGCTGAGGTAACCACAAACTGGTTTGAACTTGCCGAAGCGAATGCTCAAGTAAGCCTTGTCAATGACCAGATCGAGACGAACGAACGTGTTCTATCACTGTTGCGCAATCGGTTCGGCAGCGGGCAGATTCGTGCCGTGGATATTCTGCGGCAGCAGCAGCTACTTGAAGCTACGATAGAGCAAAGATTAAGCGCCGAGCAACGCATCGCTATACTTCAAAACCAGTTTGCAGTTCTTACGGGGCGGGTGCCATCAAATAACATTTCACTAAACCCGGAACTTATTGAAAATCTCCCCCCTTTACCGGAAACCGGTGTTCCGCTCGAATTGGTTGAGAGGCGTCCTGATGTTCGGGTCGCCTACAATCGCCTTCTTGCTGCAGACCGGGATGTGGCATCCGCCATCAGCAGCCAATACCCAAGATTATCACTACGGGTAAACGCGTCTACATTCCAAAATAGTGCAACCTCTCTTTTTGAGGATTTCGCACTATCATTTGCCGGAAATCTTATCGCTCCGATCTTTTTGGGAAGAGAGCTGCAGGCAGAAGTTGAACGAACCCAGGCCGTTCAGATAGAATTACTTTACGACTATGGGCAATCTGTACTAAACGCTTTTCGCGAGGTTGAAGACGCGCTGATCAGAGAACAGAAACAGCGCGAGCGAATCGAAAGCATTAATAAACAGGTTGAACTGGCTCAACGGGCCTACGATCAGTTAAGGGTGCAATATTTAAATGGGGCCATTAACTATCTCGATGTGCTCACTGCGTTAAATGAAGTTCAGCGGCTGCAGCGCGATCAGCTTTCGGCGAAACTGGATCTTCTCCGTTTCAGAATTACACTTTATCGTGCTCTGTCGGGATCCATCAACACAGAACGGGAAATTCAATCCGGTCTGTAAATCAACACATTTATTCGATAAATCCACCACTATGGACAGAAAAAAAACGTTACTACTTTCATTTATTATCCTCTTGGTCGGTGCGGGAATCACTACGATTATATTTTCAACCGAACCAACTGCAACTCGTGAAGGAGCCACAAAAGAGACTGCAATGCTGGTTGAGGTGATAGATGCTGAAAAAGGAAATTTCACGCCTACTGTTACTGCTCTTGGCACCGTTGAAGCAGCAGAAGATATTATTTTGAGTCCCCGGGTAAGCGGTGAAATTATCCAGCGTTCGCCCGATTTTACCCCGGGTGGCTTTGTAAATAAAGGAGATGAATTACTGAAAATCGATCCTTCTGATTACAGAAACATTTTACACCAGCGACAAAGTGAGCTTCAGCAGGCAGAAGCAGATTATCAGATTGAACTGGGCAGGCAGAGTATCGCCCGTCAGGATTATGAAATGCTGAACGATACGCTTTCAGAAGAAAACCGCTCACTGGTACTTCGCCAGCCGCAGCTAAATGCGGCACGGTCGAGGGTAGAATCTGCAAGGGCTGCAGTAGAACAGGCACAGCTCAACCTGGAAAGAACAACCATCAGGGCCCCGTTCGATGCTTATATTATTAGCAGAACAGCAAATCTTGGTTCGCAGGTAGCCGTTGGCGATGAACTTGGCAGGCTGGTAGGACTCGATACATACTGGGTACAGGCAACCGTGCCACTATCAAAACTGAAGTGGCTCTCGATTCCCATTAATGGAACGACAGGTTCTGAAGTTACGATTAGAAACCGTACGGCGTGGATGCCCGGAGAGTATCGGACCGGACGTCTTTACAGGTTGATTGGCTCTCTTGAAGAACAGACAAGGCTTGCCAGAGTGCTGGTTACCGTTTCCGATCCGCTATCGTACCGTGAAGAGAACCGTGGCAAACCGCAGTTGATGATTGGCTCTTATGTAGAGGCCGAAATGCAAGCTTCTGAACTTGAAGAGGTGGTGAGACTGAGCCGGGACTATGTTCGAAACAACGATACAGTTTGGGTGATGGATAGTAATAGTGAACTGAAAATAAACGATGTTTCTATCCTCTTTGAAGATGCCGGATACGCCTATATCACAGAAGGGCTTGATGAAGGCGACCAAATTATAACTACTAATCTTGCTACTGTGGTTGAGGGAACTCCTGTTCGGTTGGAAGAACAAGATACTCAGGCTGCAGCCATGGAAACGAATGAGGAATAAGTCCTGAAATTTCACCTGATCTCCTCTCCAAGAAATTGATTCAATTATGACCTCAAAATCACCCCAATCCTCTTCCGGAAAAACCTATACTGGCGCTATTGCGTTTATGGCGCAAAACCCAATTGCTGCCAACCTCATCATGATCATTCTGCTGGGTGGTGGAATCTGGACGATGTTCAACATTCAGAAGGAGGTATTCCCCCAGTTCCAACTCGACATTGTGGATGTTAGCGTTGTCTATCCCGGCGCAGCACCAGCAGAGGTTGAACAGGGCATTTTGCAGCCGGTAGAAGAAGCCATTCGGGGCGTTCAGGGTATTAAAGAGATCACCTCAACCGCGAATGAAGGGTCCGGAACCGTGTCGATAGAGCTGGTTGCAGGCACCGACCGTATGAAAACCTACCAGGATATCGACCAGGCGGTAAACCGGATACGAACATTCCCCGATGATATTGAAGAGCCCCGGGTGGAGCTGCAATCGAATCAAACCGAAGTAATGGTGATCGGAATTTACGGTGACGCAGATATCTGGACCCTGCGTTCCATTGCAGAGGATCTGCGAAACCGAATGCTCAGCGATCCCAGAATCACCCAGGTGGAGATCGGTAATGTACCCGATTACGTAACCCATATTGAAATACCAAGCGAACGGCTCCGGGAGTATGGTTTAACACTGGGCGAGATTGCCTCTATTGTCGAAGAGTCGAGCCGGGATGTGCCCGCGGGATCAGTTGAAACCAGTTCTGGAGAAATTTTACTGCGCATGCAGGAGCGAAAACAGTGGGCTGATGAGTTCAGAAATATCGAGCTTATCTCCTCTGTTAACGGCGGTTCCATTACGTTGGGTGATATCGCAGCGGTCACTGATGGATTTGAAGAGACAGGTTTCCACGGGGAGTTCAACCGACAACCAACCGTTGACCTTAGCATCTTCAGGATTGGTCAGCAGTCCCCTCTCGAAATTGCAGAAGCCGTACAGACTGTGCTCGATGAAGCGGAACTCTCATTCCCGCCCGGTATTCAATACCGAATCGACAGCAATGCCGCTGATGATTACCGGGAGCGCCTCTCCCTGCTCAGCGAAAACGGGATTCTTGCAATCATGATTGTACTCTTTATCCTGGCGCTATTCCTTGAATACAGACTGGCTTTTTGGGTGATGATGGGTATGACCATTTCGTTTGTAGGAGCCATGGTCTTTTTGCCAATGGCAGGACTCAGCATCAATATGATTTCGATGTTTGGTTTCCTTGTCGTGCTGGGAATCGTTGTAGATGATGCTATTGTGGTAGGTGAAAATGTCTACGAATACCGCCAGAAAGGGATGAACCTTCTCGATGCATCCATTGAAGCTACACGCGATATCGGGCGACCCGTTGTGTTTAGTATTCTCACAAATATTATCGCGTTTGTGCCACTGCTTTTTATCCCGGGTGTTACGGGAAAATATTGGTGGCCCCTGCCCGCCGTTGTTATTATTGTACTGGCTGTTTCTCTTTTTGAGGCGCTTTTTATCCTGCCCGCACACCTTGCTCACACATCAACAAAAAAACCCGGCAGAATCATGGAGAGGGTGCAATATGTACAACGGGGATTTGCACGTCGCTTTAACCTGTTTGTTCACCGATATTACAAGCGGTTTCTGGATTTATGTCTTCGGTACAGATATATAACACTCAGCACGGCCGTTGCTCTGCTGATAGTTGTGGGCGGATACGGATACAGCGATCACATGGGAATGATTATGATGCCCGAGGTAGCCGCCGATGAAATTGAAGCCGGTGTTTCGTTGCCCGTAGGAACAACCACTCTCCAGGCTGCGGCTGTGGCCCGCGACATTACCAATTCCACCCACCAAATGTTTGAGGAGTATAGCCTTTATGAAGTGGCAGAGGGAATCAAAACCAATGTTCGGGGACAAAGTTTTATTGATGTAGAAATTGTGATGAAACCCCCGGCAGAAAGGGATATGTCGGCACAAGACGTCATTGAATTATGGCGCGATCAGATTGGAGATATACCCGGTGTTGACCAGATTACATTTGAGGCGGAGCGGGGACCCGGCGGCTGGCAGCAGGATATCAGCGTGGATCTGAGCCACTCAAATGTGGAGGTACTTGAAGCTGCCAGTCTCGCATTTGTGGATCGGGTAAGCCAGTTTGAGGCAACCCGCGATGTGAACGATAATTACGAAAGTGGAAAGTCACAGTTCGATTTTAAACTGCTGCCCGAAGGGCGTCAACTTGGATTAACATCCGAATATGTGGGCCAGCAGGTTCGGGATGCCTTTTTTGGGGCCCTGGCAATGAGGCAGCTTAGGGGAACAAGTGAAATAGAAGTGCGCGTAAAACTTCCGCTCGAAGAACGGCGGAATATTCAAAGCCTCGAAGATTTGGTAATACAGACACCCATGGGCATGGAAGTTCCGTTAATGGACGTCGTAGAGATTGTGGAGGGCGAAGCATTTACCAGTATCAATAGGCGCGATGGCCGCCGGGTTGTAAGCGTAGGCATGGATGTTGAACCCAAAAGTGCCATTTCAACCGTCATCCAGTCTATTGAAAATGAGGAACTGCCTGGACTACGTGCCGATTTCCCTGGAATAACCTGGAGCTTTGAAGGCAGCCAGGCCGAAATGCGGGAATCAACACAGGTTCTCTGGGGTGGATTTGCTCTCGCCATGTTGATCATTTACGCGCTTCTTGCCGTGGCTTTCAAAAGTTATCTGCAACCGGTAATCGTAATGGGAGCCATCCCTTTTGGAATTGTGGGTGCCGTGATTGGCCATATCCTGCTTGGATACGATCTCTCTCTTGTCAGCCTTATGGGGGTTATCGCTCTCTCCGGTGTAGTGCTGAACGACTCACTTATTATGATCGATTACGCCAACAAAAGACGCACCGTTAAATCTGCTTTTAAGGCGATTCACGAAGCGGGTATTCGCAGATTCAGACCTATTTTACTTACCACGCTCACAACGTTTGGCGGATTAACACCCATCATTCTTGAAACCTCAGTACAGGCAACACAGCTGATACCCATGGCTATCTCACTTGGGTTTGGAATTGTTTTCGCCACATCTATTATTTTGATCATTGTACCATGTCTCTACCTTATTCTTGAAGATTTACTAACGCGAATTAACCCAGTACCACAAGAATCATGAGCCGAACCGAGCCTACAGAAAGCGAAAAATCAACTCTTCTGGAGCTAATAAGCCCTCATATCGATCCAAAAGTGTTTCATCTGGGCTCGGATCGTACAGAAGTTGCCCGGTTCGATAAGCGTGAGAAGATGTATGGCGGTGAAGGTACCGTGTACCTCCTGCAAATGTTTGAGAAGGGAGAGCTGGTTAACAACCGAATCGGCGCATTTATGATCCTTCCCGCCAACCGGGACAGCGCAGGATTTCACACCCACGGCACGCGTAAAGAGCAGGAAATATATATGGTTTTACACGGCAAGGGAGAATACCTGGAAAAGGATAATTGGGAAAGCGAAGAGAGAATCTATCCTATTCAAAAGGGTAATCTGACAACGGTTCGCGGTGATGCCTTTCACTCGGTACGAAATACCGGTAATGAACCTCTTATAATTTTCGTGATTACAACGAATGAACCATAGCC
>Ga0102928_1002912_pt1 | contig 10131 bp, 5 predicted proteins | sample SalPonR1_B_D1_MG_FD_78504 | JGI IMG/M metagenome (GOLD analysis project Ga0102928, IMG submission 78504) | Salt pond soil microbial communities from South San Francisco under conditions of wetland restoration - Salt Pond MetaG R1_B_D1_MG | ecosystem: Environmental > Aquatic > Marine > Intertidal...
AAATCATAGTAGATCACATTTGTGGTTAGATGTTATTGTTTTCAATCGGGGTTAAGGTCCTGCTTTGGTAGTCAATACCCGGTTTCAGGCGAAAGGGTTGCCTCGGCTTATGAGTTAATTTTTTCGGGTTCAAAAAAAGAAGTAAGCGGGCATGTTTCTTCTCAGTCGTCATCAGAACAATATGACAGCAAGAGATGAAATGAGTGGCATAAAACACTCGTTTGGTTAGGTGGTATTTATTAAAATATTGATACTCATAGACTTGATTGGCAGATCGACAAAACGCTGAGTCAGTCAAACATGTTTTTAATGTATAAATTCAAACCAACCAAGCAGCTATGAGCAACAAATTAAAAACACTATCGAAGTCACAGCTCGAGACTCTCATTTCAAAGAGCCTGGGTGAGTATCTTGATGAAGATGTTAATTGCAAGGTACATCACACCGACATACCCAATATTGATGATGAGGACAAAATTGAACACAACAACAAACGAACGATGAGCTTCCGGGCGGATTTGTCGTATGAAGAGACAGATAGCTTTTAGGATTATTTGTGCTGGTACGACAGGTAAGGGCATTCCGGATTATTTCGCGGAATAAGATTCACAGTTTCTTTCAGATACCTCGTTTATTGCTCTTAGACAGACAATTTCACCGAATCTGTATCCCATGCAGATTCGGTTTTTTAATATTTTAGTTGTCTTTATGACATAGACTACTTAATCAGCAGCATTTTTTTGGTTTGTGTAAAATCGCCAGCTACAATGCGGTAGATATATACACCACTTGACAAAGAAGATGCATCAAACGTAGCAGTGTGCGTACCGGCTGTTTGTCTTTTATCAATGAGGCTGGCTACCCTCTGACCAATCATATTATACACGTCCAGCCTCACATCCGATGCCTGCGGTAAAGCATATTGAATCTGCGTGGTGGGGTTAAATGGATTTGGATAGTTTTGGGAGATGGAAAATTTTTCAGGAATTCCACCTTCAAGATCAGAAATACTGGTGGATAAGTTCACAATAATACTGAGAGTGCTATTGACCGAGAGTCCCCCTTCGTCAGTAGCAGTAATTAGAGCTTCAAACTCCCCTTCTTCTGCCCCAGCTGTCACTAATAGATATCCTGTACTTTCATTATAAGTGAACGTAAGACCTGACGGTTCACTATTTAATTCAAAGGATAATAGCGAATCAGGTGTTTCAATATCTTCGAAATAATCCCATAACTTAAGTGAATCCGTTTCGTTAACGATGATTGTGAAATCATCTGGTAATTCTCCAGCTAATACAGGCGTATCATTTGTGGGTGCGATTGTAATCACGGTTTTTTCTGAATCGGAAGCTAAGCTGTCATCTATTGCCGTAAAAATTACGGGTATGTCATCTTTATTAAAGTTGGGTGTAGCACGGAATTTTGCAATTCTTGTATTATTATTAACTTCAATGATTAGGCTGTCGTTTTCAATGTCAGTTATCAAAAAGCCCGAATCCATCTTTTTTGCCATAAATCTCGATTTTTTCATGCTTTCCTCTTCTGGCTTAATGGTCCAGGAAATACGGTCAAAGGGCGTATCGATATCGTTGACTAAAGTATCCAATCCGACTTTTAGAGAGTCATCTTCTTCGAAACTGAATATCGGCAGATCACCGATGACCGGAGCATCGTTAACCGGGAGTACACGCAGCACTACCTTCGAATTGGCAGCTGAATACTCAATGCCATCGAATCCATTCCAGAAAAGCGAGTCAGGACCAAAGTAATTGGCATTAGGATGGTAGTAAAGACTGTCCAGATCATCGTAGCCAATCGGATTGCCGGCGCCTACAGGCTCACCCTTCAATAGAAGGCGCCCGGACGACGGCAAAGAATCGAGGCGGATATTCACCAGCGCATCGCCATCCGAGTCGGAGAAATTAGCAATAAAATCCTCACGCTCCAGCGCAAGCGTATCGTCTTCATTAACCTGGTATCGAATTATATCAACAACCGGCGGGGCGTTTGCCGGATCAGTGACCAGCGTGGTTCGTGCTAAATCGCTGGCCGAACTGTCGTCAGTAGCGGTGAACATCAACGGTATAACGGCGCGGTCAAAGGCCCTGTCTGCCAAAAACGTGGCAACGCGGGTCGTCGGGTTGACGGTTATCGACAGCGAATCATTGTCGACATCCCATATCGACAATCCGGTCTGTGTGGACTCAAAAGAATACCCCACGGTATCGCTGAGAGCCTCACTATCGACCACAATGTTCCATGTAATGTCGGCGGCTTCATGATCCACGTCGGTAACAAGCGTGTCCAAATCCACCTCAAGTACTGCGTCTTCATCCAGCCGGAATATCGGCAGATCACCGATGACCGGAGCATCGTTAACCGGGAGTACATATAAAAATGTATTCATTGTATCTGATGCTGAACTATCATCAGTTGCAGTAAAACTCAGAGGCAGATTTGATCCATAAAAATTTTCAGGTGCGGATAATTTTACTGTCTGCAGGTCATAATCATATTCTATGTTTATTTCACTAATCTCCGAGGATATGTTCCAGACAATAGAAGCATCTGAGTCATCTATATCCCTTACCAGGCTGTCTAAGCCCACAGTTACGAATTCATCCTCTCTAAAACCAATAGAATCTATACTGGAAATTACAGGTGATGCATTAAACTTACCGGGCTCTGGGGGTAGACCGGGGAGTCCCTGGGTTACTTGTAGAAATGTAGAAACCTGATCAGTAGCCAAACTATCATCGGTAACCTTAAAAACAACCGGTATATCATCGGAGACAAAACCGTCGACATTTGAAAATTTTACTGTCCTACTGATTTCATCTATCTCAATATTGATATTAGATTCTTCCGAGGATATTTCCCAATCTAAAGTCAGGATATCGTTATCCTTGTCAGTGGCTAGTGTATCTAAGTATAATTCACTACTGCTTCCACTAGAGAATATAATTTTCGGTAAATCAATTATCTTTGGCGGGCTGTTAAGTTTTCCAGGCTCTCCTGGCATATTGGGTACATTTTGAAAAACTGTTACGTTAATCGTATCTCTCGCAATTCCCGAGCTATCGTCCCTAACTGTAAAGAATACCGGAATTTCTTCACCCGTAAAATTGCTCTCAGATTCAATCGTAACATTTCCAATTAAATTATTTACATCAATAGTCAGATTACTTTCATTTGATGATATCTGCCATATAAGTGAATAGTTTTCGTGATCTTTATCTTGGACCAGGGAATCGAGTTCAAGCATTACGGATTCTCCTTGCCGAACAAAGAGATCAGGGATATTTAGGATCTCTGGAAATGCATTTTGTTTTAGAGGTTCTCCTGGTAACACCGGTTGAGCCGAGACATTAGAAAAATGTACTCCGAGAGTCATCACTAAGCCTATAATTAATTTATGGATATGCATTAAATGCTACCTTATTTGAGGAGAATCATTTTTCTATCAATCGTCTTATTACCTGCATGAAGCCGATAAAGATATAGGCCACTTGCTATTTTGGATGCATCCCAGCTTACCGAGTGGGAGCCTGCCACTCTAACTTCATCCACTAAAACAGCGATTTCTTGCCCCATAATGTTATAGATAGCCAATCGAACAGAAGATTGAATAGGTAAGTCAAATTCTATAGTAGTACTCGGATTGAATGGATTGGGGTAATTTTGACCAAGCCGAAAATCCCGGGGTATTGAAAGGCCGTTTACAAGTTCTGTTGACACACCGCCAATTGTAAGCATGAATCTTGTTTGGTCGGTTGTAGATAATTGTTTGTTAATTAAACTGTCATCACTTCTGTGTTTTTTTATTTTTTTTGATTCTAGCTCAAAAGAGTAAAGGCTTTCAATTTTCAAATCAATTTTGGTATCTGATTTAGTATCAGTAAGTATTACTTTCCAATGATCTGGTATATCTTCCAAATTAGGCCAGGTTAATGTAAATTCTCCTCCTTTCTGAACCCAACCATCTCCGGTAGCTTCGAAACTTTGAATATTTAAGGGAATCTCTAATTCTTCATTTAAGTCCATTGGCAAATTATTAATATCAAGTAAGTTACCATTGGATTTGGACGCAATAGTAACGTAGTCAACAATATCAAGTGGCTGTAGTTTGATCGCATCTTTTCTATCTCTCGCTACAGAACCATGCTCAGAAAATGAAAACCAAGCTGTATTTCTCAAACCATCATTCTCGGCCCGAATAGCAATCAATGGTGACGATTGTTCCTTTTTTTTCTGAAAAATTCCTCCCGAAACTTTTGCTTCATTAGGAAATGTAATATTTGATGTGCCAGCATCGGATGCTTGAACCCAAAAGCCTTGAAAAGGAGCCACAATGCCATCACTGATCCCACCCGCCAAACCGTTCCAGCTTATATAAGTATCATCGCTGGATCGATAAGTATAAAATACATCTTCTATTCCTTCTGATTGAAGCAGATTCAGATCTATGGAAGATCCGTAAGGGTTTCCTATGAGAGAAAAACCAAATGGCTCAGAATTAAAACCTACCTCTGTAACACCATGCTGATCACCATTTATTTCGATCGTCTTTGGAAATGTTTGATCAGGCCCCGGTTCATCATCATCAGCATATATATAGGCAATAAAGCCTTGTCCTGGCTGTATGGTTTGTAACTGGCTATCAGGCGGTGAAAATGCAGCTGTTTCATTATCGTAAATATAAATATTTGGGGGACCATCCTCACGATCAGCGCCTGTGAAGCCCTGAGTCCATAATTGGTTAAAAAGATCATCGTAAGTCGCACCTTCAACTGGCGAGGAGAACATTCTCCAACCATTTTTTCCATGAACATCAAATGCAAAAGTACCTGAAACTGTTTCCAATGCATTATTCACTGTTAAATTTATTGGAATATTAAGTACTGGGTTATTGGGATCGTTAGATGTAATAACCAAACTGCCATTATAAATATCTTCCGGCAAGTCTAATGCGGTTAATGCAAGATCAATTAGGCTTGTCCCTCCCGGTTCAATTACTCCATTAAGATTTTGAACATGCAGCCCAGCTCCGAACGGATCTTCATTTATTAATGCAATGTCATCGATTACAAGATCAGCGAAACCATTCGATGAAGAACTTATTCTAATCTGCTTAGGCAGATGGTGTCCGCTATTTTCAAATATTCTAAAATTACCATTAATAAAATAAGTATTGGTCCCACCATTTTCTGGACTCATTCTAATTTCGACGTCCAACCATTCATCCCTTGTATAAGCCATTTCTTCATCGAAAAATGTCCAGAATGAATTTAAGGCATTATAATTTCCATACATCCCAATGAAGCCATCGCCACGCGTCGAAATACCGGCACTTATACCACTGTCACTGGCCACGCTAATAAAATATGTACCGTTAGTATTTTCTATTTTTATTTTAAATTTTAGAGTATAGATACCTTCTTCACGTGTGTTAATAAAGCCAGAGTAGATAAATTGAGATTGACGCTCAGGTATTCGTAAACTTTGCTGGCCTTCGCCCGGGTCCGTTGTGATTACAGAGAATGTTTCACTATCATCAAAAGACTTCCAATCCTTAACAATTGAAGACGTAGAAGCCTCAAAGCCTTCGTCAGCCTCGAACCCGACATTAAATACTGTATCAGCATTTATGAGATTATTTCCACTGGCCCCATTTATAAATGCGTTCGCTGCCCAATTAAGCGGGCTGTCTCCATTATTAAATATGGTTATTGACTGATCATCGCGCTGAGCCTGTACTATTTCTGAGGTCACATCTGCTGCTGATGAGCTGATTATCGGAGCATCTATCTGCGTGACCGTATAGCCAGCAATCCATTGTTTTGTAATTTCCATACTAAAAGCATTGTCAGACGGTCCTCCCTCACCACTGTATGTTCCCGTAGGTATTCCATTAAACTCTACATTTGGATTAGAAAAGTGGTCAATACCTGGTGCAGCGGTCCCATTTTGAAGTCCATTATAATGCATCACAGTTACATAATCATCATCTCCTTGCAACCAATGTCCCGTTGAAAAAGGAAGCACTCCACCTGCAGGCCCGGCCGCGTTGCTTTGTTGTGTTCTGCCATGTGCATTACCAAAATTATGGCCAATCTCATGGGCCGTTGTTTGTGAGGTGTGGGCTTGCTGAATACGCACAATATTATATCCCGAATAGAAACTACCACCGTAGTAAAGTGGTATAGAACCAATACCACCCGTATCATTAAATTCATCAAGCAGAACCACAATGTCAGCCCCATACTGTTTCCGCATATCGACGAGGTCGATGTCCGGGTAATTGTTAAAGCTCATCAAGCTTAAATTTTGTGATGTACTGTTCGTTGATGGCGGGTTAGAGACAAGCTGAGTATGAACTATACGCCATTTTATTTTTAGCTCACTATTCTTGAGCACTGCCTGATTCTTTTGGTCTATAGTATTGATTACCGATTCAATATCAACAACATCTTCACTATTTGTAGCCCAATTTTCAGCGTCCTGTGAGTAGATAATTGCTATATCTACAGTTACCGTATCGTCGGTCGTAAAATTTTGATAGTATGCAAAATTACTTACTGTTGAATTTTGAAGGTGCAAATGTCCTTTTTTTAAAAGGGTAACGGTACTATCCTTAACACCACATTCCATGATTTCATCGGGATTTACTTTCCTTATAAAATTATACCCGTGCTCACGAGAGTGACCTAAGACAAATTTATCTCCGTCCTCATCTACAATTGTTCCTGTTACGAATCCATCACTATAACTGATGGTAGCTGATTTAAGGCTGTTCTTTTTATCTGCAAAAAATGTCTTCGACGCCCTAAAATAACTGGTTCTTTTTATCTCCAATATTACCTCATCGTCAAATGTAGGAATCACAATACTCTCCTTGGTATCAAAAAGATCTCGAACCCTTTCTGAATCTACAGAAAGATATCTAAAATCAGTATCACTTGATTTGACCTGCACATTGTCCCAAAATTTAACTGGCTTACTTTGAGCAAATACCCCGTTTGGTAAACAAGAGGCAGTTATGAGTATGCAAAGTAGCATTCTATTGACAGCGATTTTTAATTTTATTATAGTCATAATCTTTTAATTTTAGATAATTTCATGGGCTTCATGCAGATATACAGTTAATCTTAAGCACCAAAGTCATTTTCAATAGAATCATGGATGTTATTTGTGAGTTTAACTGTTTTTACACTTTTCTGAACAGTCTCGACCTAAAAACGAGAACGGTATTTGTTTGTCTACCATCTTAGTTAAGAAGCGAGCTTATGCTCAACTCTTATATGTATTGCGCTGATTTTTTAAATAAACTAATTTGTTTAATAGGTGATAACTTTATTTTGTTAGACTGGTAACATTCCATCTCTATTTCCAAAATCTACCACAAAAAAGCTCAATACAATCATACACATCTAAAATCTCGCCTAATACGTCTAATTTGACATGTACAGTCAATAATTAATATCACAATCAGCTATTCTGAAAGACTAAAACTTATCTTTCATACCGCACTACCTAAATAAACTCTCCGGACCCTAATCAAGACCCGGAGGTGCGCCCTCTCATAAATATCGACTACTTACTTTTTCTGCTCTGATATGAAGAATGACGGTCTAAAAAGCGGGACTAAATTGCTTCATCTGCTTCAAGTTGTTTTTTCAAATCATTGAACTCTTCAGCATTAATGTATGTCTCCATTAATCTTGCCGAACTAGCGTAATATTTCTCAAGTTGCTTTGCTACTTCATTATAAATCGCAGTATCATTCAAAAATTGATTTGCAGCCGTGTTTGCATCATTCCAAAGTCCTTCCGATTCTACTTGTATACTAGCCTGTTCAAGTGGTAATTGCTTTTTCCATAAAAGTGTACCTTGTGCAGATTCCATCCGCATGTATATATTTCCACCAAAAGACATCGTACCTTTTACTGAATAATCATAAGTGCTACTGTTTGTGAATATGTTGTAATCCTCATGCTGATAAACATTCAATCCACTATTGTTAGCATTCAATTCGAGGTCCGTTACCAGATAAAGATCAATTTCCCGCTTTTCACTGTAAACGATCTCTTCAAACTGATTATAGGGCCCTTTCACCAACATTCCTTTGTTAAGCAGTATATTATCAATTGCTTGCTCAAGTCCCTTTGAAAATTGGGGAAATGGTTCTGCCGTCATATTTACCTTTACACTCGTCCCGGCATTTGAATTTTCAAGGCCTTGATATGCTGGTCTCTGAAGAGCGACAGTTATTCCTGCACTTCCAATTTCTACAGCCTCTGAGGCTGGCTGATATTGAAAGTTCGGAATAAATCTCTCAAGCGGTTCTTCTGGCTGACTAGTTGATTCGAGGCTGGAACAAGAACTAATAATAAGAGCTGTTACTAATAAAAGTATAGTGATGATATAATACTTCATTGCGACGTTAATTTGATTTGGATTTTAGTTATCAATAAAATTGCCCGCAGAAAACTATATTTAAAACGGTTCTTTGTAAGCAACCTGATATTTTTTGTAAACAGCTTATCATTATTCACGTAAATTTTTTAATCCCAACACTACTTAGTCTTAAAAATCTTGAATCTGCTCATGATCTCACTCTTCTTCGACTGACTCATCTGAATTTCTATGAGTTGTTTTGCACCCAGTATGATGGTGTTACCTTCTATGCGAGTGATGCGGTTGGCATTGATCAGATGTTTACGCGAAACCCTTATGAATTGCTGATCTTGCAGCTGTCCGACAAAATGTTTGAGGTTCAGTGAGAGCTGGAATTGTCTTTCATCTGTTACAACCCTGGTATAGCTGCCGTCTGCTTCAGCATAAATTATATCACTCTTTGCTAGCCGATGATGCATAGCGTCCTGGGGAATGAAAATAGAATTATGCATCACTCCCGGTTTAAATGCCTTTAGCGGTGGACGAAAAGGACTACAACTTAATTTGTCCTGCATCGCCATCTCCAAATTGATGCTCAGTTCCGGAATACGCAGTGGTTTCAATAGCACGGTGCAGTTATATCCACTAAAGCGTGGTGTAGCTCGTTTTAATGCTACCTCATCACCATATAGAATGATCGGACGCCCATGCTTTTTTCCAAACAGGTTCAGAATCCCATTAGCGTCCCCGGGATCAGGATGGTTATTGGCACTCATCAATATCACACCCGGCATAGCACCCTCATCAAGTTCCAAATTGGAGATGAGTGTGTTTCGGACCTTATCATGCTTCTCACCAACCGGCAGCAGAAGATATCCTAACCGTTCCAGCTGAGAGCTCACTTTCTCCCTGTAGCCAGAATCTTTTTCTACGAAAAGTATTGTTCTGTCCATCTATCAATTGATTACGCAGGCACTTAACACCATCATGATACTTGAATTGGTGTGCCACGAAAACTGTTCTTTTATAAATGGCAGGAATTTCTTTGTAAGCGGTGAGTGCTGTGGATCAGCTTGTCTTTAGAATAGGGAATTGGTCTAGGATTTCGCCCCGTTTACTACGGCTGATTAATATCGAATAAAGATCTCCATTCAGATAAAGTGTATTTCCATCTATCCTGTCGATATGTTTTGAGTTAACGAGGTGCTTTCGCGAAACCCGAAGGAAGCCGTCATCATCCAATTGCCTCGTAAAGTTTTTGAGATTTATGGATACCTGGTGCTTTCTGCCATCATCTAAAGCCACTTCAGCGTAAGAGCCGTCTGCCTTGATCATTACGATATCATCTTTGCGAATCCGCTGATAAGCATAGTTGAGCGGTATAAAGATAGAATCTTTTGCCAGCTCGTTGGCTTTCTCAAAATCGAGCTCTTCCTTGAAATTTTCGATGGCAAGATCGATGTTGATTGCCACTTCATTAAGCCGGAATGGCTTCAATAAGAATACGGCCGGCCGGGATCCCGAGGCGCGCTTTACCGTTAAGGATTCCGAATTCGCCGTCAGATAAATGACCGGGACCTTGTACTGTTTGTAGATTTCATTAACCAGATCAATGCCGTCGTACTCCCGTCCTTCCAGCATAATGTCGGCGATAATGATATCGGGCTCGTGGTCCTCGACCAGTTTGAGAATTTTCTTTTTCTTATAGCCCGTGCCCACAACCTGATACCCCAA
>Ga0102928_1002914_pt1 | contig 10126 bp, 6 predicted proteins | sample SalPonR1_B_D1_MG_FD_78504 | JGI IMG/M metagenome (GOLD analysis project Ga0102928, IMG submission 78504) | Salt pond soil microbial communities from South San Francisco under conditions of wetland restoration - Salt Pond MetaG R1_B_D1_MG | ecosystem: Environmental > Aquatic > Marine > Intertidal...
AGCCGAATGCCTTGCCGTGCTGGGGGCCGACCTTGCGCGGCGGGGCGCGTCGCTTTGCGTCCGAAACGGCGACGTGGTGGCCGTGCTCGAAGACCTGCACCGCCAGCGCCCGATCACGGCCCTGCTCAGCCACGAGGAAACCGGCAACGGCTGGACCTACGCCCGGGATCGCCGCGTTGCCGACTGGGCGCGCGGCGCGGGCGTGCCCTGGCGCGAATTCCCGCACTCGGCGGTGGTGCGGCGGCTGGACACGCGCGACCGCTGGGCATCGCGCCGCGAGGCGGTGATGCGCGCCGAGGTCATCCCGGCGCCGACCCGGCTGGCCGGGGTCGCGGAGCCCTCCGACCCGCTGCCCGTCGCGGACGATCTCGGCCTGCCGCCCGATCCCTGCCCGGGGCGCCAGACCGGCGGACGACCCGCGGCGCTGGACCTGCTGGACAGCTTTCTGAACACGCGCGGCCAGGACTATCGCCGCGCCATGTCCTCGCCGCTGGCGGGGGCCGAGGCCTGCTCGCGCCTGTCGCCGCATTTCGCGCTGGGCACGCTGACGGTGCGCGAGGCGGTGCAGGCCACCGCGCGGCGCCAAGCGGAGGTCCGCACGGCCGGGCGGCGCGATGGCTGGGCGGGGTCGCTCAAGTCCTTTCAGAGCCGCCTCGCCTGGCGCGACCACTTCATGCAGAAGCTGGAGGATGAACCGGCGTTGGAATGGCGTTGCCTGCACTCTGCCTACGAAGGCCTGCGCGAGGATGATCCGGATTTGCGCGCGGCCTGGGCCGAGGGGCGCACCGGCCTGCCTTTCGTCGATGCCTGCATGCGTTCGTTGATCCATACCGGCTGGCTGAACTTCCGGATGCGGTCGATGCTGATGGCGGTGGCCTCGTACCACTTCTGGCTGGATTGGCGGGCGACGGGTGAACACCTGGCGCGGCTCTTCACCGATTACGAGCCCGGCATCCACTGGAGCCAGGTGCAGATGCAATCGGGCACCACCGGCATGAACACGGTGCGCATCTACAACCCCGTCAAACAGGGCCACGACCAGGACCCGACCGGTGCCTTTACGCGGGCCTGGGTGCCGGAGCTGGCCCCGGTCCCGGATGCGCTTTTGCAGGAACCCTGGCGCTGGGACGGCGCGGCCGGGCTGGCCTATCCCGCCCCGGTGGTCGATGTCGCATCCGCCGCGCGTGCCGCGCGCGAAAAGGTATGGGCGGTGCGGCGTGGCGGGGGCTTTCGCGACGAGGCCGTGCGGCTGGTCGAAAAGCACGCCAGCCGCAAGGACCGGGCAGGCCGCTTCGTCAGCGACCGCGCCCCGCGCCGAAAACGGACGGCGACGGACACCCGCCAGTTGAGGATGGACCTGTGATGGCCCGCATGCGTCGCAAATCCGACCTGCCGCAAAAGACCTGCGCCGGCTGTGGCCGCCCCTTTACCTGGAGGCGCAAATGGGCGCGGCACTGGGAACAGGTGCGCTACTGCTCTGATCGCTGCCGCAAGGTCAGGGGCGCAAGATGACGGGCAGCCGGGCCCTGCCGCGCAGGCCCAGCCGTTTCAGCATGGGCAGGGTCTCGGCCGGTTCGGCCAACCTGGCATCGGGGAAACGGTCGAATAAGCTTTGCGCGGCGATCTGCGCTTCGGTCCGGGCCAGCTGCATGCCCAGGCAAACATGGGTGCCATGGCCGAAGCCCAGGTGCCGGTTGGGTTTGCGATCTGCCTGGAAGGCATGCGGACAGGAAGCATGCGTGCTGTCCCGGTTGGCCGCGATCAGCAAGGGCACGACCCGGTCTCCGCGCTGCAGCGCCTGCCCGCCCAGCGTCACCGGGCGGGTGACGTGGAAGGCATTGGTGAACATGACCGGCGCGTGAAAGCGCATGACCTCCTCGATGAAGAGCGGCCAGGCCGCAGGGTTGGACTGGAGTGTCGCGCGCAGCTCTGGCGCCTGCAGCAAGGTGGAAATGGCATTGCCGATCAGATGGGTGGTGGTGTCGAAGCCCCCGATGAAGAGCGCCACGACCATGGCGAGCAATTCATCATCCGAGAGCGTCTCGGGGTCGCCGTCATGCACCCGTACCAGATCGCCGATCAGACCTTCGCGGCCCCCTGCGCGCCGCACCCGCTCGAAATCCGCGCGAAAATGGTGCGACAGGCGCCGCAGCCCCGGCACCGCGCGAAAGAAGCCCGGCACGCTGGCCACCGATCCCACTGGTGTCACGCACCGGATCACCTTCTCGCGGTCGTCCTCGGGAATGCCCAGGACCTCGCAGATGGCCAGCAGGGGCAGGCGGCGGTTGTAGCCGGCCACCAAGTCCACGGGCCGGTCGGTGGGCAGATCGTCCAGAAGCGCGGCCACCATGGCCTCAAGCCGCGGGCGCACCCGGTCGATGCCGATGGTGGAAAAGCCCGGCGCCGCGAGCCGCCGCAGCCGCGCGTGTTCGGCACCGTCCAACATGGTGACATTGCGAAACAACGGGTGGATGAAGCGCGGCACCCACCAGAAGAACCGCTCGGGGGGCGGATTTCCAGCTGTCGTGGGATTGCGGCAGAAGGTGCCGGCATCGCCCAGCACACGGTGCGAGTCCTCGTGCGTGGTGGTTGCCCAGACCTTTCCCAGTATGGGCAGACGCAAGCGTACCAGCCGCCCCGTTTTCTGCAGCTCGTCAACCAGGGACGCCGGGTCCTTGAGAACCTCCTGGGCGTGAAGATCGGGTCGCATGATCTTGCAATCCTCGTATGGCTGGTTGTCCGCGCCTGTCCGTGGTCCTGTGCACAGGTGCAGGGCTCACCCGGCTTTGCAATCTACCGCATCTCTCATATTTAGGGGACAGTAGAACAAGGATAAAGACATGGCTCGACCGGTTGTCGGCATCATTGGCAACGCGCACCTCATCAACGACGAATACCCCGCCCACGCGGGGGGCACGATGAATTCGACCGCCATTTCCCGCGTGGCCGGCTGCCTGCCGATGATCATTCCGCCCGATCCGGGACTGGTGCAGGTGGATGAATTGCTGGAGACCTGCGACGGCTTCCTGCTGACCGGGGGGCGGCCCAATGTTCATCCCGCGGAATACGGCGAACCCCCGACCGAGGCGCATGGCACCTTCGACCGTTGCCGCGACGCCATCACGCTGCCGCTGGTGCGCGCCTGCGTTGAACGCGGGCAGCCGGTTCTTGGGGTCTGCCGCGGCTTCCAGGAGGTCAATGTCGCCATGGGCGGGACGCTGTACCCGGAGATCCGCGATCTGCCCGGCCGCGATAATCACCGGATGCCGCCAGACGGTACGCTGGAAGAGAAATTCGGCCTGCGCCATGTTGTAACGCTGAGCGAGTCCGGTCCCTTCGCGCGGCTATTCGGCGCGCAGGAGGTGCTGACAAACACGCTGCACGGGCAGGGAATCAAGGACCCGGGCGCGCGCATCGTCATCGACGGGCATGCACCCGACGGCACGCCCGAGGCGCTTTTCGTGCGCGATGCACCCGGGTTCACGCTGTCGGTGCAGTGGCATCCGGAATGGAACGCGGAGCAGGACCCGGTCTCGCGTCCGCTTTTCGATGCCTTCGGCGCGGCGTGCCGCGCATGGGCCGGCCGCGATCGCGTGGTCCTGCGACGCGCCTGAGCGACCGATGGGTCCGGCGCCGTGCGGAGCAACCACGAAAAAGTGCCGGCTGCGCTTATCCGGTCGAGTGTGTCGTGAGTGCATCAAGGCGCCCCGCTTTCGCGCCATTTCGCAGGCGACCGGTTGATTGGCCCGGTCTGCGGGCAAATGGTTGACGCAACGTTACTCGGGGCGACTCCGGTATCGAGGCGTTCGGCCACTGGCGGCCGATATCGGCCGTGGGTCCACCCTGAACGATTGGTACAGTCTATTTGTAGGGGGTTAAAGACATGAAGAACTTTGCACGACTTCTGACAACATCGTCGGCCGTTGCGCTCGGCGTGCTGGCCGCGGGCGCCGCGGCGCAGGACTCATCCACGGCGAACCTGATCTTCGCGGTCGACGAATCCGGGTCCATGGCAGGTGAGCACAATTTTCTTTCCGGTTTCGCAAGCGATGTCGACACCGCGCTTTCTGGATCGGGCTTTTCGACCGTGAACTTCGGCCTCACCGGGTATGGCGGCGGTGGTTCGGGGAATCTTGGGCGAACGATCGATGTTGATGGCGCCTTGTTCGGAGACGCCGCGTCCTTCGCCACGGCGACGGGCAATCTGGTGACGAGCGGATCGGATGAGGACGGCTGGGCCGCCATCGACTTCGTGCTGAACACCTACACCATCCCGTCCGGCGAAAGCACCACGATCATCCTGGTCACGGATGAACCGCGCATCCCCGAAGTGCCAGCGCTGTCTTACGGTGATGTGGAGGCGGACCTCGATGCCGCCGGCGTCAACCTGATCTCGGTCGTGGACGCGCGTTTTGAAGACGCGACTGGCACCGAGGCCATCGCCACCGACGGGGCCACCGCTTACGTTCAGGATGGCACCGGATTTACCACTGCCCCCTTCGGCAGCGTGACCGGCGCGGACGGCTCTACCGAGGCCGACTACATCGACCTGGCCTTTTCCACCCCCAACGGGTGTGCGGCAACCCTCAACGAGTTGCGCGATGGCGGGGACGCTGCGACGGCGTTTTCCGCCGTGCTGCTGGAGTGCCTGACCATCGCCGCGTCCGGCGGTGGCGGAACCCAGACCGTTCCGCTGAACCAGTATCGCGACACCACCAAGACAGTCATGGACAACCACCGGGCGCAGGTGCGCCGCATGGCCTACGGGATCGGGGTCGATTTCGCGTCCGAGGGCGCGCAGGTCAGCATGAGCACGCGCGATCAGAGCACGGCCTTCGACATGGGCGGGCTGCGCGGTTACTTCGCGGTGACCGGGTATCAGGGTGAGATCGACGCCTTCGAAAACAATGCAGGGCTGGACTATGACGGGCGCGGCTTCATCCTGGGCATCGACCGGACCGGGGACCACGCCGCGGGCCATCTGCGCTACGGCATGTCGCTCGGGTTCGATTCCATCGGCGCGGACCTCGAGGCATCGCAGGGGTCGCTCGATACCGAAAGCACAACCCTGCAGGTCTATGCGGCCTACCGGCAAGCCGAGGGACCTTATGCCCTGGGGCACATGCAATTCGCCTTGCACGATTTCACCAACACCCGGATCGACGGGGGAACATCGCACGTTGGCACACCGGACGGGCGTTCTTTCGGGACCGAGGTCGAGACCGGCTACGGGATGACGCCGATTGCCCTTGGCGACGACGGACCGGGAGCGGCGATGTTGCAAATGACGCCCTTTGCCGCGATCGGCTATGAGCGTCATGCCGTCGATGGCTACACCGAGAGCAACAACGGCGTGACCGTCGCGGATTTCGACGAGGATGCCGTCTATGCGCGGGCCGGGCTGAGAAGCGAATTCGACGTCACCCATGCCGGAACCCGGTTTTACGGTGCGCTCGAAATCTCGGCCACGGATCGTCTCGACGGCGAGACGCGAGCCGTCCCGTTGAACGGCGGGCTCGACTCGGCCGTGATCACCTCGGGCGATGACCGTCGCGTCGATGTGCGGTTCGAAACGGGGGCCGAGATCAACGAAAACAGCCGCGTGTTCCTGAACCTTGACGGCGGCTATTCCGACCACGCCGAACAGTACGCGGCAACGGCCGGTTTCGAGATGAGGTTCTGACAGGTCTTGCCGTCGCCCCTCGCCAAGGAGGGGCCGTCGGACAGGTCGCGACGAAGATCGGCGCCCGTGGGCAAGCCCCGGGCGCCTGTTCCCCTCGGGACATTTGAACGGGGGCGTCAAGGCGGTGGGTTCACGTCGCGGCAGACCGGTGTCGTGTCCGCCCCACGAGCGGGAAACCGAACCGCTGGGGCCTGGTTCAGTCGCGGATCAGGCGTGCCTCGTGTGCCTTCAGGCAGCGCCGGGCCGTCTGGCCGTATTGCGTCAGGTCGCTGCGCAGGGCCGGAAACAGGGTGAACAGCTCTTCGCGCGCGGGGTCGCCCAGGGCGCCAACGCCGTAGCTGCCAGGGTGGAAGCTCTCGGTCGGGGTGCCATCGGCAAAGACAATCTCGTGTTGGTCCAGCAGGAAATGGACATAGGTGACCGTGCCGCCCTCGACGCGGCTCACGGCAAGGTCATCGACAAGGTGATTGGCCGCCACCAGCACCTCGGACTGGCCAAAGAGAAGCTCTGCCCGATAGCCCTGGAACAGCACCCTGTGCTGGGGTGAGACCAGCAGCTCGGTTTGCAGGCCGGGCAAAACCCGTGGCGCGATGCGCACCGGCGCCAGCGCGCCTGTTGCGGCCACCGTACGCGCCTCGATCCAGCGGACCGGTTGCAGCCCGTGGTCGCGCGTGATCACCATGTCCCCCTTGTTCAGCTGCTCGACCGGGACGGCCCCGCGCGCCGTCGCGATCCGTGTGCCGGGGGTGAAGCAGATGATGTTCTCGATCCCGTCGAAGGTCAGGACCGTACCATCATCCAGCGTGACCGAACCGTCCTGGCTGGTGTTGCCGCTGGCGTTGGTAAAGGTGTTGTCGATGGACAACGTCGAGAGATCGGCCAGGTCACCAAGTTGCAGCGTGTCGCCGCCACCAAGGATTTCGCCGGTGCCGCCGCCGTCAATGGTGATCGGGCCGTTGCCGGCTTCGCCAAGGTCCTCGAGGACGAAGGTGTCGTTGCCGTCGCCGCCATCTGCCGTGTCGCCCTCGGCGAAGGCGAGACTGTCGTCGCCCTCGCCGCCGGACAGGCTGTCCGCCCCCGTTCCGCCGTCGAGCGTGTCATCGCCCGCGCCGCCGTCGAGCGTATCGTCGCCTGCCTCGCCGAAAAGGGTGTCGATGCCGGCGGTTGTCCCCGGGCCGATGATGAGGGCGCTGCTGGCCAGGTCCTCGGATGCGCCGCTGGGCGGGGTGACGCTGCCCGAGATCACTTCACCGCCCGCGTTTTCCCAGTGGCGGACCTCGATCGTGTAAACCTGCCCGGCCTGGAGTGTCACCGTGCCCGAATTGGTCGTCGGGGCCTGGTGGCCGTCGTTGTCCATGAAGGTGCCGGTCGTGCCATCCTGGTCCCAGGTCAGAGGGTCGCCGTTGCCGTCGAGAATCCGGATGGTGGACCCATCGTCGGAGGTGGTCGAGAACGTGTGGGTGCCGGTTTCGGAGGCCTCGAGCTGCGAGGTGTAGATGACGCCGAAGTCGTCGGGGTCGCCGGTGGTGCCGCGCGCGCCGTTGACCAGCCCTCTGGAGTCGAAATCGCCGGTCTCGCCGCTTTCCAAGAGCGTTCCGGATTCGATGTCGAATGCCTGTCCGTCCGCCGAGGTGAAATCGCGGTCATAGACTTCGTATGTCCATTGGCCGACAGCGCCGGTCCCGTCTCCTTCGATCGTGTCATTGCCGGCGCCGCCGTAGATCTCGTCATCGCCCGCGCCGCCCGAGATCGTGTCGTCCCCGGGGACATCGGGCACCGTGTCGAAATGCACATCGCTGAGCCAGATCCCCTGCGTGCCGTCCTGTCCGTTGGCATAGTTGATCTCGATGCTCGAAACCGGACCGGCGATTTCCACGAGGGCCGAGCCGCCGGCCTCGTCGAAGTCCTCTGCAACCTCGTCGGCGGTGATCGTGTTACCTGACAGGGTGTCGCCGCCATCGAGCGTGAAGGACACCGGAACCAGGTTGCCATCCGCGTCGTAGGCATTGACCGTCACGATGTCGGTATGGTTTCCGATTCCCCAGTCGATGTCGTTCAGACGGAAACTGACGTTTTCAACATCATCGGTCACGCTGCCCGATGCGGCCGCGAAGTCTATCGTCGTGGTCGAGGTCGCGCCGTCGCCATTGCCAAAGAGCAAGACGTTGGAGTTGCTGTCGAAGGGGTCGCCGGCGTCGGTGTAGACCGTGTCAGTCGTTTCGACGTTGAACGTCGCGTTATTGTCGCCGTCATCGCGAAAGGACACGGTAACGTCGATTTCACCAGTGTTCTGCGTGAAGCCGGCCGAGATATCCGCACCGTCCGCGCCTTCGTCGGCCCAGGTCAGGACCTCGCTGGGGGCGGTGCCACTGTTGCCGGGCTCGAAATCGCCGTAAATCGTGTCGTTGCCCGCGTCGCCCCGGATCGAGTCATCACCGAATCCGGCGATCACGGTGTCGTCGCCTGCCCCGGCCTCGATCACGTCGGCAAGGCCGTCAGCGCCGTCGACCAGGTCGCCTTCGGGGTCGCCCGTGTAGGCGGCGTCGATCATGTCATTGCCGCTCGTGCCCTCGACCGTGCCATCCTGCGGAAAGAAACCGTCGTTGAAATCCGCGTAGTTGAAGACCGGGTCGCCTGAGTTGGCGTCCGGGTTGCTGTCATAGGCGATGACTTCGTAGCTGGTATTCGGGTCGAGGGGCTTTTCCGACAGGGTATAGCTTCCCGCGGCATCACCGTCCTCGACATCGAATTCGACGATCTGGAATTCCTCTCCGGTGTTCAGGTCTCGGACTGTCCAGGCCCTTTCGGCATCCGCATCCGACCCGGTCGAGCTTTGGCCGCCAACAGTCACATCCGCGGTGGCGCTTTCGTTGCCGTTGGAGTCGTCGTCGAGCGTCTGGCCTTCGATCCCCGGTTCGGTGTCGGTGATCGTGGCGCTGCCCGTGGCGGTCGCAGGGCCGGTCCAGGTAAAGGTATCCCCGGTCCCCGTGGGGATGATGGACATCGGGTCAACATCGTAGAACAGAATTTCATTCGTCGGCATTGCCAGCCCCTTGAGATGTTGCGCGCGCGCCCCGGACGATACATCGCGACGGGCCTACCGGTGGTTTCTGCAGATCGGGTTAAGGGAACAATTCGTCACAATTTCGATGCGACCCGTCCAATTTGCGGGCATTTGCGGCAATGCCTTGGCAGGGCGCCGCAATGTTGCCAGGATTTCCACGCCCCGGCGCGGTCCGATGCGCTGATACGGCCTCGACATTCAAAAATGTGAATGGAATATTCCACGCAGCCCGACGAACGGTGCATACGGTTTCTATATGAGGACCCCAATGCCACGACAAGCCCATTCACCCCCGGTTTCCATCCGGTGTCCCGAAGGCGGCTCCGGCCCGCGTCCGCAGAAGGGCAGGCACCGATTGGCACCAGGTAGCGTGGTTGCCGCATGACCGCCCTGCGCTGGATCGACATTCCGCCGGTGTGGCTGGCGCTGGCGTTGGCCGCCGCTTGGCGGCTGGGCCAGTGGCGTCCCTTTGGCCTGTCCTTTGGCGGAGACTGGATCGGCTTGCCGGGCGGGCTGTTGGTGGGGGCGGGACTGGTGCTGATGGCCCTTGCCGTGGCCGAGATGCGGCGCCAGGGTACCACGGTCATACCGCACATGGAGGCCGAACACCTGGTGCAGACGGGCATCTTCAAGCGGACGCGCAACCCCATTTACCTGGGCGATACACTGGTCCTGGGGGGGCTGATCCTTTACTGGGACGTGCCGCTGGCGCTGCCGTTGATTCCGCTCTTCGTCTGGATCATCGAACGCCGCTTCATCCTGCCCGAGGAAAAGCGCCTGCGCCGCAAGTTCCGGCAGGATTTTTTCCGCTATACCCAGAAGACCCGCCGCTGGCTGTGACGCGCGGGGCGTCTTGTCGGAAATGGACGCATTGGTGTCGCACCGGCTTGAGAAATGATGTTGCGCGCGATAGGCACGCTTAACTGCCTTAACGAAAAGGGGGACTGGCCCGTGAAAATCGGTGCACCTAAGGAGATCATGGAGGGCGAGAACCGGGTCGCGATGACCCCGGCCTCGGCCAAGGACCTGCAGAAGCTCGGTTATGACTGCGTGATCGAGACCAAGGCCGGCGCGGCCGCGGGGTATTCGGACGCAGACTACAAGGACGCCGGGGTCGAAGTCGTCAAGACCGGCGCCGCGCTCTGGAAGTCTTCTGATATTGTTGCGAAGGTTCGTGTTCCGACGGAGACGGAGCTTAAGCGGCTTCGGGCGGGGCAGACGCTGATCACCTTTTTCAACCCTTCGGAGAACGAAGAGGGTCTGGAACTGGCGAGGTCCAAGGGCGCGAACGTGATCGCGATGGAGATGGTGCCGCGGATCAGCCGGGCGCAGAAGATGGACGCGCTCAGTTCCATGGCCAATGTCGCGGGCTACCGCGC
>Ga0102928_1002916_pt1 | contig 10126 bp, 7 predicted proteins | sample SalPonR1_B_D1_MG_FD_78504 | JGI IMG/M metagenome (GOLD analysis project Ga0102928, IMG submission 78504) | Salt pond soil microbial communities from South San Francisco under conditions of wetland restoration - Salt Pond MetaG R1_B_D1_MG | ecosystem: Environmental > Aquatic > Marine > Intertidal...
AAGCTTGATGTCCCGGCGAAGATAGAAATGAGGGATCGATTGCTTTGCCTCGGTAAGACGCGCCGCGATGGTCTTGCGCATCCCGTCGAGCGTGACTTCCTCATAGTCGCGCCCTTCATACATGGCGGCGACCTGACTGGCCGACGGTCCCGACGGTGCGGCTGCTTTCGACGCCTCGTCGGCTTTCTTGGCCGGGGCCTCCCCGGTCTTGGCCTTGCCCGGCTGCGCCGCTTCCACGTCGACCTTGACGATCCGTCCGCGCGGGCCGGATCCTTCGATCTGGCTCAGGTCAAGTCCCTTGTCCGCGGCGATCCTCCGTGCCAGAGGCGACGCGAAGATACGCTTGCCATCCGCATCCTGAGGCGCTGCGGGCGCTTTGGTGACGGAGGCCGGGGCGCCCGATTTCGGCGCCGCCTCCTCACCCGAATAACCACCGGCGGCAGGCTCTTGCTCGGGGCCGGGCTGCGTTCCGCTGCCCTCCTCTGCGGGCTTCGGCTCGGCGCTGACCTCGCCGATGTCATCGGCGCTCTCACCCTCCTCGAGCAGCACGGCAATGGGGGTATTCACTTTCACCCCTTCGCTGCCTTCCTCGACAAGGATCTTGCCGATGGTGCCTTCGTCCACGGCCTCGAACTCCATCGTGGCCTTGTCGGTCTCGATCTCGGCCAGAAGGTCGCCGGAACTGACCTCGTCACCCTCCTTGACCAACCATTTGGCAAGTGTGCCCTCTTCCATCGTGGGCGAAAGGGCGGGCATCAGAATTTCTGTCGGCATCGCTCTCTCCTTACCGGTAGGTCACTTTGTTCACCGCCTCGATCACCTCGGCGGTGGATGTCAGGGCCAGTTTTTCTAGGTTCGCGGCATAGGGCATCGGGACATCCTTGCCCGTGCAATTGATCACCGGCGCATCGAGATAGTCAAACGCCCGCTCCATCAGTGTCGCAGAGATATGGTTGCCGATGCTCGCCACCGGGAATCCCTCTTCGACGGTGACACAGCGGTTTGTCTTCATCACCGACGCGATCACCGTGTCATAGTCGAGCGGGCGCAGCGTGCGCAGGTCGATCACCTCGGCGCTCACCCCGTCCTCGGCCAGCTTCTCGGCGGCCTCAAGTGCATAGGTCATGCCGATGCCAAAGCTCACGATGGTCACGTCGGTGCCCTCGCGCCAGATGCGTGCCTTGCCGAAAGGCACGGTGAAGTCGTCGATCGCGGGCACCTCGAAGGACTTGCCATAGAGAATTTCGTTCTCAAGAAAGATGACCGGGTTCGGGTCGCGGATCGCGCTTTTCAAAAGGCCCTTGGCGTCCGAGGCCGAATAGGGCTGAACCACCTTGAGACCCGGAACATGCGAATACCATGCCGCATAATCCTGACTGTGCTGCGCACCCACGCGTGCGGCGGCACCGTTCGGACCACGGAACACGATATGCGTGCCAAGCTGACCGCCCGACATGTAATTCGTCTTGGCAGCCGAGTTGATGATCTGGTCGATCGCCTGCATGGCGAAGTTCCACGTCATGAATTCCACCATAGGCTTGAGTCCGCCCCACGCCGCGCCGACGCCGACGCCCGCAAAGCCATGCTCGGTGATCGGCGTGTCGATGACGCGCTTGGCACCGAATTCGTCAAGAAGGTTCTGGGTGATTTTGTAGGCACCCTCATACTCGGCCACTTCCTCGCCCATGATGAAAACATTCTCATCGGCGCGCATCTCTTCGGCCATCGCCGAATTGATCGCTTCGCGCACCGTCATGGATTTCATCTCGGTGCCCTCGGGCCAATCGGGTTCGGTGTTGGGCGAAAGGTTCTCTGCCTCCGCTGGGCCGGTATCGGGTTTCACCTCGGCAGGAAGCGGCTTGCCCATGGCATCACCATCTCCGTCATCTTCTCCGTCCGTTTCGGGTGCGCTCTGACCCGAAGAAGAGGCGTCTTCGATATCGTCGGCGCTTTCGCCTTCCTCGAGCAGCACGGCGATGGGCGTATTGACCTTCACCCCTTCGCTGCCGTCCTCGATAAGGATCTTGCCGATGGTGCCTTCGTCCACGGCCTCGAATTCCATCGTGGCCTTGTCAGTCTCGATCTCGGCGAGGATATCGCCGGAATTGACTTCGTCACCTTCCTTCACCAGCCACTTGGCCAGTGTGCCCTCTTCCATCGTGGGGCTCAGGGCGGGCATGAGAATCTCTGTCGGCATTGTCTGTCCCTCCCTCTCAGGCTTCCACGTAGATGTCTGTCCAAAGCTCGGCCACATCCGGCTCGGCGCTTTCCTTGGCGAATTCGGCGCTGTCGTTCACGACGCTCTTGATCTCCTTGTCGATCGCCTTGAGATCATCCTCGCTGGCATGCTTGCCCTGCAGGAGAAGATCGCGCACATGCTCGATACAGTCCTTCTCCTCACGGATTTTCTGCACCTCTTCGCGGGTCCGGTATTTCGCCGGATCCGACATCGAGTGTCCGCGATAGCGATAGGTCTTCACCTCAAGGATGTAAGGCCCCTTGCCCGCGCGGCAGTGCGCGACGGCCTTCTCGCCAGCATCCTTGACGGCCAGAACATCCATGCCGTCCACGGCTTCGCCGGGAATGCCGAACGCCTCGCCGCGAGTATAGATATCAGGGGTCGAGGTGGACCGCTTCTGCGATGTTCCCATCGCATATTGGTTGTTCTCGATCACGAAAACCACCGGAAGCGACCAGAGCGCCGCCATGTTGAACGTCTCGTAGACCTGCCCTTGGTTCGCCGCGCCGTCACCGAAATAAGTGAAGGTCACGTTGTCATTGCCCTTGTATTGATCCGCAAAGGCCAGACCCGCACCCAGCGGCACGTTGGCGCCCACGATCCCGTGTCCTCCATAGAAGTCCTTCTCCTTGGAGAACATGTGCATCGAGCCGCCCTTGCCCTTGGAATATCCGTCTTCGCGGCCCGTCAGCTCGGCCATGACACCCTTTGGGTCCATCCCACAAGCCAACATATGCCCGTGGTCGCGATAGGTGGTGATGCGCTTGTCACCCTCCTTGGCTGCGGCCTCGAGCCCGACAACAACGGCTTCCTGCCCGATATAAAGGTGACAGAAACCGCCGATCAGGCCCATGCCATAAAGCTGACCGGCTTTTTCCTCGAATCGCCGGATCAGAAGCATGTCGCCGTAATATGACTTCAGTTCCTCCGCGGATACATTTGGCTTGCTTGATTTTTTCGGGGCTGCCATCGGTGGTCGTCTCCCTTTATGCACACATAGTTTAGCATTAAACTATCTAATACACGATCCCGCGCCAAGATGCGAGACCGAATTGACGCAAGGTCCGTTTCACGCGGACCTTCGCGCGATGATCCGCGCCATATCAAGCATGCGGCACGAAAATCCCCATTCGTTGTCATACCAGCCGAACACCCTGAGCAACCCGCCCGCGCTGACCGAGGTTTCATGCCCGCACATCACCACCGATTCCGGTCGTCCGCGCAAATCGCTCGAAACAAGCGGCTGCTCGGTCCAGCCAAAGATCGGCCCCTCAGACGCCGCCGCGCGCAGCATCGCGTTCACCGCCTTGACGTCAACGTCGCGCCCGGTCTGCACGGTCAGGTCGATGGCCGATACGCTCGCCGTCGGCACCCGGATGGCCCGCGCCTCGATCCGCCCCCTGAGCTTGGGCAGAACCAGCCCGGTCTGATGCTGCGCGCTCGTGGTCGTTGGCACCATCGACAGCGCGGCGGCGCGGCTCCGCTCGGGCGCGCCGCGCGGCTTGTCGACCGTAGGCTGTGACCCGGTATAGCAATGCACCGTCGTCATCTGCCCGCTTACGATCCCGAACGCCTCGTCCAAACGCCGCGCCAGCGGCGCCAAGGCGTTCGTCGTGCAAGACGCGTTCGAGATGATCCGCTCATCGCGCAGATCGCCCTCGTTTGCCCCGAGGACCAGGGTGATATCGGCCTCCTTCGATGGCCCCGAGACCAGAACCGCCGCCGCCCCCGCCGCGAGCCCGCGCTCGGCCACGGCGCGCGCGCCCGCCATGCCCGTGCATTCCAGAACGACGTCCACACCAGAGAGGTCCAACTCGCTCAGATCCGATGCCGCCCGGAACGGAATCGCCCGGCCATCAACGACAAGCGCCTCGTCTTGCGTCTCGACGGTGCCGGACCACGGGCCGAACACGCTGTCATATTGGAAAAGATAGGCACAGGTTTCCAGCGGCTCGATATCGTTGATCAGGACCAGTTCCAGATCGTCACCATTGGCCATCAGGATACGCAGGATGGCCCGGCCGATACGGCCAAACCCGTTGATCGCGATGCGGATCGGGCGCTGTGCCATGACGATTCTCCTCACCTCACACCTGCATGGCTAGCCCAGTTGCAGAGCCAAAGCCACCCGCGCCGCGCTCTCACCCGTCTTGTCTCGGGCCTGCGCATCCTCTATGCCCCGCTCATGCTGGACGACACAGACGATATCCACCCGCTTTTCCATGGCGCCCCCCGCAGCACGGAGTTCCGCAAGCTGCGCAAACGGATCGTGCGCCAAACCCGCGAGGCGGTCGAGGATTTCGGCATGGTCGAACGCCACGTCAACGGCACCAAGCCAAAATGGCTGGTTTGCCTGTCCGGCGGCAAAGACAGCTATACCCTGCTGGCCGTTCTGCACGAACTGCAATGGCGTGGCCTGTTGCCGGTCGAAATTCTCGCCTGCAATCTGGATCAGGGACAGCCCGGCTTCCCGGCCACGGTGCTGCCGAAATTTCTTGAGGATATGCGCGTTCCCCACCGGATCGAATATCAGGACACTTATTCCGTCGTCGTGGACAAGGTGCCGGCGGGCCGGACCTATTGCGCGCTCTGCTCCCGGCTCCGGCGCGGGCACCTCTATCGCATCGCCCGCGAGGAGGGGTGTTCGGCCGTGGTGCTCGGGCATCACCGCGATGATATCCTTGAGACCTTCTTCATGAACCTCTTTCACGGCGGACGCCTCGCCACCATGCCGCCCAAGCTCGTCAACGAAGAAGGCGACCTCTTCGTCTATCGCCCGCTTGCCTATGTGGCCGAGGCCGATTGCGGCAAATTCGCCCGCGCGATGGACTATCCGATCATTCCCTGTGATCTCTGCGGCTCTCAGGACGGGCTGCAACGGCAACAGGTGAAACAGATACTCGACGGATGGGAGTCCAACAGCCCCGGTCGTCGTCAGGTCATGTTCCGGTCGCTGATGAACGCGCGGCCCTCGCATCTTCTTGATCCGAAACTGTTCGATTTTCAGGGACTTGTCCGCCAATCTGGCGAAGTTGATGAAAATGCGCCGGAAATCCCGGTGCTGCGTTAAGCGGACATTCGCGGGCCTTCGATAGGGTCCGGGCAACGGTGTGGCAAAGGCCGCACAGCTTGCCGATCGCGGGGTCTGCCGATGTCACTTCGCCCAAAGGGCCTTCTTCTGAAATCCCGCGCCCTGCACCCCGCGTTTGGCGGTGTGATGGTCGCCTCTCTGCCCGCCTTGATGCTTCTCCTCTTCTGGCTGGGTGGTGAGGCGGCGATGATCCTTCTCGCGCTGCTTTTGCCTGCTGGCCTTGCGGTTGCGGCGGTCGCGCGGGCCCGTCGCGGCGCCCAGGGCGCTGATGCAGCACAAGAACACGATCTCCTCGATGTCATGAACAAACTCGTGACGCGCGCCCAGACATCTGAGCGTCAAACGGCATGCATTCTCGTCGCACTTGACCGTGCGGCGGACCTCACCGACCGTTTCGGGGGCGCGGCACTGGATGACGCCATGGCGCGGCTTCTCGCGCGGCTTGGACGGTGCCTGCGCGAACAGGACCACCTTCAGATCGCGGACACCGCCACATTCTGTGTCGTGCTGTCACCCGTTCCGACCCTCTCGCTGGATGACGTCCTGCGGCTGGCTGACCGGCTTCAGGCCACGGTCGAGGGGGGCGTGACCGGAACACCGCCTGCGCACCTGACCGCGTCGGTCGGCGTTTCGCTCTCCGGAAATCTGCGCCGCCGCTCCGCCACCGCGCTTCTTGATGCCGCGCAGATCGCGCTTGATGACGCACAACAGCATGGGCCTGCCGCCGTGCGTGTCCATTGTCACGACATGCGCGGCACGCCGAAAACTCCGCTCTGCCCCGAGATTGCGACCGCGCTCGACATCGGCGAAATCCGGCCATGGTATCAGCCCCAGATAAGCACCGAAACAGGCCACATCACCGGGGTCGAGGCACTGGCGCGGTGGTGCCACCCGACACGCGGCATGATCGCGCCCGCAGGCTTTCTGCCCGCCCTCGAAGACGCGGGCAGGCTTGGCAAACTGGGGCGCATCATGCTCGACCACGCGCTCTCTGACCTGCGCAAATGGGATGCCGCCGGGCTTCACGTGCCTCAGGTCAGCCTGAATTTCTCGGGCGAGGAATTGCGCAATCCGCGCCTCCCCGATCAGATCGGCTGGACGCTTGATCGCCACGGCATCGCACCGGATCGCCTGTGCATCGAGTTGCTGGAAACCGTTGTGGCCTCGGCGGCGGACGATGATATCGTCGCCCGCACAATCGGCCTGCTTGCGGCGATGGGCTGCCGGATCGACCTTGATGATTTTGGCACCGGCCACGCCTCCATTTCGACATTGCGGGGCGTCGATGTTCACCGGCTCAAGATCGACCGGTCTTTCGTCTCGCGCCTCGATCGGGAACCGCGTCAACAGCGGCTGGTCTCGGCCATCCTGCTCATGGCCGAACAGCTTGACCTCGACACGCTGGCCGAAGGGGTCGAAACCCCGGCCGAGCATGCGCTTCTGGCGCAGCTTGGCTGCCGCCACGTGCAGGGATTCGGTATTGCGCGGCCCATGCCCGCCGATCAATGCGCCGACTGGATTGCCGCGCATGCCGCGTCAATTCCGCCTCTCCCGCTCATCCAGCGCGGCATTGGCTGAACCCGATCCCGCCATCAGGCGTTTTCTTCTCGAAAACCCCCGCGTCACAAGGCCCGGTGCGGGGGAAATCCCTTGACCTTTGGTCGCGCACTCTGTTGAACCCCCGCAAAGCCCTTCAACGAGACGGATGAGCCGGCGCAATGGACGATCAGAACAAGAACCTACTTCTCGCGACCCTGCTCAGCCTGCTGGTAATCGTCGTCTGGCTTTACGTATTCCCCTCGCCGGAACCCGACCCCGCCCTTGATGCCGCCACTGACACCACGGCCGACACGACAACGGAGCCCGTCACCGGTGATACCGCCGTAACACCCGGCACCGCCGGTGATCCGGCCGCGACCGGCGACCCGGATGCGGTGGCTGACGCCGACGCTGCAACCGCAGAGGATGCCACCCCCCGGATCAAGATCGAGACACCCGCCGTTGTCGGGTCGATCTCGCTGCGCGGTGGTCGGCTCGATGAACTGTCGCTGCGCAATTATCGCGAAAGCCTCGATCCCGGTGCCGATATCGTCGATCTCCTGCGGCCTACGGGCGGCGCGAAACCATACTACGCGCTCTTCGGCTGGGCCCCCGGCGCGGGTCTCACACCTGACACTGTGCCCGGCGCCAACACCGTCTGGTCCGCCCAAGAGGGCGCGACACTTGCACCCGACAGCCCTGTCACCCTGACATGGGACAACGGCGCGGGCCTGACCTTCCGTCGCGAAATCTCTGTCGACGACAAATACATGTTCACCGTCACGCAGTCGGTTGAAAACACGGGCGGTAACGCGGCCACCCTTGCGCCATACGGCATCATCGCCCGCCACGGTCTGCCCACCAACCTCAAGAACTTCTTCATTCTGCACGAAGGCGGCGTGCGGATGACCGATGGCGAACTGACCGAGACCAACTACGACGATTTCGAAACCGCAACGGCGCACGAAACCATCACCGTTTCCTCGCAGGGCTGGACCGGCTTCACCGATCACTACTGGATGACCACGCTTATCCCGGTGACCAATTCGGGCTTCACCATGAGCACGTTCCGCGACACGCGGCGCGACATTTACCAGACCACGGTGAAACAGCCCGCACTCACCCTTGCGCCGGGCGAGAGCTCAGAGGTGACGACCCAGCTTTTCGCGGGTGCGAAGGAATGGGAAACCATCCGGGAATACCAAGAGGCCGGCGTTGACAAGTTCGACGATTCGATCGACTGGGGCTGGTTCTTCTTCCTGACAAAACCCATCTTCGCCCTGCTGCACTGGCTCAATTCCGTGATCGGCAACATGGGCTGGGCGATCATCGCGCTCACGCTGATCATCAAACTGGTGCTGCTGCCACTCGCTTATAAATCCTACGTCTCAATGGCCAAGATGAAAGAGCTTCAGCCCCAGATGGAAAAGATCAAGGAGCGTGCCGGCGATGACCGTCAGCAGCTTCAGAAAGAGATGATGGCGCTCTACAAGAAGGAAAAGGTCAACCCGGCCTCGGGCTGTCTGCCGATCCTTCTACAGATCCCGATCTTCTTCTCGCTCTACAAGGTGATCTTCGTGACACTCGAACTGCGTCACGCGCCTTGGTTCGGCTGGCTGCGCGACCTCTCGGCACCTGACCCATCGTCGCTCTTCAACCTCTTTGGCTTGCTGCCATGGTCCGCGCCCGAACCGGGCACGATTCTCGCGCTCATCTTCATAGGGATTCTGCCCATCCTGCTCGGCATCTCCATGTGGCTTCAGCAGAAACTCAACCCCGCGCCCACGGACCCCACGCAGAAGATGATCTTTGCCTGGATGCCATGGGTCTTCATGTTCATGCTGGGCAGCTTCGCCAGCGGGCTCGTCGTCTACTGGATCGCGAACAACACGATCACCTTCACCCAGCAATACGCCATCATGCGCAGCCAAGGGTATAAGCCCGACGTCTTCGGCAACATCATGTCAAGCTTCAAACGCCACACTGGCGGCGCCGACGATTCCACCCAGAAGCCCAAGTCCGGCGACGACAAGTCTTGAGCAGCACCGCCCGCATTCGTGCCCTCTGGCGGCATCCAATCAAGGGGCACGGCCGCGAAATGCTTGAGGCCGTGACCCTTGCCGAAGGTCAGACAATGCCTTGGGACCGGCGTTGGGCCGTCACCCACGAAGCGACCCGGGCCGACGGCTCGGAGTGGGCACCTTGTGCGAACTTCTCCCGTGGGGCCAAAGTGCCCGCACTCATGGCCATCACGTCGCGCACCGACGAGACCATGGGCACCGTCACCCTGTCGCATCCCGACCGCCCCGATCTTCACTTCGACCCCGAAACCGAAGAGCAGGCGTTCCTTGACTGGATGCGCCCCCTCATGCCTGAAACTCGGGCACAGTCCACCGGGATCGTGCGCGCGCCCGACCGCGGCATGACCGATAGCGAATTTCCGTCGCTAAGCCTGATCAATCTCGCCTCGAACGCCGATCTTGCCATGTTTCTTGGCACCGACCTCTCGCCACAGCGGTGGCGCGGCAACATCATCTTCGATGGCGCGCTTCCATGGGTCGAAGACGGCTGGATCGGTCACACACTGACCATCGGCACCGCCCAGCTTCTGGTGCGCGAACCGATCATCCGCTGCCGCGCCACCACCGCCAATCCTGACACCGGAGCGCGCGACCTTGATACACTCGGCGCGCTTGACCGGCTTCGCGGCAAACAGGAATTCGGCATCTATGCCGAGGTCACCCGCGCCGGCAACATTGCCGTCGGCGACACGATCGAGCCCGTCTGACCATGCAGCTTCCCTTCCCTCTCACCCCGGAACCGGACCCACAGACGCTTGAGGCCGGGCGCAAGCTTCTCACCAGCGAGGTCGATTTCCTCAAGGGGGTCGTCGCCATGTCCGGCCTGCCGCCCTCCGACCGGGTCGAGGTGTGCTTTGCCGGGCGCTCGAACGTGGGCAAGTCGAGCCTGATCAACGCACTTACCGGGCGCCGGGCGCTGGCACGGGCCTCGAACACGCCGGGCCGCACACAAGAGATCAACTTCTTCACCCTCTCGGACAGTCATTATCTCGTGGACCTGCCCGGCTATGGCTATGCCAACGCCCCGCTCAAAGTCGTGGAAAAATGGCAGGCCCTGCTCAAATCCTATCTCTCGGGCCGCGCCAACCTGCGCCGCGCCTTCGTGCTGATCGACGCGCGCCATGGCGTAAAACCCGTGGACGAAGAAATCATGTCGCTTCTCGACTCCTCGGCCGT
>Ga0102928_1002919_pt1 | contig 10124 bp, 7 predicted proteins | sample SalPonR1_B_D1_MG_FD_78504 | JGI IMG/M metagenome (GOLD analysis project Ga0102928, IMG submission 78504) | Salt pond soil microbial communities from South San Francisco under conditions of wetland restoration - Salt Pond MetaG R1_B_D1_MG | ecosystem: Environmental > Aquatic > Marine > Intertidal...
CGCAGCATCGCCTTGGTCGGGATGCAGCCCCAGTTGAGGCAGATGCCGCCCATGTGCTCGCGCTCGACGATGGCCACCCTGAGGCCAAGCTGCGCGCCCCGGATGGCGGCCACATAGCCCCCCGGCCCCGCGCCGATCACGATCATGTCAAAGCTTTCAGACGCCATGCGGCCCTCCCTCGCCAGAAATTAGTTTGGTGTTAAACTATTTCCGGCGAGACCTCAACGCGGGGATGTGCGCCCCCCATGAAAAGCCGCCTTGTTCCCTGTGCAGGGCTTGCGGCTCAGGCCGCCTCGGCCACCTCGCGCACCAGCGCGCCATAGCCGCCCTCGGCCTCGAAGGCCCGCTCCGGCGCGGTCGATGCCCGGCCCAGCGCCGCGTTGCGATAGGGAAACCGGCCGAACCGGCGGATCACCTCGCGATGCGCGCGGGCATGCAGCAGGTTGTCGGGCCCGTGCTCCGGCATCCTCTCGCAGATGAGCCGCACGCAGCGCTCCTGGTCGCAGAGGTTCTCGGAATGCATCAGCGGCAGGTAGAAGAACTGCCGCGCCGGCTCGTCGATGCGCATGTCCCAGCCGCGGTTGACCGCCACCTTGGCCGCCGTCAGCCCGGCACGATCGGTGGAAAAGGCCCGCCCTTCGCCGCGGAACATGTTGCGCGGAAACTGGTCGGTCAGGATGACATAGGCGAGCGTCCCGCCGGGATATGTGAGCCACATACCATACGCCCCCGCACGTGCATTCTCCCACGCGCCCGAGAACCGCTCGCGTATCTCCGAGTCCAGCGTCTCCGAATTCCGATACCAGCCTGTCGGGCCGATCTCGTCCAGCCAGAACCGCAACACTTCTTCGGGCGACACCATTGGGACTCTCCTCGATTTCCCGTCACGTTAATGTCACGTTAACCTTTGAATTCGTCAAATTCACAGTAACATATTGCTACAAGACGGTCATGCCGCGCCCGATTTTGTGGCATCCCCGCCCTCCTGCGCGGCCTCGATGGCGAACTCCTGCGCAAATTCCACGGCCATCGGCGAGGCCGAGGGCGCGACGGCGGTGTAGCTGTCGGTCTGCTCCGGCGCCGGCGCGGCGCGCTGTGTCATCCGGTACGCCGCGTAGGCGGCGATCGACAGCCCCAGCACCGCGATCACCACGAAGAAACCGCCCGGCCCGATCACCCCCATGAGCCAGCCGGTAATGAGCGGGCCGGTCACGGCACCCAGCCCGTTGATGAACACCATGCCGCCGGCGGCGGCGGCCATGTCGTCATGCTCCAGAAAATCGTTGGTATAGGCGATGAGAAGCGAATAGAGCGGGTTCGACATTCCCCCGATGATGAAGGCCGTCAGCAGCAGCGGCACGAACACCGCCCCCAGCACCACGCCGAGCACCGCGCCCGCGCCCATCAGCGCGGCGGCCCCGCAGATCAGCACGCGGCGGTCCATCCGGTCCGACAGCCACCCGATCGGATATTGCAGCACCAGCGAGCCGACGAAGAACATCGACACGAAGATCGAGATCTGCGGCACGCTGAGGCCCGCCTCGGCCCCGTAGACCGGCGCCATGCCGAACTGTGCCGAGAACACGCCCCCCAGAAGGAACATGCCCACGCAGCCCAGCGGCGAGACCGCCCATATCTGGCGCAGCGACAGCGGCTTGGTGGTGTCGAAGGCGGGCGTGGGGCTCACCGACAGCAGGATCGGCGCGAAGGCGAGCGACACCAGCACCGACGGGATCACGAACAGCACGTAGCCCGACGGATCGCCCAGCACCAGCAGGCCCTGCGCGGTGACGATGCCCACCATCTGCACGATCATGTAGAGCGACAGCGCCTTGCCCCGCGTCTGGTTGGTGGCCGAGTTGTTGAGCCAGCTTTCGGCGGTGACATAGACCCCGGAAAAGCAGAACCCGATCACCACGCGCCCCACCGACCACGCCCAGGGATCGGCCAGCGTGGGATAGAGGATCAGCACCGCCGAGATCATCGAGCCCAGCGCGGCAAACACGCGGACGTGCCCCACCCGCCGGATCATCTCGGGCGCCATGCGCGAGCCGAACAGGAAGCCCGCGAAATAGGCCGACATCACCACCGACATCTGCGTGGTGGAAAACCCCTCGAGCGCCCCGCGCACACCCAGCAGCGTGCCCTGCATGCCGTTGCCCACCTGCAACAGCATCATGCCCAGAAGCAGCGCCCACGCGCCCGAAAACACCTGCCACATGTCTGTTCTCCATGATCCGGCACAACCGTCGCAGGCCGGAGGGGCGCGCGTCTAAGCCGTTTGCGACTCAGTCCGCCGCCGCTTTCCACCCGGTGTCACCACCGCGCGGCGGGATCAACAGCGATGCGTCGCCATAGGAAAAGAACCGGTAGCGCGCGGCGACGGCATGGGCATAGATGGCGGCGATCCGCTCCTGCCCCATCAGCGCGGCGACCAGCATCATCAACGTCGATTTCGGCAGATGGAAATTGGTCATCAGCGCGTCGGTCGCGCGGAAGGCAAAGCCGGGATAGATGAAGATGTCGGTCTCGCCCTGCCACGGCTGCACCTCGCCGGTCGCGCGCGCCGCCGTCTCGATCAGGCGCAGCGCGGTGGTGCCCACCGGGATGATCCGCCCGCCCGCCGCACGGGTGGCGGCGATCTCGGCGGCCGCCTGCGCGCTCACCTCGCCCCATTCGGCGTGCATCCTGTGGGTGGTGATGTCATCCACCTTGACCGGCAGGAAGGTGCCGGCGCCGACATGCAGCGTGACGTGGGAAAAACTCACGCCCCGCGCCGCCAGGTCGGCCAGCACGACCTCGTCGAAATGCAGCGAGGCGGTGGGCGCGGCCACCGCCCCCGCCCGGCGTGCCCAGACCGTCTGATAATCCTCGCGGTCCTGTGCGTCCGCGGGCCGCCGCGCGGCGATATAGGGCGGCAGCGGCATCGCCCCCGCAGCATCGAGGGCCGCGTCGAAATCATCGCCCGACAGGTTGAATCGCAGCCGCCCCTGCCCCTCCTCCCGTGTCTCCAGCACCGCCGACAGCGCGTCGGAGAACACGATCTCCTCGCCCTCGCGCAGCTTGCGCAGCGGCTTGACAAGGGCGGACCACGTTCCGTCCGCCTGCGGCTCCAGCAGCGTCACCCCGATCCGCGCCCCTTCGCCGCCCGCGCGGTGCCGCGTGCCCGTCAGCCGCGCCGGAATCACCCGCGTGTCATTGAGCACCAGCCGGTCGCCCGCACGCAGCCAGCCGCCAAGACCGGAGACGGTCGCATCGTGGATGCTGTTGCCCTCGGCCACCAGCAGACGTGCCGCACGCCGCGGCCGCGCCGGCCGGGTCGCGATGAGATCGTCGGGCAGGTCGAAATCGAAATCGTCAAGCTTCATGGGTCAATACTCGGTCGCAGTGGCGTTTGCGGGTCGTCATTGCCCTGCCCCGATGCCGTCGGCGCGTCGCCGGTCGCGCCCGGGGCCGGCCGGCGGAACATCTCGCGCGGGAAGCCCGGCGCCAGCGCCGAGAGCGGGTTGACCGTCACATCCGGGTCCTGCGCGTCGCCGCGCAGGGCGAAATTGAACCCGATCAGACCCTCGCCGCGCCGGGTAAACGCCCCGCCGATGGCGTTGAGCATGTAGACCGGAGACAGCACCCCCTGCATGTCCATCTGCCGGGTGGCAAGACTGTAATACCCGTCCATGGAAATCCCCGCCGACGCGCCGACCGCGCTTGCCTCTCGCAGGACCAGACGGTCAGGCGTCAGGCGAAAGCGCGCGTCCACCGTGCTGAAATGCAGGCCCTGACCCGCGAACTGCTCCAGCAACCCGACCACGCTGATGGTGTTGAGCAGCGCCGCCAGCGCCGGGGCGCGCTTGACGCGCACCTGCTCGATCGAGAGCGCGCCGTCGTAGCTGCCGGGCGCGTCCGCCGGGTTCAGCGTCATCTCGAGCACGCCGTCGCGGGCATCCTCCAGAATCCCCGCCGACGCGAGCAGCCCGCCCGCGTCACCGGACCGGATCCGAAAGGCGCTGCGCCCGGTCTGCGACGGAATGACCTCGCCCTCGATGCGCGTCCCGCCGTTCACCCGTGCAACAAAGCTGCCGCGCGCGCCGCCGTCCGTATCGAGCACTGCCTCGAAATCGTCGAGCGCGATACCGTCGGAGATGCGCAACTCGTCGAGCAACAGGCGCACCGGCCCGCCGCCGCTGCCACCGCCGCCACCGAGCGTGCCACCGCGCAAATCGACGGTGCCGCCGGTCACCTCGACCCGCGGTGCCTGCCCCTTGCCGCGCCCGACCAGCGTCACCGGCACGTTCAGCCAGCCGCCCAGTTCGACACTGGCAAACCGCGCCTCGGCAAGCGCGCCACCGGGTTCCAGCCGCACCTCGCCGCCGCTCACCCGCAGCCCGCCGGCATCCAGCGACAGCGTATCGATCCGCGGCGGCGCGCCCAGCGTTCCGGCAACGTCGAGCCGCCCGGCCGCGTCGCGCGCCAGAGCCCAGCCCAGCGGCGCGATCCGCAGGCCCAGCCCCGCCAGATCGGAGGTCAGCGCGAACTCTGCCGGGGTGTCGCGCGCCAGCGCCACCTCGACCGTGCCGCGCCCGCTGCCCGACAGGCTGCCCTCGGGCAGGGCGATGCCGAACTCGTCGAGAAAGCGCTGCGACAGCTCGATCTCGCCGCGCAGCCGGCTTGCCCCGCCGGTATCGGGGCCCAGCGGCATCGTCCACCGACCATCCACCGGCACGGCCCCCACCCGCGCCCGCCCGGCGATGGCGAGGCGGTCGTTGTCGGCCTCGACCGAAAGCCGTTCCGCCGCCAGCACGCGCCCCGGCATCAGCGTCTCGCTGCGCATGTCGGCGATCGCGCCGGTCACGGCAAAGGCCACCTCTTCGGGGGTCAGCTTTTTCTTGAGGATGAAATCGAGCCGCCCCGACAGGTCGGCGCGCCCGTCCGCCAGCGTCACCGGGCGCCCGGCCTTCTGCAGAAAGCGGAAGGGCGGCGAGTCGAGCAGCGAAAGCGCCGCCGTGACCGTGCCGCGCGCGCGCAGATGCGCCTCGGCGGGGCCCTTCTTGATGCGCACGTCGGGGATGATGAAATCGGTCCCCGAGATGTTCAGCCGTCCGCCCTGCGCCGCCGTCACGTGGCCTGCCTCGGCATGGATGGTAAAGCGGTTGTCGCGGATCGAGGCATGGCCCGACGCCGCCTCGATCGGCGGCACGTCGCGGACATAAACCGCCGAGAGGTCGGAGAATCCGAACCCCAGGAACACGTCCGGCGCCGCCCCCGGCGCCGCGCGCAGGCCGAACTGGATATCGTGCAGGTCGATGCTCTGCACGTTCTCGTCGATCCATGTGCGCGTCTTGGGCTTGAGCGTCGCGGGCCAAAGCTCCAGCAGGCGGTCGGGTGCGATGGTCTCCATCCGTCCCGAGACATCGACCGACCAGCCCTCTGCCTGCCCGCGCGCCTGCCCCGACAGGCGCAAGACCTCGCCACGGTCGCGCAGGCGGAAATCCCCGACGCTGAGCGAGAACGGATCGAGATCGAGCCGCAGGTCCGCGCCCGCACCCTCGAACTCCACCGGCCCGGGATAAAGCCCGGCGGGGTTGGCCGCGATCTCGCCGATGCGCACCTGCGCCTCCAGCGCGTCGGGCCAGCCGCTCTCCATGCCCAGGAGCCGCGCCCGCCCCTCCGCCCGGGCGGTGCCCCAGGCGCTCTCGACCGATATCTCGGTAAACTCGATCTGCCGGAGTCCCGGGTCGTAGGTGAAATAGCTTCGCGCCGAGCGGAACGGGATCGGCGCCGTGGCCTCGTTGGGGCGCAGCGCGCCCGCCCCGATCTGCAGCGTCGCGCTCAGCGGGCCGAGCCGCCCCCCGGAATCGGTCGCGGCGCGCAGGGCACCCGAGATCGGCGCGTCGAGCGCGCCCAGCCATGCCAGCGCGGGCGACTGCCCGGCCAGTTCCCCCGCCGGAACATCCTCGAACCGGATCCCGAACTCGGCCGCGGCGGCACTCGGATCGCCGGTGTAATTCACCTCGATGCTGCTTGCGTATTCGCGCGCGCCCAGCACGGTGATGTTGCCCCGCAGGCTGATGCGGCCGTCCTCGCGTTCCAGCGTCACCTGCCCGCCATCGGCGGACCATGCACGCCCGCTGCGCGCATCCTCGTAGCGCAGGCTGACATTGTCCGCCTCGACCCGCCGCAGATACGCCAGCGCGGGCCGCGACAGGATCGCGGTGATCTGTTCGGCAACGGGCTGATCGGGCCCCGGCGCGGACGCGCTCGCCTCGCCGCTTTCCAGCGCGACCGACAATGCGCCATCGCCGCGCCGTCGCAGGATGAGCCGCCCGCCATCGAGCCGCACCCGCGACGGGGCCAGCTCTCCCGACAGCAGCGCCCCGCGCGACAGCGACACCTCCAGCGCGCCGAGACCGGCCAGCCGCGCGCCCCCGGCACCGAAGAGCGTCACGCCCGTGAGCGTCACCTCGGGGGCCATCCCCGCGTCGAGCCCCAGCGCCAGCGCCTCGAAACTCAGCCGGTGATCGGGCAGCGCCGCGCCGATCTGCCGCTCGGCGCGGTCGCGCAGCCAGCCCGGCGCCGTGATCCCCGCCGCGAGCACACCCGCCACGGCCACGGTCACGACCAGCACGACGGCCGCGCAGCCAAGGCAGAACTGCCCCAGATGATGGGCGAGGCCGCGCCGCGGGGGCACGCGCGCACGCCGACGAACGCCGGAGACCGGCTCCTCCCTGTGCTGCGTCTGTGGCTCGTCCATGCGTATCACGCCGCGCCGCGATTTGCGCCCGGCTCTGCCTCGTGGCTTTATTCTTGCCTGTCCCGATCTAATATGCGTCGGGCCGGATTGCATCACAAGCCGCAACGAAAAGGATATCCCATGACCGACACGCCCCGCACCGCCCCCGATTTCACCCTGCCGCGCGACGGCGGCGAGAGCGTCACCCTCTCGGCGCTGCGCCCCGGCCCGGTGGTGCTGTTCTTCTACCCGCGCGACGACACGTCGGGCTGCACCAAGGAGGCGGTGGCGTTCTCCGGCCTGCTGAGCGAGTTCGAGGCCGCCGGCGCGACCGTGCTGGGCGTGTCCAGGGACAGCGTCGCCAGCCACGAGAAATTCCGCGACAAGCACGGCCTGTCGGTGCCGCTCCTGTCGGATGCCGAGGGATCGGTCTGCGAAGACTACGGCGTCTGGAAGGAGAAAAAGATGTATGGCAAGACGTTCATGGGGATCGAACGCTCGACCTTCGTGATCGACGGCGCGGGCCGCATCGCGCGCGAGTGGCGCAAGGTCAAGGTGCCCGGCCATGCCGAGGACGTGCTCGAAGCGGTGCGCGCGCTGTGACCGACAGGTCGCTCGCGGAACTGGCTGTCGAGGTGCTGACCACCGCCGATGGCCGCGCCAAGGCGGCGCTGTCGCGCAGGCACGCGGCGGCGTGGCAGGCGGCGCGCGCCGCGGGGCACCTGCCGCCCGTCGGGCGTGCCACTCCGCCCGACCGCCCCGCGCGCCCCGACCGGCCCGAATTGCGCGACCCCCGCGACGTGCCGCGCCGCCGCCCCGGCAGCGCTAAGGGCCGCATCGCCATGCTGCACGCGGTCGCGCATATCGAACTGAATGCCGTCGATCTGCACTGGGACATCATCGCCCGCTTCTCCGACGCGCCGATGCCGCCCGGATTCTACGATGACTGGGTGAAGTCGGCGGACGAGGAATCGAAGCATTTCAATCTGATATGCGACTGTCTCGAGGAAATGGGCAGCCATTACGGCGCCCTGCCCGCCCATGCCGGCATGTGGCGCGCCGCCGAGGACACGGCCGGCGACCTGATGGGACGCCTCGCCGTGGTGCCGATGGTGCTCGAGGCGCGCGGGCTCGACGTGACGCCCGGGATGATCGAGATTTTCCGCCGCGCGGGCGCGCGTGATGCGGTGGCGGCGATGGAGGTGATCTATTCCGAGGAGGTGCACCACGTCGCCTACGGCTCGAAATGGTTCCATTTCCTGTGCGGTCGTCACGATCTCGATCCCAAGGGCGTGTTTCACGATCTCGTGCGCCGCTATTTCCACGGTGCGCTCAAGCCGCCCTTCAACGAGGAGAAGCGGGCCGAGGCCGGGCTGCCGCCGGATTTCTACTGGCCGCTGGCGGACCGGGGCGCAACTCAGGGTTGATCTGCACCGAAGCGATCGGCAAGTTTCCGCCCAATAGGCGGGAAACCCCCGCAGAATCCGTGACTTGGGGTCAAATTTCTTGCTGATCGCACCGCCGGTGGCTAAGCAATCAGGCAAACAGGGATCGCAGGAAGATAACAAAATTGAGACCGACGCTGGCGATACGGCTGCACGAACTTCTCGAACGTCACTTTCCCGATCGCCGGGTATTCCTGCGATCCGACACCGACACCCGCTTCATCCGGCTGAGCCCCGGCACGCAGGTCATCGCCGCCGCGGGCACGTGCGCGATCGTGGCCTGGACGATCATTGCCACCGCGGTGCTCGTGATGGACAGCATCGGCGCGGACAATTTCCGAGAACAGGCCAAGCGCGAACTTCAGACTTACGAGGCGCGGCTCAACGCCCTTGCCGAAGAGCGCGACCGCCGCGCGCAGGAGGCGCTGGCGGCTCAGGATCGCTTCAGTTCGGCCCTGGCGCAAATCTCGGCCATGCAGTCCGAGCTCCTCGCCTCCGAGACGCGGCGGCGCGAGCTCGAGACCGGCCTCGAGGTGGTTCAGCGCACGCTGCGCCGCGCCATGTCCGAGCGCGAGGCGGCCGAGCGCGAGGTCGCGCGCCTGACCTCGGCGATGGACACCGGCGAGGCGGACCGCCCCGGCACCGCACCCGCGCAGGACGGCGACGCGACCGTCGACATGCTGACCTCGGCCCTCGCCGACGCCGCGCAGGAACGCGACAAGACCCTGGCCGAGGCAAGGGAGGCGTTGCGCGAGGCCGACGAGATGGCCTACGAGCTTCGCCTGGCGAACGAGCGCAGCTCCGAGATTTTCAGCCGCCTCGAGGACGCGATGACCATCTCGGTCGAGCCGTTGGAGAAAATGTTCCGCAAGGCCGGTGTCGATCCCGATCAGCTTATCGAGACGGTGCGGCGCGGCTATTCCGGGCAGGGCGGCCCGCTCACCCCGATCTCGGTCTCGACGCGCGGCACCGTGCCCTCGCCCGAGGCCGCGCGGGCCAACCGCATCATGCAGCGGCTCGACGAGCTGAGCCTCTATCGCCTGGCCGCCGACAAGGTTCCGCTGGCGATGCCGGTCAGTGGCGGCTTTCGCTTCACCTCCGGCTACGGCATGCGGTGGGGCCGGATGCACAAGGGGGCCGACTTCGCCGCCAAGCACGGCACACCCATCCGCGCCACCGCCGACGGCGTCGTCACCCATGCCGGCTGGCTGTCGGGCTACGGCCAGCTCGTCAAGATCAGGCACGCGTTCGGAATCGAGACGCGGTACGCCCACATGTCCAGAATCCGGGTGCGCGAGGGTCAAAGGGTCTCGCGCGGAGAGCGGATCGGTGATATGGGGAATACCGGACGGTCCACCGGCACCCATCTGCACTACGAGGTCCGGGTGGATGGCAAGGCGATCAACCCCATGACCTATATCAAGGCAGCGAGAGATGTTTTCTAAGAGCAAGATCAACGAACCCGCGCAAAAGCCCGCCGAGACCAAGCCCGCGCCCGCCGATGCGCGCAGCGAAAGCGTGCGGGCCGAGACCGGGAGCGAACAGCGCAGCGCGGCCCCCAAGGCCAAACCGCCCGCATCCGTTCTCTCCGCCGACCTGCACGTGGTGGGCAACCTGCGCACCACCGGCGACATTCAGGTCGAGGGCACCATCGAGGGCGACATCCGCGCCCACCTGCTGACCGTCGGCGAAGGCGCCACCGTCAAGGGCGAGGTGATCGCCGATGACGTGGTGGTCAACGGGCGCATCGTCGGGCGCGTGCGCGGCCTCAAGGTGCGGCTGACCTCGACCGCGCGGGTCGAGGGCGACATCATCCACAAGACCATCGCCATCGAATCGGGTGCCCATTTCGAGGGGTCGGTGCAGCGGCAGGACGATCCGCTCTCGGGCAACAAGCCCGGTGCCAAGGGTGGCGCACAGCCCGCCCCGGCGCAGCAGGGCGGCGGCCAGCA
>Ga0102928_1002921_pt1 | contig 10119 bp, 10 predicted proteins | sample SalPonR1_B_D1_MG_FD_78504 | JGI IMG/M metagenome (GOLD analysis project Ga0102928, IMG submission 78504) | Salt pond soil microbial communities from South San Francisco under conditions of wetland restoration - Salt Pond MetaG R1_B_D1_MG | ecosystem: Environmental > Aquatic > Marine > Intertidal...
CTGACGCCAGCGCCTATGGGACAGATGTGAGGTTTTCGCAACCGAGGGTTTCTGGTTCATCGCAGTGTCCGAATTTCGGGGGGTATCTCACACCGGACCTGCGCCCTGGTCTGCACGCATCTTGCCGTAGACGAACAGGCTCGGACCGATCGAGGTGACTGATCCGTTCCTTCCCAAGGTCGCGCTTCAACGTCGTGAGTGTCGCGGCCTTGGCTCGCGACGCGGCGGTTTCCCTACCTCGCACATATCGGTTATGTGAGGGTCGGTCGCCAAAGGTCTGGAGGCGGGAGACGGACGACTTGTTCGGTGCCAGCCCCTGATCGACCCGGGTCTTCGCCTGGCGGGCCCAACGATGGGCGTCGTCGCGGCGGAGGAACGTCTCGCTCGCGTAGCGGCCCTTTCGTCTGATCTGGACCCGGTATGCACCGGAGGGGAGCTTGGTGATGGAGGCCATTTTCGTGTGCGCTGTGTGTGCAATGAGTCGTCGTAGAGGGGCAAATTCGGGGATAATGGGGCGTATTCCAGCGTAGCAGCATCCGCCGCCAACAGTTTGAAGATACACAAAAATGCAAATAAATCAACACGCTAGATTGTCTGCTGCCCCTATGATGGACTGGACCGACAGGCATTGCCGGTATTTCCACCGTCTGATGTCGCGCCATGCGCTTCTTTATACCGAGATGGTGACCGCGCCTGCGCTTGTGCGCGGCGGGGCGACACGTCTTCTCGCCTTCGATCCGGCGGAGCACCCGATAGCCGTTCAACTCGGCGGGTCCGATCCGGCGGAACTGGGCGAGGCCGCACGGATCGCCTCCGCCGAGGGGTATGACGAGGTCAACCTCAACGTCGGCTGCCCGTCCGATCGCGTGCAATCGGGATGCTTCGGTGCGGTGCTGATGGAGACGCCCGGGCGTGTCGCCGATATCGTCGCGGCGATGGTCGCGGCGTCGTCGGTCGAGGTCACGGTCAAGTGCCGCATCGGCGTTGATGATCAGGAGCCGCGCGACGTCCTGCCCGATTTCCTTGCCCGGGCCCGGGAGGCGGGCGTCCGCCGGGTCGCCATCCACGCGCGCAAGGCGTGGCTCGAGGGCCTCAGTCCGAAGCAGAACCGCGAGGTGCCGCCGCTCGACCACGCGCTCGTCCACGAGATGAAACGGGCCTTTCCGGATCTCCACGTCTCCGTCAACGGGGGCATCGGATCGCTCGACGAGGCGAAGGCTCTCCTCGATGCAGGTCTCGATGGCGTGATGATCGGCCGCGCGGCCTATCACACGCCCTCGGACATCCTCTTGCCCGCCGACCGGGTGATCTTCGGCGACCACGTGGCCGACCGCACGCCGCGCGAGATCGCCCGCGCGATGCTGCCTTATATCGAGCGCCAGCTGGGGCAGGGGCACCGGCTTCACGCCATCACCCGGCACATGCTCGGGCTCTTCGCGGGGCGTCCCGGCGCGCGGGCGTGGCGGCGGCACCTCTCCGAACATGCGACGCGCGACGGCGCCGGCCCCGAGGTCGTGGAAGCCGCGCTCGTCCGGGTGCCCGAGACGCCGGGCCGGGTGAGTGCCTGACCGGCCGCGATTGTCTGAGGCCGGCTGGACGATGTGTCCCGCGGACGACCGCAGCCGCGCCTGGGCGACGCACGCGATCAGGGCTGCGTGCGCGGCGGTCTCGGCGCCGGAGAACGCGCACTGGCTCCGTTGCGGGGGGACGTGGTTCGCGGGCGTGAACATCCTGCCGAACGACGCAGAGGGCCGCATCGGGGACGGTCCGCCGCTCGACGGACCGGCGATGGACCTCCTGCGCGCGATGGGTCTGGCCGATGTGCCGCTCGATCGCGCGCAGGTCTCCGTCGTCCATCCGGGCTATCCGCGCCCGCGCGCGGGCGAGAGCGACGCCGCCTTCCGCTACCGGCGCGACCGCGATGCGGCCCATGTCGACGGACTGCTCGCGATCGGCGCGGCGCGGCGGCGGATGGCGAAAGAGACGCATGCGTGGATCCTGGGCCTGCCGCTCACCGCGACCGATCCCGGCGCGAGTCCCCTCGTGGTGTGGGAGGGCAGCCAGCGGATGATGGCCGAGGCGTTCCGCGACGCGCTGGCGCCGTATCCTACCGAGGACTGGCCGGACGTGGACCTGACGGAGACGTACCACGCCGCGCGCCGCCGAGTCTTCGAAACCTGCCGCCGGGTCCCCGTGCATGCGCGTCCGGGCGAAGCCTACCTCCTGCACCCGTTGGCGCTTCACGGAGTGGCGCCCTGGGAGGACGGGGCGCAGGCACCTCCGGAGGGGAGAATCGTCGCCTACTTCAGGCCGGATGCGGGGCCTGCGGGGCTGTCCGCGGCCTTGCGGATGTAGCCCTGGCGGCGGCCCTCCGCGGGCCGTCCGGTTGCCGCCTCCGCCCGAGGTGGTGATCGTTTCAGGTCCGCCGCGCGCGGCCCGATCGTCCTCCGCGCCGCGCCTTCAGCCGCGATGCGCGCTCGGGCAGCTCCTCGATGACCCGCCGCCTGTCTTCCGGCGACATGCGGCCCCAGCCGCCGATCTCGTCGATCGTGCGGAAACAGCCCGCACAGATCCTCGCCTCCGGGTGGATCACGCAGAGCTTGATGCAGGGAGATTCGATCTCGTCCCGCTTCCAGACCTCGTCACTCATGCCCCAGCCTCACGTTCCGCAGCCGATCGAGCGCGCCCTGCAGGATGACGCCCGCCGCGACGTGGTCGATCACCTGTCCGCGGCGCTTTCGCGACGCATCCGCCTCCAGCAGCGCCCGCTCGGCCGCGACCGTCGACAGCCGTTCGTCCCAGAAGACGACGGGCAGGGGCGTCAGTCGCTCGAGATTGCGGGCGAAGGCCCGCGTCGACTGGCAGCGCGGGCCCTCGCTGCCGTCCATGTTGAGCGGCAGGCCGATCACGAACCCGCCGATCTCCCGCGCCGCCGCGATCTCCAGCAGCCGCGCGGCGTCGGCGGAGAACCGGGTGCGCCGGATCGTCTCCAGCGGTGTCCCCACGGACCGCATCCGATCCGACACGGCGACGCCGATCGTCTTTTCGCCGTAGTCAAGCCCGGCGAGCGCGCTCACCGGGGGCAGCGCCTCCGCGAATGCCTCGATCGTCGGGCAGATCAATTGACTCCCGCCCGCATCCGCGCCTCCGCGATCATCGAGAGCGCGGTGTCGTTGTCGACGAAGACTTGCTCGGCCTCGTCGGCGATGGCGCGGGCCTGATCGGTTTCGCCCAGCACGCCCAGCGCCCCGATCAGTCGCGCCCAGTCCTCGGGCGGGCCGCCGTCGTTCGCCAGCCGGTCGGCGAGGCCATCGACCATGCCGCGGATCATCTGCGTGCGCTCCTCCGCCGACATCTCGGAGGCGGCCTCCATCTGCTCGGCGCTGGGTCCGCGCCCTGTCTCGGTCGGAGCGGCGCCCACAGGCGGCAATTCGAAATCTCTCTCGCCCACGATCCGGGCCAGTTCCCCGATCTGGGCTTGGATCGGCCCCACCCACGGGTCGGAGGACCGGCTCTGCTCCAGAAGCGCGCGCCAGAGGCGGAAGCCGAGATCGGGCCGTCCGGTCTGGACCATCAAGAGCCCCGAATAATACCGCGCCGCGCCATTCGACGGGTCGCGTTCAAGCGCCCGCGTCAGCGCCGCCTCGGCCGCGGGAGACACGTAGCCGCCCGCCGACAGCACCAGAAGGTCGACGTGATCGGCGTAATCCTGCGCCGTCGCGTCGTCTCCGAGCAGCGCGATCACGTTCGCCTGCGCCCTCTGCGCGGCCGCGAAGTTCCCCAGCGCCGCCTCGTTCCGGGCAAGCAGCCTCTGACCGGCAAGGTCATCGGGGCGCTCCGCCACCGCGGCGCGGAGCTTGTCCATCAACTCGAGATACTCGTCGCTCGCCTGGGCGGGAAGCCGGGGCATGCTCTGCGCCTCGGCCTCCGCTTCGGCCTGGCTCGGACGGTTCAGCCGGGCATCCTCCGCCGCCGCGATCCGGCTCGCGAGCGGCAGGTCCGGGTAGCCGGGCGCGCCGAGCGCGCTGTAGAGCCCGAATGCGCCTCCGACGACGAAGACGCCCATGGCCACCCCGACCGCTGTCGTGGCCGCCTTCGGGGCGGACCCCTCCGCAGTGCCTGCCCGCGCGTTCCGGTCCGCCTCGAGCAGCCGGCGCGACACCTCGACCCGCACGGAGGCGGCCTCCGCCTCGGAGATCGTGCCGCGCGCGAGGTCGCGCTCGACTTCGGTCAGCTGATCCTTGTACACCCGAACGTCGGCCTCCGCGGCGCGCTGTTCCTCTCCGCCGCGCCACAGCGCGAGCAGAACGAGCGCCGCCACCGTCGCCGTCATCAGGAATGCCACGATCCAGAACATCATACCTGCGATCCTCCGAGACCTGATCTATAACCCGGGCGCAGCGGACGAAACCCCCTGCGGCACCGGGGCGCGGACACGATGTCGTATTTTGCTGCATCCTGCCGCACCCGTCTTGGCGCGGGGCCGGGGAGCCGTCAGAAACGGGGGGCCGGGCGGATGGTCCGGGCAGGGGATTCGTGCGCCTATGAAACGCTATTCCGTCTTCGCCGTGGCCCGAGAGGCGCTCCGCAACCACCGCGGGTGGGAGCGCGCCTGGGCGTCGCCGGACCCCAGGAAGAGATACGACGCCGTGATCGTGGGCGCGGGTGGGCACGGGCTCGCCACGGCGTATTATCTCGGCAAGAATCACGGGCTGAGGAACGTGGCAGTCCTCGAGAAGGGCTGGCTCGGCGGCGGAAACACCGGCCGCAACACGACGATCATCCGGTCGAACTACCTTCAGGATCCCTCGGCGGCGATCTACGAGAAGAGCCGCGCGCTCTACGAGACGCTGAGTCAGGACGTCAACTACAACATCATGTTCAGCCCGCGCGGCGTGATGATGCTCGCCCAGACCGAGCACGAGGTCCGCGGCTACCTGCGCACCGCCCACGCCAACGCGCTCCAGGGTGTCAAGACCGAGTACGTCGGCCCCGAGCGCGTCAAGGAACTCTGCCCGATCATCGAGACGCGCGGGCCGCGCTACCCGGTGCTCGGCGCGCTCTGGCAGCCGCGCGCCGGCACCGCGCGTCACGACGCCGTGGCCTGGGGCTATGCGCGCGCCTGCTCGGACATGGGCATGGACATCATCCAGCAGTGCGAGGTCACCGGCGTCCGGTCCGAGGCCGGCCGTGTCACCGGCGTCTCCACCACGAAGGGCGACATCGAGACGGGCAAGCTCGGCATCGTCGTCGCGGGGCATTCCGGGGTGCTGGCGGAGATGGCGGGCTTCCGGCTGCCCATCGAATCCGTGGCGCTGCAGGCGCTGGTCTCCGAGCCGATCAAACCCTGCATGGACGTGGTCGTGATGGCCAACACCGTGCACGGCTACATGAGCCAGTCCGACAAGGGCGAGATGGTGATCGGCGGCGGCGCGGACGGCTACAACAACTACACCCAGCGCGGCAGCTTCCATCACATCGAGGAGACGGTGCGGGCGCTGGTGGAAACCTTTCCGATCATCTCGCGGCTCAAGATGCTGCGCCAGTGGGGCGGGATCGTCGACATGACCGGCGACCGCTCGCCGATCATCTCGAAGACACCGCTCGACGGCTGCTTCATCAACTGCGGCTGGGGCACCGGCGGCTTCAAGGCGATCCCGGGCTCGGGCTGGGCTATGGCCGAACTGATGGCCCGCGGCGAAAGCCCCCTCGCCGCCGCCTTCGGGCTCGAACGCTTCCGCGAGGGCCGCTTCGTGGACGAAAGCGTCGCCGCGGGGGTGGCGCATTGATGGCCGGGATTGGCGGGACGCCCTCGAAGGAATTCTGCCAAGAGTTTTCGGAGACTCTCGGCCTCCGGGCCGGGCATGCGCGCCGGAACAACCGCCGCCACGGCCGCGTTGGCTCCCCGACGACGCAACTCGGAGCGACACAATGGCATGGAAGCGCGGCAGTTGGCGCGACGGCATCCTCGGCGGCTTCCTCATCTTCGTCCTGCCCGTTCTCATCGTCATCGTCGCGGCGATTTACTGGTGGGGCTATCTCGGCACCGACGACGCCATCGAGATGGAGCCGGTCCCGCTGGAGCAGGAGCCGCTCTCCGACCCCGCGCTCGTCGAGGAGTGATCCCAAAGCCGTTCTCCCGGCCGCCGCGTCCATCTTGACCTCGCCCGCCGGTCGGATATCTCTGACCGGGCAGGACAGGGGAACGACATCATGCGCGCCATCCTCCAGCGGCTTCCGACCGCGGACGACCTTCACCGACACCGCGCCAAGATCGCGGGCTTCGTGTTCGGGCTGCTGGCGCCGGTCATGCTCGCGGCGCTCTTCGTGGTCACGTACACCGGGCATGGCATCCTCGTCACACCGGCTTCTCCGCCGCCCGTCTATCCGAACTTCTGACGGCGTCGCCCCGGCGGCCACATCTCCGATCCGCCTCGGGGCGCGGTCCGTACGCTATCCATTCGTTTTCCATGTGAGTCTTCAGGGGGCCGCGCCGTGCTGATCCTGACCTGTCCCTATTGCGGCATCGCCGCCGACGAAACCGAACTCGCCCCGGGTGGCGAGGCGCATGTCAGGCGCCACGGTCCCGGCTCGTCCGACGAGGAGTTCGAGGAATATCAGTTCGTCAGGGAGAACCCCAAGGGCGTCCATTTCGAGCGCTGGCGCCATTCGCACGGTTGCGGAAAGTGGTTCCACGCCGCGCGCCACACCGTGACGCTGGAAGTCTATGGCACCTATCCGGCGCAGACGACCGAACCGCCTGAAGCCATTCGTAAGGCCATCTCCGACAAGCATCCCGGCTGGTCCTGGAGGGAATTCTCATGAGCACGCGCCTGCCCACCGGCGGCCGCCTGATCGATCGCACGCAGCCGTTGGAATTCTCGTTCAACGGCAAAAGGCTGGAAGGGTTTTCCGGCGACACGCTCGCCTCCGGACTCCTCGGCGCGGGGCAGGTGCTCGTCGGCCGGTCGTTCAAGTACCACCGCCCCCGCGGCGTCGTGGCCAGCGGCGCGGAGGAGCCGAACGCTCTCGTCAATCTAGGCGAGGGGGCGCGGCTCGAACCGAACCAGCGGGCCACGACGACCGAGCTTTTCGAAGGGCTGGGCGCCCGGTCCCAGAACCACTGGCCGAGCCTGGAGTTCGACGTTGGGGCGGTGAACGGCTTCCTCACCCGGTTCCTTCCGGCGGGCTTCTACTACAAGATGTTCATGTATCCGCGCAGCTTCTGGAAGCACGTCTACGAACCCTTCATCCGCCAGTCGGCGGGCCTTGGAAAGGCGCCGAGGGCGCGGGATGCCGACACCTATGAACACTTTCACGCTCACATGGATGTGCTTGTCATCGGGGGCGGAATCGCCGGCCTGCAGGCGGCCCGAACGGCGGCCGAAAGCGGCAAGCGGGTTCTGCTGATCGAACAGACCGCGCATTGGGGCGGCCGCGCGCCGGTCGACGCGCCGGTGATCGACGGGCAGGACGCCGAAAGCTGGGTCGAGGATCAGGTCGAGGCGCTGCTCGGCATGGACAACGTCCGTCTCCGCACCCGGACGATGGGCGCGGGCATCTACGACCACGGCTACGTGCTCGCCTACGAACGGCTCCATGACCAGGACCCGGAGGCGCCCGGGCCGCGACACCGTCTCTGGAAGATCCGGGCAGGTCAGGTCATCACCGCGACCGGCTCCATCGAACGTCCGCTTGCCTTCGCCGGGAACGATCTGCCGGGCGTGATGCTTGCCTCAGCGGTGCGCGACTACCTCGTGAACTACGGCGTGAGCCCCGGTGACCGGACTGTCGTCGTCACGAACAACGACGATGCCTACCGCACCGCGATCGCGCTCGTCCAAGCGGGGCTGCGCGTGCCGGCGATCCTCGATGCGAGGATGAGCGGCGGCGGAGAACTCTCTGGAAAGGCAAAAGAACTCGGAATTCGTGTCGAGGTTGGAGCCGGCGTCGCCAAGGTCAAGGGCACCACCCGGGTCGAAGGAGTGACGATCTGCGCGCAACTCGGCGAAGGTGCGGGCCTCGAGGACATCCCGTGTGATGCCGTGGCCATGTCGGGCGGCTGGTCGCCGGTCGTCCACCTCTGGTCGCATTGCGGTGGCAAGCTGATATGGCACGAAGCGCAGGCGCACTTCCGGCCGGATCCCGAGCGCCCGCCGACCGGCGCCGACGGCAGGCCCTTCGTGGCGACGGCCGGAGCCGCGTCGGGCGCGGTGAGCACGGCGGAGGCGCTGGCCGATGCGCTGGAGGTCGGGGCCAAGGTCGCCGGTGCGACGGCGGCGGCTGCCGTTCCGGAGGTGGAGGAGCCTTCGGAGGCGGCCATGGAGCCCGTCTGGGTCATGCCGCGCGGGGCGGGGGACGGACTCAAGATGAAGATGTGGCTCGACTTCCAGAACGACGTGAAGGTGTCGGACGTCGAACTGGCCGCGCGCGAGGGCTTCGAGAGCGTCGAGCACGCCAAGCGCTACACCACCCTCGGCATGGCGACGGATCAGGGGAAGCTGAGCAACATCAATGGACTCGCCGTTCTTTCTCAATCTCTCGGAGCGAACATCCCGCAGGTCGGCACCACCACCTTCCGTCCGCCCTACACGCCGATCTCGATGGGCGCGATCGCGGGAGAGGCGCGGGGCAGGCTGTTCCAGCCGATCCGCCGGACGCCGCTCTACGACTGGCATCTGGAAAACGGCGCGCATTGGGAGCCCGTCGGCCACTGGCGCCGTCCCTACTGCTACATTCGCGCGGGCGAAAGCATCGAGCAGGCGGTCCATCGCGAGGTGAAGAATGCCCGGGAAGACGTTGGACTTCTTGACGCTTCGACGCTGGGCAAGCTTCTCGTCAGGGGGCCGGATGCAGGCCGTTTCCTCGACATGCTCTACACCAACATGATGTCCACGCTGCCGGTTGGAAAATGCCGCTACGGGCTGATGTGCAGCGAGAACGGCTTTCTGATCGACGATGGCGTCGTCGCCCGCATCGACGAGGACACCTGGCTCTGCCACACCACCACCGGCGGGGCCGACCGGATCCACGCCCATATGGAGGAATGGCTCCAGACCGAATGGTGGGACTGGAAGGTCTACGTCGCCAATCTCACCGAGCAATACGTGCAGATCGGAGTCGCCGGGCCTGCGGCGCGGCGGCTGCTCGAGCGACTGGGCGGCATGGACCTCGCGGCGGAGGCATTGCCCTTCATGCAGTGGGCCGACGGGACGCTCGGCGGCTTCAAGGTCCGCGTCTACCGCATCAGTTTCTCGGGGGAATTGTCCTACGAGATCGCCGTCGCGGCCTCCGAGGGACGGGCGCTCTGGGACGCGCTGCTCGACGAGGGCGACGACCTCGGCGTGATGCCCTACGGGACGGAAGCGCTTCACATCATGCGGGCCGAGAAGGGCTTCATCATGATCGGCGACGAAACCGACGGCACGGTGATCCCGCAGGATCTCGGGCTCAACTGGGCGATATCGAAGAAGAAGGACGACTACCTCGGCAAGCGGGCGCAGGCCCGCAGCCACATGACCGACCCCGACCGCTGGAAACTCGTCGGGCTCGAGACGCTGGACGGCTCGGCAATCCCCGACGGCGCCTATGCCGTCGCGCCCGGAAATAACGCCAACGGGCAGCGGAACGTGCAGGGCCGGGTGACCTCGACCTACCATTCGCCGACGCTCGGGCGCGGGATCGCGATGGGACTCGTGCACCACGGCCCGGACCGCATGGGCGAGGTGCTGGAGTTCCCGAGGATCGACGGCGACCCGGTGAAGGCCCGGATCGTCGATCCGGTTTTCTACGACAAGGCGGGGGAGAAGCAGAATGTCTGAGTCGCTGAGCGCTCTGCCGGGCGCATCGTTCAAGGGGCTCGTCGCGGTGGAGGATGCGGGCTTGCGGGGCATGATCACGCTTCGCGGCGATCTCGGGGCCGCGAAGCTCAAGGCGGCGGTGAAGAGCGTCGCCGGGGTCGATGTGCCCGAGGCGCGCCGCACCGCCCTCGCTGGGGAGAAAGGCGCGGTCTGGATGTCGCCCGACGAGCTGCTGATCCTCGGTCCCTACGCCGAGGCGGATATCATGACCGCCAAGCTCGCCGAGGCGCTCGACGGCGTGCACCACCTCGCGGTCGAC
>Ga0102928_1002925_pt1 | contig 10111 bp, 10 predicted proteins | sample SalPonR1_B_D1_MG_FD_78504 | JGI IMG/M metagenome (GOLD analysis project Ga0102928, IMG submission 78504) | Salt pond soil microbial communities from South San Francisco under conditions of wetland restoration - Salt Pond MetaG R1_B_D1_MG | ecosystem: Environmental > Aquatic > Marine > Intertidal...
CGGATACCACCAGGACGGACCGCGCCGGATCAACATGCAGCAATGGAACTGGCGCGGCATCGACGTGGTGAACGCGCACGAACGCAGCGCGGAAGCCTATCGCGAGGGCCTGCGTGAGGCGGTAGAGGCGGCCGTGTCGGGACGGCTCGACCCGCGTGCGCTCGTGACCCACGGCTACCCGCTCGACCGCCTCGGCGACGCGCTCGACGCGACGCGCGACAAGCCGGAAGGCTTCGTGAAAGCCTACGTCACCTGCTCATGACCCGGCCGCGTCTCGGATTCGTCGGGCTCGGCTGGATCGGGCGGCATCGTCTGGAGGCGGTCGCTGCCACCGGCCTTGCCGACATCGCGGTGCTCTACGATCCCTCGAGGGAAGCGGTGGAGGCGGCACGGCAACTCGCCCCGGAGGCCGCGGCCGCCGGCACGGTCGAGGAGCTTCTCGCCCTGCGCCCGGATGGTGTCGTGATCGCGAGCCCGAGCGCGCTTCACGCGGCGCAGGCATTCGAGGCTTTGTCGCAGGGAATGGCTGTCTTTTGCCAGAAGCCGCTCGGGCGATCCGCCGCCGAAGTGCGGGCTGTCGTCGAGAAGGCGCGCGAAACGAACCGTCTTCTCGCCGTGGATCTCTGTTACCGACGGACCGCCGCGTTCGGAGCCATCAAGGCTGCCCTCGACGTCGGCCGCATCGGGCGACCGTTTTCAGCCGATTTCGCATTTCACAACGCCTATGGCCCTGACAAGGCATGGTTCTACGACATCACGAGATCCGGAGGCGGTGCCTTGATGGACCTCGGGACCCATCTCGTCGATCTCGCACTCTGGATCTTCGACGGGCCTGTCGCCGGTGTTTCGGCAACGCTTTATCGCCGTGGTGAACGGCTCTGCGAGCCCGGTCTGGAGGACTACGGGATCGCGACCATCGAATTCGAAGGGGGCGCGACGGTGCGGCTTGCCTGTTCGTGGAACCTGCACGCGGGCCGGGATGCCGTGATCGTCGGTGATATCCACGGAACTGACGGCGGCCTGAGAGTCCGCAACCGCGGTGGATCCTTCTACGACTTCGAGGCCTGCCTGCTTCAAGGCTCGGGCGCCGTGTCTCTCTCGGAGCCTCCCGACGATTGGGGTGGGCGGGCGATCGCCGGCTGGGTGGAGAGCCTCGCGTCCGGCACAGGGTTCGACCCGGCTGCTATGGGCTACATCGCGCTCTCGGACACGCTCGATCGCATCTATGCCCACGCATTCGGAGGACAGGTCCCCGCCATTTCCCGCCTCCCCGTGATCCGTTCGCGCAGGCGCGGAGACCCGAGCGGCGACGCGCCGACCGGTCGGGCCTGACCGGGGCGCGTGCCTGAAGCCGTCGCGCGGTCAGGCGCATCTCGCAGGCCCGACGCTGCTGCGCTCGATGATGTTGACGGGCAGGATCGTCGTCGATGGAATCTCGGTCTCCGGTGACTCCATCATCCTTCCCAGAACTTCCGCAGCGGTTCTGCCAAGATCGAACTGAAGGACCCGTACCGTCGTCAGGCCGGGCGGGATCAGGTCGAGGAACGGGGCATCGTTGAACCCGGTCACCGACACGTCGCCCGGGCACGACAGGCCGCGCGCCTGCAGCGCCTGAAGCGCGCAAATCGCGAGCCGGTCGTTCAGCAGCGCGTCGGCGCATCGGGCGCCCTCTTCCTCGGCATAGCGCGCGGCCGCGACGATCAGATCTTCGGGTCGATCGACGCCCGATGCCCGCATGGCGATCTCGAAGGCCTGCCGTCGCTCGACGCCCGTGGAGACTCCGGCAGGACCGGCGATATGACCAATCCTTCGATGCCCTGCATCCCGAAGCCTGCGCACCATTTCCCGTATGCCCTGCGCGTCGTTGTTGATGACGGACGGTATGGCCCCGCCTTCGATCTTGCGGTTCACGGTGACGATGGGAATCTCGGCGGCGAGTCGTTCGAGTTGGGGATCGTCCAGGCGCGCGGCGGCATTTATGATTCCATCCACGTCTCGTTCGCGGAGTACGTTGAAGAGCCGCCGGCGGACGGTGCAAAATCTCCAATCATGTCCAGAATGGACATTTATGGGGCTACCGGTACCGGCAGGCGTTTGCGACTGATGTCGGGCAAAGCAGTCCCGCCAAAGGGAACGGTCGGGATTCCGGCCGGAATCGAGCCAGATCACGGGAGGATCCAATGAACCGAGCGCTGCGACCGAATGTATTGAAGCCCGCGGATCTCGACCCGCAGTGGCGCTGGGAGGGGCGCTTGCCGGCGTGGGGTCACACGTCGGTGGATTTCGAGCGCCGGATCGACCACGATCGTCTGAGGCGGTACCGTCTGAGCCGGACAAGGGAGGCGCTGAAGGCGAGCGACTGCGGCACGCTTCTCCTCTTTGACGTCAACAACATCCGGTATGTCTCGTCGACGAAGATCGGCGAGTGGGAGCGGGACAAGATGTGCAGGTTCTGCCTGCTCACGGGCGACGACAGCCCGTATGTCTGGGACTTCGGTTCTGCGGCCGTGCACCATAAGAAGTTTTCCGACTGGCTCGAACCCGATCACTGCCGCGCCGGCGTCGTCGGCATGCGCGGAACGATCCCGCCGGAATTCGGCCTGATGCGCAAATACGCCAAAGAGATCGCGGGGCTGATCCGCGATGCCGGCATGGCCGACATTCCCGTGGGCGTCGATTATGCCGAGACCGCGATGTTCCACGCGCTCCAGGAGGAGGGACTCAAGGTCGTGGACGGCCAGCAGATCATGCTCGCGGCCCGCGAGATCAAGAACTGGGACGAGATCCAGCTTCTGACCCAGGCCGCGGCGATGGTCGACGGCGTCTACCACATGATCTACGAGGAGCTGAAGCCGGGCATCCGCGAGAACGACATCGTCGCGCTCAGCAACAAGATGCTCTACGAGATGGGCTCCGACGACGTGGAGGCGATCAACGCGATCTCGGGCGAGCGCTGCAACCCGCACCCGCACAACTTCACCGACCGCTACTTCCGGCCCGGAGATCAGGCGTTCTTCGACATCCTGCAAAGCTACCAGGGCTACCGGACCTGCTACTACCGAACCTTCAACATCGGCCGCGCGACCTCGGCGCAGAACGATGCCTACGTGAAGGCGCGGGAATGGATCGATGCCTCGATCGACCTGATCCGGCCGGGGGTAAGCACCGACGTCGTCGCCCAAGCCTGGCCCAAGGCAGAGGAGTTCGGGTTCCCCGACGAGGACACCGCCTTCGGGCTGCAGTTCGGGCACGGGCTGGGGCTTGCGCTGCATGAGCGTCCGATCATCAGCCGCGCGGTCAGCCTTGACCACCCGATGGAGATCCAGACCGGCATGGTCTTCGCGCTCGAAACGTACTGCCCGGCGGCTGACGGTTTCTCGGCGGCGCGGATCGAGGAGGAAGTCGTCGTGACGGATACGGGCTGCGAGGTGATCTCGCTCTTTCCCGCTGAAGAGCTTCCGATCGCGAACCGTTACTGAATGTCTCAACGGACGCGGAGGAATTCCTGCGCTCCGGCGCCGGCGAGGGAGGCGAGATGACCGCTGCGAAGACCACGAGCAAGGCGAAGGCCGGCAAATCGAATGCCGACGATTATCTGCGGATGTATCGCCAGATGGTCCGGATCCGGACGTTCGAGGACAACGCGAACCAGCTATACCTCTCGGCCAAGATGCCGGGGCTCACGCACATGTATTCCGGCGAGGAGGCGGTGGCGGTCGGGATCTGCGAGGCGCTGACCGACGATGACCGGATCACGTCCACGCACAGGGGACACGGCCATTGCGTGGCCAAGGGCGCGGATTTCAAGCAGATGTTCTGCGAGCTTCTGGGCAAGGAGGAGGGCTATTGCCGCGGCAAGGGCGGCTCGATGCACATCGCCGACCAGAGCCACGGAAACCTCGGCGCCAACGCCATCGTGGGCGGCTCGATGGGCATCGCGACGGGATCGGCGCTGCGCGCGAAGCTCCAGGGCTCGGACGACGTCACGGTCTGCTTCTTCGGCGACGGGGCGACCGCGCAAGGGCTCTGGTACGAGGTGATGAACATGGCCGCACTCTGGAAGCTGCCGGTCATCTATGCCTGCGAGAACAACGGGTACTCGGAATACACGAAGACCGAGGAGATCGCCGCCGGCTCGATCATGGCCCGCGCCGAGGCCTTCGGGATCGAGGCGCACCAGGTCGACGGGCAGGACGTTCTGGCGGTCAACGAGCTGACCCAGAAGCTGGTGGCGCGGGCACGCAAGGGCGAGGGTCCGTTCTTCATGGAACTGACGACCTACCGCTACCACGGCCACCACGTCGGCGACATCAACCGCGACTACTACCGCTCGAAGGACGAGGAGAAGGAGTGGAAGGACAATCGCGACCCGATCGTCCGCTTCCGCGGCTACCTCGTGAGCGAAGGCATCGCCACCGAGGAGGAGATCGAGGCGATGAACGCCGAGATCGAGACCGACGCGACCGACGCCGTGGCCTATGCAGAGAAGGCCCCCTATCCGCCGGCCAACGAGGTCGACATGCACGTTTACGCGGACTGAGGAGAGACAGATGCGCGAGATCACCCTGTCCCAGGCCGTCAACGAGGCGATCGCAGAGGAGATGCGCCGCGACCCGACCGTGTTCCTCATGGGCGAGGATGTCGCCGAGGCCGGCACGCCCTTCAAGGTCCTGTCGGGCCTCGTCGAGGAATTCGGCACCGAGCGCGTGATCGACACGCCCATCTCGGAACCCGGATTCGTCGGCCTTGCCGTGGGGGCCGCGATGACCGGCGCGCGGCCCGTCGTCGACCTCATGTTCGGGGATTTCATCTATCTGGTGATGGACCAGCTCTGCAATCAGGCCGCCAAGCAGCACTACATGTCGGGCGGCAAGCTCCAGGTTCCGATGGTCCTGCGCACCAACCTCGGCGCGACCCGGCGCTCGGCCGCGCAGCACAGCCAGTCGCTGCAGGCGATCGTGGCGCATATCCCTGGCCTCAAGGTCGCCCTGCCGTCTTCGGCTTATGAGGCGAAGGGGCTGATGAAGACGGCGATCCGGGACAACAACCCGGTCGTGATCTTCGAGGACAAGCTCATGTACCAGGACAAGGCTCCGGTCCCGGAGGATGAGTATCTCATCCCCTTCGGCGAGGCTGCCGTTCTCCGCGAGGGACGGGACATCACGCTGATCGGCACGTCCTCGATGGTGCAGGTGGCGGGCAAGGCCGCCGACATTCTCGCGAACGAAGGCATCAGCGCCGAAGTCATCGACCCGCGCACCATCGTGCCGCTGGACGAGGCGACCCTTCTGGGATCGGTGAAGAAGACGAGCCGCGCGATCGTGATCGACGAGGGGCATCAAAGCTACGGCGTCACCGCCGAGATCGCGAGCCGCCTCAACGAGAAGGCGTTCTACCACCTCGACGCGCCGGTTCTCCGGATGGGCGCGATGGACGTCCCGGTGCCGTTCTCGCCCGCGCTCGAGGACCTGACGGTGCCGACCCCGGAGAAGGTGGCCGACGCCGCGCGCCGGCTCTGCGCCGGAGAGATGATCCATGCCGCATGAGGTGATCATGCCGGCTCTCGGCATGGCGCAGGACGCGGGCCGACTGGTCGCCTGGCTGAAGAAGCCCGGCGATCCGATCGCCGAAGGCGACGCGCTGTTCGAGGTAGAGACCGACAAGGCGACGATGGAGGTCGAGGCGCAGGCGCCGGGCTTCCTGACCGATGTGCGCGCCGCCGAGGGCGACGACGTGCCTGTGGGCCGTGTGATCGCGCGGATCTCCGAGACGGCGGAGACGGCGGAGACGGCGGGCGCGGCTTTGCCGGAGCCATCCGCGCCATCCGAGACCGCCAAGAAGGCCGCCGCGGCATCCGCACCGCCGGACGATCTCCCGGAGGGGCGGTCGGTGATCCTGCCGGCTCTCGGCATGGCGCAGGATACCGGCCTGCTCGTGGCCTGGCATGTCTCGCCGGGCGAAGAAGTCGCGGAGGGAGACGTCCTCTTCGAGGTCGAGACTGACAAGACCACGATGGAGGTCTCGGCAGAAGCGGCGGGGTTCGTCGCGGCGATCCTCGCGGAAGATGGCGAAGAGGTGCCGGTGGGCGAGCGCGTCGCCATCCTGACCGCCGAGAAGCCAACGGCTCCGGTACGGCAAAAGCGGAGCGCGGCCGGTGTGGAAGCGCCGCAGTCCCATGAGGCGCCGGCGGCGCCAAAGGAAACTCCCGCGACGGAACGTGCTGCGACGCCTCCCGTCGCAACGGGAGGACGCATCCTTGCGTCGCCCAAGGCGCGACGGCTTGCGCTTGAAGAGGGCCTCGACCTCGCGCGGCTGGTTGAGGCGGGGCACCCCCAGCCTTTCCATGTGCGCGATCTCGAGGCACTCAAGACGCTGCAGGATGCGCGGCCGGCGACGGCCGCCGCGGCGGCGCAGGCCACGCGTCGGTTCAACGCCGATATCCATCGGGAGGGCTTCTCGGAGTTTCTCGCCTGGGCTGCCGAGAGCGAGGGTCATGCGGACGCACCGGCGCTGCTTGCCGCATTCGCCGCGGCGAGCTTTCGGTCCGGCCGGGAGCACGCCCCGATCTGCGTCATCGTGGAACGGTTCGGCGAGGAGAGCCGGCACCTTGATCCCGACAGAGCCGCGACAGGACGGTCCGCCGTCCCCGACGAAGATGCCCCGGCGCCCGACCTGATCCTGCGCGACCTGCGCCATGTTTCGATCTCGTCGGTCGAACTCGGGGCGGAGGACGCGCCCGTCCTGACCATCATGAAGCGCGGGGAGGGTCTCGCTGTCACGCTGGAGTGCGGTGCGGGGCATCTCTCGGCAGCCGCCGCGCTTGAGCTCGTCTCGGGTTTCACCGGACGTCTCGAAGAGCCGCTCAGGCACCTGCTCTGAAGCCCGAGGAGAAGACGACATGACGAAGATCGATATCGATTTCGACGCCCTCCACAGCGATCTCTGGATCGGCGGCGCGTGGCGGGAGGGCGCCGCGAAGGAGCGGTTCGACGTCGTCAATCCGGCGGACGAGGCGGTGCTCGCCTCGGTCGCGTCCGCCGATATCGCCGACGCCGACGCCGCGCTGGACACAGCGGAGGCCGCGATGTCGGACTGGGCGGCGCGCAAACCGCGCGAACGCTCCGAGGTGCTGCGCCGGGCATGGGAGCTCATGACGGCCCGGCTCGAGGGCTTCGCGCGGCTGATCACACTGGAGAACGGCAAGGCCCGTGCGGACGCCATCGGCGAGGCGACCTACGCCGCGGAGTTCTTCCGCTGGTTCGCGGAGGAGGCGGTCCGGGCCGACGGGCTGATCACGCACGCTCCCGCGTCGGGCGCACGGATCATCGTGCAGCACAAGCCCGCCGGGCTCGCCGTGCTCGTGACGCCGTGGAACTATCCCGCCGCGATGGGAACCCGCAAGATCGCGCCGGCCCTTGCGGCGGGCTGCGGCGTGGTGATCAAGCCGGCCTCGGAGACCCCGTTGACGATGCTCGCGCTGATGCCGCTCCTCGAAGAAGCGGGCGTGCCGAAGGGGCTCGTGAACGTCCTGCCCTCGCGCAGGACGGGCGCGCTCGTTGATCACATGCTCCATGACCCGCGGGTGCGGGTCGTCTCCTTCACGGGCTCCACGCAGGTCGGTCGCAAGCTTCTGCAGTCCGCCGCGGATCAGGTGCTGAAGCCGGCGATGGAACTCGGCGGCAACGCCCCCTGCATCGTTCTGGAGGATGCCGACCTGGACACGGCGGTCGAGGGCACGATGCTCGCCAAGATGCGGAACCTGGGCGAAGCCTGCACCGCGGCGAACCGGATCTACGTGCAAGAGAACATCGTGGGCGAATTCACCCGCCGGTTGACCGAGAAGATGTCCGCCCTGAAGGTGGGAGACGGTATCGACCCTTCGGTGGACGTGGGCCCGCTCGTCAACGCCGACACCCGCGAGAAGGTCGCGGCCTTCGTGGCCGACGCCGTCGCGAAGGGCGCGAAGATCGAATGCGGCGGGACCATGCCGGAGGGTCCCGGCTACTTCTATGCGCCGACCGTGCTCTCGAACGTGCCCGAGACCGCCGACTGCGTCCGCGACGAGATCTTCGGGCCCGTCGCCGCGATCCAGACATTCAGTGGCGAGGATGAGGCCGTCCGGCGCGCCAACGATACGGAGTACGGCCTCGTCGCCTACGTCTTTTCCGAAGACATGAAACGCGCGCTCCGGGTCTGCGAGCGGCTCGACTACGGGATGGTCGGGCTCAACCGCGGCCTGGTCTCGGATCCTGCGGCCCCCTTCGGCGGCACCAAGCAATCGGGTCTTGGCCGCGAGGGTGGGCATGAGGGCATGCTCGAGTTCATGGAAACCCAGTACATTTCGGCGGAGTGGTGAGGGCGGCATGTCATCTGAAGTGATCGCCAGCCCCTCCGTGCGCCGTCTCGCCCTCGAAAAAGGCATCGACCTCGACGCGCGCGCGCGCACCTTGGGGCGCAACACGCTCGCGCGGGAGGACCTGATGGACGCAAGCGGCGCGGCCCCGGCCGCGGATACCGCCCTTTGGGACGTGGATCACGGCCAATGGGGGCCTGTAACCGAGGAACCGGTAAGCCGCTTCGCCCGCGCCGCCGCCCGCAACCTTGCCGCCGCGACCGCCGTCATCCCATCGGTCACGCATCATGACAGCGCGGATGTAACCGCGCTCGAGGCGTTTCGGGCATCGCTGAAGGACGAGGCGGAGGCGCGAGGCGCAAAGCTCACCGCGCTCGCCTTCCATGTGAAGGCGCTGGCGCGGACGCTCCGCGCGTTCCCGCGTTTCAACGCGTCGCTGAGCGCGGATGGCGAAACCCTGATCCTCAAGGACTACGTGCATATCGGGATCGCCGTCGACGCGGAACACGGGCTGATGGTCCCGGTGATCCGCGACGCCGACCGGAAGGGTCTCTGGGCGCTGGCTGCCGAGATTGCCGATATCGGCGCCCGCGCGCGCGCCCGGAAGATCGCGCCCGACGAGATGGGCGGCGCGTCGATGAGCGTCTCTTCGCTCGGCGGCATCGGCGGTGAAGCTTTCTCGCCCATCATCAACCCGCCGGAACTCGCCATTCTCGGCATCACGCGCGCCGAGACCCGCCCGAGATGGACCGGCGGAACCTGGGAGCCGGCCCTGATGCTTCCCCTCGACCTCACGTACGATCACCGGGTCATCAACGGAGCGGACGCCGCACGCTTCATGCGCCGGTATTGCGATCTGCTGTCCGATCCGCGGCGGATGGTGCTTTAGCCTGGCATGACGCAGCGCCGCGTGGCGCTGATGGTGAACGGCCGCGCGGTCGCCATCCGCAGCGGCCGCGACGACGGGCGACTATCCGATCCCGATACTCGGTGCAGTCTCCGCGCGAAGGAGACTCTGGTGGAGTGGCCGGCCAGGATTGCCGATGAGCCGTGCTGCGCCGATCGGGTGAGGGATCAGCCGATCATGACGGCGCGGACGTCGGAATCGATGTGGGGGAGGAACTGTTCGAAGTTCTCGGCGAACATGTCGACGAGCCTGGCGGCGGCGGTGTCGTAGGCTGCGGGGTCGCTCCAGGTGCCTCGGGGGTCGAGCAGGTCGGCGTCGACGCCGGGGACGGTCACCGGCACGTCGAAACCGAAGTTCGGATCCTTCCGGAAGGTCCGGTGGGCGAGCGTGCCGTCGAGAGCGGCGGTGAGCAGCGCGCGGGTGGCGGCGATCGGCATCCGCCGGCCTTCGCCGTAGGCGCCGCCGGTCCAGCCGGTGTTCACCAGCCAGCAGGTCGAGCCGTAGGTGGCGATCTTGTCGCGCAGGAGCTGGCCGTAGACCTCGGGCCGCCTTGGCAGGAACGGGGCGCCGAAGCAGGTCGAGAACGTGGGCTCGGGCGCGGTGATCCCGCGCTCGGTGCCCGCGGCCTTGGAGGTGAAGCCCGACAGGAAGTGGTACATCGCCTGCGCCGGGGTGAGCCGGGCGATCGGCGGCATCACCCCGAAGGCGTCGCAGGTCAGCATGACGACGTTCTTGGGATGGCTCGCGACGCCGCTCTCCGACGAGTTCGAGATGTAGTGCATCGGGTAGGCCGCCCGCATGTTCGCGGTCAGGCTGTCGTCCTCGAAGTCGAGCTCCCTGGTGTCCGGGTC
>Ga0102928_1002926_pt1 | contig 10110 bp, 8 predicted proteins | sample SalPonR1_B_D1_MG_FD_78504 | JGI IMG/M metagenome (GOLD analysis project Ga0102928, IMG submission 78504) | Salt pond soil microbial communities from South San Francisco under conditions of wetland restoration - Salt Pond MetaG R1_B_D1_MG | ecosystem: Environmental > Aquatic > Marine > Intertidal...
CTAACGGACACTATATTCCGAAATTGAACATTTTCATCCTTACTAAAAGAAACATTAAAAACTAATTATTAACTACTTACACCCAAAGGCATATTATTTGTTATAAATAATATTTTAAACCTACAAATTGAATGGAATATGGACACATTAAAAAAAATCATCGGACTTTGTATTTTAATCTTGTTGGCAACGAATATTTATTCACAAAATATTGTTCAGCTAATACAAGAAAATAAAACAGAAGAATTTACAGCACTTCTCCAAAAGGATTCTACATTAATTACCTTTCGGGATTCACAACAAGGAAACAGTGCGCTTCACTATGCTGCATTTTTTGGCAGAAACGAGATGGTATCTATGCTATTAAAAAACGGAATGGACATTAATACTTTAAATAACCTGCAGCGTAGTGCACTTATTTTTGCTATTGCCGGAAGACATAAGGAAATCGTTGAGCTTTTAATTGAAAACGGGATTTCGATCCATGCAAAAGACAACGAACAACGAACACCTCTACACTGGTGTGCTATACAAGGAAATGCAGAAATTGCCGAAGTGTTGATAAAACATGGTGCGAACGTACATGAAACGGATAGCGATCTAAAAACTCCGCTCCACTGGGTTAGTCAGCAAAACTTAACCGATATAGCAGAAGGGTTAATCAACCATGGAGCGAATGTAAATGTTTTGGATAATCATTGTCGTACACCCCTTTTTATAGCTTCGTGGAACGGCAACTTAGATATTGTAAAGTTGTTGTTAGACCATGATGCTATTGTTGATGCCCGCTATATTGGGGCCGCATCGCCCCTTACCACTGCTGCAGTGGCTGATAATACAGAAGTTAGTAAATACCTCGTTGATAACCATGCAAATGTTAATTTGGTTTGTAACATGCTGGTTACTCCCATTTATCCTGCCGTTGTCAATAATAATAAAGAAATGGTTGAATTTTACCTTAAGCGCAAAGCAAAAATCAATTACCACGATTTAGCCGGAAGAACGCCTCTGTATATTGCTGTTCGGGATGGTTTTACCGAAATAGCCAAAACGCTCATCGACCATGGAGCTAACCCTTCAGTAGTAGATGAAACAACGAACCGAAATCTATTGCACCTGGCTGCTGCTCATGGACGAAAAGAAATTGTTATATTACTTATTGAGCAGGGAATTAATCCTGAAGATCAAGATAACGCGGGAAATACTCCTTTAGATTATGCGATGAAGCACCAGAACAAAGATGTAGTTAATTATCTGTTATCATTAAATAAAAAATCCAAAAAGAAAAAACAGCAGTTATCCAATACCCAAAGAGAATTTTTTACTTCCAATCAAAAGGAAGCCATCATTACTAAACTCAGGAATAAAACCTGGGGTGTAAGTACCGCTTCGGACTTTATCGTTTTTGGATATAATGAATACGGAACATTACCGGAATATCCATCATTAGCTAACGGCTGTATAACACCAGAGGAACTAAATGGAAATACTGTATATCATTTCGACGGAACGTTATTTTCACGTAATATTCTTTATTCAAAGGAAGAGCAGTTCGATAATATTCATTACATCAGTAGTAACTTCTATGCAAACAGATATCAACGCAATAATTCAATTAATGTAGAAAATATTTATTTTCCTGAAACAAACCAACCAGAAAAAATTAATGATATTGAAGTAACTGCACTTCCGGCTTTTGGTGCAAACCGAAGAAGCTATCTGATCAAAACAGACGGACTAACCATCCTTTGGCTATTCCATCAGTCTGATCGCTATTTCCCCTGGATTAACAACCGCGAAGCTATTGAATATTTAAAAGCGAATGATGAAACCATAGATTTGTTATTCCTTGGGAACACCCATTCGGATATGGGACCGGAGTGGATAAGCATTATGGAAACAGCTTACGAAATGGCACAAGAGCTGAATGTAAAAGCCGTTTTCCCCATGCCGGATTGCAAAATGGGTGAATATTTTTATCAGGAACGAAAGCGAAAAGGTGATGGTAAGGATGTTTATTTTGCCACGAGTCCGGGGGACAGTTTCTATTATACTAATGGTGAAATAAAACAATAAAAAGATTCAAACTTCAAACAAAAATCGCAGTGTAGAAAAGAAACACTGCGTTTTTTCTTTATCCATTAAAAGCTCTGAGGAATTTATCGATATAAAATTGCTTGTTATTCAATTTGTATTGCATGATATATCGCGGGTGTTCGAGTGGTACAATTTGATCAAAAAATTGATACTCACGGTTGATTAGTTGCAAAAATTTAAGGTTTTTGCCGGCTCCAAAACTGTAAACGATGCTCCGGTCAACACCAAAGTTAATTTGTGTTTTTAAACTTTCAATGATAAATGGAGTAATTAACTCCTGCAATGCTTTGCTATCGTAATAATTGAAGTTTACTTCCTTCCCCTTTGCATTAGTTTTTACAAAACCCAACGGAGATACAGAGTTGATATAAAACCGGCTGTAAAATTGCTCCACTCCGCCAAATTGTTCAATCACATCATACACAAAAACCGAAGAGGTTTCGTGGGTTGTTATACCGTTGAATTTTATTCCACATTTTTCTTCCAGCCGTTTAGTATCGGTAAACGGAATTCCGGTAACACCGGCACCAAACCGTCCGGGATTAATCCCCAGAATTAACCTGCGTTGTTCATGATCGTTGTAATACTTTGTATAAAATGTTGATGATATTTCCAGTGCCTCCTTATTTTCTTTAAAAGGATTCATTACCCGGATATTTTCCGGTAATGTTACCGATAAATCCAGGTTTTTGTTGAATTGTATTATTTTTTCGGCAAAGGTCATCTATTGATTTTAAATTATTTTTCTCTATTTATCGTTGGCTGCATTCCATCAATTTTCTCCCAGTAAGCCAACCTAAATATTCGTTTTTTAAAATAAAAAACCAAATAACCACAAAGGGATTTTGTTCCCAAACCCATGTTCAATATTATCTAATGCAACGAATGCATTGTCAATACCGGATATTTGGGATTTATTTTTATTCTTTCCACCTATTTCAAATGTATATTTATTATTTACCATAAAATCTGCCTTTTTAGAAGCGGTTAATTCTTCAGAAAAACTTACCTGATTGAAGAAAAAAGTTTCTCTTAAATTACCTGTATTACTTTTATCTCCGGCAAGAGCAATCATCAGGTTCGGATGATGCAGGTATATTTTATCAGGTTTCTGTAAAATACTAATTCCCTTATTATCTGTTCTTAATAAATTAATGATTTGCGCTTTATTTAGATAATGCAGATACGTTTTAACTGAATTGCGGGTTGTTTCAATCCTTTCGCTTAGCTTTTGAATGTTCGGTTTAAAAGGCACAGAGGTGGAAATAATATAAAGTAGTTTTTTTATTTTTTCGATACTATGTAATGATATGTCAAACGATTGCGGAATATCGACATCTAAAACAACATTGATAATTTCTTCAAGCTTTTTATGGTATGTAGCTTCATTTTCCACAAAAAAAGGAAAATATCCCTTTTCTATATATTCGTTGTATATAGCAATCGGTTTAAAATTTTCAATAATTTGCATGGATATTTCCTGATGATGATACAGTATACTTTCCAAGGGTATGGGTTTAATATTTTTTTCTAATTTAAAATTAATATATTCCCGTAAAGATAAACCCGGCATTTCATAAAATACTGCTCTTCTGCTCAGATCTGATTTCTTATGGTCAATATGTAATATAGATGAGCCGGTAAAAACAACCTGAAGGCCGCTATACATATCGTAAATATTTTTTATCTCAACAGACCATTGTGAATAACGATGAACTTCATCCAAAAATAAAAATTCTCCTCCATTTTTTACAAATTCATCCACCAGGTCTATTAACCGGTTTGTAGAAAAAAAAATGTTATCCAAACTTAAATAAAGCGTTTTAGAAACAGGTATATTTTGTTTTATATATTGCAACAATAAAGTTGTTTTACCTACTCCTCTTGCTCCTTTTAGTCCTATTAACCGGTCTTTCCAATTAATTATTTTAATATAATCACGAATATATTTTGTATCAACAGATTTTATCAGATTAACCGAATTTGCTATTAATTTATCCATTTTATTCCTAAAATTGATTTTTATAAAAACCAAATATATAAAAAAATCGGTTTTTACACAAACCAATTTAAAATAAAAAAGTTGCATGGTAGATGATTAAAATCTATTCCTAACTACTTATTTGCAGTGAATAATTGTTTTTTGTTAATTTCGTACTTGAAATCAAACATTTATAAGGTTATGAATAATATTAAAAACGACAATTACAATCAAAAAATTGATAATGAACTTAAGAAAAAAGAGTTAGAAGAGAAATATGGTGCCCGTTTTAATCAGGAAAGCAATATTTCACCAGAATTAGAAAAAGAATGGTTAAATAGTATTGAACAGTTTGAGCAACAGTTCAGTAATTCTAAAACTATCAAGCTCTGGCAATATATTGGAGAACCAACTTTTAAAAAATTTCACGACCTAAAGTCAGAAGAAATTTCCGTCGAACTGCAAAGGTTAATGGATATAATGAACGATCACAACATCTGCCTGGATACTTTATGTGATGTGGATAAAAAAGAGTTATACCGCTTTATTACAGAAGAACTTTTTGTATATAAAATTAACAATGTTCGTATTGAAAGGATGAACACTTGTTTCATATATGAAGATTTTCATCCCAACGCTGAATATGATATTGAGCAGGCTTATGATTATTTTTTCAGGATAACCTTGGCAAAAATGGAAAACATCGGCGGAGATGGCTATGATTTGTTATACATTGATACAGAAAACTACAGGAACTCAAAAGATGAAAAGTTAAATAAAAAAGTTGTGATTGAGAAGATTAATAATTTTCTTGATTCGTTCGATTATTTTGAAATCCTTTCAAATGAAATCAAAAATATTAAAATTAACATTGATAAAAATGATGCGCAAATTGACTTTTATATACATTATAAAGGACATTTTAACAACCGTTCAGAGTCGATATCCTTTAAAGGGAATGGTCAATTTAACCTTAAACCCAGTGAATATGGCGGATGGGATATGTACCATATAAATATACCGGGATTACAGATTTAGTTTTTTAGCTTTTTTAAAATACATTTAAAAAATGTTGAAACAAATCAAACCGATTAAGGTAAAAGATGGATTTGAATTATATTCAAGGAAAATCGCATGAAGGAAAAAGATAAATTATTCAGATTGCCCAGAAAAGTTAAAAAGAAATTAAAGAAGCATATTTGGTTATACCCTGCCGATGAAAAAGGCAAATCGTTAATGGCATGGCCAACACACTCACAAAAAGATTACAATGCATTAAAACAAGGTATTGTAAGAGATATTATGGCCGATAGTACCAAAGCAAAAAGAAAACAGAATAAAAAAATACTTGATAAAGAAATCATTATATCAGATGAACAACTTAAATCTTATGTTGATAATCTATTCGCAAAAGAATTCCGGAATTCCAGCTATTTAACATTAATAGAAGCAAAAATTACACCACAAGCAAAAGTGGCATATTACAATTTTGTCAATGCCTGTCGTTTGGCCGAAAACGGTGAAGAATCTTATGAAACAGTTTGTTTTCTATCAGTTGATTATGCAAGAGATTTACTAAAAGGAAAAAAACAAAAATGAAATAATTTTTTTTATGTCTTGACTAATAGCTATGGAAGTAAGTACAAAAATTGCATATTTACATGTCAAAGTTCGTTTTTTAAAATATCCCAAACATAGTACTCCCATTGTTTTTGTCGAAAGTCAAACCATTGTTGCCTGTATTTTGAAGTTTCGACTATATACTTGAAGTTCGCAAAAGGCTTGCGTCTATTTAATGCATTGATTAGTCTGTTTTGCAAATTATTATCATCAATTTCATCAATAAAATATTCCATTACCTTAAATGATTCGTGCGATTCCATAGGTTCTACTTCGATATATCTTTGCCATTTAAGATGTTTAATTTCTGCGCTGTCCCATTCTTCTCCTGTAATCATTTCATATTCTTCAGGATCGACTATCATTTCCCGGGGTATAAACTCTATTTCGAACGTATCAGGATTAAGAAAGCATATCATGCCCATCATAATGGTTTCTGCAACTTCAGAAACAAGCTTTCTAATTTTCTCCGGAATTTGTTCTTTTTCAGGCTCTTCATATATTTCATCCATCACAAACTGATGTAATTTCTCAAGTTTGTCCTTATCCTGTTGGATGGTTTGCAAAACAGCCAAAATTTCGTTCATCAACTGATTTGTATTCATATTTAAATATTTATTAAAATCGCTGAAGCATGCTCATTAATTTTGTTCGCCTTTTGTAATTCATACGAATATCAGCAACAATTTTTTGTGATAATCTATTGTTGATTTGCTTTAGTTGACTAACTGTTTCAGCAATCTTTGCATAAAAACTTTCCCCTGTTCCTGCCAGGTTACTATTAATTCTGCTTAAAAAATATTGTTCAGCTTCAAGCCTTAGGTCTTTTTTGTTTCTTTTAAAAAATAAAAAGATTGTATTATCATGAAACTTATTTTTTTCTGATATTAAATCAAAGGCTTCTTTAAGTCTTTTTTCTTTTTCAAGATAACTAAGAAAATCATTGGGGTTTTTATTTTTCAGAATGTCTTCAAAAGCTTTAATATCAACTTTCTTAAAAGATTTTATTTTTAACAGGATTTTTTCATTTGGATTATGATTTATTGAAACCATAGCTGCCCTATAAAAATCTGTTCCGGTTTTTACGCATAAATCAAGGTATAGCTCTATGATTTTATCTTCTACAAACCCCTTATTAATTGCTATATGTTTTTCAACCTGTTCATATGCTTCTTCATGGCGATTTTGTGATTTTAGTAATTTAAGTAAGGCGATAAAATGCTCCTGTTTAACACCTGAAATCTTATCCAGTATTTTTTCTTTCTCATCAATACTAAGATTACTTTCAATTATATCATACAAATTTGATATGAAAGATTCTTGTATATTGTTATCGTTGGTAATAATAAAATTTGCTACTTGCTTCGATTCTTCATTAGAGAAACAAGAGTTATATTTATCGGGTATTTGTTCAAAAGTGTTATAAGACATTTGTCCTAATGTATTGTCCAACTCTGGCAAAAACCTCATTTTGTCCTTAAAAGGCAATTGTTTGATATATGAGATAACATAATTATCAAATTCCTGAGATTCAAAATAATCCTCCTCATAATAATTATCAATATATAAATAGCCTTCATCAAAAGCATTGTTTACTTCCATCATGATTTTTAGGATTAGTTTCCCAATCAAATCTGGCAATTGATTTTCAAGCCCTTTTAACTTGTTAAGTTGCCCCATTAAGGCTGCTTCCATACCTGATGGATCCCATAGCAACTCATCATCCTGAAAAAAACCTAAAATATTTTTCTCTACTTTGGTAAAAATCTCAAGAGCATTTTTCTTCCCTGTTTTACTATTCTGAATTTGAATAATATAGTTTTCCGGAGCGAATTTCATTACCAGATTTACTAATTCTTCTTTTGATAGTTGTTTAAGATGAGATTTTATAAATTCAGGCGAATTAACTATTGACTTCTGTATACCCTTACTTTCAGGAATATTTTCAACACCTTCGTCGATTACTTTGATCAATGTTGCAATAATATGTTTACATACATCATAATATTCGCATGAACAAGTACCCAGAATTTCTTCATCATCAATAAAGATTTCCACATTGTATTTTCGTGTTCCATGAACCACAGCAGAAATAGAATTTTCAGTTTGATTTATGTGAATATCTCCTACCATTCCTTCATGGTAATAATCATACCCCCTGTTGAAAATTTTATAATCACACAAGTATTCAATATCCTCTTCGGCAAGTTTATTCAGGCATTTATTTATATCCTTTGATTCGGCTTCAAAAAGAAATTCTCCATATTTTTCCATGAATTATTCAATTTAAGCATACTATTATTAAACAAGGGTTTAGGCATTTAAAAACAGCTTTATTAATTCCAAAACCTATTTGTATTTTTTTTAAAATTTAAAAGTAACAAATACAAATAATAAGAAGAAATGAAATTATTACTAATTATTTTCACTATTTACTGATAAAGAAAGTATTTTTTACGTTATCATCTGATTTTCTTGTTTTTATGCGATTACAAAATTTGCAAAAAGTGTAAAAATATGGTATAAAACTGTCGTGTTTTTTCTTACTATTTATGTACAAAAATAGAATCTTTCGTATTCTATCTCAGTTCTGATAAAAATTCAAGAATATGTATATGCTGGATACCTTTAAAATCAGATCCGGACATAGCATCATCCATAGAAACAACATATTTCGGATAATTATCTTTAATTTCTAATAAATTCCCAAACTCACGATTTATTATTTTCTCATCTTGTAAAAGATAAGTTACCTGAACATAGATCTTCTTACCAGATTTATCACATACAAAATCTATTTCCTTATCTCCAGACTTACCTACGTAAACATGATACCCTGAAATTTTTAAATGCTGATATACTGCGTTTTCCAGGATCTTATTAATATCGTTGGCTTTATATCCTATAATTGAATGCCTTAAACCAAGATCTTCAAAATAGTACTTCTCTCCTATTTCAAAAATTTTTTTACCGCCAATGTCAGCTCTTGAAGTTTTGAATATAAAAAATGCTGATTCCAAATGATTCAAATAATCAAGAACCAATTGTGGTGAGATTTGAATACGCTGCGATTTCAAAAAATCACTTATCTTTTTAGATGACACCAGGCTTCCTGTATTATCCGCAACATATCTGACAAGATTTTCCAGATAATTTATATTTCTAACATTATGTCTTTTAACAATATCTTTAAATAAAATCGCTGCATAAATATTCTTCAAATAGTCATAAATTATATGCTCAGCTAATTCAAGGTTTATTAAATAAGGCAATCCGCCATATTTAAAATATTTTATCAATGAATCTTTATCATTCTTAAGTTTATGAAATTCAACAAATTCTATAAAAGATAAACTATACACCTTAATCTCAATATAACGTCCACTTAAATATGTAGCTAATTCCCCTGACATTAATTTTGCATTACTCCCGGTGCAATAAATATCATATCCGCCTTTTGCCTGTAAACTCCTTAAAGCTTTTTCAAAATCTTCAATGTCTTGTACTTCATCAATAAATATATATTGCTTACCTTTTTTTTCTTCATTACTTTGGATATAAGCTAATAAATCATTATAATTATGAATATTCTCAAAATCATAAAGTTCTTTATTTATATAAATAATATTTGGATTTTCATGTAATGATATAATTTCATCCATAATTTGAAAAAGCATATAACTTTTCCCAACACGCCTTTGTCCTATTATTACTTTTATTATGTCTTTATCAATATATGGCTTAACTAAATTTAAATAAGTAGGACGTTTAATATATTCTTGTTTGAATTTTATCATGTTTTTAGATTTGCATTTAGAAAACTAATACAAATATAGTAATTATTTCATTTATACATGAAACTTTTTATATTTTGTGCGTAATTTCATTTATACACGAATCTTTTTAAATAAGTATAAATTTTTAATATACTTTTGTTTAACATAAAAGTCTTAATTATTATTATCAAAAGATGACTTTCCTGCAAATATGTGATTTTAGATTAATTAATCTATAGTATTGATTTTCTGCGTATTATATTTAGTTACCGATACAGAAAGTAACTTTTTTTTGTTAATGGCTGATTTATTTGATTTTATGCCATTATAAAAATTCGAAAAAGTGTAAAAACGATGTAAATAATTTGAGATTTTCTTCACCTTATAAAAAGATTATTTACTGCCTAGGCAGTAAATATACGTAATAATTATCTGATTTCTTCCAAGTTTTAATTAAAAACATACATTTTTACTGCTTAAACAGTAGTTTTTGTTATTTTTAACATAATTTAATTGGATAATTGAATAAAAACACATATTTTTACTGTCTAAACAGTAATTTAAGATGGATTATATACAACATCTAGGTGATATTATTAAATATCATAGAAAAAAAGCCGGACTAAGTCAAAAATC
>Ga0102928_1002931_pt1 | contig 10096 bp, 9 predicted proteins | sample SalPonR1_B_D1_MG_FD_78504 | JGI IMG/M metagenome (GOLD analysis project Ga0102928, IMG submission 78504) | Salt pond soil microbial communities from South San Francisco under conditions of wetland restoration - Salt Pond MetaG R1_B_D1_MG | ecosystem: Environmental > Aquatic > Marine > Intertidal...
CTTAAAACCGCGATGCATTATTTCCGTTTTCAGATTGCGTTCGCCGGCAATGTGAAGTACCGTTATTTTGGAGTTGAATAATTCGGCAAGTTCCGCGGTTTGCTGCAGCGCTTTCAGGTCACCGTCATTATAATCCGTGAGGAATGTAATATGATCCAGCCCGTTATAGCCGGAGTTCTCAGGCACAGCCAGCACGGGAACTTTCGATTGCAAGATAATTTCGGAGGCATTGCTGCCAAACAGCACCTTTTCCAGGCCCGAAGCCCCGGTGGTACCCATGACAACGAGATCTGCTTTGCTCTGTTTAGTCTCTTCTAATATCGCCAGTGAAACTCTGCCGTTTTGAATTCTGGTATCTATATCCAGCTCCTTGTAGTCACTGTTTTCGGCAATTTCCTCCAGCTTATCGTTAAATAGAGTCTCAACCTTTCGATTAACCTGTTTCTTGACGTCTTCCAGCATGGGGGCAAAGTCATAAGGTTCTTCAATAGTATGCACCATGGAAATCGAGGCCTTATTGCGACGGGCCAGTTCCAGGGCAAAAGGCAATGCTTTTTCGGAGGTATCAGAAAAGTCGGTCGGGAATAAAATGTGGCTGATTTGCAGGGACATGGGTATACCGTTTTAGTTTGTGGTTTGGTTTATATTATGGAGCCGGGTCAATAGGTGCACTCCGCACAAATAATTATACTTTTTCCTTTTCAGCTTTTTCCACGATAAATGACCATTTGGCATCGGGATTAATATGGTTCTCGGCTATTTCGCTAAGCCCCATATCGCTGGCTTTTTCCTCTCGCAACGTTTCCAGCAGCTGTTCCCCGATATCGTGCCGCTTAAGCTGTTTGGAATAGGCTATGGCCGTGCCGTAACCTGCCATTTCATAGTGATTGATATGCTGAAGTGAGGTAATAATCGCCGCATCCCGGACTTCAGGATTTTTGCATCGTTCGGCAAGCTTTATGGTTTCCCTGATGAGCCCTTTAATACCGTCGCAGGATTCGCCTTCGGGTTCTTCTTTCAGCTCCCGGAAAATCTTTTCAAGACGGTCTTTCTGCCGTATCGTTTCCTTGCGGTGATATTCTATAATTTCCTCAAGCTCGAACGATTCTGCCAGTTCATCCAGCTTTGGCAAAGTCTCAAGCTGTTGCTGCTCTCCGTCGTAAAGATCTCTGAGCTGCTCCAGTAAAAGATCATACAGATCTAAAATGTCTTCGTTTTTCATGATGCCGGTTGTTTAAGGTTTATATTTTCGGTTGCTATATTATCCAGTGCTTCTTCCATCTGGGTTTCATGTTTCAGAATGTACTGCAGCCGTTGCAGGTTTTGCCCATTGGAAGGCCTTACAGTTAATTTTACCAGAGCCTTATAGGCAGAAATTTTACAGGTATTCATTCGCTGAAGGGAGGTAATAATTGCAAGATCTCTGATGTGTCCCTCACTGCAACGCTCGACCAGTTTTTTTGACTCTAATATGATGGATTTCATGGTCCGGCAATGCTCCTCCAACAGTGATGCATTTAGGCTATTCAGCACCTCCTCGAGTGTGGTTATATGAGCCCTGCTGTCATATAAATAATTATGAACCAGCTCCTTCAGCTCGGACTGGTGAACCTGCTTTTTGAAGTATAATAATTCCGAAACGGTAAGCACTTCGGCATTATAAAGATCTCTTAAGATCTCAATATGTAATTCTTTTAAAGCTGTAATCTTCTCCATTATGCTATCGTTTTACTGAATTTATTAATTATGGTATGGAAGAAATGCAAAAGTTTAACAGAGGCAAAAGCGCGCCGTTAACGTGGTCTTTAAGACGATAGAAATGTAGGGGAATACACTACCAGTAATTGTCCCGCGTTTTGTTAGTATAAACCTTGATAAAAAGGTTAAATGAAATATTAAGAATGGATTGTTCACGCATCAAATACTTGCAAATGCGCCCAATTTTAAGCAGTATACAATCTATAACCGGTGTCCCACTATTAGCCAATACTAATCGCTCAAACTATGGATAGCCAAGAAAGAGCACGGTCGAATATCTTAGAATCGTACCGATTTTCAGCCGAGGATATTTTAGAAAATATATACCATGCTATTATTGTAACAGACCTGGATGGAAATTTTATGTACTGGAATGAAGGCGGAGAACGCCTCTTCGGCTATAAAAGGGAAGAACTAATCGGCCGAAAAGCTTCTATACTTTATCCGAAGACAAAGAGAGATAACTTTCAAAGAGATCTGGAGAGGATAAATAACGGCGGTATGATGACGGGGCAGTGGCTGGGAAGAGCAAAAAACGGTTCCTGGATCTGGCTTGATGTTAAAACCAGACTCCTGAAAGATGAAGAGGGAGAGCCTATCGGCATAATTGGATCGGCCTGTGATATTGAGCAACAGAAGAAAGTTGAAAACCGCCTCGAAGAGAGTACCGCAAGAGCTAAAGCCATACTGGAAACAACTGTGGAGGGAATCATAACCATAAACACACGGGGCAATATCTTAAGTTTTAATAAGGCAGCTGAAGAGATGTTCGGTTATAAAGAAGAAGAGCTGCTGGGTAAAAATGTCAAGGTCTTAATGCCTTCACAGCACAAAGAAAATCATGATCGTTATATCAATAATTATTTACGTACGGGCGAGAAAAAGGTTATAGGATCAGGGCGTGAGGTAAGAGGTAAGAGAAAGGACGGTTCAACCTTTCCTATTGAGCTGGCGGTGAGTGAAGTTAAGTGGGATCACCAGAAAATATTTACCGGTTTTATCAAAGATCTAAGCGAAAAAAGAGATTTGGAACGTGAAATTATTCAAATCAGTGAGGAAGAAAAACGACGCATAGGCCAGGATCTTCATGACGGGTTAGGGCAAATGCTGACGGGCATCGGACTCATGAGTCAAAATTTGGCCAAGAAGATGGAAGCCAATGGCATACCGGGGGCTACCGAGCTCAAGGAAATTACCGAGATGATCAGGGAAGCTGATAACTATGCACGGACGCTATCACACAGCCTTACCCCGGTAGAGATGGAGTCGGGTGGCCTTAAACTCTCGCTTGAGCAATTATGCAGCAGAGCCCAAAAACTTTTTGATATCGATTGCGTTCTTTCTGAAGGTGAGGAGGTAACCTTAGATAGTCAGACGGTAGCCATTCACCTGTATCGAATTGCCCAGGAAGCGATTAGTAATGCAGTAAAACACGGAAAGGCAGATAAGGTTGAGATAAGACTGCAGTGCCTGGAAGATCAAATACGGCTGCTTATCGAAGATAACGGCATAGGCTTTACGGAAGCCGGTAAGAACGGTTCTAACGACGGCCTTGGCGTGCATAGCATGCGATACCGGGCGCACATGTCAGGCGGAGATCTTCATATAGGGGAAAATAGGCAAGGCTACACACAAATTGAATGCCTGGTACCGGAATCAGGAAAACAAGTTAAAACCAATAAATCAAATATGTTGCTATGAGTAGCGGATATAAAAAACGAATCGTTATAGTAGATGACCATCCCATGATGCAAAAAGGGCTGGCAATGACGCTGGAAGCGGAACACGGTATGGAGATTCTCAAGCAGTTCAGCCATGCCGAAGCTTTTTTGCAGGAGTTTGATGATTTATCACCGGAACTGGCCATAATAGATATATCCCTGCCGGGAATGAGCGGGCTTGAACTTGTCAAACATCTCTCGACTCTCGACCAGGATCTGAAGATGCTGGTGGTTTCCCGTCATGATGAATCACTGTATGCCGAGAGGGTAATCCGTGCCGGCGCCCATGGCTACCTGATGAAACTGGAGGCCGGGGAAAAACTCCTAAAAGCGGTAAAAAAAGTACTGAAAGGCGGAATCTATGTAAGTGAGGAAGTCAGCGAAAAGCTCTTGATGGGCATGGCAAGAGGCCATAAGGAGATTAATGACTCACCTATAGACCAGCTGAGCGACCGCGAGCTGGAAGTTTTTGAATTTACCGGCAAAGGAAATACTACCCGGGAAATCGCGGAAAAGCTGCATCTTTCGGTGAAGACGGTCGAGTCTTATCGCGCCCGTATTAAGACAAAGCTGAACCTGGACAATGCCACTGAACTGATGATGCACGCCGTAAAGTGGGTTGGAGGCGAAAATAACAGGAATAGAAGTATTAACATAGACGCCGATTAAGCTTCCACAAGTATCAACATTGTGATTTCGGCTATTTACTCCATTGACATATCTGTCCGTACGAAAATCATGTGACGGCAGGTTATCTTTGCCCCTCTAATTACCTGTAGGGAATTCCACTAAAAGCCATTCTTCCTATCTCCTACAGATAGCTTAAGACTCTCACTGAATGTCTCTGCAACTCAAGTTTCTTTAATTGGTACTGTACATCAGATGAGAGGCAAGGAGCCTTTCAGAAAATTAGTAAAACACGGTATAGTATTATGAAAACATTAACCAAATATTCAGATATGTCGCCGCTGGAAGCAATTAAAAGAGATATGGATCTCATCTTTGATGATATATCTCCATTCTCCAGGATAAGGCGCGGAAACGGAGGCTTTGGTATGGAGCTGTGGGCCCCCGATACCGATATGAGTGAAACAGAAGATGCTTACACGCTGACCGTGGATCTGCCCGGTCTTAAAAAAGATGATGTCGATGTAAGCTTCCAGGACAATCGCTTGACTATTAGCGGTGAGCGAACCAAAGAAACCGAGGAAAAAGGAGAAGACTTCCTACGCAGGGAGCGATATCTCGGCAAATTTTCAAGAGCATTTACGATGCCTTCCGATGTAAAGGAAGACAAGATCAAAGCAACCTTTAAAAATGGAGTGCTGACTGTAGAGATTCCCAAAGCAGAGGTAAAGAAAGCCAAAAAAGTAAGTATTGACTAGGTGAAGTGGCATATCCTAAATACGAGCGATAGAATCAGCTGTGAAAGGCTGATTCTTTTTAAAATTCATATCAATCAAAATAAAAAAATTATGAGATACAACGCAGGCAGGATAGACAGGGCGCTTCGTTTTTTAATTTCACTCATCATAATTGCTGCGGGCTTTTATTATCAAAGCCTTTGGGGGCTTATCGGAATTATACCATTGGTATCGGGTTTGACCGGATTCTGTCCGCTCTACTCCGTATTTGGAATTTCGACCTGCCACTACAAGGTAGAATCAAGTAAAACCGAAAGCCTTCACACTTAAACTTAACGGTTATGAAAAATAAAGTAGCACTTATCACAGGGGCCGCAGCCGGAATCGGGCGCGCAACCGCAATATTATTCGCCAAACAGGGTGCCAAGGTAGTTATCAGCGACGTTGATAAAAAAGGGCTGGAGGAGACGGAAAAAATGATCGGGGAAGAAGGCGGCGAGGTACTCTCGCTGCTTACCGATGTTTCTAAAAGTGATGAAGTAAAAGAGATGATAGACAAAATTTTAGACCGTTTCGGAAGATTGGATTACGCCTGTAATAATGCCGGAATTGAAGGCAAAATGGCGGGTATTGCAGATTACAGTGAGGAGGACTGGGATAAGGTGCTGAACATCAACCTGAGAGGGCAGTGGCTTTGCATGAAGTATGAGATTCCCGCAATCCTGAAACAGGGCGGGGCTATCGTCAACGTATCATCCATACTGGGCAAGGTAGGTTTTGCGGAAGCACCGGCATACACGGCCGCGAAACACGGTTTGAACGGCCTCACCAAGGCAGCGGCCCTGGAATACTCCGGGCAGGGCATCCGTATCAATTCGGTATGCCCCGGTTTTATTGAGACGCCCATGCTGGACAGGGCAGGCATAACTTCCGATAAAGAGACAAAAGAGAATACAATATCACTACATCCCATCGGCCGATTAGGACTGGCGCAGGAAGTTGCCGAAGCTATCGTTTGGATAGCCTCAGAAAAAGCAGCCTTTGTTTGCGGCCATTCACTTATGGTAGATGGCGGTTATATAGCAAGATAAAGCAGGAATAAATATAAGTGAGGTAAGCTATGGTTAATCAGCAGAATGAACTGATTCATTGGTTTGATGAATTGGGAATGGATGATTTGGAAATTGTCGGCGGTAAAAATGCATCCCTCGGGGAAATGTCGAGAAGCCTGACGCCTATGGGCATCAACATACCCGACGGGTTTGCAACCACATCTAATGCATACCGGAAATTCATTAAAGATAATAATCTGGAAGAGCCCATCCGGCAGGAGCTGAAGAAGTATGAAGAGGGCTCACAAAACCTGGAAGACACCGGCCATCAGATACGAGAGCTCTTTCATAAAGGTATCTTTCCCATCCCGGTTGCGGAAGCTATCCGCAAAGCTTATGACGTGTTATGTGATAAGAGTGAGGTCAACAATATAGCGGTTGCAGTAAGAAGCAGTGCCACTGCCGAGGACTTGCCAACCGCGAGTTTTGCCGGGCTTCAGGAAACCTTTCTTAATGTCAGGGGCAAAGAGCAGCTTATTGAAATGTGCAAGGAGTGCTATGCCTCACTGTTTACTGATAGAGCCATTTCGTACCGTTATGAAAAAGATTTTGATCACCTGCAGGTGGCCCTTTCAATTGGTGTTCAGCGAATGATACGGTCAGATAAAGCGGGTTCGGGAGTTATGTTTACCCTGGATACCGAAACCGGTTTCCCTGACGTGGTGTTGATAAACGCCGCCTGGGGATTAGGCGAGAATATCGTACAGGGTACTATCAATCCCGACCAATACCTTGTTTTTAAACCCCTGATGGAGAAAAATTCATTCAAGCCAATCATTGAGAAAAAGCTGGGCAGCAAGGAGCAGAAAATGGTCTATGCCTCCAACAATATGAGCAGAACCGTCAATGTGCAGACCTCTGCCGAAGAGCAATCCTCTTTTGTACTTAGTGATGATGAAATACTGCAGCTTGCCATATGGGCAGAAAAAATTGAAAAGCATTACGACAAGCCAATGGATATCGAATGGGTTAAAGACGATAAAACCGATGAGCTTTTTATCGTTCAGGCCAGGCCGGAAACCGTGCAGTCGAATGTTGCTAAAAATGAATTTCACTCCTACCGCTTACTGGATAAAGATGAAAACCCGATTCTAACCGGAATCAGTATAGGAAGTAACATCGTACACGGCAAAGTGCGCAAAGTTGAACACATCAGTGAACTCGACAAGCTGGATAAGGATAGCATACTGGTGACCCAGATGACCGAACCCGACTGGGTGCCTGCGCTTCAAAACGTTCAGGGCATTATCGCTGATTCGGGTGGCCGCACCTGTCACGCCGCAATAGTCAGTCGTGAAATGGGTATCCCGGCCATTGTCGGCACAAAGACAGGCACCAAGGTACTCAAAGAGGGCAAGGAGATAACCTTGTCTTGTGCGAGCGGCGATGAAGGAGAGGTATTTGACGGCCATCTTGAATTTGAAAAGGAGACCATCAATCTTGGCGAACTCCCCAATACTCGCACGGACATTATGATCAATCTGGCCACACCCGAATCGGCATTCAAGTGGTGGCGCCTTCCTGCCAAGGGGGTGGGGCTTGCCCGTATGGAGTTTATCATAAGTAACCATATTAAAATTCACCCGATGGCTTTGATCCATTTCGACAAAGTTATTGAGGAGCCGGAGCGAGAACAGATCAGGAAAATCACCTATCATTATAAGGATAAACGGGAGTTCTTTGTTGACAAGCTGGCTACCGGCATTGCAAAAATTGCCGCCTCGCAGTATCCCGATCCGGTAATATTACGAACCAGTGATTTCAAGACCAATGAATATGCCGACCTGATAGGCGGCAAGGAGTTTGAGCCGGATGAGGAGAACCCGATGCTGGGCTGGCGAGGTGCTTCCCGCTATTATTCAGAAGGATATCGAGAGGGATTTGCCCTGGAATGCCTGGCGATCAAAAAAGTGAGGGAAGAAATCGGGCTTGACAATCTCATTGTTATGATTCCTTTCTGCCGAACTACCGAAGAGGCTGACCGTGTACTGAAAGAGATGGAGAAAAACGGGTTGAAGAGAGGGGAAAACAACCTCAAGGTTTATATGATGTGTGAAATACCGGCAAACATTATACTTGCCGAAGAATTCGCAAAACGTTTCGATGGGTTTTCTATCGGTTCGAACGATCTGACCCAGCTTGTACTGGGGGTCGACCGAGATTCTACCGAACTCAATTATCTTTTTGATGAGAATAACGAGGCGGTCAGGGAATCTATTCGTGAGGTTATTGAAAAGGCCCACAAGGTCGACTGTCCCGTTGGCTTCTGCGGACAGGCGCCCAGTGATCGACCCGAATATGCCCGGTTCCTTGTAGACTGCAACATAGATTCTATCTCGGTAAACCCCGACAGTGTAGTGGAGGTGCTTAAGCATGTAAGCGAGGCCGAGGAAAACATAAGAGAGGTTCCTGCACAATAAACAGAGCGTCACATTATGCCGACTGCACTTTCCATACCGAATGGCAATCATCATGAGATCAATGAAGGTGCAAGAAATTGTGGCAAAATAACCGCCATCCGAGGCAGCGTGGTTGATGTCCGTTTTAAGGATCGGCTGCCGGAATTACAGTCACGCCTGGAAGTTGATGGGGATAAAAAGGTAATCATCGAAGTAACTGCCCACCTGGACGAACAGACCATACGCGGCCTTGCCCTAAATTCAACGCGAGGCATCAGGCGCGGGTTACGGGTATTTGATGACAACACCACGGTAAAAGTACCTGTAGGGGAACAGTTATTGGGACGAATTTTCAACCTTTTTGGAGAAACTATAGACGAAAAGGGGGAGATCAGCGGTACAGAAAGGCGGTCAATTTTCCATTCTTCGGCATCACTGGCACTTCAGCACACCGAGCAGGGCATTCAGCCCACCGGTATTAAGGCTATAGACTTACTTTCCCCGATAGAGAGGGGAGGCAAAGCAGGCTTATTTGGCGGCGCCGGGGTCGGGAAAACCGTGCTCATCATGGAGTTGATCAGGAATATGGTGTCGCAGCATGAAGGGGTAAGCCTGTTTTGCGGCATAGGAGAACGAAACCGTGAAGCGGTTGAAATGTACAAAGAGATTAAAGAGGCAGGAGTACTGGACCATACCATCATGGTTTTCGGACAGATGAATGAACCGCCGGGAGCGCGTTTCAGGGTGGCACAATCGGCGCTGACAATGGCTGAGTACTTCCGGGATCAAAAGCGACGGGATGTGCTTCTGCTGATCGATAACATATTCCGGTTTGTTCAGGCGGGGTCTGAAGTTTCCGGCCTGATGGGCAAGATCAACTCGAGAATGGGTTATCAGCCGACTTTGGGCAGTGAAATGGCGGATATCCAGGAGCGGATCTGCAGCACCCAGAACGGTGCCATCACTTCTATACAGGCCGTTTATGTGCCGGCCGATGATTTTACCGATCCTGCGGTAACCCACACCTTTTCCCACCTGTCTTCATTCATCGTTCTTTCGAGAGAACGAGCCAGTCAGGGGCTCTACCCGGCTATAGACCTGTTGAAGTCGGGCTCAAAAATGCTGGCCCCTCATATTACCGGGAAGCGGCATTACCGGGTAGCGCAAAAGGTAAAACAGATTTTATCGCAGTATGAAGAGCTGAAAGACATCATCTCGATGCTTGGGATGGAAGAGCTTTCCAAAGAAGACCAGCAAACGGTACAGAGGGCACGCAGGCTTGAACGTTTCTTTACGCAGCCCTTCGGGGTGACGCGGCAATTTACAGGCAAAGAAGGTAAAACTGTTGCTATTGAAGAGACCATTGACGGCTGTGAACGTATCATAAATGGAGAGTTTGATGAAATATCTGAACGAAAATTATATATGATCGGCAGTATTGAGGAGGTAAAAACCAATGAATAGCAACCGACTGCATTTAAAGATTATGATGCCTGAGCAGATCATCGAAGACAGGCAGGTTGACAAAATAATAGCCGAAGGCCTGAACGGCTTCTTTTGCTTAAAGCCTCGTCACATTGATTTCACCTCCGCCTTGCATGCAGGCATTCTGTACTACTATGCTGATGAAGAAGAGTTTCTGACCGCGATTGACAGCGGTATCCTGGTAAAATGCGGATCGGAGGTTTTGGTATCGGCGCTCAATGCCATTGCCGGTAAAAACCTGTCTGAACTGGAGAAGA
>Ga0102928_1002932_pt1 | contig 10094 bp, 6 predicted proteins | sample SalPonR1_B_D1_MG_FD_78504 | JGI IMG/M metagenome (GOLD analysis project Ga0102928, IMG submission 78504) | Salt pond soil microbial communities from South San Francisco under conditions of wetland restoration - Salt Pond MetaG R1_B_D1_MG | ecosystem: Environmental > Aquatic > Marine > Intertidal...
AATTGCAGCTCAACAAGTAGCAGCTCAAGATTCTTTAAACAAAAAAGATACCGAAAAACAAACCCAAGTTGCAGACTCAACTGATACCGCCGATGATGATTTAGATGAATTACTGGACAGCTCTGAAGAAGTAGAAGATTCTGAAAACGAACTAGAAAAAACAAACCCTCTGTTTGCCAAACTACAACTTTCTCAAAATAAACAATTAGCAGTTTTAGGTATTGCACAAATAAAAGATACGGCATACGTTAACTCTATTATTAAGAGTGAAAAGGCAAAACAAGCTTTACAAAATGAAATGCGCTTTTTAGAATTTAAATGGGGTAAACCCGCTAAAGGTAGTGAAGTTATTGAACTTTATGCTATTAAAGGGAATAGAAAAGGCAAGCCACAGTTAAGCGGATCTGTAATTGTAGACGCAAAACAGGAATACACTCAAACTGGCGAAGTTATTGTAAGTATGAAAATGAATGGTCGCGGTTCTCAAATCTGGGAAGAAATGACCACAGAAGCTTACGAAAACCAAACCCAAATAGCAATTGTACTGGATGAAATTGTATATTCTGCTCCCGGCGTTTCTAACGGTCCTATAACTGGAGGTAACAGCCAAATAAGTGGAGATTTTAGCATTACTGAAGCCCAGGACTTAGCTAATGTGCTTAGAGCTGGTAAGTTACCCGCCTCTGCAGATATCATTCAAAGTGAAATTGTCGGTCCTTCATTAGGTCAGGAAGCCATAGACAGTGGTATTAATTCCTTTTTAATTGCATTGGTTTTAGTCTTGCTTTGGATGATATTCTATTACGGTAAAGCCGGAATATATGCAGATATTGCTCTAGTCGTTAACATCTTGTTCATTTTTGGAGTGCTAGCTGGTTTAAAAGCGGTCTTAACCTTACCCGGTATCGCAGGTATCGTATTAACAATAGGTATGTCTGTGGATGCCAACGTCCTTATATTTGAACGTATTAAAGAAGAATTAGCCGCAGGAAAAGCGCAGTACGAAGCTATAAAAGACGGTTTCAGAAATGCCTTGTCTTCTATATTAGACGCTAATATCACCACTGGTCTTACAGGCCTTATCCTATTATTATTCGGAACAGGACCTATTAAAGGTTTTGCTACGACTTTACTCATAGGTATTTTAACCTCATTGTTTACTGCAATTTTTATTACAAGACTTTTCCTGGATAATTATGGTAAAAACAATAAAACCTTAGCCTTTTCAACAGCTGCAACCAAAAATTTCCTCAAAGACATTTTTATCAACTTCTTAGGAAAACGAAAAGTTGCTTACATATTTTCCGGTATTGTTGTACTTGCTAGTATTATTACACTTTCTACCAAAAGCCTTAACCTGGGCGTTGATTTTGTGGGTGGACGTACCTATACCGTAAGATTTGATCAGGCTGTTAATCCAAGTGAGTTAGAAACCTCTCTTACAGAAGTGCTTGGAAGTGCAGACATCAAAACTTTTGGTTCTGACAATCAAGTCAAAATCACGACTAATTACAAGGTCGATGAAGAAGGCATTGAAGTGGGACAAGAAATAGTGTCTAAAATGTACAGTGCTTTCCAAAGCTATTTTCCTGACGGATTTACTGAGGAACAATTTTCTTTGTCACAAGGTGAAGAATCAGAATATGGCATCATGTCTTCTATGAAAGTTGGCCCAACAATTGCTGATGACATTAAAGAAGCATCGTTTTACGCCGTTATTGGCTCGTTGATTGTGGTATTCTTATATATTCTATTAAGATTTAGACGCTGGCAATTTAGTGTAGGTGCCGTTGTAGCGGTAATCCACGATACGCTTGTTGTTTTAGGTTTATTCTCGTTGTTACATGGATGGATGCCATTTAGCCTGGAAATCGATCAAGCCTTTATTGCGGCTATTCTAACAGTAATTGGGTATTCCTTGAATGATACGGTTGTAGTGTTCGACAGGATTCGTGAATTCTATAACATTCACCCAAAATGGTCGTTATCTAAAATTATAAACGTAGGTGCCAGTTCAACCTTAAGCAGAACATTAAATACCTCTTTCACCACGCTTGTTGTACTTTTAGCCATATTCATTTTTGGTGGAGATAGCATTCGTGGATTTATGTTTGCCTTAATTATTGGTGTACTCGTCGGTACTTACTCTTCTGTGTTTATTGCTACACCTATTATGTTCGATACGAGTAAAAGAACAAAACTTGATTTATCTGACAAAAATGCTAAAACTGAAGAAGAATTAGAAGCTGAGAAAGTTTAAGAAACAGACCTCACAGGTCTCATAAACCTGTGAGTTATAATACGTAATTCACTTAAGATTTTTAAGCATCCCTCTTAAAAAACTTACCGGATGCATAGCTGCTCGATTTGTACCATCTTTGATTTGATGCCTGCAACTACTGCCATTGGCAAGTATATAGGTATGAGGCTTGGCTTTTCTTACCGCAGGCAACAAGATGAGCTCTCCTATTTTAAGACTCACCTCATAATGGTCCTTCTCGTAGCCGAAACCACCAGCCATTCCACAACAACCTGAAGGAATAATGGAAACTGTGGCATTTTTCACCATATTCACCAAATCAAAGGTACACTTCATTGAAGATAACGCCTTTTGGTGACAATGGATATGCAGTTTCACTTCACAGGGGTCTGTTTTAAATTGTTCTGCTGTGATGTTTCCCTTTTTAATTTCCTGACTTAGAAATTCTTCAATCAGAAACACATGTTGTGACAGTTTATGAACCGTTTTAGGTGTATTGGTCAACCTTAAATAATCGTCTCTAAAACATAATACTGCTGAGGGTTCTATTCCTATGAGTGGTGTGTTTTCATCGATTATATTTTTATACAAATCAATATTAAATTCAGCTAAGGCTTTGGCTTGCTTTAAAAAGCCTTTGGATAACAAAGCCCTGCCACTTTGCTTATTTGGTAAGATTTTCACTTCGTAACCCAAAGCGTTTAAAAGTAAAACGGCATCCCTTCCAATTTTTGCTTCCAATCGGTTGGTAAACTCATCGACAAAGAGATAGACGGTTTTAATAGGTTTATCAATATTAGCAGCTATTGATGGAAATTGCGTATAAAAAGTCCGTTTAGACAATGCCGGTAAACTTCGTTTTGAATGGAAACCAATGAAAGGCTTAAAAAATTTGGATAAACCGGACTGTTCTACAAGATTGTAAATACCGGAAATAGGTTGTAGAAATTGGTTCAGTTTATCATTATACCCAATTAAATAATCTCTTATTGGCCGTCTGTTGTTTTTGTAGTACTGGTAGGTCATTTCGGCTTTAAAGCTGGATACATCAACATTGCTAGGGCATTCGCGTTTACAGGCCTTACAAGAAATACACAAATCAAAGACAGACATGAGTTTGTTGTCATCAATAGACTTTGGATCGGTAATAAAATGCCTTAAAGCATTTGCTCTTGCCCGGGTGGTATCTTTTTCATCTCTTGTGGCGTGATAACTGGGGCACATTCCTCCCGAAGACAACTCAGTTTTTCGACAGTCACCACTGCCATTGCAGTTTTCTGCGGCACCAAGCAGATTGCCTTCCGGCTCAAAATTGAGAAAACTTTCAACACTTGGCTGTTTTCGGCCAGGCTCATAACGCAAATTATCTTTAATAGAATAAGCATTGATAATTTTACCGGGATTAAATATATGCTTTGGATCAAAACAATGTTTTAAATCTTTCAGATATTGGTAACATTGCTTGCCAATAATCAATTCAATAAAATTTGAACGCACTATGCCATCCCCGTGTTCACCACTCAATGACCCCCTATAGGATTTTACCAGCACAGCCACATCTCTGGTGATGTTTACAAAATCTTCCACACCCTTTTTGGTTTTAAGGTTTAGCATGGGCCGAAGATGCAACTCTCCTGCACCGGCATGGGCGTAATAAACCGGCTGCTGATTATACGATTTCATCAAGTCAGAAAACGCAGTGATGTAATCTTCTAAATCTTCCAATGCAACCGCCGTATCTTCTATACAAGCTACGGCTTTAACATCGCCAACAATGCTTCCCAACAACCCCAATCCCGCTTTACGCAGCGTAAAGGCTTTTTGTATTTCATTACCTTCCAAAAATGGTTTCGCATAGCAGTTTGTCTTGTCGGTAAGGTCTCGGGCTAAGGCTCTTAGCTGTTTTTCTAGGTTTTGTTGTGAATTTGATTTTAATTCAAGAAATAAAATGGCTTTTGGTTCACCTTCAATAAAAAATCTATAGGCTTTGTATTTGAGGTGATGTTTGGTGCAATCTAAAATAATGTCGTCCATCATTTCACAGGCATGCAAGTCGTGTTGCATCGATATGGGCACCGCCTGCATACACTCATCAATGGAGCTGAAGTGCGCCGCTATCATACCTGAATATTTTGGCGGTAAGTCATCCAACTGAAGTTCAATCTCAGTAATGAAACACAGCGTACCTTCAGAACCGCAAATTAATCGGGCCAGATTAATTTGACCAGTCTTTTCGTAAGTTGCAATGACATCATCAAGCGCATAACCGGTATTCCGACGATGAATCTGAGCCTTAGGATAGTCTTCTAAAACTGCCTTTTGTTTAGCTTTATCTTTAATAAAATCTAAAACATATTTATAGATATTGCCTTCAATATCGCTCTGCCTTGCTTTTCTCTCACAAATATCAACAGGGTAAGGTTTAAATTCAACGGCTTTGGCATCTGCCAAAATGCACTTCAAGCTCAAGACCTTATCTCTGGTTACACCATATCTAATGGAAGTGGTACCAGAGGAATTATTTCCTACCATACCACCGAGCATACATCGATTTGATGTTGATGTATTTGGCCCAAAAAATAAATTATATGATTTTAGGTATAAATTGAGTTCATCGCGAATGACACCGGGTTGAACCCGAACTGTTTTTTGGGGTGTATTTAAGTGAAGTATAGCATTAAAATACCGCCCCATATCTACGACTATGTCAGGACCAACACATTGACCGGCAAGTGATGTCCCAGCTGCACGTGGAATTAATGAAAGCTTATGATTGGAAGCGTAATCCACTAGAGCTTTAACGTCTGTCGTTGTTTTCGGGAAAGCTACTGCAGTTGGTGTGTTTTGATATACCGAGGCGTCTGTGGCATAAATGCTTTTATGAAGATCATCAACGAAGATATCTCCTTTAAAATTAGGAATTAGAGGCGCTGTTTTCATCTTAGTTTTGCTCTTCTGTACCACAGGATCATAAATCCAAACCCAACAATGATTAAGGCACCAAGGCCAATATTAAAGACCTGCCAATAGAGGGAATGTTCTACAATATTTTGGTTCTTTAGTTTAGGAATATTGATTTGTTTATTACGAAGGTTTACCAAGTCCTCATCACCGAGTAAGTAATTTAATGCATTAATCAAAAAGGTTTTATTGCCATAAGTGTCACCCGTAAATCTATCAAACCCCAGACTTAAGGCTTGACCGTTTTGATAATCATTTTTGGCCACGTTACCATCAGAGACGAAAATTTGCTGAGTGGGTTTACTATCATTCAGATGATTGTCATATTCAAAAGGCGTAATGCGGTTTTTATACACCGAATTAAATTCACCTTCCAACAAAACGGCCAAAGGATAGTTGCCCTCAGGATACATATTCGGATTGGGCTTAACGTTGATTTGCTCAAGGCTTATCTCTCTTGGTGTGCCTTCGGCTCTTGATATTTCAGAACTTTTGAGCAATATGGTTTTGGAAATCCCATTTTTTAAGGTATCAATAGAATTAGCAAATTCAAATTTTACGGCGTTGAGGTTACTTACAATCGGATGATGAGACCCGGCATTTGCTAAAGGGTCATAAAACCAGGGATAAGGATTCAATTGTGTATTTTCGGCAGAACCTGTTGTGAGGTAGATGGGCGCCGAATACACGTCGTTGATGACATCGTAATTTATGCGAATCCCATATTTAAAAAATAAGTTCAAGAGGTTCAAATCTCTCGGAAAAGCAATATTTGAGCCGGTTTGTTTTAAACTGTCTTTTTCTATGGCTACATTATCTACCATCCATAATGCTTTTCCGCCCTGCATAATGTATTGATCTAAAACATAGACCTCATTATCAGTAAAAGGCTCCGTAGGTTTAGCTTCTATTATCGCATCAAACGTATTGAGGTGTTTGAGCACCTTATTGGGATAACTGGCTACAGAATCCAGTGAAAACGGTGCAATGAGGTAATATTCACTTACATTGGTCAAAAAATCTCTGAGATTTCTGTCTTGTAATTCCCCATTGCTTCTTAGAACAGCGATTTTTTTTGTGCGCTTTCGGCGGAGTTTCAAAATCGCATCTGTAAAGACGTACTCTAAGTTCTGAACCGAAGAGCTGATCATATTCTCCACCTCAGCATTCAACTTTTTATTCAACAAATGAACAGGCATCTGCTGACCTTTATAGTTTACAACCGCCCAGGGGAAAATGACAGTCTTAGTAAGTTTACCATTCTTCATCACACTTAGATTTTCCGGCATCATCCCATTCTGGTAAAATGCATTTCCAACCTGTTGCGGATTTTGGTTCTCGCCAACCGGATTGATAAATTCAAATTGGATATTTCTGTTTTGAATACTGAATTCTTCAAGCAAATATTGGGTTTCGCGTTGCAATCGTTTAAACTCGCCACTCATTTCACCTTTTAGAAAAACAGTGATTTGCAGGGGTTGATTAACACTTTCAATGGTCTTTACACTAAAATGAGACAAAGTAAACCGCTGGTCTGAGGTAAAATCCAAACGTTCAAAAACAGTATAAGACCCCCAGTTGATAAGAATCAATACGGCAAACAAAGCCAATATGTTTTTCAGCATTGCTTTCATATCAGGATTTCAAGTATTTTAATCGACTTTTGGTCAACACCATAAACAATGCCCAAACCGAAACAAAATAGATTAAATCTCTGGTATCTATCACGCCTCGCATTATACCTTTATAGTGATAATTTAAACTCAGGTATTCCAAAAGAAACACATCATTTCCAAAAATACCCGACTCCGATAAGCCATAAAAGCCATAGTAAACCAAGAGGCATAAAATGACCCCAATAATAAAAGCAATGAGTTGATTACCGCTTAATGTAGAAGAAAACACCCCAATTGCCGTATAAACAGCTACCAGAAAAACTAGACCAAAATAGGAAGCCGTTAAAGCGCCATAATCTATATTTTCCGGAGAACCGGCCAAGTCTTGTATACTGAAAATGTAGAGTATGGTCGGCAAAATCGCAATAATGCTCAACACCAGCGCACCCAAGAATTTTCCTAGTATCAATTGATTCAAACTAACAGGTTTGGTTAAAAGCAATTCTAAAGTCCCTTTACGCTGTTCCTCAGAAAAACTTTTCATACAAATGCCCGGAATCAAAAACAAAAATACCCAAGGCGCCAATTCAAAAAACAATGTCAAATCTGCGTAGGCCGCATTAAAAATATTGTAGGGTGTATCAAACACCCACAGCATTAATCCCGAAATGAGCAAAAATACCAGAACGACCAAAACCCCCAGCACAGAACTGAAAAAGCTAATAAATTCCTTTTTGAAGATTGCCCACATTGACTCTTTAATTTAATTCATGCAAGCTTGCTACACTCCAGGCTTGCGGTTTGTCTGAAAACATGACCTTGGTATGAGACCAGACTTGCTTAAACAGTTCAGAATGTCTGTAATTGTTTAAGTCTTTTTCAGAATCCCAATAACTATACGTCATAAACGTCGATTTATTTTGTATATCTTGCCATAATTCCAGATGACGACAACCTTCATATCGTCTTATTTTGTCTTTATTTTGATCAAATAAAACTTTAAACTTTTCAATTTCCTGAGGTTTGAACTCCATTTTTACAATCCGTTTTATCATCACTTAAAATTAATAGTTATCGTGTCCATGGTTTTAAGACCGAACAAAGAAGCCGCACCTCCGGTAGTTTCGGGGTTGCTTTTATAAATCGCCAGCTCAAGATATCCCGATGAATTATACAGTGCCAGTTTTTTACCGGTAGTTTCCCGTTTATGAGGAGGTAATTCAAAATTAATGGCTTCAGAATAGCTGTCATAAATTTTTTTAAACTCAACGTGTCTGGCACTGATTACAAAATTGCGCGTTCCGGCCATTGATTCAAAAAACGTTCGTTTAATGTTGGTAATAACATTGCCAAAATTATCGATGTAAACCACGTGACCTATGATTTGAGTTTTAGTTTCATTCACCTGAGGCTCTATGTATTTTAAGTGTTTGAGGGCACTGATGCTTTTGCCAATCACCTCCAGTTTACCGCCACGTAAAATATGGCCGGCCACTTTTACAAAAACATCTAAAACTGTAAAATTGGTATCCAAAGCCCGGTGTATGTTAATCTCTACAATTTTATCAGGCCTAATTTCTGATGCAATTAAAGACATGATGCCGTTGTTGGCACATATAAAATAATGCTTATCCAGAAACACCGCAATATGAGCGTTCTCGGGCGTTAATTCAGAATCTACACCAATTATATGAACGCTGCCGTCAGGAAAATTATGGTACGCATTTTTAATGACGTAAGCCGCTTCAATACGATCAAACGGCGAAATGCGGTGAGAAATATCTACAACTTTAGCGTCGTTTATTTCATTATACAACGCCCCTTTTACAGCAGCCACGGAATGATCTTTAAGTCCAAAATCTGTAGTTAAGGTTATGATAGACATATGTTTTTTAAATTCTTTTGGGCGGCAGCCGGGCTATCCGTTTGTATTCCTCCCACGCCTAAGGGCGTGGTGCGGGATACCACTTCTATCCCTGCCGCGAGTACATCAATTTTAGTCCACTAGCGTAAAATTTAGTTTATTTTATAACTAAAACTCAAAATCCAAATATACATAAATCAACAAACCAAATTCAGTTAATGAGGGGTTGAAATTTGTAAATTTTATAAAAACCAAGGCCAATTATTTTATCAATACAACTCCGTTTTTTAGGCTTTTGAGTTCTTTTACGTTAGACCTAATAGAACTAAACACATTTATATGTTCACCAATCAGTTATAGCATATTATTTGTGATGTCTATTTCAAAAATAACGTATAAGACCCGTTTAGGTTTCATAATGTTTATCCTACTTAAAAACTTTTAGATCAGTCAGATTTTGCCTGACAATACAATCACCTATGTGGCTTGTAGGGTATGACACCTTAATACATTCATAGGCAAAGCCCTGAAAGCGCATAATATCTAAAAATGAAATTTATCTAATTTTGGATCAGCTATCGAATTTTTTCAGTTTTACATGAAGATTTAAGGCCATAGTACAGACTCGATAGTTAAGTACTATTTTAAATTTTTCAGTTGTATTTTAAATTTTTATGTAATTTAGAAACATGAATTATTTACAATTCCTAAATTTACTATCATGAAAAATATATTAGTTTCTGTCGATTTTGATGATAATGAGCATCTTTTACTCAAAAAGGCATTAGAATTTGGTAAAGCCTTTAAGTCCAAAGTTTGGCTCGTACATATAGCCGCACCTGAACCGGATTTTATTGGGTATGATGTGGGGCCTCAATACATAAGAGATACCAGAGCCGATGAATTGAGAGATGAGGACAAATTACTTCAAAAATTCGCCAAAGAACTCAATCAATCTGGTGTTGAAGCAGAAAGTTTATTAGTGCAGGGGGCTACTATAGAAATGATAGTTAAAGAAGCAAAAAAACTCAAAACAGACCTTATCATTGCCGGACATACCAAACGTAATTTTATTTATCAGACTTTCGTAGGCAGCGTATCTCAAGATATCATTAAAGAATCCGATATTCCTGTACTTATCGTCCCCATAAGCTCACAAGCTTGAATGAGATGAGTGCAAAAAGCTGCAATATCGTATAAATGTAAGTTTAATTCTACTCTAAATTCATTTTATGAAAATCTTAATCAGATTTGCAATTATTCTTTTTTTACTACACTCGTTTTCAATATCAGCTCAGGAATACTACGATATTGTATTTCCCAATAATAAGAGAGGTGAAGTATGCCAAACGTTTTCGCAACGGTTTAAAAATAAACCAAATGAAGTGAAATT
>Ga0102928_1002934_pt1 | contig 10088 bp, 7 predicted proteins | sample SalPonR1_B_D1_MG_FD_78504 | JGI IMG/M metagenome (GOLD analysis project Ga0102928, IMG submission 78504) | Salt pond soil microbial communities from South San Francisco under conditions of wetland restoration - Salt Pond MetaG R1_B_D1_MG | ecosystem: Environmental > Aquatic > Marine > Intertidal...
AAACCACGTTACAGCTCGGGCAATATACCAATGAAACAGCCGCCCAATGCAACTGGCACGTAAATCGTGCACACTACCTGGAAGCATGGGGCGACGGTTATGATTATACCGGTACCCGTTCCATCATTCAGCCGCAGATCGAACCGCTTTTCTCAGGTATAAGTGAAATTGAATTTTTAAATGCGGTTGCTACAGGCAGCCGGGCTAAGGGTTTCGACCTGGTTCGTGAAACCTGGAGAGGATATCTCTCAACAAATTTTCAAAGCAAGTGGGAGAAAATACTGCATGACGGGCTCGATGAGGCCGGCAGTTCTTTCCCCGCTCAATCCGTCAGCATTTCTAACGGATTCTCGTCTGCTATCAGGCAGTTTATATCAAATACTTCCGAATCGAGCGGTACAGAATTAGTCATCCGTCCCGATTCCAAGCTATTTGACGGAAGATATGCCAATAACGGCTGGCTTCAGGAGCTTCCCGACCCGATGACTAAAATCACCTGGGACAACGTAGCCCTGATGAGCAAGAAAACAGCCGACAGGCTAGGCGTTGAAGCCGCCGGACTCGGCGTTGCCAACGTAGATGTATTGGCCATTACCGTTAACGGTACAACCGTTGAAATACCTGCCTGGGTTCAGCCCGGACATGCCGACGACAGTATTACAATTACAGTAGGTTACGGACGCGAAGGTGTAGGAAAGGTAGCAAACGGGACCGGGGTGGATACTTATCCCCTGCGTTCTACATCTGCCATGCTTTATGCAACCGATGTCCAGGTAGAGAACACTGGCAAAAAGTATGAAATTGCCTGCACCCAAGACCATAATAGCATGGAGGGACGTTCCCTGCTGCGTCATGCTACCCTGCAGGAATATCGGGACAACCCCGACTTCTCCACCTACGATTCAGCCTATAATGCAGAATTGCCGGGCGAAGCCTATGCCGGCGAACAAGGCCAGGACCGCCCGCTTTCTATTTTCGATGCGATAGACGAAAAAGACTATCCTGACTACGAACCGCAATGGGGAATGACCATTGACCTTAATTCCTGCATTGGTTGCGGAACTTGTACTATAGCATGTCAGGCGGAAAATAATATTCCGGTCATCGGAAAGCGTGAAGTGAGTAACGGACGTGAGATGCATTGGATACGGACCGACCGCTATTTTGAAGGCGATGTTGACGATCCCAAAGCCTTGCACCAGCCCGTTCCCTGTATGCACTGCGAACTGGCACCCTGTGAACAGGTATGTCCGGTTGCCGCTACCACGCACAGTGATGACGGAATGAACCAGATGACCTACAACAGGTGCATCGGTACCCGTTACTGCGCAAACAACTGTCCCTATAAAGTTCGCCGGTTTAACTTCTTTAATTATACTAAAGAGTTTTTAACAACCGGAAGCGATCCGGAAGTCGTACAAATGGCCATGAATCCGGAAGTGACAGTTCGATTCCGCGGTGTAATGGAAAAATGTACGTTCTGTGTGCAAAGAGTAAACCGCGCAAAAATCAATAAGAAAATTGAGACCGATGGTGAGAGTTTGAAACCCGATGACGGTTCTGTTGAAACAGCTTGTCAGCAAGCTTGTCCTGCAGATGCCATTTACTTTGGCGATCTGACTGATCCGGATAGTAAGGTTACTCAAACCAAGAAGAACAACCGCAACTACCTGTTGCTGGAAGAGCTGAATACAAGGCCTAGAACTTCTTACCTTGCAAAACTTCGCAATCCAAATCCAAAATTGGCCTAAATACCAACCGAATATACGATGAGTACAGATTATAAATACGTACCGGAGCCCGCATTAGTTAAAGGTGACCACACCTTCGGGAGTATTACGGATATTATTGCAAAAACCCCGTTATCTCCTACGCCGAAACTCTGGTACCTGGCTTTTGGTATTTCCAATTTATTATTGATTACCCTCCTTGGTGCGGTTGGATATCTTATCTGGGAAGGTATCGGAATTTGGGGCCTGAATAATCCTGCCGGTTGGGGTTGGGCTATTATCAACTTTGTTTGGTGGGTTGGTATCGGTCACGCCGGAACATTGATTTCCGCTATACTTTTTCTTTTTAGACAGGGATGGCGAACTGCCATTAACCGGTTTGCTGAGGCTATGACAATTTTTGCCGTTATGTGTGCCGGCTTATTCCCTGCCATCCACGTCGGTCGTATTTGGGTTATCTACTGGGTATTCCCGGTTCCAAATTCCATGGCCATCTGGCCGAACTTTAGCAGCCCTTTGCTCTGGGACGTTTTTGCAGTTAGTACCTATTTTACTGTTTCTCTCTTATTCTGGTACGTAGGGTTGGTTCCTGACTTTGCCACCCTTCGCGATAAAGCAAAAAGCAAAGTTGCGAAAATATCATACGGAATTGCAGCGCTGGGCTGGACGGGCAGTTTCAGAAACTGGTGGAATTACGAGAAAGCCTATATGATTTTAGCCGGCCTGGCTACACCGCTGGTACTTTCAGTTCACACCATTGTATCCTTCGACTTTGCCGTTTCCATGATTCCGGGCTGGCACAGTACCATATTCCCGCCCTACTTCGTTGCGGGTGCTATTTACTCCGGTTTTGCCATGGTATTGACGCTCATGATCATCGCGAGAAAGATCTACGGACTCGAAGATATTATGAATATCGACATCATGGAGAAAATGAATCTCGTGATGATGGTGACCGGTAACCTCGTTGCTTTCGCTTATCTTTGCGAAGGATTTATTGCCTGGTATAGCGGGTATATTTACGAGCAGGGAATTTTCTGGTTGTACGCTACCGGCCCGTATGCCTGGGGATTTTACATTTTAATGTTCTGCAACGTGGTGACTCCGCAATTTCTGTGGTCAAGAAAAATTCGAAGAAACGTTGCACTTACCTTTGTCATCTCAATTATTGTGAATATCGGCATGTGGTTCGAACGATTTATGATTGCCGTTGCATCCCTGGCTACTGACTTCATGCCTTCTAACTGGGATTATTTCTCTCCCACTTTCTGGGACATCATTACCTACATCGGTACCTTCGGCTTGTTCTTTACTTTCTTCCTTTTATTCTTACGATATCTGCCAATGGTAGCAATTGCTGAGGTAAAAGGTGTCATGCCACAAGCCGATCCACATAATTACGATGATGAGACTAAAGAATTTGTAAAACCAAAAGCTGAACCTGCTGTCGTTGATCAGCAAACTGTTTAGTAAGAAAATTATGGAAGCTAAAGACAAACATATTCACGGCGTACTGGCTGAGTTCAAAAATCCTAAAGAACTGATTGATGCTGCCTCGGCTGTTGAAAAGTCCGGTTATAATAAATACGATACCTATGCCCCATTCCCTATTCACGGGATGGAAAAGGCAATGGGCATCAAAGAATCACCCCTGGGCTGGATAGTGCTGGGCGGTGCCATTATCGGTCTTGTAGGTGCCGTAACCCTTATGGTCTGGGTCATGGCTTATGAGTACCCAATGAATATAAGCGGTAAACCCTTTATCAACATTCCGGTTTACGTACCCATTGCTTTTGAGCTGACTGTTTTACTTTCGGCTTTTGCAGCGGTATTCGGCATGTTTAAGCTGAATAACCTGCCCAAGTTTCATAACCCCTTATTTAATGTAGAGCGCTTCAAAAAAGCTTCTGATGACGGATTTTTCATCTGTATCGAAGCTGAGGATGATCTATTCTCTGAAGAAAAGGTGTCATCGCTATTCAGCGATGCAGGTGCCACTCACATTGAAACGGTGTATGACAAGTGAACTCGTTAACCGATTCAGAAAAACCTTCTGCCTCTAATTCGTTTATAAAAGAAATTGGCGGCAGCAATGAACATACTGAGGAGATCGACTCCAAAATCACGAATAGAAAACAAATGACCAGTAGTTTCTTTAAATCTTCGTTTTTAGTTGCAATAACACTGCTCTTTATCTCCTGCCGGGGAGAAAAATTCGATCATCAGCCGATCCATCCGAATATGAACATGGATCAGCAGGAGCGATTTGAAGCACAAGAGCAAAACAAATTCTTTGCAGACGAACGTGGCATGCGCATGCCTGTTGAGGGTACCGTATCAAGGGGCAACCTTCGTGAGGATAAAGCTTTTTACCAGGGAATCAATGAAGACAGTTCATTTGTAGAAGATATTCCTGCAAATGTTACCAAGTCATTTCTTCAAAGAGGCCGGGAACAGTATGAAACTTACTGTACCCCCTGTCACGGCTCAGCCGGTGACGGGCAAGGTATTATTATGGTTGGACGCTATGGCTATGTTCCGGCCCCAAGCTTTCACATTGATCGCCTCAGGAATATTGAAGACGGATATATCTACTCGACCATTGCCAATGGCATTCGTAACATGCCCTCTTATGCACACCAGATTGAAGTTGAAGATCGCTGGGCAATTGTCTCTTATGTTCGGGCACTTCAAAGAAGTCAGTATGTTCCTGAAAATGAGATGCAACAGTACGATGTGGACCTGGCAAATCTCGAACAGCAGTACCGGAAGGAGCAAGAAGAGCTGATGGCACAGCAGCAGGCACAGGCTGAAGGCGGAGGCGCAGAGATTTCGGCCGCCAAGGGCAAGCAGATCTATGAGCAGAATGCCTGCCAGACCTGCCATTCTAGAGACGGCTCTGATGGAATCGGTCCTACACACCTGAATATATTTGAAAAGACCCGGCAACTGGCCGATGGCAGCACCGTTACCGCAGACGAAGAATACCTGAGGGAATCCATTGTAAATCCCAATGCTAAAATGGTTGAGGGTTATGACCCGGTAATGGCGCCTTACAGTTACCTGTCTGATGCGGAAGTTCAGTCCCTGATAGAATACATGAAAACAATAAGTGATAACCAGTAAGTATTAAAAGAATCATGAGCAAAACCACCATAACCGATACGCTGGAGTTCCCTTCCGACCTGAATATTACCAGAACACTGTTCGGTGTTGGTATTGTAGGGCTTATTGCTACGGGGATAGGCTATTTTATCAATCATGACCAGTTCTTCTTTTCTTACCTGGTTAGCTTTTCATTCTTTTCAAGTATCGCACTCGGTTGTCTCTTTTTTGTAATGCTTCAGCATCTTACAAGATCGCACTGGAGCGTGGCCCTGCGGCGAATACCGGAAAGTATCTCGTCCAATCTCTGGATCTGGGGTTTGTTTCTTATCCCTGTGCTGCTGGGAATTCACTCACTGTATCACTGGTCGCATGCCGATGCGGTAGCCGCAGACCCCGTTTTACAAGGCAAAGAGCCCTACTTGAATACTACCTTCTTTATCATTCGACAGGTAATATATTTTGCCATATGGAGTTTTCTTGGCTACCGCTTATACAATAAATCCGTTGAAATGGACAATACCGGCGACTGGGGCTTGCAAACGCTTTTAAGGAGAACCAGCGGCCCCGGCATATTCATATTTGCGATAACCCTTTCCTTTGCTTCCTTCGACTGGATCATGTCTCTCGATCCCCACTGGTACTCTACAATGTTCGGCGTATACTATTTTGCCATGAGCTTCCAGGTACTTTTTGCTACGATTATACTGGTGATCATGTATTTGTGGAAGAAAGGACTGCTGAAAAATACATTGAAGAAAGGACATATTTATGATCTCAGCGTACAGATGTTCGGCTTTACCGTATTTTACGCCTACATCGCATTCAGCCAATTTCTACTGATTTATTACGCCAACATTCCCGAGGAAACCGTTTGGTTCCTGGAAAGACTTAATGGCGGATATGAATACCTGGCTTACTTCTATTTATTCGGCCGATTTGTGATACCCTTTGTGGTTCTGTTGAGTAAAAAAGCCAAAACAAATTTCAAGATTGTAACAAGTATTTCTGTACTGATATTGGTTTCCCACCTGGTTGAGCTCTACTGGCTGGTTATGCCGGTTCTGAATCATCACGGAGTACATTTCAACTGGATGACCCTTACTGCCTTCCTGGGCATGGGCGGAATATTTATGGGACTCTTTTTCTATCGGTTCAAGCAGCAAAAAATGATTCCGATCAACGATCCTAAACTGGCAGAATCATTAAATAAACACTGATAAGGAATATTTATATAGCGTTAACATTAAACAGCTAAATTGATTAGGCAGTCAGGTTTGTCTGCTGCAAATTAAAGCGCATTTATTCATGGCAAACGAAGAACAAAATTATACGTCTGAATTTAAATCCAAGGTGGCCTCTAAAGCACTGGAACAGGGCAAGCAGAACCTGGATAGGCTATCAGACAAGTACGACGTACCTGTTTCCCTTATACTGAAATGGACCGTACAGCTTGAAAAAGAGGGCACTGACGCATTTAAGGGCGAAGCGCAAACTAAAGCCGAGGAAAACGAAGCCCATATTGAAGACCATGAATCGGTAGACGTTGAGGTTGATAATCCTGATATTGCGGAATCCATCTCTTTCGGGGTAATGCACGACGATCTCAACTATAAGCGCCTGATTTTTTGGAGCGTTTTGGGAATGATTCTGGTTGTAATCTTTGTGAAAGGCCTCGTTGAGATGTACCAGTATAATACTTCCGTAAGCAGAGACCGAATTTCTGAAGAGAGCCAGTACTACCAGATCAAGCAGCTCAATGAAGAAGCGCAAGAAACGCTGAACAGCTTTGGAGTTGTTGATCCGGAAGAAGGCATTTATAGAATACCGATAGACAGCGCTATGAATGACATAGCCAACAGTAACAATAACTAAAATGAGCGTATGAGAACCGTAGGACTTGCCGTTTTCATTATAAGCATGCTCCTACTACCCTTTTCGGCACCGGCACAGTTAAATAAGCAAAAGCCGGAAGATGTTCAGGATGTAGGCATTGAGGAACATCTGGGGGAAAAGATACCGCTTGAACTAAAGTTTGCTACATCTGAAGGTGATTCGGTAACCCTGGCATCTTTGATGAAAGGGGATAAGCCGGTACTGTTAAATCCGGTTTACTATGAATGTCCCATGCTTTGTTCCATGGTTATTGAAGCTGTTTATTCCGGGGTCAGTGATTTGAAATGGACTCCCGGAGACGAATACAATATTATTACCTTCAGCATTGATCCTGAAGAGGACAGTGAACTGGCGGCTTCTACAAAAGATTCAATGATTACCAAGCTTGGCAGGGAAAGCGCCCGTAAAGGGTGGTACTTTCTTTCAGGCAAGGAAGAAGCCATAAAAAAACTTACAGAGGCAATTGGTTTTAAATACAGGAAGGTAGAAGAAAAAGACCAGTTCGCGCACAGTGCCGCAATCATGTTTTTGAGTCCAGACGGTACTATTACGCGCTACCTTTACGGTATCGAATTTGATGAGTTTAGTTTACGTAATGCTCTTTACGAAGCAGCCGACGGTGAAGTGGGCAGTGCCGTAGACAGGGTATTGCTTTATTGCTATCAATACGACCCGGATTCAAATAGCTATGTGGCGGTAGCCTGGAGAATCATGCAGCTGGGCGGCTTTGCAACAGCACTTATTCTGGGTATATTCATCGGTTTATTATGGCTGAAAGAAAAGAATTCTAAAAACGATAAGAACATAAAAATAACGAATGGAAGCTCTTAGAGATTTTATCCTCCCCCCTGCCAAATCAACCGTGGCAAGTGAAGTTGATGCCTTATTCTGGTTTGTTCACCTGAGCAGTCTGGTACTGACTATTGGTATCCTTGTTGCACTCGCTTATTTTTTATACAAGTACCGGCGCAAGTCAGAAAACGATGTTACCCCGGTAATCACCCATAATAACAAGCTTGAGGTTACCTGGTCGGTGATTCCGTTGATCATAACTCTTGTGGTATTCGGTTGGGGATTCCAAACCTATGTAACAATGACCACTCCACCTGATGATGCTTATGAAATTAATGTTAGTGCTCAAAAATGGTTATGGAATTTTACCTATGAAAACGGGGCAAGATCAACCGGTGAGCTTCACGTACCTGCCGACAGGCCGATTAAACTTATCATGAGCTCCAGTGACGTCATACACTCCTTTTTTGTTCCCGACTACCGCATTAAACAGGATGTGGTCCCGGGCAGATACACCGAAACCTGGCTTCGTGTTCCTGAACCGGGTGAATCTATCATATTCTGTACGGAATATTGCGGCACGGGCCACTCCGACATGAGCGGAAAGGTGGTGGTACATGAACAAAAAGAGTTTGAAAACTGGCTTGCCAACAATCAGGGCGGCGGGTCCAAGCCTACTGATTTAGCACCCGCTGAATGGGGCGAACAGCTGTCTCAGGAGCAGGCTTGCGCTACATGTCACTCGGCCGACGGCTCACAGATGACCGGACCGACCTGGCAGGGACTTTTCGGTTCCACTCGTCAGTTCCAGGACGGCACCAGTGCTGAGGCTGATGAGAACTATCTCCGATCTTCTATTTTAAACCCCAATGACGTGATTGTTGAAGGGTACCAGCCCGTCATGCCTGCCTACCAGGGCCAGTTAAATGACGAGCAAATTAATGCAATTATCGAATACATAAAGACGCTGAATTAATATGGCAAGTGCAGAAGCAAGTTCTAATTTATCCAAAAAAGTACAGGTCCAACGGTATAAGCCGGTTGAGTATCTGAAAGACAATTACCTGAATGCTGAAAAGGGCATCTGGTCATGGCTAACAACCCTCGACCACAAGCGCATCGGAATTCTTTACCTGATGTCACTTACCGTTGCTTTTCTACTTGGAGGAGTCATGGCCCTGGGTATCCGCATGGAGTTGTGGACACCGGCTCAGACATTTATTGAAGCGGATACCTACAATCAGCTCTTTACCCTTCACGGGTCCATAATGATTTTCCTGTTTTTGGTGCCCTCGGTGCCTGCAGTTTTAGGGAATTTTATTTTACCTATACAGCTCGGGGCTAAGGATGTAGCCTTCCCCAGGCTGAACCTGCTGAGCTGGTATTTATATATGGCCGGGGCGGCAATCTCCATCTACTCCATTCTTGCAGGTGGTATTGATACCGGATGGACTTTCTACACCCCCTATTCTTCATCCACGGGAGGTGCCGTGACTGCAATGACCTTCGGGGTTTTTGTTATCGGTTTCTCTTCCATATTGACCGGTGTAAACTTTATTACCACGATACACAAGATGCGGGCGCCCGGACTCAGCTGGGATAAATTACCGTTATTCTGCTGGGGTTTGTATGCCACCAGCATCATCCAGATACTTGCAACCCCGGTTCTCGCCATTACCATCCTTCTGGTTGGCATGGAGAGAATTCTGGGTATAGGCATCTTTGACCCGGCATTGGGCGGAGACCCGATTCTTTACCAGCACTTTTTCTGGTTCTACAGCCACCCGGCCGTGTATATCATGATTGTACCCGGTTTCGGGATCGTTTCTGAAATTATTTCAACCTTTTCCAGAAAGACCATCTTTGGATACTGGGCTATCGCGCTCTCATCACTGGCTATAGCTTTTATCGGCTTCCTGGTATGGGGCCACCACATGTTCGTTTCCGGTCAGGCCTCCCTGGCTTCTATGGTCTTTTCATTCCTGACTTTCCTCGTCGGTATACCCACCGGCATTAAAATGTTCAACTGGCTGTCGACGATGTACAAAGGGTCCATAAAACTGGATACGCCTTTACTGTATGTCCTGGGCTTCTTCTTCCTGTTTACTGTTGGCGGCCTTACGGGAATTGCCCTGGCAACCATTGCAATCGATGTTCACCTGCACGATACCTACTATGTTGTAGCACACTTCCACTTTGTTATGGTAGGCGGCATGGTGATGGCATTCATGGCGGGCCTGCACTACTGGTGGCCCAAAATGTTTGGCGTGATGTATAACCAGACGCTGGCAAAGATTGCCTGCTTCCTGATATTCGTCGGTTTCAACGTCACCTTCCTGCCGCAGTTTGTAATGGGGTCCCAAGGAATGCCGAGACGCTACTTTAACTATATCGATCAGTTTCAATCCTTCCACCAGATTTCTACGGTTGGATCTTTCATACTGGGCATCGGCTTTATTATGGCTATCGCCTACTTTATTCACTCCATCTTTTACGGCAAGAAGACCGTTGCCAATCCATGGGGAAGCCGGGCTACCGAATGGCAAATACCTTCACCCGCACCGC
>Ga0102928_1002939_pt1 | contig 10071 bp, 8 predicted proteins | sample SalPonR1_B_D1_MG_FD_78504 | JGI IMG/M metagenome (GOLD analysis project Ga0102928, IMG submission 78504) | Salt pond soil microbial communities from South San Francisco under conditions of wetland restoration - Salt Pond MetaG R1_B_D1_MG | ecosystem: Environmental > Aquatic > Marine > Intertidal...
AGACCTGCTCGACGGCTACCTGGCCGGCGAGCACGCCGCCGAGCTGCGCGAACACATTGTGGCCTGCCAGTCGTGCTCCCGGGCGCATGCGGCCAGCCAGGCCCTGCGCGCCGAACTCGGGCGCTTGCCGGTGCCGGCCATGCGTCCGCGCTTTGCCGCCGAAGCCTTTGCGGCGGCGACCCGGGTGCCACGACCGGTCGAAGCCGTGCATCCGGCGCCCGCAGCTCATTCCCCGCGTGAGCGGCGGACAGCGTGGCGCGCGCGCTGGCGTCGCCCTGAACTCTGGATCGGAGCCGCCGTGGGCGCAGCCGCGGCGGCTGCCCTGGTCGCCGTGTTGTGGGGTGTCCCGCAAGGCGGCTCCGCGCCCGGCCATGCCCCCGGCCGGGTCGCGGAACCGTCGCCCGGCGAGCTGCAGCTGAGCCTCTACGAAACGCGCGAGGTGGGCATCGCCATCGATGCCGCCACGGCCATGCCCGGCGCGACGCTGACCATCACGGTGGCCGGCGGCATCGACCTGGCCGGCTTCGGCGAGCGCCGCGAGGTGCAATGGGAGGCGGACCTGGATGCCGGCACCAACCTGCTGTCGCTGCCGATCATCGCGCACTCGCTCGAGCAGGGCCGGCTGACGGCGCTGGTCGAACACGGCGAACGGGCGCAGAGAATCGAATTTGCGGTGCGGGTCAACAACCCGGCGCCGAACTAGTCACAAGAGGACAGGGACCATGAAACTGCAACGTACCGGGCTCAGCGCGACCCTCGCGGTCCTTGCCCTCGCCGGCGCGAGCCCCGGCAACACGGCCCTGGCCCAGGAAACCGATGCCGAGACACGGGAACGCGTGCAGACCCTCGAGCAAACCCAGGTCCGGACCCAGGTGCAGACAGAGGTCCAGAATCCCGAACAGCTTCGCGAGCAGTCACGCGAACAGGCCCGCCCGCGGGCGCCCCTGGCGGTCACCATGCGGATCATAGAGGATCCGGAAGCGATCGACGCCGGCGCCGTCACGCGCCGAATATCCCTGCCGCCCGCGGCTGAAGCACGCGGCCCGCGCGACTCCGCCGGCCCTGCCGAGACCCGCGAGCGTGGCAACGCGGCGGGTCGCAGCGAGCAGGCCATGGAGCGCGGTCGCGAATTCGGCGCAGAAGTCTCCGAGCGCGCCCGCGAAATGCGCGAGCAGGCCAGCGAGAACCGCGAGGACTTCGGCCGCGCGCGCGCGGAGGAAATGCGGCCCGAACTCCCGGAGCGTCCCGAGCCGCCGCGGCCGCCGAGACCGTGACCGCCAGGACCCTGACACGGGCGTGACGGTGAACGGCCCGGACCGAGGGCCTTTTACCGTGCATCTCTTGTGCGTCTCCTGCCCTGCGTGCGCGGCTATTTTCATCGGCGCTGCTGTTCGGCGCTGCTATTCTTCTTCTTGAATCCGCAGCGGACAATTTTTTGAGAAAGAGACTACTGGGCATCGCGCTGCTGCTCGCGTGGCCGGCCTGGCTCGCGGCCGACACTCCGGCGGACGCCGACCAGGCCAGGGCCCAATTCGCCGCCGGTGCGGAAGCTTCCCGCGAAGGCAATTTCGCCACGGCGCTGGAGGCCTTCCTTGCGGCACGCGCAGCCGGCATGTCGGGACCCGCACTGCATTACAACATCGGCGTGTGCGCCTGGGAGATTGGCGAACTGGAGCGTGCCGAGTCGGCCTTCCTGGCCGCGGCGGAGGCGCCCGCCATGCGCGCACTGGCGCATTACAACCTCGGCCTGGTCGCGCTGCGCCGGGGCGATGAGACTGCCGCCGCCAGGTGGTTCCGGAGCGCACGCGATCCCGGTCTCTCCCGCGGCGAGGCAGACGAAAAAGTGCGCGCCCTCGCCGCCGCGCAGCTGCAGCGTCTCGACGCGGACGCCTTCGCGCCCGATCCTGGCCGGGCCGCGGATGCGGGCGCCGCGGCCGGCCGTCCGCTGGTCTTTCTTGCGGCGAATCTCGGCTACGACGATAACGTGATCCTGGCGGATGACGGCGAGTTGCTGGGCGTGAGCGACACCGGCAGCGCGCTGGCCGAGTTGCAGTTCGCCGCGGTGGTGCCTTTGCCCGCGGACCTCAGCTTCGAGACCGGCGGTTTCTTGCTGCGTCATGCAGACCTGGATGAGTTCGACCAACTGGGCGCGCAGGCAGACGTGTTTTATCGCCCCTGGATTGCCGGCTGGCGCGCCGAAATCGGGGCCGGCTACGGACTCAATCAGCTCGACGGTGAGCGCTTCGAGGATCGCCGCATGCTGCTCCTGGGCGCCTCGCGCGATTTGCGCACGGGATGGCGGCTCCGGCTGCGTCACCGCTATGAAGACATCGAAGGACGCGAACCCTTCGAGGGATTGACCGGCGATCGGCACGAGACTTCCCTGCGGCTCGACCGCCGCATGGGAGGGCAAAGACTGCGCCTCGAATATCGCCTGGAACTCAACGACCGGGACGCCGCGGAACTCTCACCTGATCGCCATCGCCTGGGGGCGGACTGGACCTGGTATCTGCCACGGCGGCTGGAAGCAACGGCCGGCTTTGACTGGCGTTACAGCGATTATTCCTCTTCCGGTCAGTCGTCCACGTCTGCTCGCAGCGAACGCCGCGGACGCGTCTCGGCGGAAGTGCGCGGCCCGCTGGGCTTCGGCTGGGACTGGGCGCTGCGCTACGACTGGACCGGCAACAGCGCGTCCCTGGAAGAGTTCGACTACAGCCGCCACCGCGTGATCGCCGGGGTGCAGGCGGTGTTCTGACGGCGCCCGGGCGGACGCTGAGCAGGCGCCGCCCGATAGCATCGCCCTAATCGCGCCGCCAGGTCGTGCCGCCCGGCCCGTCCTCAAGGATAATCCCGGCAGCCGCGAGCTCGTCGCGAATGCGGTCGGCTTCAGCGAAATCCTTGCTCTTGCGCGCCTGGGCGCGCGCCTCGATGCGCGCGTCGATCTCTTTCTCACAGAGCGGCATGGCCGCGGCGCCGCCTTCACCCGGCTCGGGTGTGCCGGTTCCGGACGCCGCCTCGATCCCTTCCGTTTGCAGCTGCGTGCTCGACCGCGCCAGCGGCTTGCCGTCGGCGCCGAAGCCCATGCCGCCATTCTTGAGCCATGCGTCCGGATGGCACTGCGCCAGTCCCAGCACGCCGCCGAGCGCGCGCAGCGTGGCCGCCAGCGTTGCCGCGCGCTTGGTGTCCCCGGCGGCCTTTGCGGTGTTCAGCTCTCCGGCCACCGACTGCAGCAGGGCCAGCCCCTCGGCGGTGTTGAAATCATCGTCCATCACCTCGCGGAAGCGCGCCGTCCACGACGCCTCCGACGACTCGGCCGGCACGACGCCGCGCAGCGCGGTGTAGAGGCGGCGCAACGCGGACTGTGCCTGGTCGAGGTTCTGCTCGGTGTAGTTCAGCGGGCTGCGGTAATGGCTGGACAGCACGAAGTAGCGGATGGCCTCGGCCGGATAGCGTTCCAGCACTTCGCGAATGGTGAAAAAGTTGCCCAGCGACTTGGACATCTTTTCCTCGTCCACGCGCACGAAGCCGTTGTGCATCCAGTAGTTGACGAACTCGCTACCGGTCGCGCCGCAGCTTTGCGCGATCTCGTTCTCGTGGTGCGGGAACTTCAGATCCAGGCCGCCGCCGTGGATGTCGAAATGTTTGCCCAGGATTTCGGTGGACATCACCGAGCACTCGATGTGCCAGCCGGGCCGGCCGCGACCCCAGGGCGAATCCCACGCCGGCTCACCCGGCTTGGCCGCCTTCCAAAGCACGAAATCCAGCGGGTCGTCCTTGGACTCGTCAACGTCCACGCGCGCCCCGGCGCGCAGGTCGCCCAGCCGCTTGCCGGACAACCTGCCGTATTCCGGGAAGCTGGCCACGCGGTAATACACGTCGCCGTTGTCGGCCGCGTAGGCGTGGCCGCGGTCGATGAGCGCCTGGATCATTCCCTGGATCCTGCCGTTCTCGGTATAGTCGGTGGCGCGCGGCTCGTAATCGGCCGGTTGTATGCCGAGCGCGGCGAAGTCTTCGTTCATGGCGTCGATGTAGCGCTGGGTGAGCGCATGCAGCGTCTCGCCGGCCTCGGCGGCGCGGCGGATGATCTTGTCGTCGATGTCGGTGATATTGCGCACGAAGGTGACTTCGTAGCCCGACCAGCGCAGGTTACGCGCCACCACGTCGAACACCACGTGCGCGCGCGCGTGGCCGATGTGGCAGTAGTCGTAGACCGTCATGCCGCAGGCGTACATGCGCACCTTGCCGGACACGATAGGCTTGAAAGTCTCCTTGGCGCCGGTCAGCGAGTTGTGGATGACGAGCATGGCGTCCCTTTTCGATTGACTGCTTTCATGCGGCCGCGTGCCGCGCCAGGCGGGCCCGCAGCGTTGCGCGGGGCATGACCGCGAACAGCGCGCCCAGGTCGGGACCCTCGGCGCGGCCGGTCAGCGCCAGGCGCAGCGGCTTGAAGAACTTTTTCCCGGTCGCGCCGACGGCGTCCTTCACCGCGGCGGCCAGCGCGCGATGATCGGGCGCGCCGGCATCCAGCGCGGCGAGCGCGGCGGCGAACAGCGCGGGCTCGGCGCCGGTGTCCGGGGGCGGCGCAAGCTCGACGGGACCGAAAAGTATCTCCGCCCACTCCATGACGTCTTCCGGGCGGGCTACGTTGTGGCGCACGGCCGCGAGGAAGGCAGCGCGCGTCTCGGCGGGAACTTTTTCGAGCGCGGCTTCGCCGGCCCACTCGGCCAGGGCGTGCGGCGTGAGCGCGTCCAGCGCCAGGCGCTGCCAGTGGCCGATCTGCGCGGGGTCGAAACGCTGCGCGGCGCTGCTCAGGCGCGCCGGATCAAGACCCTCGGCCAGCTGCTGCATGCTGAGCAGGCCATGCTCATCCCACGGGTGACCGAGGCGCGCCAGGGTATTGGCCAATGCCAGCGGCAACACGCCCGCCTCGCGAAAGGAGGCCACGCTGACCGCGCCCGTGCGCTTGGAAAGCTTGGCGCCGTCCGGACCCGCGAGCAGCGGCATGTGGCCGTAGCGCGGCGCCGGCAGGCCGAGGGCCTCGAGAATCGCCAGCTGGCGCGCGGTGTTGACCAGGTGGTCCTCGCCGCGCAGCACGTGGGTGACGCCCATCAGCGCGTCGTCCACCGTGTTGCTGAACAGGAAGCCGGGCGCGCCGCCGCTGCGCGCCAGCACGAAATCGGCCACCTCCGTCGCGGATAGCGAGCGCGGGCCGCGCACCAGGTCGTCCCAGGCGATCTGGCCGCGCTCCGGCGCGGTGAAGCGGATCGCCGGCATCTGGCCGGCATTACGGCGGCGGACGATCTCCTCGTGGGGCAGCTCGGCCCATGCGCGGTCGTAGCGCGGCGGCAACCCGCGGCGACGGAGTTCTTCGCGGCGCTGCCGCAGCTCGTCCTCGGTGCGGTAACAGGTATAGGCGTGCCCGCTCTCGGCCAGCCGGCCAAGGTATTCGCGGTAGATCTCGCCGCGCTCGGACTGTCGAAAGGGTCCTTCCGGAGCCGGCCGGTCGGGGCCGCCGTCCCAGTCCAGTCCGAACCAGGCCAGGTCGGCCAACTGCCTGTGGAGATCGCCCTCGCCTTCGCGGGCCGCGTCGGTGTCCTCGGAGCGCAGCAGGAACCGGCCGCCGGCGCCGCGCGCATAGCACCAGTTGAACAGCGCCGTGCGCAGGTTGCCGGCGTGCAGGCGACCCGTGGGACTGGGCGCAAATCGGGTGACGATCGACATAAGACCGCAATGGTACCGTGATGCAGAAATAGGGACACTCCCCATTTAGAAATGGGGCTAATCCCCATTTCCGGTAAAATGGGGATTAGCCCCATTTTCAAGGAACCGACCATGCGTCCCATCCTCTCCGCGATCGCGCTCTCTCTCGTGGCGGCCCCGGCCGGCGCCGACGACCCCGGCAGCAAGGCTCCGAAGGTCGAACTGGTCACCACGCACGGCTCGATGGTGCTGGAACTCGATCCCGTGAAGGCCCCGATCACCACGGAAAACTTCCTGCGCTACGTGCGCGACGGTCACTACGACGGCATCATCTTCCACCGCGTCATCCCCGGCTTCATGATCCAGGGCGGCGGCTACGAGGCGGACTACAGCGAGCGCCCGACCCGCGAGCCGATCGAGAACGAGTCGCGCAACGGATTGTCGAACGAGCGCGGCACCATCGCCATGGCCCGCACCAGCAACCCGCACTCCGCCTCAGCACAGTTCTTCATCAACCTGGTGGACAACGAGCGCCTGGACGGCGCGCCCGAACGCTGGGGCTACGCCGTGTTCGGCCGCCTCACCGAGGGCTTCGACACGCTGGACAAGATCGGCGGCGTGGCCACCGGTCGCGGCGGACCCTTTCCGACTGACGTGCCGCAGGCCCCCGTGATCATCGAGAAAGCGCACGTGATCGAGGCCGAGTGAGACCCGCGCCGTGACCACGCTGTTCATCTCGGACCTGCACCTCGACCCGGCCCGCCCGGATATCACCACCCAGGCGCTAGAGTTCCTCGAGACCGGGACGCGGGACGCCGAGGCTCTCTATATCCTCGGCGACCTGTTCGAAGCGTGGGTGGGCGACGACGATCCCGAGCCCGAGAAGCGCCGGGTCATCGCCGCGCTCCGAGGGCTCAGCGACGGCGGGCTGCCGTGCTATTTCATGCACGGCAACCGCGACTTCCTGGTCGGCGAAGGCTTCGCGGCGGCCAGCGGCTGCAAGCTGTTGACCGACCCCACCATCGTCCAGATGTACGGCACGCCGGTGATCCTGATGCACGGCGACACCCTGTGCACCGACGACCACGAGTACCAGGCCTTCCGCGCGATGGTCCGCAACCCCGACTGGCAACGCGGCATGCTGGCCAGGCCGCTGGCGGAACGCGTGGCGCTGGCACAGCAGATGCGGGAAGCCAGCGCGGCGAGCATGGCCGGCAAGTCCATGCAGATCATGGACGTCAACCAGGCGGCGGTGGAGGCCGCCATGCGCGAGCACGGTGTGTACACGATGCTGCACGGCCACACCCACCGGCCCGCCGTGCATCGTTTCGAGCTGGACGGCCACGAGGCCGTGCGCATCGTGCTGGGCGACTGGTACACGCAGGGCAGCGTGCTCAGCTGGGATGAGGACGGCTATGTGCTGCGGACGCTGGAGCGCTGAAGGGCGTTGCCGGGGTGTTGCGCCGCAACCTCCGGCGACCCTGACGCTGTCGGCGGCCCGCTGTGGAAGCGTAATTCCGTGTCCGGCTCTGTCGCCAGGCGGTTCTCGACTTCCCTGATCGCGTCGATGCGCGCGTCCAGCCCCTTGCCGGCGAAGCGGCGCGCCAGGTCCAGGTAATGCCGGAAGTGACGCGCTTCCGATGCCAGCAATCCAGCGTAGAAGCGCCCCAGTTCGTCGTCCAGGCGCGGCGTCAGGAGTGCAAAGCGCTCGCATGAACGCGCCTCGATGAAGGCGCCCACGATGAGCCGGTCGACCAGCCGGCCGGGCTCCTCCTTGCGCAGGGTATCGGTCAGCCCGGCTGCGTAGCGCGACGCCGGCACGCGACGCCACTCGATGCCGCGCAGCCGCATGTGGCGACGGACCTGCTCGAAGTGCCGCAGTTCCTCGCGCGCGAGTCGCGACAGCCGCTCGCTGAGCAACTCGTGCTCTTCATAGCGAAACAGCATGGCCAGCGCCGTGGATGCCGCCTTCTTTTCGCAGTTCGCGTGATCGACGAGCATCAGCGGCAAAGCATCCGTGGCCGCGGCGGCGTCGACCCATGACACCGGCGTGGGGGCGCCGAGGAACTCGGCCAGTTCAGCGGGAATCGCGGCCATGACTGTCAGCACCTTCCATGGAAATGGGGATTGGCCCCATTTTTAATAGGGCTTAGCCCCATTTAAATGGGGCTAAGCCCCTTTTTATCAGGCTCGCGGGCGGCGCGGTATCAGGGAGAACGCGGATCAGCGGGGCGCGGCAGCCGGCGAGGCGAGCCGCGCGCGCAGCGGGTTCACGGCATCCAGCACGGCGCGGGCCGAAGGCGGACGCTCGGCGGGGTCGATGGCCATCATGCTTGCCAGCAAAGGCTGGCAGGCGGACAGCGCCGGCGGCAACTCGGGCCGCGGCGCGTGGCAGTGTTTCTGGATAATCGCCATGGGCGAGCCGGCGATGTAGGGCTTGCGGCCGGTGAGCATCTCGTGGAACACCACGCCGAGACTGTAGATGTCGGCCCGCTCGTCTACGGGCGCGCCCTCGCCCTGCTCCGGACTCATGTAATAGGGCGTGCCGAAGATCTCGCCCAGGCGACTCAGCTCAGCCGAGGCGTCGCGCAGCTTGGCGACGCCGAAATCGATCAGCGCCAGGCTGCCGTCGGCGCGCAGCATGATGTTGGCCGGCTTGAGATCGCGGTGCAGCACGCCCACGCCGTGGATCGCCTCCAGCGCGGCCGCGACTTGCGCCAACGCGTCCAGCGCCTCCAACTGCGGCAGACCCGTGCCGATGTGCTCGCCGAACTGGCCGCCTGCGAAGTACTCCATGGCGATATAGGCCATGTCGTCGGCGATGCCCAGGTCGAAGATCTGCACCACGCTGGGATGCCGGATGCCGGAAACCACCTGGTACTCGCGCAGGAAGCGTTCCAGCGGAATCTGCGTTTCCACCCGGTCGGGCACCTGGCGGAACACCTTCACCACCACCAGCCGCTCGCCCCGGATCTTCTCCACCAGGTGCACCGACGCGGTCGAGCCGGTGCCCAGCGTCTCTAGAAACCGGTAGCCCTTGAGTTGCAGCCCGGGCGCCACGTTAGCGACCGCCCCCCCGGGCGACTGTCCCCCGCGCGATTGCCCACCGCCATGCGCCGAAGACTGCCGGCCGCGCCGCAGCGCCTCGCGCATCACGCGACCGATGTGCGCCTGGCTGCTGGGTCCCTTGGCGAGATAATCGTCAGCGCCCGCCTTGAGCGCGCGCACCGCGGTGTCCTGGTCGCCCTGCGGCGAGAGAAACACCACCGGGGGGCAGTCCGGGCCGGACTTGAGCTCGGCGAGCAGCGCCAGGCCGTCCCGCCCGCCGAGCTCGTGATCGATGAACAGCAGGTCCCATTCGCCGGGCGAGAAGTCCGCGGGCAGCGGGTTGCCGCCGGCGGGATCATGAGCGGTGATGCGGGCGTCGGGCTGGGCCGCTGCGAGGTGATGGCCCAGCCAGGCGCGGTAGTCGCGATGGTCGTCGATGATAAGGATGCGCGCCGGCACGAGCCTTCAGAGCACTTCCACGGCCGCTGGTGCGCCTGCCTTCCCGCTGTCGCGCATGGCCTTGGCCTCGTCGGCCCGCGCAAGCTCGATCTTGCGCAGGTACGCCTCGGTCACGTCGCCCGCCAGGTACTCGCCGGAGAAACAGGAGGTGTCGAACTCCCTGATGTCGGCATTGTGGTACTGCACCGCGCTCACCAGGTCTTCCAGGGTCTGGTAGATCAGCCAGTCGGCGCCGATCAGCTTCTCGACCTCGGCCTCGGTGCGGCCATGGGCGATCAACTCGCCGGCGGCCGGCATGTCGATCCCGTAGACGTTCGGATAACGCACCGGCGGCGCCGCGGACGCGAAGTAGACTTTCTTTGCGCCGGCCTCGCGCGCCATGTCGATGATCTGTCGCGAGGTGGTGCCGCGCACGATGGAATCGTCCACCAGCAGCACGTTCTTGTTGCGGAACTCCAGGTCGATGGCGTTCAGCTTGCGGCGCACGGATTTCTCGCGCAGCGTCTGGCCCGGCATGATGAAAGTGCGCCCGATGTAGCGGTTCTTGATGAAACCCTCGCGATACTTCACCCCCAGGCGGTGCGCCAGCGGCAGGGCGCTGGTGCGGCTGGTGTCGGGCACGGGGATGACCACGTCGATGTCATGGTCGGGGCGCTGCGCGATGATGCGGTCGGCGAGCGTCTCGCCCATGCGCAGGCGGGCCTTGTAGACCGAGATGTCGTCGATGATCGAGTCCGGGCGCGCAAAGTACACGTACTCGAAGATACAGGGGCTGCGCCGCTCGGCCGGGACGCACTGGCGCGCGTGCAGGCGGCCGTCCAGGTCGATGAACACCGCCTCTCCCGGCAGGACATCGCGCAGGAA
>Ga0102928_1002942_pt1 | contig 10068 bp, 7 predicted proteins | sample SalPonR1_B_D1_MG_FD_78504 | JGI IMG/M metagenome (GOLD analysis project Ga0102928, IMG submission 78504) | Salt pond soil microbial communities from South San Francisco under conditions of wetland restoration - Salt Pond MetaG R1_B_D1_MG | ecosystem: Environmental > Aquatic > Marine > Intertidal...
CCAGGCTCGTTCCGGAGTCCAGGCGCGTGCGTTCCGGTGCGACGGCCGCAAGCAACGCATCCACCGCGTCCATGCGAGCCTGCACGGACTGGGGAAAGCCCTCGATCCGCAGTAAGGTCTCCTGTGACTCCGGCAGGTGGGCAGCGCCGGAAACGTCGTGCGGGCTCTGCAGCGCCAGGGTCATGGCCTCAACAGCCTCGCCAACGGAGAGACCGTGCAGCACCAGGGTCTCCGTCTCTTCCGGCGCGGGCAGAACCTTCAGCGTCACCTCGCTCATCACGGCGAGCGTGCCCCAGCTTCCTGCCAGCAGCTTGCACATGTCGTAACCGGTGACGTTTTTGACCACCTTGCCGCCGCCTTTGAAAGCCTCGCCGCGACCGCTGACCGCTTCCACCCCCAGGAAATGGTCTCGCGCCGCGCCGATCTTGAAGCGGCGGGGGCCGGAGAGATTGGCGGCCAGTACCCCGCCAACGGTGCCCATGCGCGCCGGACCGCCGAGCAGCGGGCCATAGTCCACAGGCTCGAACGCCAATTGCTGGTTGGCGTCGGCAAGCGCATTCTCGATGACCCAGAGCGGCGTGCCGGCCCCGCAGGTAATCACCAACTCGTTTGGTTCGTATTCTCGGATTCCGGCAATTTTGGAAATGTCCAGCAAGTATTCCGTGTTGGTAGGCCGGCCTATGCTGCGTTTTGTGCCGGCGCCGATTACCTCGGTGGGCGCTTTCCGGTGGACCAGAAAGCCGACCATGTCCGTAAGCGTCTTGCCGTCGCTGGGGCGCAGATGGGTGGTCACGATGCGGTCTTCTTTAAAAACGGGGCAAGTCCGGAAACGGCATCTGGCCGGCGCGGATGTGCATGCGGCCCAATTCGGCGCACCGGTGCAGCGTTGGGAACACCTTGCCGGGATTCAGGAGTTGCTGCGGATCGAAGGCGCACTTGAGCCGCTGCTGATGCTTCAGGTCATCCTCCGTAAACATGGAGGGCATCAGGTCGCGTTTCTCAACGCCGACGCCGTGCTCGCCAGTCAGAACGCCGCCGACCTTGACGCAAAGCGTCAGGATGTCGGCGCCGAACTCCTCCGCCTTTTCCAGCTCGCCGGGCTTGTTGGCATCGTACAGGATCAGCGGATGCAGGTTGCCGTCGCCGGCATGGAAGACGTTGGCGACGCGCAGGCCGTAGTGCTCCGACAACTCGGCCATGCGGTTCAGCACCTTCGGCAGGGCGCCGCGCGGGATGGTGCCGTCCATGCAGTAATAGTCCGGGGAGATGCGGCCGACGGCCGGGAAGGCGGCCTTGCGCCCTGCCCAGAAATTTTCGCGCTCCTCCTCCGTCTCGGAGATGCGCAGCGAGACGGAGCCGGAACCCTCCGCAATCATGCGCACGCGTTCGATCAACTCGTCCACCTCGGCCTTGGGCCCGTCCAGCTCAACGATCAGCAGGGCCTCCACGTCCAGCGGATAACCGGCGTGGACGAAGTCCTCGGCAGCGTGGATCGCGGGACGATCCATCATCTCCATGCCGCCCGGAATGATTCCCTCGCCGATGATCCGGGCCACGCAATCGCCGGCGCTTTCGTTCGAGGGGAAGCCAATCAGCAGGGCGCGGGCCGTCGCCGGCTTCGGCAATATGCGCACGGTGACTTCCGTGATGACGCCAAGCAGGCCTTCGGAACCGCAAATCACGCCCATTAGGTCGTAGGTCTCGGCATCAAGGTGCTTGCCGCCGACCCGGATCACCTCCCCGTCCATCAGCACCATCTCGACGCCGAGAATATTGTTGGTGGTCACCCCGTATTTCAGGCAGTGGACCCCGCCGGAGTTCTCCGCAACGTTGCCACCGATCGTGCAGGCGATCTGGCTGGATGGGTCCGGCGCGTAGTAAAATCCATGATGCGAAACGGCCTGAGTCACGCCGAGATTGGTTACCCCGGGCTGTACGACGGCGCAGCGGTTGGCGAGATCGACATCCAGCACCTGACTGAACTTGCCGAGGCCCAGCGTGATGCCATCGGCAAGCGGGAGCGCGCCGCCGGAAAGGGAGGTCCCCGCGCCGCGCGGCACGATCTTGACGTTGTTCGCGTGGCAGTATTTGAGGACCGCCGAGACTTGCTCCGTCGTTTCGGGCAATACCACGATAAGGGGCAATTCGCGGTAGGCGGTCAGTCCGTCGCTCTCGTAGACCCGCCGCTCGTTTTCCTTGTGGATGACGCTTTCCGCGGGCAGCAGCTGGCGGAGATCCTCCGCGATCTGGGCACGGCGGGCGATAACGGAAGCATCGGGGTCGGGCATGCGGAGCATGGCTGGTCCTCATTCACGCGAAGATCGTCCGCGGGTAAATTCCACCATATTCAACACGGAAAGGGCGCGGCCAGATGGCTTCGCGCCCTACGGAAACCGGAATGGCCTGCAGGCCCCCCGCGATAGGATCAGCCCTGCCGTGCCTTGAACTTGCGAATCGTCTTGTTGATCACATAGACGCGGCCGCGGCGCTTCACCATGCGGCTGTCCTTGTGACGGTTCTTGATGGTTTTCAGCGAGTTGACGACTTTCATGCCTTCAGCCTTCGGCGGCGGTGATCTTCGGTCGGAAAATACGAAGGTCGTTGTATAGGCTGGCGCGACCCCGCAAGTCAAGCTGCGGCAGATCCGCGGCCCTACATCGCCGCCTCCACCTCACAAAACGTCTCATTGTAACAGGCGCCGTCCTCAATGTCCGTGCGGATGTCCGCATTGAGCAGGGCATTGATGGTTTGTCCCGTAGGGCTGGTTTTCAGCCATGTCCCCTTGGGCGTGTAAAGCACCCCGGGCCGCACGGCTTCGGTGACGCGCGCGATCAGATGCACCTCGCCCCGGTCGTTCCTCAGCCGCACGGTCTGGCCGTTGCCGACCTTCCGTGCCGCGGCGTCGGCTGGGTTGATCTCTACCTCTTCCGGCCCGCTGGAGGCCGCCCCGCCGCCAAAGGTGGCATTGATGCGTCTGTCGGAAGAGGGCGATATAACAATGAGAGGGAATTGCTGCGGCACCGGCTCGTACCGTGGCAGGCCGTAACCGAAGCGCTCCTCAAGCTCCCGGCTGAACAACTCGATCTTGCCCGACAGGGTGCCCGGCTCCACGGTCTCGCAGAGGATCAACTCGTGCCGCCCGTCGGATGTCATGGGAATGGCGGTATCCAGCGGCAGCCTGCTTGGCCGCTGGCCCTGGAGTTTCTGATCCGCGTCCGCAAACGCGGCGTCCATCAGGTCGTGATCGCTTTCCCGGAAGATCGGATCGTCGAAGCCGAAACGCGCTGCCAGGCGGCGGAAAATTTCCGTGTTCGGCAAGGACTCGCCGACGCAGGGGATCACCGGCTCGCCCCGTTGCAGGTATTGGTGTCCGTACGCGCCGTAGATGTCCGCATACTCGAAATGGCTGGCGGCGGGAAGCACCACGTCGCAATAGGCCATGCTGTCCGTCATCACGACGTCCGCACCGGCGATGAACAGGTCCTCCTGCGCCAGGGCGCGGCGCATGCGGTTCTGGTCCGGGTGCATGGCGACGGGATTGTGATTATAGACCATCATCGCCCGGATCGGCGGATCGAGGTCCGCATCCAGCAGCTTTTCCGAGATATCGACGATATTGATCGTGCGCGTACCATCCGGCGCCAGATCAGGCCGTTGCAGGCGGCCGGTGGTCTTGGGAAAGCTTGCGCCGGGCCGCGCGAACACGCCTGCGCCGCGGCGGCCATGGTTGCCCGTCAGCGGCTGCAGGGCCATGGCGGCGCGAATGCCGGAGCCCCCGCTGTGGCCGCGCTCGATGCCGTTGCCGACGGAAACCCCGACATTGTTGCCTGCCGCGTACCAGTCGGCGAATTGTTGGAACGTACCCGCATCAACTCGGCAGATCTGCTCCACGTCCGCTACGGTATGCTTGCGCGCATGGGCCATATAGGCCTCGTAGCCGTCGACCCAGCGTTCAATGAAGGTGCGGTCGTGGGCGCCACGTTCTTCCAACGCCGCTGCCATGGCGAGCGCCAGCACCACATCCGTACCGGGATGGATCGGAATGTGCAGGTCCGCCTGCTCTGCCACCTTGGTCCGCTTCGGGTCTATTACCACGAGCTTGGCGCCACGCGCAGCCTTCGCTGCGTTGATCGCCCGCATCAGGTGCAGGTTGGAGACGGTGACGTTGTTGCCCCAGACCACGATGAGGTCGGAATCGGCTATCTGCTCTGGCGGCATGCCGGGCGCCGTCCCGTAGAGGCTCTGGTAGGCCGAGCCACGGACGAGGCCGCAAAACGGCCCACGAGAAAGAAACGAGGCGCCAAGCCTGTGGAAGAACCGGCGGTCCATCGAGCCGCCGGCAAGCTCCCCATGCGGTCCCGCATAGTTCAAGGGCAGCACCGACTGCGGCCCGTACTGGTCAATTGCCCTGGTAAATCCGGCGTGGATCAGGTCGAGTGCCTCGTCCCAGGAAATCAGCTCGAACTGATCCGAGCCGCGCGGGCCGGTCCGCTTCAGGGGCTTGGTCAACCGTGCCGGGCCGTGCACGAATTCCGGGTAGTAACGGGCGACCTTGTTGCAGATCACGCCCGCCGTGTAGGGATTGGCTTTCGAGCCGCGCACTTTGACGATTTCGTCGCCTTTCACGTCGACCGACAAGCTGCAGGTGTCCGGACAGTCCAGCGGGCAGACGCTTGGCTTCACGAGCGTGTCAACGTCGGCGGCGAGCGGTGCTTCGGGCATCGGTATAACTCCGGCTGACGCGGCCTGTCCCTTACGGCTGCCGCGCGGGCAAATAGTACTCAAACCAATCGACGGTCTCATTCATGACTTGCGTGAACGCCGGCTCGACGTAAACTTCGTAATGGCCAAATCCTTTTAGCACGGCGAGCTTCTTCGGCTCACCCGCTTTTTCGTACAAGGCCACGGACTCTTCCGGCGGCACCAGCCGGTCGTCATCCGTCGTGATGAACAGGATGGGCCTGGGTGCGATCTTATCCACGACCCATTCCGGATGGAATTGCAGCGTCTCGTCGATGTAGTCGAGCGGCAGGGTGTTGATCGCATTGGGATTTTTGGCCCGCGCCTCCGCTGCTAGAGCGGCGGACTGCCGGTCCGGCAGCAGGATTTCGCTACGGTCCGCCCATTCCGACTCGCCGTCGAGCACGCGCTTCTCCCGATCTGCCTTGGACAGGGCGAGCAGGTCGACCCATTCGTCCGGCCGGCGCACACTGCGCATCCAGCGGGCGCCATGGCCCACGCCGACGCAGGAGACCACGCACTTCACCCGCTGGTCGGTTGCGCCGACCCATGTAACGGTCGCGCCGCCATAGCTGGTGCCGTAGAGCCCGATTCGGTCCTCGTCGACATTGTCCTGTAACTGGAGAAAGGTAATGGCGGCCTGCGCGTCGGCCACCCGGCTGTAGGGCGCGAGGCGGGAGCGCTGCCCCTCGCTCTCGCCCCAGCCTTTGTAGTCGAAGGTCAAAACCACATACCCCGCCTCGTTCAGTACGCGGGCGTTGTCCGGCAGGTAGAGGTCCTTCACGCCGGTATAGCCGTGGCAGAGCACAATTCCGGCCCGTTGTTCGCCGGTCTGGAGGCCATCCGGCAGGTAGAGGTCACCCTGGAGCTTATAGCCTTCGCTGTAGAATTCGACGGGCGTCACCATATCCATGGTCTCCTCGACCAAGTTTGTCGTTGCCAGGCACGCTATCCAGCCTGGAGTCTGTGCGCAACGGGCCAGTCGGATGTCGGCCGCTGGTGTCCGGGCCGCAAACTTGCGCACAGGGAAAATGGCGTTGGCCGCTTGCTGATCCGCCTTGTTCACTGTATGTTCATTAACCCTAACAGTTGCGTTCGAGAGGGCTGAGGATGGACCGGCCGCCTATCCGTTCAACCGATCCGGAGCCGGGCATGGAGCCAGGCCTGTTTCAGCGTGAGGACTATCAGGATCACTTCAATCGCGTTCGGATTGAGCGTTCGCGGGACGAGTTGCTGACGCCGTTCGGCAAGGCCACGCTGGCGGACCGCTACCTGATGCCGGGCGAGTCCTTCCAGGACCGTTTCGTGCGGGTGGCAAGCCATTTCGCGGACGATTCTGCCCATGCCCAGCGTATCTACGATTACATCTCAAAGCTCTGGTTCATGCCGGCAACGCCGGTGCTTTCCAACGGAGGCACCAGCCGCGGGCTGCCCATTTCCTGCTACCTGAACGAGGCAGGCGATTCGCTGGAAGGCATTGTCGATCTCTGGACGGAAAATGTCTGGCTGGCGGCGCGGGGCGGCGGTATCGGCAGCTATTGGGGCAATCTCCGTTCCATCGGTGAGCGGGTGGGGGAGATCGGCAAGACTTCCGGCGTGGTGCCTTTTATCCGGGTCATGGACTCGCTGACGCTCGCCATCAGCCAGGGCAGCCTGCGCCGCGGCAGTGCCGCTGTCTACCTGCCGATTCATCATCCGGAGATCGAGGAATTCATCGAGATCCGTCGGCCGACGGGCGGCGATTACAACCGAAAGGCTCTGAACCTGCACCATGGCGTGACGCTGACCGACGCGTTCATGCGCGCGGTGCAGGAGGATGGCACCTGGACGCTAATCAGTCCGAAGGACGGCTCGGTTCAGAAGACCGTCTCAGCCCGCTCACTCTGGATCCGGCTGTTGACGGCGCGGATGGAGACGGGCGAGCCGTATCTGATCTTCATCGACACGGTGAACCGGGCGCGCCCGGAGCATCACAAGCTGGCCGGTCTGGAGGTAAAAACCTCGAATCTCTGCTCCGAAATCACGCTGCCGACCGGCCCCGACCATTTGGGCAAAGACCGGACCGCCGTCTGCTGCCTCTCCTCCCTGAATCTCGAAAAGTACCGGGAATGGGAAGAGCATCCGACCTTTATCGAAGACGTGATGCGGTTCCTCGACAACGTGTTGCAGGACTACATCGAGCACGCACCGGAGAGCATGGAACGTGCAAAGTACGCTGCCATGCGCGAACGGAGCGTCGGCCTGGGAGTCATGGGCTTCCACTCTTTCCTGCAGGCGGAGCGCATTCCGTTCGAATCGGTAATGGCCAAGGTCTGGAACGTGCGCATGTTCCGGCACGTAAAGTCCCAGGCGGACACTGCAAGCCAAGTGCTGGCGGCGGAGCGCGGACCGTGCCCGGACGCTGCCGACTATGGCATGCAGGAGCGTTTCAGCCACAAGCTGGCGGTGGCGCCGACGGCATCGATCTCCATCATCTGCGGCGGCTGTTCACCGGGAATCGAGCCGATAGCCGCGAATGCCTTCAATCACAAAACGCTCTCCGGCTCCTACCTGGTGCGCAACCGGGCGCTGGCGGACGTTCTGGCGGAGCATGGCCGCGATGATCCGGAGACTTGGTCCTCGATTACCACCCGGGAGGGCTCCGTGCAGCATCTGGACTTCCTGTCCGAGCAGGAGAAGGACGTGTTCAAGACGGCCTTCGAACTGGACCAGCGCTGGGTGATCGATCATGCCGCGAACCGGCAGCCCTATATCTGCCAGTCGCAGAGCCTGAACCTGTTCTTGGCTGCCGATGTGCACAAGCGCGACCTTCACCGCCTGCACGTTCGCGCCTGGGAAAAAGGCTGCAAAAGCCTGTACTATGTGCGTTCCAAGTCGTTACAGCGTGCCGACGTGGTCAGCATCGTCCCGCCCCCCCATCACGCGCGGGACGACGATGACTGCCTGGCTTGCCAGTAGCAGAGCGGGGCCAATTTCTGATCCATGGCACTGTTAGACCCGAAACCGACCTACAAGCCGTTCGCCTATCCCTGGGCCTATGAGGCGTGGCAGTTGCAGCAGCGTCTGCACTGGCTGCCGGATGAGGTGCCGCTGGCCGACGACGTGCGCGACTGGCAGCGCTTCCTGACCGACGGCGAGCGCAACTTGCTCACCCACATCTTCCGCTTCTTCACCCAGGCGGATGTGGAGGTCAACAACTGCTACATGAAGCACTACGCCCAAGTGTTCGAGCCGACGGAAGTGCAGATGATGCTGGCGGCCTTCTCCAATACGGAGACCATCCACATCGCCGCCTACAGCCATCTGCTGGACACCATCGGCATGCCGGAAGTGGAATATTCCGCCTTCTTCCACTACCAGGCCATGCGCGATAAATACGATTATATGCAGCAGTTCCGGGCGGACTCGAAACGAGCCATCGCGCTGACCATGGCCGTGTTCGGCGCCTTCACGGAGGGAGTGCAGCTGTTCGCGAGTTTTGCCGTGCTGCTGAACTTCCCGCGCTTCAACAAGATGAAGGGCATGGGCCAGATCGTGGCTTGGTCGGCACGCGACGAGACCCTGCACACGCTGAGCGTTATCAAACTATTCCGCACCTTCGTCGAAGAATATCCAGAGGCGTGGGAGGCTGACCTGGCGGGCGAGATCCGGCAAGCTTGCGAGACCATCATCGACCATGAGGACGCGTTTATCGACCTGGCCTTCGAGTTGGGGGAGGTAGAAGGGCTCTCGCCGGAGGAGGTTAAGCGCTACATCCGCTTCATCGCCGACCGGCGGCTCTCGCAGCTCGGGCTGCCATTGATCTACAAGATCGAGCGCAATCCTCTGCCCTGGATGGACGAAATGCTGAACGCGGTCGAGCACGCCAACTTCTTCGAAAACCGCGCGACTGAGTACACCCGCGGCGCCACCCGCGGCACCTGGGAAGAGGCGTTCGACTGACGGCAGCGCCAATGCGGCCGAACGGTTCATCGCCAGCTGAAGGTTCGCCATGCGCTGTTGCTGGCGCATACGGCATCAAATTTTTTGATAGGCAAATGAGAATTATTCTCATATCCTTTTTTGATCGGTACAAGCTTCCTTGGTGAGATTGCTCTGAAGTCGGCTCGGCGCGAATTCGCAGTGAAATCCACAAATCCGGCGTGGAAACCGAACAAATCGAGGTATGGGTGAGGCCAGGAAACGTCTCACGCCTGGAAGTTTAACTGGCGGGATGGCTTATTTGTTGCTCGGATATTGACATGCGATTGTATACAAATGTAAGAAGTTCGCATGCGTCGAATAATTGGCGTTGAGGGTGAGCGCCGGGTTCGGAACGCGAGGAAGGCATCCGATGCTGAGAAGTACGTGCGGCCAGCGTGATGAATAGCGGCGCTTCGTCACTCAAGGTTGGGAAGCGGTTCGTCGCTGCCGAGGACGCGTCTGAATTGGTCATCGCTGGCTTTGCTGAACTCGTATCGCGGATGTGCCCGTTCGACCGGTGGTGCGCTTTCACCCAGGCCGTCGGTTACGGTACGACGGTGGGCCGGCGGCAATGGTCGGCCGGCGAGACCCGGCGGCTTCAGGAAATCCTCGGACCCTATGCAGCGGAATTCCCAGAGCCGGCGCAGCTCTTGCGCCGCTCGCTTTCTGCGTATGTGGAGGAAATGGCGCTGCATAGCCGACTGGCTCAACGGTCATCCTGGCGTCCCCGCCTGGAAATCGAAGGCGCTGGCCAGTTGGAAGACGCCATCGCTCGCGGCGGCGTCGTGCTATGGATTCTGCCCCAGCGGTTCGCGACGCTTCTTACCCGGCTGGCGGCCTATGACGCGGGCTGGCCGCTTTGTCACCTCAGTCATTGGGCGCATGGCCCTTCCACGACGGCATTCGGTCAAGCCTTCCTCACGAAACGTCAGCGCCGGATCGAGGACCGCTTGTCCGACCGGGTGACGATAGGTCCTGAGGGGGCTGTTGCGGCCCTGCGCGAACTGAGCAGGCGGCTGCACGGCGGCAGCCTCGTCAGTTTTCGCGGCATTGCCACCGGCAGTCAGCCGAAACGCTATCCTTGGCTCGGGGGCTATCTGGATCTTGCTTTGGGGGCGCCGGCCATGGCGATCCGCCACGAGGCCCCGCTGTTTTTGGTATCGGTAGGGCGCATTCCAGGAGGATTCCGCATCGCCTTTTCGCCGCTGCGAGACGCTGCTGAACTCGGAGCGGAAGAGTGTGGCGCCCGGTTTTCCGAAGCCTACGAGCGCGTTGTCCGCGCCGAGCCAGACCTCTGGCCGGTGACCTATTCTCAGATTGGGACGGAACCCTGACCGCGAGTTTCGTTCCGGCAGGTTATCTTGC